>ERZ869909.2541-NODE-2541-length-11860-cov-33.127557_pt1 | contig 11860 bp, 9 predicted proteins | sample MGYA00520892_ERZ869909 | MGnify/ENA primary metagenome ERZ869909 (study PRJEB32215, sample SAMEA104723947) | bioreactor metagenome | biome: bioreactor; feature: anaerobic bioreactor; material: water | place: China | collected 2015-03-12 ... | reverse complement strand
GTCGACCACTACATCGGCAGCTTCCTCACCGTGCGCCCCTCGTTCACGAAGCCCGACGTCATCGTCGCCTACCGCACCGACATCGTCTGGGATCCGGAATGGCCGAGCCTTCTGTTCGAGGAACGCGAGCGCCCCGACGCTCCCTTCAGCCACCGCGGCCGCATCTACGTGCCGGCATCCTCCATGTACGTTCACCTCGTGTCGCTGACCAAAGGCGCCATGCGCATGGTGCTCGTCTCGCAGCTCGACCAGATGGGCGAGATGCGCGGCCTCATCACCACGCTCAACAAGCAGCGCGCGATGTACGTGCCGGTTTCATCCCCTATCGTGTACGTCAAGCGCCAGGAGTTCAAATCCACCGCGCTCGGCGAGCTGACGCCGAAAAGCGCGGGCTACGATCAGCTCAAGGCGCTGCTCGAAACGTCGCTGGAAGAAGGCTACGCCCGCCTCGTCGGGCCGTAACGTCCCTCACGCCCGCTTCGACGACGCGACCTCCGCTTCGTCCGTCTCGGCAACCTCATCCACAGCTGGCTCCCGATTGGCGAGAAAGCGCTCCGTGAAATCGACCGTCTCGCGCCGTCCGACGTGCTGGAGGTTCTGCGCCAGCCACTTGTGCGTCTGCGTGCGCCCCGCCGAATGAAGATACGTGAGGAGCCCGAGATCCGGCTTCAGCTTGCTGTCGTCGGAGAGCGACGACGTATACCGCCCTGCCTCGATCATGTGAAACCGATGCTGCGCGAGCGCGCCATGCGCCCCGCGTCCCCGGCCGCCGAAGCGGCGCGTGCCGACCGCCTCGCGCACCGCGAGGATCATCTCCACGTCCCGCAACAGCGGCGCATTGAACGTCAGGCGATTGACGGCCCCGGCAATCTCACGCGCGCCCTTTGGCAATTCGCGCCGCACGAGCGGGTTGATCTGCACGATCAGCGTGTCCTTGACCGGGCTTTCCGAACCGGCCGTGATCAGATCCGGGTTCTTCGAAAACCCGCCGTCCCAATACCCCGCGCCGTCGATCTCGACCGTCCGGTGCAGCGTCGGCAGACACGCCGAGGCGAGCACCGTGTCGAGCGAAATCTCGTCGCGGCGGAACAGCCGCGCCCGCCCGGTCGCCACTTCCGTCGCCGCGATGATGAGCTCCACCGGCGCCTTTTCGCGCACGCTCTCGAAGTCGATCGTATCAGCCAACAGCGTCCGTAACGGATCGAACCCGAGTGGGTTGAACTCGTACGGCGAAAGCAGGCTCGTCATCTGCGCCAGCGTCGTGACGTTGGTGAGCCCGAACAGAAACGGATTGAGCCGCAGAAGATCCGGCACGCCGGCCTTGTGCACGCCTTCCCACACCTCGCGCAGCTTCGCGTGTGCGCCCTCTCGCCCGCCCTGCGCAAGCCCTGCAGCCAGCGCCACCGCGTTCACCGCGCCCGCACTGGTGCCGGAAATCCAGCCGAACGAAAGGCTCTCCTCTTCGAGCAGGCGGTCGAGCACGCCCCACGTGAAGGCCCCGTGAGCGCCGCCACCTTGCAAGGCCAGGTTGATCTTGAGCTGGCGTCTGAAGCGCAAAACGTCGGATTCCTGCTGGCTGCGGCCAAGAGCCGGAGACTAGGTCATGTCGGAGACATGCTTGCAGCATGACACGAAAGTCCTCGCGTCAATGCCCATCCATTTATGAGTACGCAGCCTAGCACGAAGCCCCGCTCCGTCTGCGCCTCAATCGGCCGCATTGCGCGTCACCGACACGTCACATGACAAAAGCGCCGCGGCAGATCGACGGCCGCAACGTCACGTGAGTGTCACGCCCCGGGTGCCGCGAGGTCGCGCCTATCCAGCGTCACGATCTCGCCATCTGGCGCCGCGAGCCCCCGAGTCTCGCAATGAATGTGCGCAATGCCGTCCTCGCGACGCAAGCGGATGAGGTGATAGCGCGCGAGCGGCTCGCCCTTGTACGCATGCGCCGCCGATGCCGACGCGATCCCGAGCACCGGAACGCCGCGCCCCGCATGCGTGCGCCCCCCACCCTTCGTCCAAGCGAGCATGTCGCGATGGTTGTGCCCGTGCAGAACGAGCTCGGCGCCCACCCGTTCGATCACATCCGCGAACGCGGCCGCGTCCGCCAGCCCGCGCCGCGGCGGCGCCTGGCCCGGCAATGGCGGATGATGGATCAGCACAACGCGGATGAGCCCGGCGTCTCCGAGCCGCGCAAGTGCGGCTTCGAGCTGCACGAGCTGCGCCTCTCCCAGCCGCCCCGCGGCGACGAACGGCGGCGTCGGAACGGCCGAGTTCAACCCGATGAGCGCGACGTCGCCCTTGATCCGGACGTATGGAAAGCGCACCGGCTCTCCCTCGCGCCACGCCTCGCTGTTCTGCATGTAGGGCGCCCAGGTTTCGAGACACGACGCACCCCCGAGCCGGCCAGTGTAAATGTCGTGGTTGCCGGGCACGACCGACACGCGCTCCGGATCGCCGAGCGCCTGGAGCCACGCATAAGCACCCGCATATTCTCCAGGCAGCCCCAGGTTCGCGAGATCCCCCGTCACTGCGATGTGATCGGGCGCCTGGCGCAACGCATCCGCGGCAAGCCTGTCGGCCACGCTTCTCTGATGAACGCGCACACGACCGCGCTGCCAGTTGAGGTATCCGAGCGCCCGCTTGACGTTCCAGTATCTCGGGTGAAACCCTGCAATCGGCCCGAGATGAACATCCGAAAGATGGACGAGAGTAAAGCTGTCGGTCATAGCCCCTCAAGCACGTCTGTCCGCCTTGGGAGCGGCGTCACCGTCTTCCCAAGCACAAGTCTGGCCGAGAACGGGCCTTGGCGGAGAACAATCCGGACCTTTTCGAAACGCCGCATCTTCGCGATATAAGATGGTCGCCCGAAGTCAAATGTTTCCTCGAACGGTATCGCTGGGACGCATGTTTTCCGAACGCATGATCCGCAAAGGCCTGCAACGCTACTGGCGCTACTCTCGCGGTCTTACGCTCGGGGCGCAAGGCGTGGTTCTGGATCGTTCAGACAACGTTCTTCTCATCCGCCACACCTACCGTCCGGGCTGGCATTTTCCGGGCGGCGGCGTCGAGCGGGGCGAAACCGCGGAAGACGCATTGTCACGAGAGCTCCGCGAGGAAGCGGGCGTAGAGCTCGAAAGCCCGCCCGAGCTGTTCGGCCTTTACGCCAATCACGTGCTCTTCCCGGGCGATCACATTGCGCTGTTCCTGGTTCGCGCCTGGCGTCAGCCGCAGATCCCACCCGCCAACTACGAAATCGCCGGGCAGGGCTTTTTCCCGCTCGATGCCTTGCCGGCCGAGACGACCCCGCCCACACGCCTGCGCCTGGAGGAGATCGGGGGCCGCCGTCCCCGCGCGGCGCACTGGTCGGGCCTGTGACCGGCGGAGCACGTGCCGCACGCGGGAGGCGCTGGACCGCCCAAATGCGCCATGCTAAAGGCGCGCGCATGATGAGCAGATCCACGAGGTCGAGCCTGAGACGCGAGCGACGTATGCGCACGCAACGATGCCTCGCGCGCTGACCACCTTCGGAACTCGGTCGATCCAGGATCCCCAAGACATGCTCTCGAACGTCGTGAGCCGGCCCGTCACGCCGGAGGATGTTCCCCTCATCTCCGCCCTGCATGAAAGCGTTTTCGGCCCCGGCCGTTTCGCGCGCACCGCCTATCGCGTGCGGGAGGAAGTGCCGGACGCAACCGTCTCCCCCTTCTGCCGCCTGATCGCGAACGGCGAACGGCTGATCGCCGCCTTGCGCATGTCGGAGATCAAGATCGGGGGCAAAGCGGGCGCGCTTCTCCTGGGCCCGATCGTCGTCGCTCCCGAATACGCCAATCAGGGCTTCGGCCGAAAGCTGATCAGGGAGACGCTCGACGCGGCCCGCGCCGCAGGCGTCAAGCTCATCGTGCTCATTGGCGACGAGCCCTACTACGGCCGCCTGGGCTTTCGTCCCGTGCCCACGGGCGCGATCACGTTTCCCGGCCCCGTCGATCCCGGGCGCATCTTGGCGATCGAACTGGAGGACGGCGCGCTCACGGGTTTCTCGGGCGCCGTCTCCGGCCGCTAACGACCCGACACTCAGCTTCAAGTCCGAAAACAGAAACGGCTGCGCAGCAGCCCCCGGGAGCGTCTTGGCACAAAAACAGCGCGTAGCGCTCGGGGCGCGACTGCGCCCCCGCGCCGAGTGGCGCGGCCATCCACAAAGCACAACGCCCCTTGAGCGAAGCCTCTCTCAGCTTGAGTCATTAATCTTCAAACGGGTCTTTCATCAGGATCGTGTCGTCGCGCTCGGGGCTCGTCGAGAGCAGCGTGACCGGGCACTCGATCAGCTCCTCGATGTGGCGCACATACTTCACCGCCTGCGCCGGCAGGTCCTTCCACCGGCGTGCTCCCGCCGTCGATTGCGACCAGCCCTCGAACGTCTCCCAGATCGGCTCGACGCGTTTCTGCGCGTTGAGACCCGTGGGAAGCCGGTTGAACCGCTCGCCGTCGAGCCTATAACCCACGCACACCTTGATCTCGGAGAAGCCGTCGAGAACGTCGAGCTTGGTGAGCGCGATGCCGCCGATCCCGGCCACCTTCGCCACCTGCCGGACGAGCACCGCATCGAACCATCCGCAGCGCCGCTTGCGCCCCGTCACCGTGCCAAACTCGTGCCCGCGCTGGCCGATCGTCTCGCCGATCTCGTCCGTAAGCTCCGTCGGGAACGGCCCCGCGCCGACGCGCGTCGTGTAGGCCTTCGCGATGCCGAGCACGAACCCGAGCGAGCCGGGCCCGGTGCCGGAGCCGGTCGCCGCCTGCGCCGCCACGGTGTTGGACGAGGTCACGAACGGATAGGTGCCGTGATCGATATCGAGCAGCGCGCCCTGCGCACCTTCGAACAGGATGCGCTTGCCCGCCTTACGCTCCTGGTCGAGCAGCTCCCACGTCACGTCGAGATAGGGCACCACCTTCGGCGCAATGGCGATCAGCTCCGCCATCAGCGCATCCTTGCTGACCTCCTCGCGGCCGAGCCCGCGCCGGATCGCATTGTGATGGAGCAGGAGCCGGTCGATCTTGACGCCGAGCGTCGCCGGGTTGCGCAGATCCTGCGCGCGGATGGCGCGCCGCCCCACCTTGTCCTCGTACGCCGGACCGATGCCGCGCCCTGTCGTGCCGATCTTGCCGTCGCCGGCGGCTTCCTCGCGGATCTGATCGAGATCGCGATGGCACGGGAGAATGAGCGTCGCGTTCTCCGCGATCCTGAGATTGTCGCGCGTGATCGTGACGCCCTGCCCGGTCAGCTTCTCGATCTCGGAGACTAGCGCCCACGGATCGACCACCACGCCGTTGCCGATGATGGCGAGCTTGCCGGGCCGCACGACACCCGAAGGCAGCAGCGACAGCTTGTAGGTCTTGTTGCCGATGACGAGCGTATGGCCGGCGTTGTGGCCGCCCTGGAATCGCACCACGACGTCCGCCCGCTCAGAGAGCCAGTCGACGATCTTGCCCTTACCCTCGTCGCCCCACTGCGCGCCGACGACCACGACGTTAGCCATTCCCACCACCACGTGTCATGAAATGGCCCCGGCTGATCGAGCCGGGGCCGGAACGATGAACCCTAGGTTTAGCGCCGGGACCGGCCCGGGCCAACACCTAACCTGAGGCTTGCCCTGGCAACCAGGCCAAATCCCTCTATTCCCTATAGATAACGGACTTTGCCGACGGCCAGGACACCCGGTATCCGAACTCGACGGTCTGCTCCTGATCGGGCTCCAGCGTCCCCTCCCAGACCAGCACACCGCGCTTGTTGTCCACGTCCTGCCGCGAGGGGGCCGTCCGCCCCGTCAGCTCCACCTTGATGTCCTGGTGCGCCGAGACGGGAATTTGGTCGAACACGGCCAGCGAGATCGCCCGCTCGTGCATGCTTTTGACCGACAGCAGATAGTGGCGGCTGTCCGTGCGCGAGGTGGAGATCAGCCCCGTCTCGCCGCGCTTCTGCTCGGAGATGGCGTGACGCACGCGCACGAGATCGTCGATCCCGAAGCCCATCTCGTGCTCCTCGTCCGGCGACAGCAGCGGCAAATGCCCGGAGCCCACGAACGTGCCGTCGCGGAACAGCGACGCTGAGCCCGGAAGCAGCGGCGCACCCTTCGGCACCGTAAGCTTGGCATAGAGATAGGCCTTGGCATCGACCTTCGGCACCGTGCGGACGGTCAGCGCCGGCTCCAGCGTCTCGCTGCCGAGCTGCACCCGCTTCGTCTCGCCCGTCTCGGGAATGGAGGTCCGCCCAGGCACCGTGAAAAGCGCATGGAACGGCGCCTGCACGACCTCTGCCGCGCGCTCTTCCACTACGACCGGCTCGGGCACCGGTGCGGCCGCGACCATGTCCTGCGCCTCGTAGTCGCCCGCTATGCCACCGGCCTGGGGCGCCGCCATCTGCCGCTCATCCGAGAAGCGCCGCGTCGTGGCAAGCGGAGACGGGGGCGGAGCCTCGCGCTCGAAGTCGACGATCAGCGTCGAAAGCTCGGGCGCAGACGCTCCCGCCGTTGGCCGCGTCGTGGAGAGCACCAGCTCGATGTTGTCCCAGGCTTCGCCGCTTCTCTGGCTGATGGCGGCCCGGCGCGTGAGATCGAGGCTCGGCGCCGCTGTCTTGGAGCCGGTTGCGAGCCTCACGTCATAGAGCGGCGTCCAGGACGCGTGCGCCACCTGATAGCGCACCGTGATGTCGGCATCTAGCGGCGCATGCGCCACCACGAAAACGCGCGCTTCCGTCCGCTCCGTTCGTTCCGGCGCAACCTCCCTGAGGCGCTTCTCGATGTCCTCGATCTTGCGGTCGGTCTCGCGGATTCTGACCTGCGCCGCCTGAAGCGTGCGCTGCGCATCCGCCGACGCCGACGTGATCAGCGCCAGCACCGCGGGCCAGTTCTCGTCTGCCGCGCCGCCCGCGGCGGGTGCAGGCCGTGTCGGCAGCTGCGCCAGATTTCCGATGAGCTCCTTCTGCGTCTCGGCGCTCTGCGCTTCCGCCTCGTGGATCGCGCGCTGATCGCGCAGGCGTTCGATCTCGGTCTCGAGCCGGCGGCGCTCGCTGGCGGAAGCTTCGGCATCCGCGCGCGGCACGAAGAGGCGGCGCGTATCGACCGAGCCGATCTCGAGCCGCCCCGTCGCGTTCCCTTCGACACGGATCGAACCTTCGATGGCACCCGCCGGCAGATCGCGGAACACGATCGTATGCTCCCCCTTGTCGACCGCGACCCTCGCGACGCGGGCGACCTCTGCGCCGACCGGAAACACGGTGACGGATTCGATCCGCGACGGCGCCTCGATGTCATCCGCCCATGCCGCGCTCGCTCCAACGGACAAGATGAGAAGCGCGAAACCGAGAGCCTGCTTCACGACGGAAACCTTCTTTTCTGACAGGGATTGGGATGCGTGCGATGCGCATACGGCCGAGCGAACGCGCACCGCAAGGCGATACCTTGCGCATGGTTCGTGTGGGGCCGTTTCGCGACGAAATTAAGGCCGACGGACAGGCGCTCCGTCCCGGCCCGAAAAGCGAAACCGGGCCGGCCGAAGCCAGCCCCGCCGGGGGCCTGGACCATGATCGCTTCGGGCCCTGTCAGCCCGAAGCGTGGATCATCGGTCTCAAGAAAGAAATAGAGCGTGATCGTTTTCGATCACGCTCTACTCGATCCCACGAAGACGCAGCGCGCAACGAAACACGAGAGGCGGCCGCGCCTTCTGTTCTTTGGATGCCCTTACTTGAAGGGCACCGGATACATCGGCTCGTTGCCGCCCAGGCGATAGCGCGCGGTGAGCAGAAGATCGTGCGAGGTGATATCGCGGATCTCGAGACCGCGAGCCGCCGGAGCGCTGCCGTCGAACGGTACGACCGAGCCCGTGTAGACGCTGCCGAGGTCGGTATAGCGATAGCCGAAGTCGAGCGTGAGGTTCGGTGTCACGTCGTAGGCCAGACCGGCATAGAGCGCCCACGCAAAGTTCGTGGTCGTCTTGTCGCCTTCCGCGAACCAGACGCTGTTGTGCGGAACGTTGACGTCCTTGTAGCCCATCGTCGTGATCGAGGCGAAGCCGATACCGCCGCCGACATAAGGCGTCACGCCATGCCACGTGCCGAGATCGACATAGGCGTTCGCAAGACCGAGCCAGCTCTTGAGGTTGGCCGTGTGCTCGTTCGTGCCGCAACCCCAGCCGGGGCACGGGCCGCCGTTGTTGTAGGAATCGTGCGCCACGAAGAGCTGCTTGCCGCGATACTCGCCCGTCAAATCGAAGCGCAGCCAGCGGCTATGCTCGATACCGATGCCGAAGCCGTACAGCGTCGAGCTTTTGATATCCTTGTGATGAACGGTGAAGTCACCGGAGGCGAATTCATCCGCCCAGATCGAGCCGGGCTCCGGGTTCTTCATGCCGATGGTGCCGCGCAGATACCAGGCGCGCCCCGAGGGCGGGGGCGGCGGAATGTCCTTCACGCTGCCATAGCCGAGATCGGCAGCGCTCGCCGGCACGGCCGACATCGTGAGGAGTGCTGCACTGGCGACTGCGCCGAGCAAAGCGCAAACGCTTGAGGTTTTCATAACAGTCCCTTTCGAAATCTGTCCCGAGCGCAAGGACGGGACGCTGAAAACAAACGCAGCACTGAGTTCAAAGGGGACTGTGTCGGATAACGCTTAATAGACGTTTAAATGACGTGCCGTTTCGATCCGCACGCCTCTGAAGGCAAGCGGCCATGGCACAGGCGCCACAGTCGCGGCCCGCATGGAAAGGTTTCGTTAAGAAAGAGAACGAGGCCTATGCGGCGTGCGCTGCCGCCTGCACCGCCTCGACGATGTCGCCGACCACGGCGTTCACGAGCCCTTCGTCGTCGCCCTCCGCCATCACGCGGATGACGGGCTCGGTGCCCGATGGACGGATCACGAGACGCCCGCCGTCGCCGAGCCGCTCTTTCGCGCCTTCGATGGCGCGGCGCACACGCGTGTCGTCGAGCGGCTGCCCATTGGCATAGCGCACGTTCTTGAGCACTTGCGGCAGCGGCGTGAAGCGCGCGCACACTTCGGACACGGGCTTTCCGGTCGCCACCGCGCACGCCAGCACCTGCAGCGACGAGACGAGCCCGTCGCCCGTCGTCGTGAAGTCCGAAAGCACGATGTGCCCCGACTGTTCGCCGCCGACGTTGTAGCCGTGCCGGCGCATATGCTCGACGACGTAGCGGTCGCCCACGGGCGTGCGCACGAGCGAAAGCCCCTGGTCCTTGAGGTAGCGCTCGAGGCCGAGATTGCTCATCACGGTGGCGACCACACCGCCCGCGGAGAGCTTGCCGCGGCGATGCCAGCTCTCGGCGATCACGGCCATGAGCTGATCGCCGTCGACGATCCGCCCCTTCTCGTCCACGATCACGACGCGATCCGCATCGCCGTCGAGCGCAATGCCGATGTCGGCGCGCACCTCGCGCACCTTGTCGATCAGCGCCTGCGGCGCGGTCGACCCGCACTTGTTGTTGATGTTGCGCCCGTCCGGATCGACGCCGATGGCAACCACCTCCGCGCCGAGCTCCCAGAGCGCCGCGGGCGCCACCTTGTAGGCCGCGCCATGCGCGCAATCGATGACGATCCTGAGATCGTTGAGACGCAGGTTCTTCGGCAGCGTGCGCTTTGCGAACTCGATGTAGCGCTCCTGCGCACTGTCCACCCGTGTCGCGCGCCCGATGCGGTCGGACGGCACCAGCAGATCCTCGCTCGGCCCGTCGATCAGGCGCTCGATCTCCAGCTCCGTTTCATCGGAGAGCTTGTAGCCGTCCGGATCGAACAGCTTGATGCCGTTGTCGTCGTAGCGGTTGTGAGACGCGGAGATCATCACGCCGAGGTCCGCGCGCAGGCTCCGCGTCAGCATGGCGACGGCAGGCGTGGGCATCGGGCCGAGAAGAAACACGTCCATGCCGACGGACGTGAAGCCCGACATCAGCGCCGCTTCCAGCATGTAGCCCGAGAGCCGCGTATCCTTGCCGATCACGACGCGATGGCGATGCGTGCCGTTCTGAAACAGATGCCCCGCCGCCATGCCGACCTTGAGCGCGACCTCCGAGGTCATCGGATGTTTGTTGGCGAGTCCGCGGATCCCGTCCGTTCCAAAATAGCGACGTGTCATCTGTCCCTCGCAGAAGGCAATAGAGAGCGATTTTAGGCCTCTTCCCGGCGCGCGCCAAGGCACGTCGCACCGGGTCGGCGTCTTACGCTTGGGATACTTGGAGCACCCAAAGCCATGTTGGGCCGTCTCGGGCACCCCGGCCGGCCGGAAACCGAAGATCGTCGGGCTACATCACGCGGGCTTCGGAGCCCGCCTGCGCCGCTTCCCACACGGCCAAAGCCTGGCGCGTCTCCGCAACATCGTGAACGCGCACGATCTGCACCCCCTGCGCCACGCCGAACAGCGCGGCCGCGATGGAGCCCGGCACGCGGTCGCGCGGTCCCTCCACATTGCAGATCTGCCCGATCAGCTTCTTCCGGCTGGCGCCGAGCAGCAGCGGCACACCGAGCCCATGATAGAGGCTGAGCGCATTCAGCACGGCGACGTTATGGTGAAGATGCTTCGCAAAGCCAATACCGGGGTCCGCAATCAGCCGCGACCTCGGGATACCCGCCGCCACGCACTCGCGGATGCGCCCCTCCAGATAGTCGAAGATGTCGAGCACGACATCGCTGTACTGCGGATCGTCGTTCATCGTCTTGGGATCGCCCTGGGCATGCATCAGCATGACCGGGAGCCCGCTCTCGGCCGCCACGTCGAGCGCTTTGGGATCGTGGGTCAGCGCAGACACATCGTTCAGAATGTCTGCGCCCGCCGCCGCGGCCCGCCGCATCACCTCGGCCTTGCGCGTATCGATCGAAATCAGCTTGTCGGTCTTGGCTCTCAGCCCTTCGATGACGGGGATGACGCGCCGGATCTCGTCGTCGAGCGCAACCGCGTCCGAGCCCGGACGCGTCGACTCGCCGCCGATATCGAGAATATCGGCGCCCTCCTCCGCGAGCTTGAGTCCATGCGCGATCGCCGCGTCCGCCTGATCGTGATGCCCGCCGTCCGAGAAGCTGTCGGGCGTGACGTTGACGATGCCCATGATGCGCGGCCGGTCGAGCGAAAGCCCCGCGAGACGCGGACGCGGCGTGCGGATCGCCTCCAGCAGATCGGCCGCCGCCAGCGTGTTGCGGCCCCAGTCCCGCTCGAACAGGTCGCCGAGCCCGATCGTCCGCCGCTCGGTTCCCCGCGGGCTCCGCTCCAGCACCTCGAGGGCCGAGAAGGCGAGACGGCCGCCCGCGAGCGGCAGCCCGCCCCACATTTCGCGGGGAGCCTCGCCCTCGGCATCGAGAGCGGCAGGCGCGGCCCCATAGATGCCGAGCGGGCGGATGTAGATCGAGCGCTGCATCGAGCCTCCAAAAAGAAACGGCCGCACTCTTGGGGTGCGGCCGTTTCCTTTAACGTTGCCGGGCGGCCCGGATCAACCCTTACGGGGTCAGCCCTGCGGCTGCGGCTCCATGCCGCCGACACCCGGATCAGGCTCGTCCCGCGGACGCGCGCGGCCCGCGGTCGGCACCGCGGAGGACGACGCGCCCTTCGAGGAATCGTCGTCGCGGCGCACGATCTTCTCGCCGCGCATGATCGCCGAAACCTCCTCGCCCGAGATCGTCTCGTAATCGAGCAGGGCCTGCGCGACCGCGTGAAGCTTGTCCACGTTGTCGGTCAGGATCTGGCGGGCCTTGGCCTCGCCCGTCTGCACGAGATTGCGGATCTCCTCGTCGATGAGCTTCGCGGTCTCGTCCGAGATGTTGGTGGTCTGGGTCACGGAATGACCGAGGAACACCTCCTGCTCGTTGCCGTT
>ERZ869909.2540-NODE-2540-length-11863-cov-8.572459_pt1 | contig 11863 bp, 10 predicted proteins | sample MGYA00520892_ERZ869909 | MGnify/ENA primary metagenome ERZ869909 (study PRJEB32215, sample SAMEA104723947) | bioreactor metagenome | biome: bioreactor; feature: anaerobic bioreactor; material: water | place: China | collected 2015-03-12 ... | reverse complement strand
GGCTACGATCTCGACGGGCGGACCGACATCAAGTGGGCGTTCTCGTTCATCGTGCGCCTCAAAGAGAAGGCCGCGGCGCTTGCGGATATTCGCGAACGCTTCATCGCGCTCAAGGACGTGCTGGGCGATGAACCGGACATGGTGCGCCTGCAGCGCCAAGTGACCGGCAAGCTCGATCTCGCGATCGCGGCCGTCGAAACGCACATGAAGGCGCTCCAGGCCGTCGGCCCCGAGGGCAAGACCCTGGCCGATGCCGCCAACATCATTTCGCAATCGGACGGTCACAATCTGACCAGCGTCGAGCCGTTGCTCGCGCTTTTCGATCAGGTTGTGGAAACCACCAGCGACGTGAAGGCTAAGATTGCCGTGCTCGCAGTAGCCGGCCTTCTACGCGCGACCGGACTTGGCATGAGCCACATCCACGTTCGCGTCAACGCCGTGCAGATCAACAACGCATTCCGCGCCTTCGTCCACGAGAGCTGGACGCGCGATCTGACGGAGCGGCAGGCGCAGGCGCGGATTGTCGAAATGATCGACAATGTCACGCCGGAGACGGTCAATTTCGAGACGCTCGATCTCGAAAACGCGACGGCCATTCGCCAGTTCGCGCTCGTCGCGCAGATCATGAAGCATGTGGATGCGGAAACTCCCATCCGCTACCTGATCGCGGAATGCGAGAGCCCGCACACGATCCTCATCGCTCTCTACTTCGCCAAGCTGTTCGGCGTGTCGGAGATCGTCGACATCTCGCCGCTGTTCGAAACACCCGCCGCGCTCGAAACGGGACAGCGTCTCGTCCAGCGTCTGCTCGCCGAAGAAGCCTATCGCGATTACGTCACCAAGCGCGGGCGCATCGCCGTGCAGACGGGCTATTCGGACGCGGGCCGCTTCATCGGGCAGATCGCAGCGGGGCTTGCGCACGAACGTCTGCACCACGGGCTTGCCGATGTCGTGAGAAAGGCCGGCCTCAAGGACGTAGAGACGCTCATCTTCTCCACGCATGGCGAAAGCATGGGACGCGGCGCGCATCCCGGAAACCTGCGGCGGCGCCTACGTTACGTCTTCCCCGGTGAATCCCGCTGGCGGTTCTTCCGTGCGGGGCTGCCCGTCAAGCACGAGACGAGCTTCCAGGGCGGCGACGGCTATCTCTACTTCACGAACACATCGTTCGCGAAGCGCGCTCTCGTCACCATCGTCATGAGCGGCAAGGATCCCGGCGAAGGCGAGGACCCGTTCTACACCGACACGAACCTCGCGCTCGATTTCCAGCTCCGGCTGCGGGATTACCAACAGGAGCTTTTCGCGCATCCCGGCTATCGCGCCCTGCTCGGCGCGATCGGTGCGAACCTGCTGTTCAAGACGGGCTCGCGGCCCGTTAAACGGCAGGGCGATCACCATTCCGATCGCGGCGATCCCGCGCGCATGCGTGCGATTCCCAACAACGCCATCCTGCAGCAGTTCGGCTATACCGCAAACGTCGTGGCGGGGCTCGGCGCCGCCGTCGGCAGTGAACGCGACCGCTTCATCGAGCTCGCCAAGCAATCGCCGCGGCTTCGCTCGCTGATCGAGATGATCGCACGCGCCAAGCAGCTTTCGAGCCTCTACGGCATCGGTGCGAACGCGAACATCTTCGATGCGGGCTTCTGGGCGCAGCGTGCCTCTTGGGGGCGCGAGACACATCTCGATCCCGCGTTCAAGTTCCTGGCGGAACACCTCCTCGAGGACGACCGCGCCGGAAAAATTATCGGTCTTGCGCACTTCCTGAGGCTCGATGCCATCGAGCTCCACGGCATCCTGGAAGAGATCGGCCTCGAAGGCGGCAAGATCCCGGACGATCACCGCCTGGAGCTCGATCTTCTGCAGGCGATCCGTGCGGCTCTGATGATGCGCATCTTCATCCTTACCGCGCAGCTTCCGCGCTTCACGCCGACCAACGAAGTGACGCACGAGGAGATCGTGAACAAGGCACTCGGGCTAGAAATCCCGGAAGTGCTCAAGGTCGTGCGGCAGGCGTTCCCGCGCCGCGTGGACGACAAGCGCGACGATGACGCCTTCGCCGAACAGGCGACGTATCTGCCGAAGGGCATCGACGACTATGGGCGCATCGAGACGGAGATCCTCGAACCGATGGAGCAAGCCTACGAGCTCGTCCGCGAGATCGGCACGGGCATCTCGCATCACTGGGGTGCGTTCGGCTAAGCCGCGACCATTCAGGGGCGTTTGCCAAAGGGCCGGTGCCATGCGCGCCGGCCCTTTTTCATGCCGCTCACTTTATTTGATCATCCCGAGCCAGCGCGGGAAGCCGAGCGAAAGGTCCGGCCAGTAGGTCACCAACATAAGGAAGGCGACCATCGTGCCAAGCCACGGCAGCACCGCACGCGATAGCGTCATCAGGCCAAGCCTCGAAATTCCGCTCGCGACATAGAGATTGAGGCCGACGGGTGGCGTCAGCATCCCGATTTCCATGTTGACGACCAGGATGATGCCGAAGTGCACGGGGTCTACGCCCAGCGCCATCGCGACCGGGAACAGGATCGGCGCGAGGATCAGCATCACGGACGCCGGCTCCATCACGCATCCCGCAATCATCAGGATGATGTTCACAACCAGCAGGAACTCGATGCGGCCGAAGCCTTGCTCGATGATCCACGCGGCGATGGCCTGCGGAATCTGCTCATGCGTCAGCAGGAACGTGAACAGAACCGCGTTGGTGATGATGTAGAGGAGCATGGCGCTCATGCTGGCAGATGCGAGCAGGACGCGTGGCACTTCCTTGATCGTCAGGTCCTTGTACACGTAGACGGCGACGAAAAAGGCGTAGACCGCACTGACCGCCGCCGCCTCTGTCGGCGTGAAAACGCCGCCGTAGATGCCGCCCATCACGATGACGATCAGCGCCAGCCCCCAGAAGCAATCGACAAATGAGCTGATCCGCTCGCTCCAGGGCTGACGCTCACCGCGCGGATAGCCGCGCCGCCACGCGATCCACACCGTCGTGAGCGCAAGCAAGGCGGCCAGCATGATGCCGGGAACGACGCCCGCCATGAAGAGATCGCCGACGGACGCGCCGTGCACGCGCTCGCCGTCGGGGCCTTCCGCGATCATGCCAGACGTGGCGACGGAATAGAGCACCATCACGATCGACGGCGGAATGAGGATACCGAGCACACCACCCGATGCGACCACACCGGCCGCAAAGGGCTTCGGCAAGCCTTGCGCCACCATGGCCGGGATCATGATCGCGCCAATCGCGACTACAGTTGCGGGAGAAGAGCCCGAGACCGCGGCGAAGATCGCGCAGGCGACGACAGACGCGAGCGCAAGCCCGCCCGGCCAATGCCCCGTCATCGCGGTCGCGAAGCGGATCATGCGCTTGGCGACCCCGCCATGCGTCATGAACATGCCCGCCAGCACGAAGAACGGGATGCACATCAGCTCGAACTTTTCGATACCGGTGAAGAGCTTGAGCGCGATGGCATCGAGCGGCACGTTCGTCATTGTGAACAGGAACGTGAGAACGGTGAGGCCGAGCGCGATCGAAACCGGCATCCCTACGAGAAGCAGAGCGACGAGGAGGAACAGGATGATGAGGCCGGTCATCGCGCCCCTCCTGCGCCGGCAACAGGCTCAACGCCATCGACCTGGCCCGGATCGTGATGCGGCAGCTCTCCGGTCCGCCAGAATTGCCAAGCCACTTCGAGAAAGCGGAAGCACATGAGGAACGAGCCGAGCGGGAGCGCCAGATAGACGATCCACATCGGCATCTCGAGATCCGGCGAAATCTGGCCCGTACCGGCGATGTGCCACACGAGATGGGCGCCCAAGGCCCCGGCGATTGCCGTGAAAAATGCGCCCGCGAACATGCCGGCAATGACCAGGACGCGCCGGGGCGTTCCGACAAGGCGGTTGACGAGGATGTCCACGCCGACGTGGATGCCGGTGCGCACGCCATAAGCGGCGCCGAACTTGGCCATCCACACGATCATGAAGATGCAAAGCTCCTGCGCCCAGGTCATGCGCACATAGGCGATGGCGAAGAAGAGGCTGCGGGTGGCTTCGGTAAGCCAAGGGATGTCCTCGGCGCGCGACCACCGATAGACAGAGGCGATACCGGACAGGCCATAGCGCTGCGTGACCGCTACGAAAATGACGAGCGTCGCGCCAGCCAGGAGCACCGAAACGATGATCTCCTCAAGCCGGTCGAGGATGCGCAGAAATTTGTTCCGCTGCTCCTCCAATGTCCCCCCTTTTCATTTCAGGCAAATCTGCCTTGTTCTTTCCACTCGCTATCGCACGGCGCGCGTTCCGCGTCATCGACGTTTTCGGTGCCGTTCACGTCGGGCCCACGATACCCTTAAGGTGAGATGGCGAAGGGTGCCGCTCGAAGGAGAACGACAATGGCTTATGTGGACGGATACCTCCTGATCGTTCCGAAAAAGAATATCGAGGCCTACCGCAAGCTCGCCAAAGTGGCCGCCAAGGTGTGGCGCGAGCACGGCGCACTCGAATACCGGGAATGCGTGGGCGACGACCTCGACGCGCCGTTCGGGCGGCCGTTTCCGAAACTGCTGAGGCTCAAGCCGGACGAGACGGCCGTGTTCTCGTGGGTCGTTTACCGTTCGCGGGCGCAGCGTGACCGGGTGAACGCCAAAGTGATGAAAGATCCTCGGATCGCGGGCATGGATCACAAGGCCGTGCCGTTCGACGCCAAGCGGATGTCCATGGGCGGCTTCTCGGTTCTCGTTTCTGCGTAAGCGCTCTCCCGCACACATTCCTTACGCATAATTACATCCGGATTTGCAAATGCCGAACGCTGGCATTTTCACGTCACGTCAGCGTGCTACTCTCTGTGCACTGAAACAACGTGCGGATGCTCTCCAATGCTCGAAATCGTGGCGGTGCTCGTGCTGATCGGAACCGTCATCTGGTTTTCGGCCGCGTCGTTCAGCCATTTCGAACGCAACACCCCGCCGTCTCGCGGAACGCTCTTCGTCACGGCGATCACGCCTGCGGGCACGATCGTCAACTTCATGGTCTGGCGGCGGCTTTCCGAGCCCGTCACGCAGAATGCAACGCTGCTTGCACTGGCGCTCGGACTGCTCGCAGCCGCAATTTTCTGGTCAGCGCAGAAGTCGGCGCCCAGCCGTCTGCTCGGCCGCGCCTTCAGCGATCATACGCCCGGAACCCTCGTCGATGCAGGCCCCTATGCCTACGTGCGTAATCCACTCTACACCAGCTATCTCGTCTATTGGCTGGCCTGGGTGCCGCTGATGGGGGGGCATTGGGTCGCGATTGCGATTTTCGCGGTGATGCTCGCCACCTATGTCGGAGCCGCGCTCGGCGAGGAACGCGACCTCTCGAAACGGCTCGGCGCATCCTATCAAGCCTACGCGGCGCGCACGAAACGCTTCATTCCCTGGATCGTCTGATCCGCATTTTCAGTGGCTTTCGGCGCGCCCCGTCGCGGTGTAGATCCGCTGGATCAGATCGCGGCCGACACGATCTGCCATCTCCTCGTGGACTGGCGTCAGCGCGGCGATCCAGGCTGCGCGCTCTTCGGGCGTCGGCGTGTAAAACGTCACGCGGCCTGAACTTTTCATCGTCTCCATTGCGTCGTCGTTTTCCTTCCGGGCGAGCGCATTGGCAACGGGCGTGGTGTCTACAATCGCGCGCTCCAGAGCTTCGCGAATGTCTGCGGGTAACCCTTTCCAGAACTGCACATTCGAAATCACAGCGTATCCGAGATAGCCGTGATCGGTCATCGTGGCGTGGCGCTGAACCTCGAACATCTTTTGATTGAACATGTTCGCCGGCGTGTTCTCGGTCCCGTCCACGACTCCGGTCGAAAGCGCGTGATAGGCTTCGGAGAAGGCCATCGACTGGGGCAGCGCGCCCAATGCCCACATCTGCGCCTCGATCACCTTCGAGGACTGAATGCGCATCTTGTACCCCAGGACGTCATCCGGCGTGTGGAGCGGCGCGTTGGCCGAAAGGATCTTGAAGCCGTTGTTCCAGTAGGCAAGGCCGATCAGGCCCTTATCTTCCAGCTTGTCCAACAGTTCGCGTCCGATCTCGCCTTCCGTCACAGTAGCGAGCGCGTCGTAGTCCTGAAAGATGTACGGCAGGTCGAACACCTCGAACGCGCGCACGCCCATCGGTCCGAATTTCGAGACAGAGGGGGCCAGCATCTGCACGGCGCCGAGCTGGAGCGCTTCCAGCTCCTCACGATCCTTGTAGAGCTGGGAGTTCGGGTAAAGCTCGATCCTGACGCGGCCGTTCGTGTACTCCTCGGCGAGCTTCTTGAAATGCTCGGCCGCGAGGCTCTTGTGCGCCTGGGGGGCTGCGACATGGCTGAACTTGATGACGATGGGCTGTTCGGCCGCGCTCGAAGGCGTGCTCTGCCACGCGCCGAACGCCACCATCGCCGTAGCCACTAGAAGAGCACGCATGTCCGTCCGGCCTCCCTGGTTCGAGGTCGTCTCTGCGTGACGGACCAGGCCCGTCACGTCAAGGTCTCAGGTCTCGCTTTACGGCGTCGGCACCGCGCTCGGCTGCGCTTTCTCCCGATCCTTCCGCTCCTGCTCCCAGAAACGCACAGCGCCCCGCGAGATTCGAAACACCCGCTTCGCGCGGAACCGATCCTCCCGTGACAGCCTGATGCAGCAACAGGAGAATTCAGGGTTGCGCGCAACGCGATACATCAGCTCGCGGCGTTGGGTGACGCTGTATCTGGGGGCTTTGGGCATTCCGATCTCCGGGGCTCATCAGCGGGCGGGGAGAGCGTCGGCCGACAGCGCAAACACTTCGCCGTCGCTTTGCTCCGTATCCAGCCAAAGAAACGGCAGATCAGGGTATTCGGTTTCAAGACGATCGCGCGCCATCCCGACTTCCACGATCAACATACCACCGGGCGCAAGATGGCGGGGCGCATCCCTCAGGATTTGGCGCACGAGATCGAGGCCGTCCGCGCCGCCCAGATGCGCAAGCTCCGGCTCGGCCGCATATTCTGGCGGGAACGCCGCCACCGCCGCCGATGTCACGTAGGGCGGATTCGAGATGATCAGATCGTAAGTCGCGCCCTGAAGCCCCGAAAACAGGTCGGACCGATGGAGCGTAACGCGGTCTCCCAGGCCGTAATCGGACACGTTTTTCGCGGCGACTTCGAGCGCGCCCGGCGAGATGTCGGCAGCATCCACAACGGCTTCCGGAAACGTCAGCGCCGCGAGGATGGCAAGGCATCCGGAGCCGGTGCAGAGGTCGAGCACCCGCTCCACGCCGTCCGGGTCCGGCACGACGGCGGAGAGCGCGTCGTCCAAAAGCTCGCCGATGTAGGAGCGCGGCACGATCACCCGCTCGTCCACGGTAAACCTATGGCCGCGGATCCACGCCGCTCCGACCAGATAGGGCGCGGGTTTGCGCGTTTCGATGCGGGCTGTAACGATTTCCGATAGCTGGCGGCGTTCGGCGCGCGTGAGGCGGGCCTCCAGCCACGGCTCAAGCTGATCGATCGGCAGGTGGAGCGCCGTGAGAATCAGGAAGGCTGCCTCGTCCAGCGCCGTTTCCGTGCCGTGGCCGAATACGAGGCCCGCTTCCGTGAACCGGCTGGTGGCGTAGCGGAGCCAGTCGCGGACTGTCAGGAGATCCTCGATGTCGGCCTGTTGCGGCGTCTGCTCCATGGCACTCCGGTCTCCAATGATGGATGGTTTACGTCTTCGGCGAGACCGATGTTTCCCGCTTCGCACCGACGGGGGCCGAAGCGATCATGGTCTAGACGACGGAACGGCCCCTTGCCAACCGGCCATTGCCAGAGACGCGGCGGGTGCTCGCGTTCACCTTGTTGCGAACGTTTGCGAAGCGATTTTCCAATGTTTGCGGCACCTGCGAAATCTCGTGCCGCATCGCGTCATCGTGTCCATTTTTTAGCGACCCGCTTGGCGAAGCGCGCGCAAAACGCCAATATCCCGCCAGCTTCGGTCGAGGAACAAAAAAATCGACCGTGGATCAGAGAAACGTCCAAAGCGGAGGGAGCCCTGTGACGGTGAAATCTGACATCGAGATCGCACGTGAAGCCAAGTCGAAACCGATCTCGGAGGTGGCGGCCAAGCTGGGAATTCCGGCGGATGCAATCATCCCCTACGGCACCACGAAGGCCAAGCTATCGTTCGATTTCATCAACGCGCTCAATACACGGCCCAACGGCAAGCTGATTCTCGTGACTGCCATCAGCCCGACGCCGGCCGGCGAAGGCAAGACGACGACGACCGTCGGCCTCACGGACGGCCTCAACCGCATCGGCCAGAAGGCCATGTGCGCCCTGCGCGAGCCGTCGCTCGGCCCGAGCTTCGGCATGAAGGGTGGCGCGGCCGGCGGCGGCTATGCCCAGGTGGTGCCGATGGAGGACATCAACCTCCACTTCACGGGTGACTTCCACGCGATCACCAGCGCGCACAACCTGCTGTCGGCGCTGATCGACAACCACATCTACTGGGGCAACAAGCTCGGCATCGACAGCCGCCGCGTCGAGTGGCGCCGCGTGCTCGACATGAACGACCGCGCGCTGCGCTCGATCCTGAACTCGCTCGGCGGCGTGTCGAACGGCTATCCGCGTCAGGACGGCTTCGACATCACCGTCGCGTCGGAAGTGATGGCGATCCTCTGCCTCGCGTCCGACCTCAAGGATCTGCAGAACCGCCTCGGCAACATCATCGTCGCCTATACGCGCGACAAGGCGCCGATCCGCGCACGCGATCTCAACGCCGACGGCGCGATGACCGTGCTGCTCAAGGACGCGCTGATGCCTAACATGGTGCAGACGCTCGAGAACAACCCGGCGTTTCTTCACGGCGGACCGTTTGCCAACATCGCACACGGCTGCAACTCGGTGCTCGCAACGAAGAGCGCGCTCAAGGTTGCGGACTACGTAGTAACTGAAGCTGGCTTCGGTGCCGACCTCGGCGCCGAGAAATTCTTCGACATCAAGTGCCGCAAGGCGGGTCTTTCGCCCGATGCCTGTGTGATCGTCGCGACCGTCCGCGCGCTTAAGATGCACGGCGGCGTGGCGAAGGACGATCTTAAGGCTGAGAACGCACAAGCCGTCGCCAAGGGCTGCGCGAACCTCAAGCGGCACATCGAGAACGTGAACAAGTTCGGCGTGCCGGCCGTGGTCGCGATCAACCGCTTCATCACCGATACGGACGCCGAGATCCAGGAAGTCATGAAGGCGGCCGAGGAGATGGGCACGCGCGCCTTCATGTGCACGCACTGGGCCGACGGCGGCAAAGGCACGGAAGCGCTCGCTGCGCACGTCGTCGAGGTTGCGAATTCGGGCAAGGCTGCTTTCAAGCCGCTCTATCCGGATTCCATGCCGCTGCGCGACAAGGTGCGCACCATCGCCACCGAGATCTACCGCGCAGCCGACATCTCCTGCGACAGCGCCGTCGAAAAGCGCTTCAAGGAGCTCGAAGAGATGGGCTTCGGCCACCTGCCGGTCTGCATGGCGAAGACGCAGTACTCGTTCTCGACCGACCCGACGAAGCGGGGCGCGCCTGAAGGGCACACAGTCGGCATCCGCGAGCTCAGGCTCTCGGCGGGCGCAGAGTTCGTGGTCGTCATCACGGGCGAGATCATGACCATGCCGGGTCTCCCGCGTGTGCCGGCCGCCGATACGATCCGCCTCAACGACGAAGGACAGATCGAAGGTCTGTTCTAAGCTTCGTCTCGATGCTTTCCTAAATTCAGGGGCGGCGCCAAAAGCGCCGCCCCTTTTTACATCGGCAGCTCCGAAGACGGTAATCTTCTGCATCGGAACGCCACATAGCGGTGGCGTCCGTGACGTATCTCACGCGCCTCGCTGGCTACATCGCGTTGCGCAACCGCACCGCTTAGCCCGCGTATCGTCGAGGTCATGGAAGCGGCTCCGGGCTGCGTCCTGATCTCCGTCATCGCGCCGCATTTCGTATCGGATCGGCCGGCCGATCTCGCGGCGCTCGCCATAACGCTTTTGCCGCGACGCGGCTTCCGCTTCTTGCGACGGTCGTAATAGGCGTTTGCGCAGCCGGTCTTCCGTGACACCTCGCGAGCTGAGGAAACGCACTTCTACGATGCTCAGCGCTCCTGGCGTCTAGTCAGCGTTCTTCAGTTGAAGATGGGAGCCGAGTTGCTGCCGCGGCCTCTTCCGCAAGAAGGCGTTTCTCACGCGCTTCGTGGTCGCGCTTCGGCCGGCGCACCAACACCTCGTAGGCGTGAAGGCCGATCACCGCGCCCCAGCCCAGCACAACCCAGGGAATCCACTCCGTATCGCCGCTGACGAGGGCTACGATCGCCAGGGCGGCCATGATGGCAAGATAGGCCGTGAAGTGCGTGTAGAAGGCGTTGATCGCCTTGTCACGCTCGCTCTGCATCTGGTGCTCGAAGAGGTCGTCCACGGCGGCCCTCCTGCCTTACGGTCCGTACACGGGCGACACTCTACACTCATTCCGCGCGCGTGGAATGTCTCGCACAGAACTGACTTCCATCAATCCGCAAGGTCGAGCGGCAGAGTGGCCGGTTGCATGGCCTCGAAGCCTTGCGCGACGAGGCGTCCGAGGGCCGCGTCCGCCACCATCGCGACGCGCGTGCGCGCATTCAGGATGGGAGGTGCGAGCCAGGAGAAATCGGGAGCGAGATTAGGCAGAATGCCATGCATCTTGGCCGCCCGTTCCGCACTTTGCTGGCCTCGCGCGCGGCCGCGCCATCCTGGCGCCTCCCAATGGTTCGCCGCAACATGGGCACCGACGTGGACGCGTGCGTCCGTCTCCGTCCGCTCGATGACCGCCGTCTGGCCCGCCTTCGTCCCGGCGAGGGAAAAGATGGCGGGTGTCGAGATCGGCGACTTGGTGAGCCGCTCCTTGGCATCGGCGAAGTCGGTCGCGTTCTCGAAGACGGAACGCAAGAGGTGCGCAGGCGTGGGGTGCGGCATCGTCCAGACCCGCCTGCGGCTCACGGCCCAATCAAGCGCGTAGAAGCCCAGGGCCTTGCGCATCGGCGCCTGATTGAGCGCCGCCGAAAAACGTCCCGGCGCCATGGCGGTGAGCACGCCGGTGTAGCCCGGCCAAGTGAGCGTCACGAAGCGGCCGTGGCGCCCCGCCACGCGGGCTGCCAGCAGGTGGCGGCCGAGACCTGCGGGGCGCCAATCCAGCACACGCACGAGACGAGCGCTCCGCCCATCGGGCGCGGCGGCAACGCGGCAGGTGCAGGCCCACTCGTAATTGACGGAGAGAAAATAGGCACCGGGGCGTTCGAGGCGCTCGGCGATGGCGTCGATCTCGGCCAAGTGCTCGTTTTCCCATTTCGCGAGCCAGCGCCGGGAGACTTTGTCGAGCTGACGCAGGGCGGCCGAAGGGACGGGAGTCGTTGCCAGTTCCAGCAATTCGTGGGCGCGCCGCTCCTCGGCCAGGAGCGTGTCCATCGCGAACGAAGGGCCTGTGTCGATGACCGGGATCGGCTCCAGATGCTCGGGAACGAGGGCGGTGGCCGGCGGCAACGGGCGTTGCGGGGTAACCGCGTGCCCCTGGCCTTCCGGGTGGTCGACCGCCTCGGTCACGATTGCAAACCTTAAGACATCCCTTAGGTAGAGGTAGCCTGGATTTGCGCCGCGTCAAGCAACCGCCTGGCGCATGCGGGCACGCCAGCAGCCAACAGATTGACTTCCAACGGCGTTTCCATCATAACCGCGCGAGCGTGGCTGGCATTGTGCCCGCCGCGACGAGAGCGCTGCCCGAGGCTCCGGTTGCGGACTTTGCAACCCTTTGAAAGCGTGCATGAATTTGCACCGCCACAGGGCGCGGACGAGACCCTAGAGCGCTTAGAAGCGCGGAAAGAGGCA
>ERZ869909.2538-NODE-2538-length-11864-cov-3.929244_pt1 | contig 11864 bp, 11 predicted proteins | sample MGYA00520892_ERZ869909 | MGnify/ENA primary metagenome ERZ869909 (study PRJEB32215, sample SAMEA104723947) | bioreactor metagenome | biome: bioreactor; feature: anaerobic bioreactor; material: water | place: China | collected 2015-03-12 ... | reverse complement strand
CAGCGCCGGTAGCGCCGGTGAGCACCGCGGTTCCCAGATCAGGCTGTTTGGCAATGAGGCCGAAAGGAAGCGCAATCGCCAGTATGGGGACGATCATGCCGCCCGGCGTGGAAACCTTTTCCGGCGGCAGGTCGTGGTAATAGCGCGCCAGTGCCAGCACGAGCGCTATCTTCATGATTTCAGAGGGCTGCATGCGCAACGGGCCGATGTCTATCCAGCGCTGCGCGCCCATGGCAGTGGCGCCGAAAAGCTCCACCATGATCAGCAGGAAAAGCGCGCCCAAATAGGCGGGATAGGCAAGGCTCATCCATATCCGGGGCGGCACCATCGCCACCACCAGCATCACAAGGAAGCCGGCGCCGAAACGCGTGGCATGACGGATCGCCCAAGGATCCCAGGCGCCGCCAGCCACCGAGTAGAGCATCAGGATACCGATGCACCCTGTAAGCACGATCAGGAGGACAAAGGCCCAGTTCAGCTCGAACAGCTTGGCCCGGAGATCGCGCGGCACTGGCTGGGTGAATACCGGCAAGGCTAGCCTCCCTGAGCCAGGTTGATCGGCTCATGCCGGGCAGCCACAACGCCCGAATGGCCCGCGGGATCGCGCAAGATCAGCTCACGCAATATGTCGCGACCGGGCTGGGCTGCGGACCGGGCCCCGCCCCCGCCATGCTCAACGACGACCGCGACCGCGTAGCGCGGCGCTTCAGCGGGTGCATAGCAGATGAACAGTCCGTGATTGCGCAAGCGCCAGGGCAGGTCATCCTGATCGCGCACGCCGCGCGCGCGCTCCTCGGCCGTGATGGAGTAGACTTGGCTGGTTCCCGTCTTGCCTGCCATGCGGATGCCTTCAACGCCTAGCCCGCCAAGTGACCAGTATGACGTGCCCCCTGGCTCGTGTACCACACCGACATGGGCGTTATGCACAGCCTGGATGTGCGCATCGTCAAAGTCCAGCCTGGGGAAGTGTACCGGCCCGCCGCGCGGGTAGAGCGTCGGTTCGACTGCATGGCCCGTCGCCATACGTGCCGTCATTACAGCCAGTTGCAGCGGAGAGGCGAGCACTGCCCCCTGTCCGATACCGACATTGTAGGTGTCACCCATGGACCAGCCCTGCCCGGTGCGCGCACGCTTCCATTGCGGGCTGGGGAACAATCCGCCTGCCTGCGACAGCATCGGGATGCCCACCTCGAACAGCTGACCGAAGCCCAGCTCCAGCGCCGCTTCACGGATCCGCTCAATGCCGAGCCGGGCGGCAACTTCATAAAAATAGGTGTCACACGAGACCTTGATGGCGTCGTGCATGTTGACCGGACCATGCCCCTCCCGCCGCCAGCAATGGAAGCGCCGGTTGCCGAGCTGCACCGACCCGCGGCAGGTGACCCGTTCACCCGGGCGCATCACGCCGTGTCTGAGCGCGGCCAGAGAGATGACGCCCTTGATAGTGGACGCTGGTGCGTAAAGGCCGTTCGTTGCCTTGTTGAACAGTGGACGGAGGGGGTTTTCATTCAGGTCGCTGAACTCGCGCGAAGGGATGCCCAGCACAAACAGGTTGGGGTCAAACGACGGGGTTGAGGCCATCACGACGATCTCGCCGGTCTGGACATCCAGCCCCACAGCCGAGGCGCTCTGTGTGCCGAGCCGTTCGGTGGCAAAACGCTGCACTTCGGAGTCGATGGTAAGTGCTATATCACGGCCCGGCTCTGCCGGACGGGACTGATCGGGCAATTCGCGGATGACGCGGCCGAACGCGTTTACCTCGACCTTCAGGGAACCGGCTGCCCCCCGCAACTCCACATCACGTGCTATCTCCACCCCGGTGCGTCCGACCCGGAAGGCGGGGTGACGGAGAAGCGGATCGTCACCGGCAATTTCGGGCGGCGCTGACTGTACGTATCCGGCGACGTGCGCGAAGGCAGCAGGCATCGGATAGGTCCGCACCTCGCCCACATCGGGCATTACGCCGGGCAATTCAGGCAGGTGCAGATTGACGCGGCTGAAGGTTTCCCAGTCCACGCCCTCGGCAATCGTTACCGGCTGGAACCGGGGCGTGCGCGCAAGATCACGCAGGACACGCTCGCGCCGCGCTTCGCTGATCGGCATGAAGCGCGACAGCCGGTCGAGGGCCAGTGCGGGATCGCCCGCCTGCTCGCGGATCAGATAGATGCGGTAGCTGTCGCGGTTTTCCGCAATCGTCTCGCCAAAGCGGTCCAGTATCCTGCCGCGTGTCGGCAACTGGATACGGAAGGAGAACTGGTTGTTGTCGGAGAGGACCCGGTACTGGTCTTCCTGGAGGATCTGCAACGTGTAGAGCTGGGCGCCTATACCGGCGAACGCGGCAACCCCGCCCGCACCCACCATGAAGGTGCGCCGATTGAACTGGGCTTGGGCTTCCTGCTTGTCGCGGCGCATGGTCGCTCTTTGTCAAACCCTCATGAGAATGTGGTGCGTTCGCGCTTTCGCGCAAACAGCCAGCAAAACGCCGGAAACACGATAAGCGTTATCACAGCTTCGGTGACAAGGCTTGTGGGGTCTGCAGGCTGGCCAATGGACAGCGAACCTGCAGACCAGGCAACCAGCGTCGCGATACCCGCCATCACCGAAAAGCGCGCGACGAGCAGGATGAACTCACGCGCTGAGGGTTCAGTGGAGCGCAAGCGGGCGATCGCAAACGCCAGCAGATAGGCAAGAGCCCACATGCCAAGCGGGCCGCCGGTGAGCAGATCCTGAAACAGGCCGATGATGAATATCAGCCAGGGCGGAACAAAACGCGGATGGCGGACAGACCAGACAAACAACGCAATCAGCGGGAAAAACGGCGCCGGGAATCCTTGCCCTTCAGGCAGCCGCAAGGGCGCAGCCACCGCAAGCAGGCTCAGGGTCAGCGTCAAGGCCATCGCGGTCAGGACCGGCCAAGTCGAGTTGCGTTCCAGCGATGCACGCATCTAGCGCCCCTCCCCGCTCTCAGAGCCACTTTCCGGCTCGTCCTGTGACACGCCGATGACCGGCGCGGGCGTATCGTCCTGTGCCTGTTCGGGTGGGGGTGCGGGCAGCTGGAGACCGGGCGGCGCCTCATCAGCTGGTGCGCCAACGGGTGTGAACGGCCATATCCAGATCAGGTCTATCGGGGTGGCGCTGGAGTACAGCGCAACACGCCAGGCGCCGCGCCTGTCCAGCACGGCCTCACCAATGGGCAATCCGCGCGGCAGGATGTTGTCATCCCCGGAGGTGACGATTCGGTCGCCTTCCCGAAGGTCAGGCGCGCGGCCCAGATAGTCGAGCCGCGGAAAGTCGGTGTTGTCGCCCACCAGCATGGCGCGGGCATTGGATCTGTCGGCCATGACAGATACCCGGCTGTTCAGGTCCGTCAGCAGCAGTATGCGTGATGAGCGTGCACCGACATCAATCGTGCGGCCAACCACCCCGTAAATGTTCAGCGCCGGATAGCCGGGCGCGACGCCGTGATCTGTACCAACGCCGACAAGGCGCGTGCGGACGAACGGACCGCCTGTCTCGGTCACCGCCCAGGCCGTGATGCGCTGGCGTGGCATGGGCGGATCGAGGTTGAGCAATTCCTGCTGCCGGCGCATTTGCTCGGAGTAGTTCAGCGCCACGTCGCGCCAGGCCCGCAGCTCGGACATCTCCTGACGCAGTTCGCGGATTTCGCCGGCCAGCTCTATCTGGCGGCGCCACCACGGACCTATGTTGTAGAGGCCTCTGAGAGGCTGGGCCGCCGCTTCCAGAATGGGCAGAGACAGATCATTGAAAGCCGCGCGGAATACCGTCACGGCCTCGACACGGTCCTCGGTACGGTCTGCGGCTATCAGAACAGCCGACAAAGCAATGAACATGAGGAGAAGGGTCCGCGAAAAGCGGACCGCGTCATCTGCTCCCTGCCGCGCTGAACGCCATTGCGCCACCGCCCGGCACCTCCTCTAGAGAATCAATCCCGCGCCGCCTATACGGCTTCTGACAGGATAGGCCGCCAAATCTTGAGATTTTCCACTGCCTTGCCGCAGCCCAGCACGACACAGGACAAAGGCTCGTCGGCAAGGCTTACCGGCAGACCCGTACGGTCACGCAATTCAGTATCCAGATTACGCAGCAGCGCGCCACCCCCGGTCAGCACGATGCCTTTGTCCACAATATCAGCGGCCAGTTCCGGCGGTGTGGCTTCCAGCGCCTGCTTCACAGCCTCCACAATCTGCTCTACCGGCTCTGACAGAGCGTCAGCAATCATGGCTTCGGTGACGGCAATCTCGCGCGGCACACCGTTCATCAGGTCGCGCCCCTTGATCTCCAGCGTCAGGCCTTCGCCTTTCGGGGGCGGGCTGGCCGAGCCGATTTCCTTCTTGATGCGCTCTGCCGACGTCTCACCGATCAGGAGGTTCGCGGACCGGCGGATATAGTTGATGATCGCCTCGTCCATCTTGTCGCCGCCGACACGCACCGAACGCGAATAGACGATGCCGGAAAGCGACATCACGGCGACTTCGGTGGTGCCACCGCCAATATCGACGATCATGGAGCCGGTCGGCTCATCAATCGGCAGGCCCGCGCCAACGGCAGCGGCCATCGGCTCGTCGATCAGGTAAACCTTGCGCGCACCGGCGCCCAGAGCGCTCTCGTGGATCGCGCGGCGCTCGACCGCCGTTGCGCCCGACGGCACGCAGATCACAACCTGCGGCGAGACGAAGCTGCGCCGGTTGTGAACCTTGCGGATGAAGTGGGCGATCATTTCCTCGGCCACATCGAAGTCCGCGATCACGCCATCGCGCATCGGGCGGATGGCTTCGACGTTGCCGGGGGTCTTGCCCAGCATGAGCTTGGCTTCCGCGCCTACGGCCTGGACGTGTTTTCGGCCCTTCTCGATCTTGTAGGCAACCACGGAGGGCTCGTTGAGCACGACACCGCGGCCCTTCACATAGACCAGGGTATTGGCAGTGCCCAGATCGATGGCGATATCTGCGGAAAGAAGACCGAAAACGCTAGAAAACATCCTGAAAATACCTGCGAGCCGGTGGCTGTGGGCCGCCCGAACACTAAAGGCGGGGCACTATTTACCCTTGTGCGATGTGCCGTCGCGGATTGCAAGAGATGACGTGCCGTCGCTGGCCTCCACAGGCACATCGGAAACACCTTCTGCCGCCTGCCCGGCCGGCGTCGAGCGCAGCCATTTGCGCGCCATCAGCATCGCCACAAGCCAGCCGAATGCCGTCAGTGCAAGGATCGCAACCACCCACAACCCGCTGCCCGACAGCAAGGCGATGACGCCGCTGCCAGCAAAAGTGACCAGCGCAATCTTGGGCAGGATGCCAAGGCCGGTTCCGCCCATGAAGGCGAGAAACGTCATCTGTGACACGCCAGCGGCCATATTGACGACGATGAACGGGGCGGACGGCACATTGCGGATGATCGCACTGGCCCAGAACCCGTTCTTGCCGACAAAAGCCGAAATGCGATTGACCGTTTCACCGCCATAGCGCCGCACCACATCGGCGCCCAGCACTCTGCCGGTCCAGAAATTCGCCGCCGCCGAAACCATGGTGCCAAGCCAGCAATAGACAAATCCGGTCGTCGGCCCGAACGCCAGCACCGCCGCGGCAAAGAGCGCAAACTGCGGCGCGCCTACATAGGAGAGCACGGTAAACGCCAATATGGTCAGCGGTAGCGCATACCAGCGCGAAGCAGCCTCTTCGAGCCAGCGCTGGACATCGCCCGGCTCGATATCGAAGACGAAGCGCCCGACCAGGAAAATCGCCAGGACCAGCGCAAACAGGGCGATTGATACCGCTATGGCGCGCGCCGCACGCGCGTCCATTCCGGTCAGAAAGCTCATCAATCGGTTCATGAAACTCTCATAGCGCGTTCAATTGCGCCTTGCCATGCAGACCATGTGCCGCGCGCTGCTACTCCAGCCCCAACGCCTTGCGCAGATAGCGGCCCGTGTCTTCCAGCTCATGCTGGCCCGCCTTTGCGCGGGCGGCGTGCAGGCCTGCCCTGTCTTTCTCGAAATCAGCGACCCAGCGGCGGGCAAAATCACCCGAGGTGACATCCGAAACAATGTCTTCAAAAACCGGCTTCACGGCCTCTGCAATGCGTGCTTCCACGCCATGTGCCCCGAATTCCGCCGTGTCGGAGATGGCGGCATACATGCCCGCAATGCCGCGCGTATGGATCAGTTCGGCGATGTATTTGAGTTCATGGACCGTATCGATATAGGCCATGAGCGGGCTGATGCCTGCGGCGACCAGCGTTTCGTACCCTTGGCGCGCCAGCGCGCACATGCCGCCAACCAGCACGGCCTGCTCACCCAGAATGTCGGCCAGCGCCTCCTCGCGGAAGCTGGTGGGGAAAATGCCAGCCCGCCCGCAGCCAAGCCCTTTGAGATAGGCTTTGGCTATGGCTTCTGCCTGCCCCGACGCGTCGTGATGAACGGCCCAGAAACCCGTCAGCCCCCCGCCACGCTCAAAGCTCTCGCGCACAGCGCCGCCGGGCCCCTTGGCAGCGGCGAGGATGACGTCGCAATCGGCGGGCGGAACGATCAGGTCATAATCAATGGAAAACCCGTGACAGAAGATGAGCCCCTGCCCGGCCTTGCGGTTGGGAGCGATATGATCAGCCCATATGGCCCCATGCGCCTCATCGGCAGCGAGGATCGAAATATAGTCCGCGCTCGCGGCGGCCTCATCAAGGCTGACCACCTCAAACCCGTCGCCTTGCGCCTTTGCCCGCGACGGCGAGCCATCGCGCAGCGCCACCAGAACGCCCTTCACACCGCTATCACGCAGGTTCAGCGCGTGAGACCGGCCATGATTGCCATAACCGATAATGGCCAGCGTGCAGGCTTGCAGGGGCGCAAGATCAACATCGCGGTCATAAAGCGCGTCAGGCAGGGTCATGGCGTATCCGTCTCTTCAAGGGCGATCCGCAAGCGTGCGAAGTTCTCTTCATGTGTGGGGGCATCAAGGCGCGTCCAGTCGGCATGCTGGTTGGTGAACCAGGTGAACTGGCGCTTGGCATAGCGCCGGGAGTCGGTCTTGGCCCGCTCCACAGCTTCTTCGAGGTGAAGTTCACCGTCGAGGTGTGCCAGCAGCGGGCGTATGCCAACCGCCTTCAGCGCAGGAAGCTGGCGGTCCAGACCGCGCGCCTGCAGGGCCCGCGCCTCTTCCAGCGCGCCTGCTGCCATCATGGCGTCGAAGCGCTGTTCAATGCGCCCGTACAAGGCTTCACGGTCAGGCCGCAGGGCAAAGCCCGCCCAGCTGCCCGGCGCAATCAGCGGACGGGTATCGGCGTGCAGCACGCTTAAAGGTTTTCCCGTTGTGCGCACCAGCTCGATCAGGCGAACAAGACGCTGCCGGTCACCGGGCTTGATCCGCCCCGCGCCTTCAGCATCCAGACGCTCCGCCTCGGCACGCAGTTGCGCGTATCCCGATTGCTCCAGTGCGCCCACGTCGGCGCGCACCCCGGCCGGAATGTCCGGCGCCGGAGCAATGCCATCTATCAGCGCCTTGAAGTACAGCCCTGTGCCGCCGACGAAAACGGCAGGCACGCCGCGTTCCTGCAAAGGTTCTGCAATCGCCAGCGCCGCTCTCGCCCACCGGCCCGCCGACCAGCGCTCCGATGGGTCTGCAACGGCGAACAGATGGTGCGGCACCCCGGCACGCTCACCCTCGTCCGGCTGGGCGGACAATATGTCCAGCCCCCGGTAAAGCTGCATGGAGTCGGTGTTGATCACCTCGCCGCCAGTTTGGCGCGCCAGCGCAACCGCTAGAGCCGTCTTGCCGGATGCGGTCGGGCCGCCAATCAGGACAAAGGGCGGCATGGCCACTTCCAGCAAAGCCTTATGGTCTAAGGCTTTGCAGGATGAACTGGCCTTGGCGGTTCAAGCTGAAAAGCACCGGACGGCCGCTCTCGCCCGCGGCGGCGCGGGCAATCTGGCGGGCCTCGTCAACCGTGCTGACCTGCGTCCAGGCAATCTCCTCCACAACGTCGCCGACGCGTACCTTGCCCGCCGCGTCCGATCCCGGTTCAACGGCTGTAACGACGAGCCCTCTGGCGTCCGGGTGCAGGCGGTGCGTGCGGCGCAGCGCATCGGTAACAGGCGCGAGCGTCAGGCCGAACACGGTGCGCGATGACGGCGTTGCGCCCGGCGTGTCTGAATCTGCGCCCACAGGGCGCGCCGGGGCAGCGTCGGGTTCGTCAAGCCGCTGCACCTCCACTTCCAGGGTCAAAGGCTCGCCCCGCCGCAGGACATCGACGCTGACACGCGACCCGATAGCCGTGTCGGCGACCATGCGAGGCAGACGCCGGTCATCGGGCACCACCTCGCCATTGAACGCCAGAATGAGGTCACCGCGCTCAATTCCCGCGGCATAGGCGGGTCCGTCCGGATCGACCCGGCTGACAATGGCGCCGCGCGGGCTGGCCAGCCCCAGCGCTTCAGCGGTGTCGGCGGTGACGGCCTGTACATTGACGCCCAGCCAGCCACGGCGGGTTTCGCCGAACTCGGCCAGCTGGCGCACGATAGGCGCTGCAATGTTGGACGGGATGGAAAAGCTGATACCAACACTGGCGCCGGTCGGCGAGAAAATGGCGGTGTTCACGCCGACGACCTGCCCGTCCATGTTGAAGAGCGGGCCGCCGGAATTGCCGCGATTGATGGCCACATCGGTCTGCAGATAGTCGTCATAGCGTCCACCGATCTCGCGCCCCCGCGCCGAAATCACGCCCGCTGTCAGCGAACCGCCAAGCCCGAACGGATTGCCGATCGCAATCACCCAGTCGCCTACCCGCGCGGCATCGGAATCGCCAAAGCGCACGAAGGGGAAATTTCCGCTACCGCCGCGAATGCGCAGAACGGCGAGGTCGGTCGCCGGGTCCACGCCGACAATATCGGCCGGCAGTGTGCGCCCGTCGGTAAAGACGACCTCGACCTCGTCGGCTTCCTCGATGACGTGATTGTTCGTTACGACCAGCCCGCGCGCGTCGATGATGAATCCCGACCCCAGCGAATTGGCCACACGCGGGTTGTCACCGAGAAGATCATTGAAGCGCTCGAGCGGAGAGCCCGGCGGGAAAGTCGGCAGATTGGCCTCAGAGCGCATGCGCTGGGCCGCCGATATGTTGACCACCGCTGGCGAGAGCTGATCAGCCAGATCACCAAACCCCTCGCGGGGCTGGGCCAGTGCCTGAGGGACGGCAAGCAGGAATGCGGCGGCTATGACAGCCAGAACGGCACGCATGGGCGACTCCGGTAGCAAGGCAGGTTTGATCAAGCTTAACGCGTTGTTTGCCTGCCAACACCCCCCATTGCAGGTGACGCTCAGCCCACGGACCGACCAAACCAGACGAGAATTACACCAGCAGCAACCGCGCCAACGCCCGCCAGCCTCAGCGTGGCTGGCGGGATATCGGCGAGTATTTCGGCGAGATAGCGCGCGTATGACGGGGCCAGCGCGTAGAGAAGGCCCTCAACCACGAGCACCAGGCCGATGGCGAGAACGATCCAGCCGAGCATGGCCCCGATACTCATACCCCTAGTTCGGCGTCCCGGCCTGGTTCTGGAAGTAGCGGAAGAACTCCGAATCCGGGCTGACGATGATCGGCGTATTGTCCCGCAGGGCGAGATCATAGGCCAGCATCGAGCGATAGAAGGCAAAGAAGTCCGGGTCCTGACCATAGGCTTCAGCGAAGATCGCCGTGCGGCGGCCATCGCCTTCACCGCGGATACGTTCCGCTTCGGCGCGGGCATTAGCGAGGATTACCACAGCTTCGCGGTCCGCTTCGGCGCGGATCTGGCGGGCCCGCTCTTCACCTTGCGAGCGGATCAGCTGGGCTTCCTGCTGACGCTCTGACCGCATCCGTTCAAACACCCGGTCCGCAATCTGCTGGGGCAGATCGGCGCGCAGGATACGCACATCAATGACTTGAATGCCCAGATCCTGGGTGGCGACCTGCGCCTCGGCGGCGAGACGGATACGGTTCATCACCTGCGCGCGCTGGCCGGAAATGACCTCGCTGGAGGGGATGGATGCGATCACGCCGCGCAAGGAGTCGTCCATGATGGCCGACAGGCGCTGCTGCAAGCCGCGCTCATCACGCACGGTCTGATAGACACGCAGCGGATTGACGATCCGATAGCGCAGGAAAGCATCCACAACGAGACGTTCTTGGTCAGCGGCGAGAATTTCGGCCGGTGCCAGGTTGAACTCGACATTGCGCTTGTCGAAATGCAGCACATCATCGACGAACGGGATCTTGAAGTGGAGACCCGGCTCCTCGTCGCCCGGTTCGTTGATAACCGCGACCGGATTACCAAGCCGGAGAACAAGAGCGGATTCGCGTTCTGACACGGTGTAAGTGGCCGACAGACCCACGATCACCGCGATGACGAGCAAAACGCCCAGGCTGATCAATACGATACGAGGCATATCAGCGCTCTCCCGTTCTGGATGCGGAACCGGTTTGTGTGCGGGCGGGACTGCGGTCCCGGCCCAGCTGGTCAAGCGGCAGGTAAGGCACGGCGCCGCTGCCGCTCTGTTGATCCAGGATGATCAGTTCAGACCGGCCCAGCACCTGCTCCATGGTTTCAAGGAAGATGCGCCGGCGGGTTACGTCCGGTGCCAGGCGATACTCGGTGAAAATCTGGTTGAAGCGGTCGGCCTGGCCTTCAGCTTCCGCGATCACACGCTCGCGATAACCACGTGATTCTTCCAGCAGGCGCACAGCGTCACCGCGCGCTTCCGGGATCACCTGGTTGGCGTGGGCGGTCGCCTGAAGGGCAGCACGCTCGGCGTCCTGACGGGCCGCGTCAACATCGCGGAACGCGTCAATAACGCTGGCCGGAGCGGACGCTTCACGCAGCTGGACCTCCAGCACCTGAATGCCGGAACTATAGCTGCCGAGCGTGTCCTGGATGATCTGCCGCGCCCGGCGCGCAACCTCGGTACGGCCCTGCGTGATGATGGGCTGAAGCTCGGTCGTGCCGACGACTTCACGCATCGCGCTTTCAGCAACGGCTTTCACCGTGCCTTGCGGATCACGCACATTGAACAGGAAGTCGCGCACGCCTTCCGGGTAGGTCAGATCCACGCGCCACTGCACCACGAAATCGATCTCGACGATATTTTCGTCGCGCGTCAGCATCAGGCTTTCTTGCGGCGTTGCCCCCACGGCCACCTCGTTAGTGGTGGTCACTTCAGGCAGCAGCACCGTCTCGAACGGGACCGGCAGCTTGAACTGCAGGCCCGCGCCCGTGGTGCGGACGTATTCACCAAAGCGCAGAACCACGCCGGCCTGTTGCGGACCAACGACGTACCAGGCAGAGCCCGGCCATGCGAGCCAGACAAAGAAGATACCCGCCGCGATCAGGCCAAGGCCCGGACCGCCCGAGCCCTTGCCGTCGCCTGAACCGCCAAACATGCGCCGGATACGCGCCTGCAACTGAGCAATGAACTGCTCCAGATCGGGCTCGCCGCCACCCTGGCCATTACCAGAGCCACGCCGTCCGCCGCCGGGGCCCTGCCCCCACGGGTTCTGGTTGTTGTTATTGCCGCGCCGTCCGCCGCCGCCAGAGCCCCATGGGCCTCCGCCGCCGCCTGCATTGTCGTTCCAGGGCATGTACGTCCTCGTAACGGAATGGGAAATGATCAGATGTCTCGATGATATGTGGACGGATCAGCCCGCCGGTTCAAGTCAAACCGGCACGCAGCGCAGTGCGCAATGCGTCACACCCGCTCCAGAACCCGCACCACGAACCCGGCATCATCGCCCGGCTGGGGGGCAAAGCGTTCGGCGCGGACCTCGCGCCACGCGTCGGGATCAAGAGGCGGAAAATGCGCATCGCCCTCCGGCTCCAGATC
>ERZ869909.2537-NODE-2537-length-11868-cov-248.293783_pt1 | contig 11868 bp, 7 predicted proteins | sample MGYA00520892_ERZ869909 | MGnify/ENA primary metagenome ERZ869909 (study PRJEB32215, sample SAMEA104723947) | bioreactor metagenome | biome: bioreactor; feature: anaerobic bioreactor; material: water | place: China | collected 2015-03-12 ... | reverse complement strand
GCCTATAGCTCAGTTGGTTAGAGCAGGGGACTCATAATCCCTTGGTCGCTGGTTCGAGTCCAGCTGGGCCCACCATTACAACAGTGCTTTCCCCAGTTTGAGATGCACTGCCCCTCGCTCCACCTCGCTGGGTTTGATGGCCGACAAAAGTCACCTATCAGGGGCCTACGCGGGGACAAATCATGAACACGGAAAGTCATTCTCAACAGGCGGCCTTCATCTGGTCTGTGGCGGATCTGCTGCGCGGCGATTTCAAGCAGTCCCAGTACGGTCGTATTATCCTGCCTTTCACCCTGCTGCGGCGCCTGGAGTGCGTGCTGGAGCCCACCAAGGCCGAAGTGCTCGACGCGGCTCACGCCCACCAGACCAAGTCCGAGGCGGTGCGCGAGAAGCTGCTGTTGCGCGTGGCGGACCAGCCCTTCTTCAATGCCTCACCGCTGACCCTGGGCACCCTCTCCGACACCCAGACCGCCGACGACCTGATGAGCTACGTGCAGTCGTTCAGCCAGGATGCGCGGGAGATCTTCGAGCACTTCGAGTTCGAGGGCTTCGTTCAGCAGCTGTCGGCCAGCAACTTGCTCTACCAGGTGGTACAGCGCTTTGCCGCCTTCGATATGAGCCCGCAGCGGCTCTCCAACTATGGCATGGGCCTGGTGTTCGAGGAGCTGATCCGCAAGTTCGCCGAGAGCTCCAACGAGACGGCGGGGGAGCACTTCACCCCGCGCGACATCGTCCATCTGACAACCTCGCTAGTGCTCACCGGCCAGGACGACAAGCTTCGCCCCCACCGCATCGTCACCGTCTACGACCCCACAGCGGGCACCGGCGGCTTCCTCTCCGAGAGCGACGAGTACATGCAGCAGATCAGCGGCGGCATGAGCGTCTCGCTGCATGGCCAGGAGCTCAACCCCGAGTCCTACGCGATCTGCAAGGCCGACATGCTGATCAAGGGCCAGGTGGTGGACCGGATCAAGCTCGGCAACACCCTATCTGACGACCAACTGGCCGGTGAGCGCTTCGACTTCATGCTCTCCAACCCGCCCTTCGGCGTGGAATGGAAGAAGGTGCAGAAGGCGATCACCGACGAGCACAACCATAAAGGCTACGAGGGTCGATTCGGCCCCGGCCTGCCGCGGGTCTCTGACGGCTCGCTGCTGTTCCTGATGCATTTGGTGAGCAAGATGCGCCCCCGCCAGGAGGGCGGCTCGCGCATCGGTATCATCCTCAACGGCTCGCCGCTGTTTACCGGTGGCGCCGGCAGTGGTGAATCGGAGATCCGCCGCTACCTGTTGCAGCACGACCTGGTGGAGGCCATCGTCGGCCTGCCCACCGACCTCTTCTACAACACCGGCATCGCCACCTACGTGTGGATCCTCTCTAACCACAAGCCCGCAGAACGCCGTGGCCAGGTGCAACTGATCAACGCCACCGGCCGGGCCAGTAAGATGCGCAAGTCGCTGGGCAGCAAACGCCAGTTCGTCGCCGACCGCGACATCGAGGAGATCGTGCGACTCTACGGTGCCTGCCAGGAGAGCGAGGAGAGTAAGCTGTTCCCGGTGGAGGCTTTCGGCTACCGGCGCATCACCGTGGAGCGCCCGCTGCGCCTCAACTTCCAGGCCAGCCCCGAGCGCCTGGCAAGGCTCGATGACGAGAAGCCGATCCAGAAGCTCGCGGAGGGCGAGCGTGAAGCGATCAAGAGAGCCTGCGCCACCCTGGACCCGGCGCAGCGCTTCACCAACCGCGAAGTCTTCACCAAGGTGCTGAAGGCCGCCCTGAAGGAGGCGGGCCTAAAGGTTGGCGCCCCGGTGCAGAAGGCGATCCTCAACGCCCTCTCCGAGCGTGATCCCGAAGCCGACATCTGCCTCGACAAGAACGGCAACCCCGAGCCCGACAGCGGCCTGCGCGACAACGAGAACGTGCCGCTGGAAGAGTCGGTGTTCGACTACTTCGAGCGCGAGGTGAAGCCCCACGTGCCCGACGCCTGGATCGACGAGGAGAAGCGCGATCCGCTGGATGGCCGCATCGGCATGGTTGGTTTCGAGATCCCCTTCAACCGTCATTTCTACAAATTCAATCCGCCGCGCCCGCTAGAGGAGATCGACGCCGACCTCAAGGCCTGCACCGATCGGATCAAGCAGATGATCGAGGAGCTGTCGGCATGACAAATTTGTCTGGAACAAATTTGAACAGGCGCGAAGCGACTGGCCCGAAGGGCGAGGGCAGGGAGAGCCCGAGTAACTTTCCGCGGTATCCCGAGGTCAAGGACACCGGCGTCGAGTGGCTGGGGGTGGTGCCGGCGCATTGGGAAGTAGTAAAACTTAGCTATCTTTCTATATCAAAGGGTGGTGGAACCCCACCGAAGGATGATCTCCAGTATTGGAACGGAAGCATCCCGTGGGTTACCCCCAAGGATATGAAGCGACAGTGGATTACTTCGACCATTGATACACTTACCGAGGCGGCGCTCCACGCCTCTCCGGTCAGCATGGTTGAACCAGGCCACGTCTTGATCGTCTTCAGATCTGGCATATTGCGCCACCGAATTCCGGCTGCCATTAATAAAGTCTCGGTGACGGTAAATCAAGATATTAGGGCGTATAATGTTAGGCCTCGTCTTTCACCTGAGTTCTTCTTGAGGCTGACTCAGGGCTTGAATCGCGAACTTCTTCCGGAGTGGTCAAAACAGGGTGCCACTGTAGAAAGTCTGGATTTTGAACTCGTCAACTCAACACAGCTACCTGTGCCTCCGCAGGAAGAGCAAGAAGCCATCACTGCCTTTCTTGACCACGAAACCGCCCGCATCGACGACCTGGTGGAGCAGCAGCAGCGCCTGATTGAGCTGCTCAAGGAGAAACGCCAGGCGGTGATCTCCCACGCCGTCACCAAGGGGTTGGAGCCCGGTGTGCCGATGAAGGAATCCGGCGTGGAGTGGCTGGGCAAAGTGCCGGCGCATTGGGGAATCACTCGAGTAAAGCATATTGTGCGCACCGTTGAGCAAGGGTGGAGTCCACAGTGTGAAAATAGTCCAGTCGAAAGTGAGAGTGAGTGGGGCGTGCTTAAAGTGGGGTGCGTCAACCATGGAAGATTTGTCAGCCAAGAGAACAAGAAGCTTCCTGCCGATCTTTCTCCAAGGCTGGATTTATCCATCAAGGCTGATGATGTCTTGATATCTCGTGCCAATACACGAGAACTGGTCGGTAGTTGTGCAGTCCCTACTGTTTCCTACCCCAACTTAATGCTGTCGGACAAACTGTTTCGTCTTCGTCTTCGCGAGACGGTTGCAGATCCAAGATTTTTTGCTTTGTTCATGGGAGCTCCCCAAACTAGACAGCAAATTGAGTTGGAGGCAACCGGAGCTAGCAGTTCAATGTTGAATATTGGGCAAAGCACCGTGCTTGAGATGCCCTTCCCATGCCCTCCACTTGAAGAGCAGGCAAAAATCCGCGACGAAATCATCAAACAGACGTGTAGCTTGCTGGATCTGGCAGGTCAGGCATTGGAGTTACAGAAGAGGCTTGAGGAACGCCGCTCCGCGCTGATCTCCGCCGCCGTCACCGGCAAGATCGACGTCCGTGGCTGGGAGGCTAATCAGCAGCCTGAGCAATCCGAGATGTTGATGGTCGCCGAAGAACGAGCCACTTACGGCTAAGATAAGCAACGCACATGGCCCAAGGACGCAGCATCCGGCTCTTCCTGGTGGACGGCACGCCCAACGGCCTGCTTACCGCGGAGATCATGAACTGGACCGGCCATGTACTGACCGGGCCGCGCAGCAAGCTCAGCGAGCTGGTCCAGCGGCCCGAGTGCGGCCGCGCTGGCATCTACTTCCTGGTCGGCCCCGATCCCGAGAACAGCCTTCGGCCTCTGGTCTACATCGGCGAGAGTGATGACGTCGGCACCCGCCTCAAGCAGCACAACCGTCCCGAAGTTATTGCTGGTTCTGGAGGGGGTAAGGATTTCTGGGAGAAGGTCTGCTTGGTCACCAGCAAGGACCAGAACCTGACCAAGGCCCACGTGAAGTACCTGGAGAGCCTGCTGATCCAGAACGCTGGCCAGGTCGGCCGCTGCAAGCTGATTAACGGTACTGCCCACGATTACGTCAACCTGCCCGAGTCGGACCGCGCCGATATGGCGTTTTTCATTGATCAGATCCGTACCGTGCTGCCAGTACTGGGGCTCGATTTCCTGCGTGACCGGCCCATGCCGTCGAGCCTGAAGTCGTCCTTGGAGCCTGAGGCGCCTCCCTCGTCCCCGCGGTTCGTCGCTGAGGTGCCGCGTCATGGCATCAAGGCCTATGGCCAGGAGATCGATGGGGAGTTCTTTGTGCTAGAGGGTTCCCTGGCCCGTGGCAAGTGGACGGGCGTCGATGGCGGGTATCAGGGCCTGTTCCAGCAACTGTGTGACGATGGCGTGTTGGTAGAGACAGAGGCTGGCTTGCGCCGCTTCGCCACCGACTATGCCTTCTCCAGCCCTAGTGCTGCGGCCGCCGTGGTATCGGGGCGAAGTGCCAATGGGCGAGAGCACTGGAAGGTGGAAGGCTTGGGGCAGACCTATGCCGCCTGGCAGGACCAAAAGGTCAGCGCCGCCGCTGCGCGCGCCGAGGGGGCAGAGGAGGCGTGACCGGCAAGACTTGGCAGCGGCCATCCACCTCTTTATACTCGTGAGTAACAACACCCCCCACGCCTCTCTCGGAAGCGCACCTTGGGGGGTTACTTTTTTCTGGAGCCTGCCCGTGCAGTTCAACAAGCCCCCGCTTAGCTTCGATGACCAGCTCGATCGGCTCATCCAGCGGGGGCTAACAGTGCCGGATCGCGAACGGGCCCTCCACTATCTGCGTCATCTCAACTACTACCGGCTGGGAGCCTACTGGCTGCCTTTCGAGGCCGATCACCAAACGCATCGACTGCGCCCCGGCACCAGCCTTGATGACGTTCTCAACCTCTATGTGTTTGATCGGGAATTCAGGTTGCTGGTCCTGGATGCCATCGAGCGCATCGAGGTCTCGATTCGTACCTGCTGGGCTTACCACATGGCCCACACCTACGGGCCTCATTGCCACCTGGCACCGGCTCTGTTCAAACCCCCTCACCGCTCCTGGCGCTACGAGGAGCGGCTTCGTACCCTGGAGGGCGAAGCGCGCCGCAGCCAGGAAACCTTCATTCGCCACCTGAGCATCACCTACGACGAGCCGTTGCCTCCGATCTGGGCCCTGGTGGAGATCATGACATTCGGGCAACTGTCCCAGTGGTACGCCAACACGCGCCAGCGCCGAGATCGCAATGCCGTGGCTCGTGAGTACGATTTCGACGAGAGCGTGCTGACGTCGGTGCTGCATCACCTGAGCACGGTGCGCAATCAATGTGCTCACCATGCCCGATTGTGGAACCGGGAGTTCACCTTCCTTCCCAAGCTGCCAAAGGATCGGCCTGCAGCGGTGCTGGACAGTCTCTCCTTTGACGCCTCACGTCGTATCTACAACACCCTTACCCTGATGTTGTACCTGATGGATGTGGTAAACCCTCACCACCATTGGCGAGAACGGCTGATCGACCTGATCGACCGCCATACAATCCATGTTGCCGAAATGGGGTTCCCGGATGACTGGCGAGAACGCCCCCTGTGGAGAATGTCTCAGCCTAAGTAGGCTTCTCCTTCTAACCCTAAAGCGCTAGGCTGTTACGAATAATTACGCCAATCGCAGGGGATCATATGGCGGACAGCAGGGAAGCCCGGTTCCAGCAGGACATCATTGATGCCATGGTGGGCAGGGGCTGGAAGGTCGGCACGGCCAGCGGCTACGACCGTACTTCGGCGCTCTATACTGAGGATTTGCTTGGCTACGTGCGCGAGGCCTGGCCAGAGCGCTGGGAGAAGTTCTGCAAGGCCAACCCTCAGGCCCCCGAGCAGGTATTCGTACAGAAGGTGGTCCGCGAGCTGGAGTTCGCCGGCACCCTGGAAGTGCTGCGCCACGGCTTCAAGGTACCGGGGGTGAAGTTCGACCTATGCAGCTTCCAGCCCGACCACGGCATGAATCCCGACACCTTGGCCCGCTACCGTGCCAACCGCCTGCGGGTGGTGCCGGAGATCTCCTATTCGCCTCATGCTCGGGAGAAGGGCAAGGGCGCCGAGAGCGCCGACCAGAACTACAATCCCCGCCTCGACCTGGTGCTGTTCGTCAACGGCATTCCCACCGCGACGCTGGAGCTCAAGAGCCAGTTCAAGCAGACGGTGGAGAACGCCAAGCGCCAGTATCGACAGGACCGCCCAATCAAGGATCCCGTCACTCGTAAGCCGGAGCCGCTGCTGACCTTCAAGCGTGGCGCCCTGGTGCATTTCGCGGTGAGCCAGACCGAGGTGGCGATGACCACGAAGCTGGCCGGCAAGGACACCTACTTCCTGCCCTTCAACCGCGGCACGGAGGAGGGCGGGGCCGGTAACCCTCCTGCGCCGGACGAGCAGAGCTACGCCACCGCCTACCTGTGGGAGCAGGTATTCGCTCCAGACGCCTGGTTGAAGTTGCTTGGCCGCTTCTTGCATCTGGAGCAAAAGACAGTCGAGGACTTCCACGGCCAGCGCAGCACCAAAGAGACGCTGATTTTCCCTCGCTATCACCAGTGGGAAGTGGTCAACCGCTTGGTGCAGGCCACCCTGGACGAGGGACCGGGTCGGCGATACCTGGTACAGCACAGCGCCGGTTCGGGGAAATCCAATTCCATTGCCTGGTGCGCCCATCAGTTGGCCAACCTCTATGCCGAGAACGGCACGAAGCTGTTCAACTCGGTAATCGTGGTGACTGACCGTACGGTCCTCGACAGCCAGCTGCAGGACACCATTTACCAGTTCGAGCACGCCCATGGCGTGGTCTGTCCGATCACCCGAGACATTGGCAACAAGAGCAAGTCGGAACAGCTCGCCGAGGCCCTGGCCAGCAACACCCGCATCATCATTGTCACCATCCAGACCTTCCCGGCCCTGTTCGACGCCCTGGACAAGCGCCCTCAGCTCGCCGAGGGCAACTACGCGGTGATTGCCGACGAAGCTCACTCCTCCCAGGCCGGGAGCTCGGCCAGCAAGCTCAAGGCGCTGCTAGCGGCTGCGGGTGAGGCTTTGGAAGATGATGAAGGCGAGATCAGTGCCGAGGTGATGTTGGATGCCGCTGTGGCCTCACGTCGCCCCAGCGAGCGGATCAGCTACTACGCCTTCACCGCCACCCCCAAGGCCAAAACCCTGGAGCTGTTCGGTCGCCCGCCGGATCCCGACCTGCCGGCCAGCGCCGACAACAAGCCAGAGCCGTTCCATCTCTACTCCATGCGCCAGGCCATCGAGGAGGGCTTCATCCTCGACGTGCTCAAGAACTACGTCACCTACAGCACCGCCTGGAAGCTAGCGCACCCCGAGGGTGAGGATCAGGAGGTGGATTCCAAAAAGGCCTCGCGCACCCTGGCCAAGTGGGTGCGCCTGCACCCCTATAATATCGCCCAGCGGGTCGAGGTGATCGTCGAGCACTACCGGGACAACGTGCGTCATCTGCTCGATGGCCAGGCCAAGGCCATGGTGGTTACCGCCAGCCGCCAGGAGGCGGTGCGCTATCAGCTGGCCATGCAGGACTACATCAAGAACAAGGGCTACGGCGACATACACCCGATGGTCGCCTTCTCCGGCAGCGTGCCTGCCGACGAGGTGATCCCCGAGGAGGTCACCGAGACCAGCCAGCGGCTCAACCCCGGGCTCAAGGGGCGCGGCCTGGCCGAGGCGTTCGACACCGACGACTTCAACGTGATGATCGCCGCCAACAAGTTTCAGACCGGCTTCGATCAGCCCAAGCTGTGCGCCATGTATGTGGACAAGAAGCTCCAGGGCGTGGACTGCGTGCAGACGCTCTCGCGGCTCAACCGGCTGTTCCCCGGTAAGCAGACCTTCATCCTCGACTTCTATAACGATGAGCAGGAAATCCTCGACGCCTTCGCGCCCTATTACAGCAAGGCGGAGTTGGCCGACGTTTCCGATCCCAACGTGGTCTACGACCTGCAGCGCAGTTTGGACGCCAACGGCATCTACCACTGGCCCGAGGTGGAAGCCTTCGCCAAGGCCTTCTTCGACCCCAAGGCCCCGGCGTCGAGCCTCAGTTACTACTGCCGACCCGCCCAGGATCGCTTCAAGCAGCGCTATCAGTTAACTCTGGAGCAGCTGCAAACCTGGAAGGAAGCCCGCCACATCGCCGAGCAGAGCGATGACGATAAGGGCTTGAAGCGTGCCGAGCAGGAGCTCAAGGACGCCGGCACCACCCGCGATGAGCTCGACCTGTTCCACAAGAACCTGCAGAGCTTCGTGCGCACTTACGAATTCCTCAGCCAGATCGTCACCTTCGACGACCCCGAGTTGGAGCAGCTCTGCGTCTATGCCCGTCATCTTTATCCACTGCTGCGCACCGACCGGCTACTGGAGGATGAGGTCATCGACGTCAGTGAGCTGGAGCTGACCCACTACCGGCTTACCAAGCGCGAGGAGAAACGCTTGCGCCTGGAAGTCGCCGAGAGTAGCCCGCTCAAGCCAGTCAGCGATGTGGGTTCAGGAAAGCCGCACGACCCCGAGAAGCAACGCCTTGCTGAGATCATCGACCGGCTCAACGACCTCTACGGTGCCGAGGTCAGCGACGACGACAAGCTGCACTTCGCCAACGGCATCGCCGATCGCATCGAACGCGACGAAGCGGTGATGGCCCAGGTCCGCAACCACAGCAAGGAGCAGGTGATGCACGGCCTCTTCCCGAAGAAGGTCACCGACGCCGTGCTCGACGCCCTCAGCGACCACGAGAAGCTCTCGATGCCGCTGCTGGAGGATGAGGAAACAGGCAGACAGTTTGCGCTGTTGATACTGAAGCTTTTGGCGGGAAGGACCAGTGAATATGCTCGGCCCGGAAAGTAAAATAATGGCTTCTCCGTTGAGAAAACTGAGGGAGGTGAGGGCTGAGAGTGGAGGGTAAAAAGCGGATTGAAAATAAAAGTTGGGCGTAAATTATTGCTTTATTTTTATATGTAGAGGCTAGGTTTGGGTGCCGATATGAGTGAAAAAACCAGCGCTGAGTGTTATTATGTAAAAGTAAAACATTTCGTGGGCGGTAAGATAAAAGAGAAAGAAAAAGAAGCGGAAGTCGAGGTTCTTCTTTCCAGGGTTAAAGCTAAAGCCAAAGAGAATAAGGAGTGGGTATGTTGCAAGCACTTTAAGTTTTATTGGAAATGTTATTTGGCGGTTCTTTTTCCACTTCTTTTTTATGTTCCATTGGCTTGGCTCGAGAGGAGCTTGACTGTGCCCTTGGCAACAATAACAGCTGCAGGAGTGGCCGGGTGCGTTAGTTTGGTTGTGCTGCTGACAAATACTGTAAATGAGCGGCTGAAGCTTAAGGAGAAGTGGATTTTCAATATTAGAGGATTGCTCCAAGGCTATGTGGATAGCATTGAGGACTTAAATAACAAGGTGGGGTTGGTCATGAGGCCTGAGCTGGGCCTTAAACCGCACTTTTATTCTAACGATGAATGTAAAGATCTGAGCATAACAATGGATCAGATGTATAAAGTTGAATCGAAATTAGAAGAGTTGTTTGAAAGTGATATCTCGAGAGCTGCAAGAAGTAATTCCAGAAAATTAGAAATGTCTTTGGCAGCCACTGATGGGGCGGAAAACATTTTACTGAAGGTTAAGTGTGTCTATATATTGATTGGGTATATTTATTCCCTGTCCAAAAGAAAAAACGTGGAGTATACAAAAAAAGCGGTAGAAATAAATAGACTGCTTAACCGTTACATGATTGATGATGTGGTTTCTGAGCTGATTGAGTTCTTGGGGGTGGATTTTAAAGACGCTATGGACGGGGGTGGGGTTCATAAGTCGAACATTAGGGCGCTTTATTGTGGAATCATATCTCTGGTTTCTTCCTTTATTTTGTACAATATGATCGATTCTATATTTTTGACAAATGTCGATCGGGAGATTGCTTTGAAACTCACGCTTATCTTAGACACTTTTTGGTATTGATGGGATAAAATGGTAGCGCTCTAGGCGAAGCCTCGTTGTCGGGGTCTGTTATCAGAGTGGCTGTGATGGTATTCGCCTGACACATGCCCCCGTGGGCTCCCTATAGTTAAGCAGTGTTTTCTGCCGTTTTCCTGGGTTCCTTCTTCGTCGCTTGGGGAGCCCTTTCTTGAACACGGCATAGGGTGGCATCCCCTCATGTTGCGGCCCTAATGCGGCTTTTGCGTGTTGTAGGTGGCCATCTAGTCTATCATGCCCGTTTACTCTTTTGGCTTCATCTATCCTCTGCTCCCGTGCAAGGTTACGGTTCCTGCCCAGTCAGCAACCGCAACGTGGCTTCGCTTGAGATTGCCTGACCGGGCTCTTCACCCCACAGCATGCCGATGGGTACGGCGTAGCAGCCTGGCACCTGCAGTCTCATGCAGTGGTGGCCGGTATAGATCAGCATGCCACCTTGGAAGTGCTCGCCAGCTTGATCCGCGAGTCGGGCGAGGCCGGCTGCGTCCTTGGCCTGTATGCTGGCGGCCCGCTTGACCTCTACTCCCCAGAGTTCCTGGCCGCGTTCGATGATCAGGTCGACCTCAACCTGGTCCTTGTCCCGGTAGTGGGAGAAACGAAGTTCGGGGTCGACCCAGGTGGCTTGGGCCATCAGCTGCGCCACCACATGGCTCTCCAGTAGGGCACCGAAACGCTCGGCCTGAGTCAGCCACTGGCTTGGCGCTAGTCGAGTCAGGGCGGCTGCCAGCCCAGTATCGACAAGGTGCAGCTTGGGGCTCTTGATCAACCGTTTGGCATGGTTTCGGTGCCAGGCGGGCAGTTGCTGTATAAGGAACAGCCGCTCCAAGATGCTCAAGTACTTGGTCACCGTGCTGCGCTCCATTCCCAATTCCTTGCCAAGCGTACTCACGTTGAGCAGGTTGGCGGTCCGATAGGCCAGTAGTTCCACCAAGCGCAGCATCCCATCCTCGTCCTGGATGGAGGCAATGTCCCTCACATCACGTTGGATGATGGCGTTGAGATACTGGCGATACCACTGCCGTGCTCGGTGGGGAGGGCGACGGTTCGGCTCGGGGTAGCCACCCTGACAGATGATCTCCGCCGTAGGGGGGAGCGGTATGGTGTCGGCGGCCATCTTGGGAGAGAGGTTCCCTTCGATGAGATTGGCCAACAGGGAGAATTGGCTGATACGTTTTTCCTGCTCGGCCATAGGGTGCAGATAGATCACCTCCATACGGCCGGCCAGGGAGTCCTGCGCCTTGGGTAGCAGCAGGAGGTTGGCGGAGCCGGTGAGCAGGAAACGGCCCGGCGAGCGGTCCCGGTCCACTACGGATTTGATGGCCAGAAGCAGCTCTGGGGCCCGCTGAACCTCGTCCAGGGTAACGCGCTCCGGCAGGCCCTCGATGAAACCGAGCGGATCCTGCTGGGCCGCCTCCAGCAGGGTGGGGTCATCCAGAATGAAGTAGGCCCGCTCGGGCTCTATGCGCTTGGCAAGGGTGGTCTTGCCGACTTGTCGTGGGCCCAGCAGGCAGACCACCGGAGTATCGGCGAGCGATTCCACGACACGGTCATGAATCAGTCGAGGTAGGTAAGACGTGGCCATGTCCAATCTCCAGCATCGTCCAGTTGCTGGTTATTGTAGCGTCCAATTGCTGGTTAGGTAAGCGTCCAATTGCTGGTTCACCTAGCGTCCAATTGCGGGTTCATCCGCCGTCCAATTGCGGGTTGACGGCTCGCCCGAGCCGTTTCGCCATCACCTCACAGTTCGCCACCCGGAGGCGATCAGCTGTCGTCATTTTGATACTCAAGTGCCTGAAATTCTCAAAGAGTGTGGATCGTTAC
>ERZ869909.2535-NODE-2535-length-11874-cov-3.732983_pt1 | contig 11874 bp, 9 predicted proteins | sample MGYA00520892_ERZ869909 | MGnify/ENA primary metagenome ERZ869909 (study PRJEB32215, sample SAMEA104723947) | bioreactor metagenome | biome: bioreactor; feature: anaerobic bioreactor; material: water | place: China | collected 2015-03-12 ... | reverse complement strand
GCTCCTGAGATCCCCCTCGCCGGACCCTCGCCCTCGCGCCCGCCCTCCGTCTGCGCATCGCCGCGATGCATGAGCCCCCGCATGAATGTCCCCGTCGTCAGCACCACCGCCCGCGCCCGCACCTCCACACCATTCCACGCCACATCCACCGACCTCAGCACCACGCCCCGCACACCCCGCCGCCCACCCCGCTCCTCCGTGCAGATCCGCTCCACCGATGCCCCGATGATCGTGATCGCCTCACGCGACCGCAGCAGCCGCCGCACCTCCCGCGCGTACGCATGCCGATCGCACTGCGCCCGCGGACTCCGCACCGCCGGGCCGCGCGTCGCGTTCAGCGTCTTGAACATGATCCCCGTCGCGTCCGTCGCCAACCCCATCAGCCCACCCAGCGCATCCACCTCCCGCACCATCTGCCCCTTCGCCAGCCCTCCCACCGCCGGATTGCAGGACATCGCACCGATCTTTTCCGGATCCAGCGTCACCAGCCCCACCCGCAGCCCCGGACCCGCATCGGCGATGTTCGCGCACGCCCACGCCGCCTCCGCGCCGGCATGACCGCCGCCCACCACCACCACATCGAACTCACGCACAACGCCGTTCATATCTCTCCAGAATAGGACCGCCCTCACCCCACCGTCCCCCCACCAACACTCATTATTCCTTGCTTCGAGCCCCTGCCCCCCCCATTTACCTTGACAATCATCCCAATGCTGGGCATCATCCCAGAACCAGCACGCCCAGACCCACATCTCCGCGTGCTTCGGAGCATCGAGTCGAAATGGAACCCCCAAGTAGCAGCCAATTCAACCACACGATCGGCGACCCTGAGTCACCGGTGCGACCTACCAGGTCGTTGATGCGCCGTAAGGCCGATGACCGCCATCGGATCGTCCGAACCCACACGAGCAGGGTCGGATAATCCCACGGCCGTCTCACCTCGCGGCGAACGACCCGATGCGTCGCCGAGAGGAAAGGAAGACGGCCAGTGAGCAACTTCCCGAACCAAGAAGAGATCACCCGGATCCTCCAGGAGGGCGATCCCGCCGCGCTCCGCGAGGTCGTCTCGGCATCGCACCCCGCCGATGTCGCCGATGCGATCGAAGAACTCGACATCGAGGTCATCTGGAACGCACTCCAGACCGTCTCCATCAAAGACGCCGCCGAGATCCTCAGCCACCTGCCCATCGAGGTCCAGGAACGCATCGCCGAGGAGCACGATCCCGAAAAGGTCGCACGCATCGTCGAAAAGCTCTCCGCCGACGATCGCGTCGACCTCATCAAGCAACTCGAACCCGAACTCCAACAAAAACTCCTCGCCGGATTCGGCGCACAGCAGCGCCGCGTCACCGAACGACTCTTCCAGTACGACGAAGCCACCGTCGGCGCTGTCATGAGCCCCGACTTCGCCGCCGTCCCCGCCGAGATGCGCGTCTCCGAAGCGATGGACCTCATCCGCCTCGAAGCTCCACGCAAGGAGACCGTCTACTACATCTTCGTCATGGACAACGACTCCCGACTCATCGGAACCCTCTCCCTCCGCGACCTCATCCTCGCCAACCCCAACGAAATCGTCGCCGACATCATGCAGCGCGATGTCATCCAGGTTCAGGCCGATGATCCACGCACCATCGCAGCGGAAAAGATCAAGGACTACGACCTCATCGCCCTCCCCGTCGTCAACGGCGGCGGAAAACTCGTCGGCATCGTCACCGTCGACGATGTCCTCGATGTCGAGGAAGAGGAAGCCACCGAAGACTTCCACAAGATGGGCACAGTCGGCTCCGTCAAAACCAGCATCCGCGAGGCAGGCATCGCACTCCTCTTTCGTGCACGGATCGGCTGGCTCACAGCACTCGTCTTCGTCAACATCTTCTCAGGCGCAGGCATCGCCTACTTCGAGCACACAATCGACGCCGTCGTCGCGCTCGTCTTCTTCCTGCCGCTCCTGATCGCCTCCGGCGGCAACGCCGGATCGCAGGCAGCCATGCTCATGGTCCGCGCGCTCGCAACCGGGGATGTCCGCATGCGTGACTGGCTTCACATGTTCGGAAAGGAACTCCTCGTCGCCACTCTACTCGGCGGCACCATGGCCGCCGCTGTCATGCTCATCGCGAGTCTCCGCGCACCCGATGTCCTCGTCCCCGTCGGTCTCACCATGATCTGCGTCGTCATCTTCGGCAGCGTCCTCGGCATGTCGCTCCCCTTCGTACTCACACGCTTCAAACTCGACCCCGCCACCGCCAGCGCACCGCTCATCACCTCCATCGCCGACATCGTCGGCGTCCTCATCTACTTCACCATCGCAAGCTGGTGGCTCGGCGACACCATCGCCGCCGCCGCCGAAGCAGCCGAAACCATCCCGCTCTGACGCCCTCCCCTCCTCGCTCGACGCCGGCCAACCGCGTCGCATAAGCGACGGTTGGGCGGTGATGATCCGAACATGTCCACTGATCGCGCTACCTTCTCCGGCGCGACGCCAGCACCATCCCGGAAACCAGGCATAACCCAACCGCGCTCGGTGCCGGGATCACCGCCGTGTACAGGACATTGTCCATGTACCAGCCGCTCGGATTCGCGCCGACGATCCGCAGCTCCGCCCGCACCGCATCGAATACACCGCTGGTGTGAAGATTCACATCGCTCCGACCGACCCGGAAGATCGTGGTTCCGTCCGGAAGCGTTGCCCCCGGGAACAGAGTCTCGGACATCGACAGGTACTCGATCACCATGTCCCCGGCGGCGTTAAAGAACTGAACCTCCGCTCTGATCGGCGCGAGAGAGGAAAACGGCTGCGTCGACAGAGACAGACCGAAGTCCTTCACCATCCCGGGAAACACCAGCTCGATCATGTACTCATGACTCGGAGCTGCGCCGCGCAATGTAATGTCGTCACGCAACCCGCTGACCGTGCCGGGAATATCCGACACGGCCGGAGCCGGAAGCGGCGAGCCGTTCGGGTGATAGTGAAAGCCGAGACCGTTGATCACCAGCCCGTCGAGCGATGTCCCCACCGGCACCTCGCTGAAGGTGACCAACCCGCTCACCTCCTGCGCGCACGCCGCACTCGCGAGAAGGGCAACTCCCATCGCACCAACAATCTTCGTTCGTGTCTGCATGAATCTACCTCCTGTGTGGATCCCGAAAACTGCCGAGCGATCAGCGGCGACGACGCAGCAGCACGGGTGCGCCGATGAACGCAACCGCCAGCGCCGATGGCGCCGGGATGGGCGTATACGACAGATTGTCGAACTTGTAGCTCTGCGAGAACGGCAGCGAGAAGGTGAAAATCACCTCCATACGAGACACCGGCGTGCCGACGCCCGTCATGTCCGCGAGACCCTCCAGAACATTCGCGTTCGACCCATACATGTCGAAGGTCAGCGTATCCGTATCGAACGAATACACGCCGATGATCTGGCTGTTCGCATCGTACAGCGTCACCGATGCGTTCAGCGGCTCGGGCAATCCGATCGGTCCGGCGAATCCGAACGAAATCCCCGTGACCGGCTGCGCGAAATCCACGCCAAGGAAGTTCCCCGCCGAAGCCGTACCGATCAGAAAATGATCACTCAGGTACATGAACTGCGTGTTGTCCGTGATGATCTCCGGATCGCCCAGAAACACCGGCAGACTGCTCGTCTCGAAGGTCGCATCACCGACCACAAGACCATCGGCCGCGGTTCCCGGCACCACCGACTCGAAATCAATGATCACACCCCGGGCACTCCCGGCCCCCCCCATGACCGCCGCCACCGACAAACCCGACACGAACGCTCTTACCGAATGGACTGACATGCTCGTCTCCTCTCTGGGGTCAGTCGGGAGCACGCCTCCCGAACTGGACAGGGTGAACCCTACATGCACACGGAATGAATGCAAGAACAACCTGAAATCGTTTTGAAATTTTTTCGCCTTGTGCTCATTCCTCGGCTATCGTTGTCGATAAACCACTCTCAACCGCGATTCAATGCAAAAAACCCAAACAAATTCCGATCAAAAACCCGCCGCCGCGAGGCAAGCATCCCTCGAACTCGCCCGCTGCGTTCAGATCGCGCACCGACTCCAGACCGCATTCCGTGCGCTCGTACGCACATTCCCCGAGCAGGCCTCCACCGTCACCGAGATGGCCCGCTTCCTCGACATCGGACGAGGCATCTGCCAACGCATCATGCTCGCCCTCCGTGAAGAGACAAACCCCCTCGAAGTCCTCCAACGCTTCCCGGGAATCCGCGGCCTCGAACTCTTCCTCCACTCCGCCGAAGCACGCCACATCGACCCCGTTCACATCTCCGCCGCCAGAGCCGCCGTCGATGAATATTCCTCGCTCATCGGTGCTGCCGGAGGAAGCCAGCGAAGACTCATCGCAAACCTCGCGCGACACACCACGACCAAGTCACGCAACGATCCCGATCTCATCGTCACCACCGAGGAGTCAGAAGCGCTCGCGGCAAGAGCAGCCCTCTTCGAGTCCTCCACGCGCATCACCGGAACTCGCAGCGAGTCACGCGCCGAGGTCCTTATACTCCGCGTCCACCCCGACTCACAGGATGAAGTCGAGATGGTCGAGGCCTCCGTGCTCTCCGATGTCACCGCCGACTCGAACAGCATGCCCATCACGCGCATCGCCCGTGCATCATCAAGCAAGGGAGTCACCGAAAGCGACCGTGCTGCGCTCGATCCCGATGCAACCATCCTCGGCATCTCGCCAGGATCGATCCTCGAACGCTTCTCCACCCTCCCCCTCCCAAATGTCACCTCTCGACTCCATTCCGGCGACTTTGTCCAGGTGTTCAATCCCAACGGACGCACCGAAAAGCCGCTCACAATGGCCGTGGCAACCGCCATGTCACCCGCAGCGCCACACCCGCGACTCGACTCGCCCCCACTCTGGAACTGCGGCATGGCCATCGCCATCCCCTCCCGATGGCTCCTCATCGATGTCTACCTCGAACGCCCGCTCGCGCAGGCATGCGTACCCACCATGAGCGTCATCAACATGGGATTCAACGGCCCGCTCGGACACAGACACCCCGACGACCGCTGGCACGACCACTTCCCCGACCCACCCACACTCCAACTCCTGGGCCCCGGTATCGCGCGACGCGCATCAAGGGCATACCCACGCGCTGTCGAACTCGCGTCATACCTCTTCGAAAAATCCGGATGGGACCCCAGCCGCTACATCTGCATCCGCTGCGAAGTCCCCTTCCCCATTTGGAACAGCCAGTATGTCATGACACTCGACTTCAGCGATGCGACAACATCAAAGACTCCGTAACCACGACGCACCACGCCACACACCAAACCATCGCGCCGCACGCCTTCGATAAACTCCCACCATGAGCCCAACGCCCCCGCACGACAACACGGACCACCCCGTCACCGTCCGCCCCTCCGGCATCGAAGGCCGCGGCGTCTTCGCAGCACGCCGATTCGACACCGGCGATGTCATCCTCCGCATCGCTCACAACTCGATCGTCGATTCCCCGGAAGACATCCCCGAATCATGGCGGGATCTCTGGCACTGGATCGACAATCTCCCCAACGGCCGCCTCCTCCTCATGGACGAGCCCGAACGCTACATCAACGCCTCCTGCGATCCCACCGCCTACACGCGCTTCACCGGCGACACCTGCGAGGTCGTCGCACGCCGCCCACTCCATCCCGGCGATGAAATCACAACCGACTACATGATCACGACCCACAACGAACCCGCCTGGCCATGCCGCTGCGGCGCGCCCCGCTGCCGCATCCAGAACCCCACAAGCTTCTTCGAACTCCCCGACGCCTTCCTCCGCGAGTACGAACCACTCCTCCACGACTGGTTCATCGCGGAACACCCCGACGAATACCGCGCTATGTGCAAGCGACTGAACATCCAACCCCGCACCTCATAAGCGGGTGCCAGGGCGGGTACCATGGAGACATCGCGCAGCGCAGCAAGCGATTTCTCCATGATGTGCCATCAGTCCCCCCGCGCAAGCGGGTGACTGATGCTGTCTTCTTCCCTGTGCATCACTCCGCGCACCGTCGTCTGCAAGGGTGCCACGGTTTGTCGACGCGAGCCCCACCGGGCGAGCGGCGCAAACCGTGTCGCCCAATACGAGCGTGGAGCGTCAGCGACATGGTCTTGTTTGTGTGCCACGGACATTCCGGGGGCCGGGTGCCACGGTTTGGCAGCGTTTCGCTGCAAACCGTGTGTCTTTCTCCCTGCCTTCCCCTAATGCCCAGTGCCTCTCTTCCGCCCCCTCCGCGCCAACCACCACCGCCCGACCCATTCCCCCGACGGCAACAACATCAGCAAAAATCCACCCACAATCATCACAGCACCAAGACCACCAAGCGGCACACTTATGAACCAGCGACTCCATTCAACTCTTCCCCCCGCCACGATCACCGCGTTCGTTTGCAACCCCAGAATCCAAGCCAGACACCCGATGCCCATCACATACGCCGCCAACGAGATCACCGCCATCGCCGGCGTCCGTTTCGCCTGCGCCACATGCTCACCCACATCGCGCAGCGCCCGTCCCCCCGCCGCCGTCCCACGATCGATCTCCTCCACCTCCCGCGCCAAGAGCCAGTACTCCGCCCGCGCCCCCTCCTCCAGCGCGATCCGCGCCCGCTCCTCGCCCGGCACGAACCCCGGCAACTGCTTCGCTGGCGTCCACTTCACGCCGCGCTCTCCCGCTCCAGTTCCAGATCTCTTCGTTTCCGGTGCATGCTCCGGCTTCGGCTCCGACTCCTTCGGCTCCTCCTGATCTTCAAACCACTCAATCCACTCCTTGGGCGGTATCCACACCGTCTCGCCGTGGTGACTCACCAGATTCGCGTGCCGATCCGGGCGCACGCTCGCGATCCGCGCCAGCGCCTCCGTCGCACGCCGTAAGCCATCCTCCCGCAGCGCGCCATCACCCCTCGCGTACCGCTGCATCATGTCATCGACAAACGCATCCTCATCGAACTTCTGCACGAGTGGCGGCGCGAACGCCTGATACACCAGCCGCCCCAGCGTCACGAACATGGCCGCGAAAAACGCAAACACCAGACTCGCCCCGATGTACACCCGCCGCGAGACCTTCTCCTTCGCCTCCCGAAGCTCGGCGCTCGCCGCCCCGATCGACGCCTCCGCCTCCCGCCACGCATCGATCGTCGGCACAGCGACCTCCCGCGCACGCTCGGGCAACCCGGCGCTCGCACCTTCCAGCGCGGCGTTCCACTCCTGCAGTCGCTGCCCGCTCTCCTCCAGCGCCCGCACCGAAGTCTCCACCCGCCCCTGCATCACACGCACACCAAGATCCACCACCGGCCACGCCGCAGCCAACAGCGGCACCGCGATCAACGCCACCAGCGATACACGGTTCAGAATCGCCAGTTCACCGAACGACCGCACCCGATGCCACCCCAGCCACAACCGCGCATCCCGAATCACGCCGCGCCAGCGTCTCCACACCCCATCGAGAAATGCCCGCAGCGAATGCCCCGCACCATCCCGCGTTGCTACTGCCTTCTCCTCTCCATCCCCTGCATCATCGTCTTTTGTACGCAGAACATTCGCCGCCTCGCCGAAGATCGCGCCCCGCACATCCGCGCGCCGCAGATCGCCTCGCAACGGCCCTCCAAAGGTCGCCCCATCAAACATTATCCGATTAACAAATTTGCAATACAGAAAATCCGCTTCGTGGTCGAAACTCACCCTCCAAAACTCTGTACCGCCTCGAAATGCAGTGCCGACAAAATTTGCTTTTCGTACAAACTGGGCTCCCTCAAATCTTACTCGCCCACAAAACTTTGCCCACTGAAACGACGCATCGAGGAATCGCGATCTTTGAAACATCGTATCACTACAAAAAATCGCCCCTTCAAAGATCCTGCCATTGTCAAAATGTACCGATTGCATATCGACGGTGCAGCGAATGCGATCACCGTGCCTGAACGATCCATTTCCTTCAACAAGCGAACGACGCAAAATCATCTTTGTGATCGAAATCGCGTGTGCTCTTGAAATTATCGTGGCCGTGATATCGTCTTGAGTATCTTTCTCGTAAGCGGGCGCGAGCGTCGCCCCCGGATGCGCCATCACCGCATCCACGATCGCCCGCAGATCCGCAATCCGCGCATACACGATCCACGCACCCCGCACGATCGCATCCGCCAGCGCGCGAACCTCCTCCGGAGCCGTGCCGACATCGACCAGCCGATCCTCGTACTCAAACCGAGGCAGCCCGCCCGCTTCGCCCGCATCGGATTGTTCAGGATCCCGCTCGTCCATCATCTCCCCGCACACGCGCCCATCCGCACACGCCACATCCTGTGAACTCTACCAAAAACCATCCGCCTCCCCCGGTTCCCCCGGATCCCCTGCGGGTGCCACTGGTGGCTCGCCCACCAGTGCTCTCAACCAACTCGGAACAAACTTCCCGCACGCTCCAACTCCTCCTCAGTATTCAGCACATCCGGGCACAGCCGCACGAAACCCATCCGCGCATCCGCCTTTACGCCGCGCGCTGCCAGCCGCTCGCACATCCCCGGCGCATCCGCCGACCGCACCAGCAGAAACGCGCCGCGCTCATCAAGCAACACCGGCTCCACGCCGTTGCTCCGCAGCGACTCCGCCAGAATCTCCTGCTGATGCCGGTTGTACGCGCGCAGCCGCTCCACACCGAGCCCCAGCGTGAGTTCCAGTCCCGCCTTCGCCTGGAACGCCGTCAGAATCGGCGGCGTCGACTCCAGCCATCCATCCCCACCCGGCGCATAGTCCGGCGTCTCCGCCCGCGCAAACGAGAACACATCCCGCTTCGCGAACCACCCCGTATCCAACACGCCGAACCGCCCGCCGCCCTCACCCGCCCCGTCCTCCAGATGCCTCGGATGGATCGCGAGCCAGCACGCCCCCGGCCCGCCGCGCAGATACTTGTAACACCCGCCGATCGTGAAGTCCGCCCCCAGCGCCTCCATCTCGACCGGCAGCACCCCCGCCGCGTGATACACATCCACCATCACCAGCACGCCCCGCTCCTGCGCACTGCGGATCAGCTCGCGCAGCCCCGTCAGATGCTGCCCCGTTGCGTAGTACACCTGCGACACCACCAGCAGATCCGTCCCGCGCGCGCACAAATCCAGCAACTGTTCCGCGTGGAACATCCCCGCCTCATCCGGCTCCGCCCACACCACCTCCGCCCGCCCGCGCTGCGCGTACGCCTTGAGAATGAAATCCACCGAGTCGAACTCGCCCCGCGTCGTCACCACCCGCACCCGATCCCTCGGGATCGCGTTCAGCACCGCGCGCAGCCCCTGCCCCGCGTTCGTCTTCGGCACGACCGCATCCGCCCGCGACAGGCCCAGCAACCGCGCCACCTGCGCCCGAAACCGGCCGATCTCCTCCATCCAGAGTTCCCACGCGCCATCCATGTCCCGGTACCACGCATCCAGCGCGTGCTGCACATCCTCCGCCATGCGGTCCGCTGGGCGTCCCAGCGAGTGATTCGCCAGATAGATCTCATCCCGCTCCAGTACCCGCGAGAACAGCGGGAAGAGGTGACGGCGGAGACGCGCCTCATCCAGCGGACCTTCCCCCAGCCCGGTCAGCGCGGCCTCGAACGCCGGATCCAGCGTGGTCTGTTCCATGGGCATCACCTTCCGATCTCGGTGCGCACATCCCACAGCTCGGGGAACATGCGGATCTCCACCGCCTGCTTCAGGAACGACACCCCCGACGATCCGCCCGTCCCCGGCTTGAAGCCGATGATCCGCGCCACGGTCTTCATGTGCCTGAACCGCCACAGCGAGAACGACTGATCGATGTCCACCAGCTTCTCGCACATCTCGTAGGCATCCCAGTGTTCCGCCGGGGCGTCGTAGATCGTCTTGAACACAGGCATCAATCCCGCATTCGCCTCATACGCCTGCGACCAGTCCCGCTTCGTCGCCTCACGCGGCACCGGCAGACCGCGACGCGCGAGCAAACGCAGAAACTCGTCGTACAGCGATGGACGCTCCAGATCCGCCAGCAGCGCATCGTGGATCTCCGGCGTGTGCGCGAACACACGGATCGCATCGCGATCTTTATTCCCCAGCAAAAATTCAATCATGCGGTACTGATGGCTCTGGAACCCGCTCGCCGGTCCGAGCACGCTCCGGAACTGCGCGTACTCCGTCGGTGTCAGCGTCTCGAGCACCGACCACTGCTGGAACAACTGCGACTGGATCTGCTTCACCCTCGCCAGAATCTTGAACGACGGCTCCAGGTTGTCGGCCTGGACCATCGCGATCGCCGCGCGCAGCTCGTGGATGACCAGTTTCATCCAGAGCTCCGAGGTCTGGTGCTGGATGATGAAGAGCATCTCGTCGTGGTGCTCGGGGCGGGAGAGGGGGTGCTGGGCGCTGAGGACCTTGTCGAGGTCGAGGTACCCCGCGTAGGTCAGCCGCCCCCCTAAATCGGTGTGGATGCCCGGTTCGAACGCCCTGGCCATGGTGCCTCCCTAGCGCGCACAAGGTGCCGCACCGCGCAGTGTACGGCAGCCCGCGCGCGAGGGGTCCGAGCGGTATTTGGGGGTTGCTTGAGGCGGAAACGGAGAGCGTGTCAGATCCCCGGACCCCGCTTCCGGGGGCCTGCTTCCGGGGGTCACATCGAGGCGTCATCCTCGGTGCGTACGACCGCGGTCACCGGGCGGGGCTGGAATTCCTCGGAGTACACCGAGACCGGGGTGGCTCGGATGGAGGCCCGCTCGTCGGCGTAGCGGGCGCAGCCCGTCACTCCAGCGCTTCCGATGATGACCAATGCCACGAAAAACCCCCCAAAGAGGGGGGTTCTGAGGGCAATGCTCGATCGTGTTGTGGTCCGAACGGATGGGGTCACACGCATATATACCTTTATCGACCGCCGAAAACCCTTTGAGTTTCACCGTTTACGAACAATCGGCAAAATCCCCTCAAGAGGGTGTGATTGATTGGGATGACCGACCGATCAGGCAGATTGTGCGGGTTATGCCCGATTTTTGGCATCCGGCGTGTCGAGAGGCACAAGCGGAACTGCTAAGGGGGGCGTGAAGAAGGATCGGCGAGGGCGCATCAGTCTCCCGCTGCGCGGAGGGATTGAAGGCAGAGAGAAGACACATGGCTTGCAAACAAGCCCTGCCACACGAGCGGGTGGGAACGAGTGATTGCAGAGGTGGGGAGTGGTGCGGAACTTCGGAAAGACGCACGGACTGCAAGCCCCCCGGAATGTCCGTGGCACACAGAGAAGGACCATGTCGCTGACGCTCCACGCTCGTACCGGGCGCGATTGCAGGTGGGGAGGGTGCGGGGGATGCGTGGGCTCAGACCCCCTCACTCGCGTTCGGGGCTGGTAGAGGCAGTGCGGGATTGTTCGGCGTCGCGCATGGTGGAGACGGCGCGCCAGGCGCGGAGTTCGGTCAGGAGGTCGTCCATGCTCGCGTAGCGGTCGGCGGGGTCCTTGGCGAGGCACTTCATGACGACCTCGGCGAGGCCGGTTTCGACCGAGTCGGGGAGTGGCGGGGGCGGGAGTGTGAGGTGGGCGTGGTAGAGGTCGTCGGCGGCGTGGTCGGCGAAGGGTGGCGTGCCGCGGAGCATGTGGTAGAGCGTGGCGCCGTAGGCGTAGATGTCGGCGGCGGGGGTGAGTGCTGCATCGGCGCGGATCTGCTCGGGGGCGATGTAGTGCGGCGTGCCGATTGGTGTCTGCGCGGCTTCCCCCCCACTGGCGGATGGCGGGGCATCCGTGTCGTCCGGCGTGATGGCGCGGGCGAGTCCGAGGTCGGCGAGTTTCGGGATTTTCTGTGAGGCGAGAAGGATGTTGCCGGGCTTGACATCGAGGTGGAGGATGTTGCGCGCGTGTGCGTGGGCGAGCGCCTC
>ERZ869909.2534-NODE-2534-length-11875-cov-6.574080_pt1 | contig 11875 bp, 10 predicted proteins | sample MGYA00520892_ERZ869909 | MGnify/ENA primary metagenome ERZ869909 (study PRJEB32215, sample SAMEA104723947) | bioreactor metagenome | biome: bioreactor; feature: anaerobic bioreactor; material: water | place: China | collected 2015-03-12 ... | reverse complement strand
CCTCCGCCGGCGTGTGAGGACGTGCAGTTCGTGGTCTACTTCGAGTGGGATCGTGCGAACCTCACCGACCAGGCCCGTCAAGTGGTCAACAACGCTGTGAACAACGCCCGCAACTGCGGCGTGGCCAGCGTCCAGATCGACGGCCACACGGACACCTCGGGTTCGGCCACCTACAACCAGGGCCTCTCCGAGCGCCGCGCCCGCGCGGTTCGTGACGAGATGGTTCGTCTGGGTGTTCCGACTGGTTCGATCACGCTGAACGCGTTTGGTCAGACCCGTCTCGCCGTTCAGACGCGTGATGGCGTGCGTGAGCCGCTGAACCGCCGTGCTGAAGTGGTGATGGACCTGCGCTAGTCGCACGTTCCAACGACCCTAGTGCCTAGAGGACGGCCCGGTGCACTCGCACCGGGCCGTTTTCATTTCCACCACCCCTGCCAGCACAGCAAACGGCCCGGCTGCCGGCGGGCTGCGGTGCTGAAATCCATGCTGCGCTGGCTCAAGGCCAGCCCTGCGGGTTGACCGCCATGCTGGCGCGGCGCAAGACAGGGCAGGAGCGCGGCTGGCGCCAGCGCCCGTGTATTGCAGTCCTGTCCTGCAACCTGCCAGCCGTCCATCGAGTCAGTAAAAGGCCCGCACATGAGCAAACCTGAAACCCCCTATCGCAAGCGCGCACTCGGCAACCGGCCCCTGCGTCCGGAAACCCTGATGATGAGCTATGGCTTTGACGCCAGGCTCTCCGAAGGCGCGATCAAGCCCCCGATCTTCCAGACATCGACGTTCGTGTTTTCCAGCGCGGAAGAAGGGGCGGCGTTCTTCCGTGTGATGGGCGGACGCGCGGTGGACGGCGATCCGGCCGCGCCGGGCCTGATGTATTCGCGCTTCAACAACCCCAATGTCGAAGTGCTCGAGGACCGGCTCACCCTGTTTGACGGCGCCGAGGAGGCGTGTGTCTTCTCCTCCGGCATGGGCGCGATCTCCACCGTGCTGCTGGCTTTTGCCCGCTCCGGTGACGTGGTTCTGCAATCGACCCCGCTTTATGGCGGCACCGAGACACTGATCCGCAACATCATGCCGGGCTACGGCATCACGATGGAGGATTTCGTTGCCGGCGCGCCCGATGCGGAAATCCGCGCGCAGGCCGAGGCGGCCATGAAGCGCGGCCGCGTCTCCATCATCTTCACCGAGACACCCACCAACCCCACCAACGAGATCGTGGATCTGGCCCTGATGAAGGCGCTCGCCGACGAGATCGGCGCGCGTCAGGGTCACCGGCCGGTAGTGGTGGTCGACAATACGGTTCTCGGCCCGATCGGCCAGTCGCCGCTGGCGCACGGCGCCGACCTGGTGGTCTACTCGCTGACCAAGTATATCGGCGGACATTCAGACCTGATTGGCGGCGCGGCAATGGGTTCCAGCGCGGTCATGGGCCCGGTGCGCAAGCTGCGCTCGGCCATTGGCACCAATCTGGACCCCAATACGTGCTGGATGCTGGCCCGCTCGCTTGAAACAGTATCGCTGCGCATGCAGGCCGCCTTTGCCGGCGCCGCAAAGGTGGCCGCCTTCCTCAAGGGCCATCCCAAGGTGGAGCAGGTGCGCTATCTGGGCTTCCTCGAGCCCGGTTCGCGCGACCACACCGTCCATCACCGCCAGTCCGGCGAGAATTACGGCTCCACCTTCGCCTTCGATGTGGCCGGCGGGCAGGAGGGTGCCTTCCGCATGCTCAATGCGCTGAAGGTGATCAAGCTCGCGGTCAGCCTCGGCGGCACCGAGACGCTGATCTGCCATCCGGGTTCCACCACCCATTCGGGCGTTGATCCGGCCCTGCGCGAGCGTCTGAAGTTCGCCGCCGGCATGGTGCGCGTCTCCATCGGCATCGAGCATCCCGATGATCTCATCGCGGATCTTGAACAGGCGCTCTCCCACGTCTGATCTCCCTGGAAAGCAGCCTTGCGGGCGGTCTGAAATGAGTTCGATAACGCTATCTGCCGAGGAAAGATCGGTACTCGACTGGGTTGATGCCCAGGGCGACGCGATGATCGCTGACGTGCGCCGCTGGTCCGCAATCAATACCGGCAGCCACAACACGGACGGGCTGGAGGTCATGCGCGCCGAGCTGGAGACGGCGTTTTCCCGGCTTGATGCGCGGCTGGAGACGGTGGAGCTGGCGCCATCCGAAACCGTTACGCCCGATGGCGAGATACGCGCCGTCGCGTACACGCCGGCGCTGAAGGTCTCGGCCCGCCCGGACGCGCCGGTGCGCGTGGTGCTGACCGGCCATTCCGACACGGTTTTCCCTGTCGACCATCCCTTCCAGACCTGCCGCGACGTCGACAGCGATACGCTGAACGGCCCCGGCGTCGCCGACATGAAGGGCGGGCTTCTGGTCATGCTGCACGGCCTTCTGGCGCTGGAACGCAGCCCCTGGGCGAAGGATCTGGGCTATGATGTGCTCATCAGCCCGGACGAGGAGATCGGCTCGCTGGGCTCCGGCCCGGTGCTGGCGGAACTCGGCGCCAGGGCTCATGTCGGCATGACCTATGAGCCGGCGCTGGCGGACGGGTCGCTGGCGGGCGCCCGCAAGGGCTCGGGCAATTTCTCGCTGCGGGTGAAGGGCCGGGCGGCGCATGCGGGCCGCGAGCATCATCTCGGCCGCAACGCAATCGTGGCCGGTGCCGCCTTCGCCCGCGCAATCGACCTGCTCAACGGCCAGCGCGAAGCCGTGACCGTCAATGTCTCGCGCATTGATGGCGGCGGCGCGCCGAACGTCGTGCCCGACATTGCCGTGGTGCGCTTCAATGTGCGGGTCGGCGATGAGGAGGATGCGCGCTGGGTGCTCGCCGGGCTGGAGAGGGCGCTGGCGGATGTGAATGCGCGCGACGGCATCACGGCCGATCTGCATGGCGGTTTCACCCGCCCGCCCAAGCCGATGACGCCGGCGAACCTGCGCATGTTCGAGTGGACCAGGGAGGCGGGCCTGACGATCGGCCTGGATCTGAAATGGAACCCGACCGGCGGGGTCTGCGAGGGCAATAATCTGTGGGCGTCGGGCTGTCCCAATGTGGATACGCTGGGCGTGCGCGGCGCCGACATCCATTCCGACCGCGAGATTGCGAAAATCTCCAGCTTCACCGAGAAAGCGAAGCTGTCGGCAGTCATGCTGATGAAATTTGCCAGAGGCGAGTTCGATGCCCGTGAGGCGCGCGCGCTCGCCCGGGCCGTTTGAGGACAGGGGAAAAGCGGCCATGTTGATGGTACGTGCGGCGCGCAGCGCCGACCATTCAGCCTTTACCGCGCTGGCGGCGTCGGCCGGCACGGGCTTTACCAGCCTGGCCGTCACCCCCGATGCGCTGGCCGAAAAGCTCGGCGTGTCGGAGGCCTCCTTTGCCGGCCGGGTGACGGACCGGTCCGACGCCACCTATCAGCTCATGCTGGAGGATACGGTGAGCGGCACCGTGCTCGGCACGGCAGCGGTGAAGGCGGGCATCGGCATCAAGAAGCCGTATTTCGACTTCAAGATCATGACCTTCGCCCAGGCCTCCCGCGAAGCCAATCGCCGCTTCGACATGGAAGCGATGATGCTGGTGAATGATTTTGCCGGCTGCACCGAGGTCGGCTCGCTCTTCGTGTCGGATGCCGCACGCGGGCGCGGGGCAGGGCGGCTGATGGCGCAGTCGCGCTACATGCTGATGGGCGCAGACCGCACCCGCTTCGGCGCACGCGTGGTGGCCGAGCTGCGCGGCGTGGTGGATGAGCATGGCGAGTCCGTCTTCTTCAATCACGTCACCCGGCCCTTCTTCCGCATGACGTTCGACGAGGCCGACCGGATGAGCGCCTCCACCGACAACCAGTTCATCCTCGACCTGATGCCCACCCATCCGATCTATCTCGACCACCTGCCGCCGGGCGTGCGCGAGGTGATGGGCAAGACCCACCCCCACGGCGTGAACGCGAAAAAGCTGCTGGAATGGGAGGGCTTCGAGTATCATCGCTATGTCGACATCTTTGATGGCGGCCCGCTGGTCGACTGCGCGGCGGACCGCATCCGCACCTTGCGCGAGAGCCGGGTGCTGAGCGTCGGCAAGGCATCGGGAGAGCGTGTCGAGGCGATGGTTTCCACCGGCCGGATGGAGGATTTCCGCCTTATCCGCTGCGAGGTGCAGGTCAGCGGTGAAAGCGTGGCCCTTGATGAGGGGGCCCGGCGCCTGCTCGATCTGGGGGACGGCGATACAGCCAGCGTCTGGGTGAACACATGAACGATAAAAGCCTTTATATCGCAGGTAGATGGCAAGACGGTTCCGGCGCGCATTTCGATGCGCGCGACCCGGCCACGGGCGAGGCAGTATGGGCCGGCAACGCCGCCGGTCCGCACCAGGTGCGTGCCGCCTTCGCCGCCGCCCGCGCCGCCTTTCCCGCCTGGGCGCTTGCCGGTTTCGAAGCCCGGCGCGCCCTGGTCGAGCGCTTCGGCGCGCTGCTGGTCGAACGCAAGGACCAGTTTGCCGAACTGATCGCGCGCGAGACCGGCAAGCCCTTGTGGGAAGCGCAGGGCGAGGCCGCGGCCATGGCCGGCAAGATCGCCATTTCGGTAAGGGCGCGCGAGGAGCGGGCAGGCCGCCGCGTGGAGGCCTCCGAGTTCGGCGAGTCGGTGCTGGACCACAAGCCGCTGGGCGTGCTCTTCGTCCTCGGCCCCTACAACTTCCCCGGCCATCTGCCCAACGGCCATATCGTGCCCGCGCTTCTGGCGGGCAATACGATTGTCTTCAAGCCCTCCGAGCTGACACCGGCCACCGGCGCGCTGATGGTGGAATGCTGGGAGGCGGCGGGCCTGCCCGAAGGCGTGCTGAACCTCGTTCAGGGCGCGCGCGAGACCGGCGCGGCAGCGCTGGACGATGCAGACCTCGACGGCGTGCTCTTCACCGGCTCGTGGACGACGGGCGCCTTCATCCACCGCAAGTTTGCCGGACGCACCGGCATCCAGCTCGCGCTGGAAATGGGCGGCAACAATCCGCTGGTGATCTGGGATGCCGCCGACAGCGAGGCTGCGGCCCGCATCGCCATCCTGTCGGCCTATATCAGTGCCGGCCAGCGCTGCTCGTGCGCGCGCCGCCTGATCGTGCCGGAGGGCGCGGCCGGGGATGCGGTGGTGAGCGCGGTGGCGGACATGGCTGCCCGCCTGACCGTCGGGGCGTGGAACGCCGCGCCGGAGCCCTTCATGGGCCCGCTGGTGACCCCGCATGCCGCCGAGGCGGTCATCAGGGCGCAGGCTGATCTCGCCGCGCTGGGCGGCAAGGTGCTGCTGGAGGCAAGGCGGCTGGAGGCCGGCCCCGCCTTCGTCAGCCCCTCGCTCATCGATGTGACCGGGCTTGAAACGCCCGACCATGAAGTCTTCGGCCCGCTATTGCAGGTGCGCCGGGCGAAGAGCTTTGAGCATGCCCTCAAAGAGGCCAACAACACCGCCTATGGCCTGGCCACAGGCCTCGTCAGCGATGATGAAGCCCTGTGGAAGCGCTTCTGGGCCGGTTCACGCGCCGGTATCGTCAACTGGAACCGCCCGACCACAGGAGCGGCCTCCTCCATGCCGTTTGGCGGGCCGGGCCAGTCCGGCAATCTGCGCCCGAGCGCGTATTACGCGGCCGATTACTGCGCCTGGCCGGTGGCCACGCAGGCCGCGCCCGTACTCTCCCGCCTGCCGGTGAAAGGCATCTGATGAGCGCGATCGAAGCCAATTTCGACGGGCTGGTCGGCCCGACGCACAATTATGCCGGTCTGGCCGAGGGTAATCTGGCCAGCGCCCGCAATGCGGGCAACACGGCGGCCCCGCGCGCCGGCGTGCTGGAGGGTCTGGCCAAGGCCAAACGCCTTGCCGAAGCCGGGCTGGTGCAGGGCTTCCTGCCCCCGCACGAGCGCCCCTTCATTCCCGGCCTGCGCGCGCTGGGTTTTGCCGGCACCGATGCCCAGGTCTGGGAGGCCGCCTTCCGCCGCGCGCCGGTACTGGCGCGCAACATGGCCTCCGCGAGCCCGATGTGGGCGGCCAATGCGGCCACGGTCTCGCCCAGCCCCGACACGGCGGATGGCCGCCTGCACATGAGCGCGGCCAACCTGCTTTCCACCCTGCACCGCTCCATCGAGGGGCCGCAGACCGCGCGCGCCTTGCGGGCGATCTTCCCGGATGACAGGCGGTTTGCCATCCACGATCCCCTGCCCATGCAGGCGGCGTATGGCGATGAGGGCGCGGCCAACCATGTGCGCCTGTGCGCCGAGCATGGCGCGCCGGGCGTGGAGATCCTGGTCTATGGCCGCGACGCGTTCGAAAGCTGGCAGGCCCGCTTTCCGGCCCGCCAGACGAAACAGGCCTGCGAGGCGATAGCCCGCCGCCACGGGCTCGATCCGGAACGCACCGTCATCGTGCGCCAGTCACGCGCCGCCATCGAGGCCGGCGCCTTCCACAATGATGTGGTGTGCGTGGGCAATGGCCCGGTCCTGTTCTTCCACGAGCGGGCCTTTGAAGACACCGAGGCGGCGCTTGACGCCATCCGCGCCGCTGCGCGCGGGCTGTTTGATCCGGTCTTCGTGGAGGTGCCCGAGGACGAGGTGCCGCTCGCCGACGCCATCACCAGCTATATTTTCAACTCCCAGCTTCTCGACTGGCCGGGCGAGGACCGCATGGTGCTGCTCGCCCCGCAAGAGACCGAAGAGACGGCCTCCACCCGCCATTACTGCGAGCGCATGGTCACCGGCAATGGCCCGATTGGCCGGGTGGAGTTTGCCGATGTGCGCCAGTCCATGCGCAATGGCGGCGGGCCGGCCTGCCTGCGCCTGCGCGTGGTGCTGACCCCGGCCGAGCTCAGGGCCGTCAATCCGGGCGTGATGCTCGATGACCGGCTGCATGCCGCGCTGACCGGCTGGGCCAGGACCCATTACCGCGAGAGCCTGAGCCCGGTGGAGCTGGCCGATCCCGCCCTCATCACCGAGAGCCGCACCGCGCTGGACGCCCTCACGCAGATCATGGGCCTTGGCAGCGATTTCTACGATTTCCAGAAGGCGTAGGGGTTTCATCTGGCCGGCGTAACCCACCGGATCGGTTTCCAGGTGAGGCGGAAAGGATTTGATCCGGGGGATCAAATCCCCGCCGAACGCCCCCATTCCGCATCGTAATAGCGGGCGCGGTAGTGATAGAGCCCCGTTTCCGGGTCATGGCGCCGGCCGGTATAGCGGAACGGGTTGGCTCAAGGCCGACAGCGGCTCTTCCACCCCCCCGGATCAGGTCCGGGGCAGGCCTTCGGGGCGTGTAGACATAGCGGTCCGTCACCGCCCCGGCGGCATCCACCATGGCGATCACGTTCCCGAGCCGGTTGGCGACGTAGTAATGCGTTGCCGCCGAGGGACATACGCCTGCGCCGGCACCCGCTGCGGCGGACATAATCGGTTCAAACTGGGGAAATCTGGCGGGGGTGAGGCAACCGAAATCAAACGCCAGATGGCGAGTTCCCCGGAATGCGCAATTCGAGGTCGGTGCATCAATGAGTGGCGGCTGCCAGAGCTACAGGGAAGAACGCGGTGGCCAGACGCCCCCGCGCAGATAAGACTCGATCGAGGTCAGACGGTTACGGCTGTCATGGATGTAGAGCGAGGCCCCGGCGTTGGAGAGATTGTCGTTGCCAACACAGAGATAGGTGACTGAGCCGGTGAGGTCGCCGGTATCGCTCGTAGGGAAATCGGCGTGTGACCCCGGTTTTCCCCAGGTCTGGGCCGCCGCCGGCGCCGCAGCGCTCAAAGCCAGACCCAGCCCGCACACGAGCGCCACCAACACTCGCCGCCGGCCCGAAAGCCCGCAGCGCCGCTCGCCAACCCGATTACCGCCATCCGCCTCAAAACCCGACCCCTTAACCGAGCGGACACGCACCCGCGTCACGCGACGGTGATCGCAATGCGCTTCCCTATATTTCGATCGCTCTTAATGCCTTCAGCGCCAATCCCCGGATTTCATCCATCTCGGCACTATTTATAAGCACAGCCCAATCGGTCGTAACATCCAGATTTAATAGGGCGCTGTCTAATTGTCGGAGAAGCTCAATTGCTTCATCTGAAAAACCTGTGTCGCCTTTCTCTAGATGGTCGTCTAGGAGGCTATCGCCAAACAGGGTTTCAGCCGCTTCAATAGGCGACGATACGTCCTTTCCATATCGACCATCCGACAACCACAAGCGCTTCTGCTCATCGATGCTGCTCAGCTCGTGTAGAGATGACAACACAAGGTCTATGTACATCCTGTTATGCGCCTTTATTCGAACCACCTTGGGTCAAACCGAAAATCTCGAAGTGGGATGTGGGCAGCCTCGGATGTCCTGGGAACGATATTGCCATAACGATCCAGCGCAGCACCATCTCGTTGAACTCTTACATACGGGCTTTGAGAGTTAGGATACTGACTCCTCGGGTTACCCTGCATGACTCGAACATGATTGTGCGGGTTATTTGGATCGGTGTATCGAACGCCTTCACCTCTATTCGCGGGCCGAGCTCCCCATGAGCGCGGAATGCCGTGACGCGCAGTTGCCCCCGCTCGCGCCCCTACAAAGGCACCACCGATTTGAATGGCTGAGTTGACCCATACTCCCCTTACAAGTTGAGAGAATTCCTCGTCGGTAACGCCTTCGCGACCCCGAACCCGATCCCCGTCGAGTTCTGGGTTGGAGGCCATACTGACCGTCGCGCGCGCGCCATACAAATCTTCGAATGCGTCTCGCTCTGCGGCTACGGTCGCCTTCTGGGCGTTAGAGCATTCATTCGCGTTACAGTAGTTTACAGACTCGCCAATACGACCGCTGCCTGGACGACATGTCCCCATCTCCTCACAATCTGCCATCATCCCGCTCGGATCAATCAGATTGAGCGGATCGTTTCCGACATAGGCGTAGAGGTTCATCTGGTCGGCGTAGAGGACCGGATCGGTTTCCAGGAACCGCCCCCATTCCGCATCATAATAGCGGGCGCGGTAATGATAGAGCCTGGTCTGCGGGTCCAGCCGCCGCCCGGTATAGCGGAACGGGTTGGCAGAGGCCGACAGCGGCTCCTCCACCCCCGGATCAGGTCCGGGGCAGGCCTCCAGGGGGGTAGACATAGCGGTCCGTCACCGCCCCGGCCGCATCGACCATGGCAATCACGTTCCCCAGGCGATTGGGCACGTAGTAATGCGTCGCCGCCGACGGACATACGCCTGCGCCAGCGCCGCAGCTGATCATGGCGATGCGCTGGTCCACGCTCATCCCCGGCACATAGCGCCGCAGCAGGGTGCCTGCCCCGTCATAATCGGCGATCTCCATATCGCCCGCCCACAGCGTGGCGGTGGCGGCACCCGGAGAGGCTGAGGCCGCTACACGCCGCCCGCCTGCATCATAGCCATAGGTCATGGTGACGCCGGCGCGGGTTGCGGTCACAAGCCGGTTGTCACTGTCATGCGCCGTCACCAGCCCTCCCCAGGAGGCGCGGTTGCCGTTCGCATCCCATGTCGCGGCGGCGCCGTCCACGGCGTCATACTGGTCGAGCGTATTGACGCTCGCGTAACTGACCGTGCGCGATGTGGCCGCAGTCCACAGCCAGCCAGCCTCGCTGGCCGCCTCGCTCGTCAGCCGCCCGTCGGCAGCATAGCCGTAGGTGAAGTCCACCGTGGCACCGACAAGGCGCGATAGCTCCTGGCGTTCCAGATCGCCGTCCGCCTCCCAGAAATAGCGCAGCCGGGCCCGTGCCGGGGACGAACCCGACCCCCAGGCCGTGCCGCCGAGGAACAGGGCTTCCAGACGCCCGTCATGCTCGCGCCAGAGATACCGCCCCAGAACCGCCCCGCCCTGCGCAGTCAGGGTCGTCATCCGGTCCAGCCCGTCATAGGCGTAGGTAACGTGCCAGCCATCAGGCCAGGTGATGCGGCTCCTCCACCCCGAACGGGGTGTAGACGTATTGCGCCGTGCGGGCGCCGTTCTGGTGCGCCATGGCGATGACGTTGCCGAGACGGTCGGCGTGGTAATATTCCCGGTGCGCCGTGGGACAGACGGGGGGAGCACGCCGCCCCGGTGGTGACCATCATCGCCACGCGCTCGTCGATGGAGGCGCCCTGCACATAGCGGCGCTGTATGCGGCCGTTGGAGGTGAGGATGTCGGCCTTGAAGACCGCCCTCGAACCGGTGGCGGGCGGTCTTCAAGACGTGTCGCCGGCGTGGATGAAGGTGAGGTTCTCCGCCGGCGTGATCGAGGAGGTGCGCTGGATGCGCCGCCCGTCGGGGTCCCCCGGGTCCGGCCGCAGGCCGGCCCGAGGACAGGCTCCGCGCATCGTCCAGCTCGCCCAGGCCCCCGAAGACGGGTTCCACCCCCCGCCGCGCAGGAAGGAGCCGATCGTGGTCAGCCGGTTGCGCCCGCGACGCCCGCAGCCCCGGCCCCGGCGGGGCGAGGACGCGCAATCGAACATTCTTCGCGGATGTAGAGCGATGACGGCGTGTTGGTGAGATTGCCGTTACCGTCATAGAGATACGCCGACGAGTTCGTCAGCCCGCCGGTGGTGGTGAACCCCTCCACCTGGTCGAGGTCGGCGCTGGCCCCGAATCCTCGCCCGCTGAGCATCAGATGTAATAAGTTACCAGTTCCAAAGCAACACACGGTGAGAATGAAAAATGCGAATCCATTCTTTTCCGACTTCCTCTTCGATTTCCGATTTATCTAACTCATCAATATCTTCGGAAAGATATATCCGATGAACATCTTCTGGACATCCACGCACTCGATCAAGCATTTTATCGTCTGTTGAGAAAATACATGTGAAACGAAGCAAGGAATCGTACAAAATGACGATGCTGCTATCCGGGACGGACAGGGCTGATTTTTCACCAATATTTAATGATATTTGAAGGTCGTATAGTGAATTTATGTCGATCTTCCGCTTTTCTGCAGTTATTTCTCTTCCAATCATTTTTTCGAAGATGAGAACATGATCTTTAATTTCTTTACATAGCCTCCACCGTTCTGGGGCTCGCAACAGACCAGGGAAGAGCACCCCATGATGTTCGCTCGTTAGATAACGCTGTTCAAATGACATTTCGCCTCTGCGTCCCAATTCTATGCTAACGTGAATTCGTTTTTATTCGAATTCAACCTTAATGCTCCGGCGGATACGCGACCCAGTTTCCGGCGGAAGCTGTACACGTACGCGTGCGCCTCTGCCAGATCTCTGACTCATCGTGACCACGGAGCCATCTCGAAGATTCGCCATCTGGGTTCCGTTCGAAAGAGTGCTGACTCTAGTGTTCTCCGTAAGCTGTGAAAATAGTCGTTCACCCCCGGCCCGCCCTCCTAAACCACTGTACTGGAGCGAACGCGTGCCCGAGCTAGAGGTTCGACCAGTAAACTCGGCTGTCGTACGAATGGCGGCGTGTGCATCGCGCGCATTTGTAATAGGTGCGGCTCTACTGAGCGCGGCACTCGGCGCGCGAAGAGCGGCTCCGGAACCTGTGATGCCTACCGCCGCTGGGAACCATTCATTTGCCCATGCCGCCGTCTGTTCAGGCGTGAACATTGGATTGTCACGATTGGGAATATCCTGTCCCATCGCCAGACGAACAGCATCCCCGGGAACTTCTCCGCCGTTTTCCTCCTCCCTCCGTTCAAAGTCGGATTCGAGCCAAGCCATAAACAGCGCGCCGAGCATCCTAAAACAGCCCTCGCCGTTGTAGATTCCGCACATCCCCGTCGGATCGGTCGCACCCAGCGGATCATTCCCCACATACGCATAGAGGTTCATCTGGTCGGCGTAGAGGACCGGATCGGTTTCCAAAAACCGTCCCCATTCCGCATCATAATAGCGGGCGCGGTAGTGATAGAGCCCGGTTTCAGG
>ERZ869909.2533-NODE-2533-length-11880-cov-4.479624_pt1 | contig 11880 bp, 8 predicted proteins | sample MGYA00520892_ERZ869909 | MGnify/ENA primary metagenome ERZ869909 (study PRJEB32215, sample SAMEA104723947) | bioreactor metagenome | biome: bioreactor; feature: anaerobic bioreactor; material: water | place: China | collected 2015-03-12 ... | reverse complement strand
GCCGTCACCAGTGCCCATTCCGTGACAAGTTGCCCCGCATCATCACGGAACACTTCACGCCAGTTCCTCGGGGGCATCTCCGGAGGTATTTCCGGGGGTGTTTTCGGACTGTGATGGGACTCTCCCATGACGGCTCCTAGGACAACATCTGCTTCGTCAAGCGTACCTTCTGCGCGAGGCCCCGCCAAGGAATTTCGTCGGCGAGTTGGGGTCGATGCCCCGACCACTTCAGTATCGGCTCGGCCTCGGTGGTGTCGAGGGCGAAGATGTCCTGAAGTCGGTAAGTGTTCGTACTTTCGTCGAAATCCACCTCTGAAATGTGGGTGATCAGGCGTCGCCCGCTGTGGAGCCGCGAGGTCTGCACGACCAGGTCGAGGGCCAGCGCGATCTGCCTGCGGAGAGCAACCAGAGGCAGGCCGAGGTCCGCCATGAGGCACATGGTTTCGAGGCGTCCGCAGGCCTGAGAAGGGGTATCGGCATGGAGCGTCGCGAGGGAGCCGCGGTGCCCCGAGGTCATGGCCTGAATCATGTCGATGGCTTCGCCCCTCCGAACCTCGCCGACCACGATCCGGTCCGGACGCATACGCAGAGCCGTCACAAAGAGATCGCGGACGGTGATCTGGCCCTTGCCGTAGGCGTCTGGCGGGCGGGCCTCCATCTGGACGACATGCTCCTTCTGGATCTGCAACTCGCGGGTGTCCTCGATCACGACAATCCGCTGGGCATCGCCGAAAGAGGTCGAGAGGATGTTCAGGAGGGTGGTCTTGCCCGAGCCAGTACCACCGCTGACCACGATGTTGAGGCCCGCTTCGACCGCAAGTTGAAGAAACTCAAGACCTTCCGGCGTGAGGGCCCCCCGTTGGAGCAGAAAGTCGGGCGTGACGGCCTGGCGGGAGAAGCGCCGAATATTGATCGAGGTACCGTGGGCCGCGATCGGGTGGAGCACGATGCAGACGCGGGAACCATCGGGGAGACGCCCGTCAAGGATCGGCTCCTCCTGGTTGATCGACTTCCCGACGAACTGGGCGATGTTGTTGGCCGCGGCGAAGAGCGCGTGCTCATCCTCGAAGAAGGCAGCCGACTTCTCGACCCTCCCCCCCCGCTCGATGTAGATGTCCCCGGGACCGTTCACCATGATCTCGCTGACCGACTCGTCGTCGAGCAGCGGGAGGAGTGGCCCGAGGAAGTAGCGGACGCCCGCCTCGAATGCCCGATGGCTGCCGCCGAGTGTTGCAGCACCCTCAGTACCGGTTTCGGTGATCATGGGACCGCCTTTTCAGCATCGAAGTGGACCCCCGAACGCTCGCCGGGAACCACCCCCAGCGTACTACCCGAAGGGGGTGTGTACAACCGAGTCGATGCGATTGCTCCGCGGAAGTGGCGTTGGTATCTTCGAACCATGAAGAGATTGCTCCGCCGACGAGTCGGTTTGTTCGCCTCGATCGTCATGCTGGCTGGAGCCATGCCCGCACTCGGCCAACCGGCCTCGCCGCAGGGCAGCGCTTCGGCGCCCGGGGGGCGTGATCAACCTGTCCAACAGCCCTCGTCCGAGGTCCGTGTTTCCGAATACGGCACCGTCGACATCATCGCGCAGAACGACAACATCAGGAATGTGCTTCAGAAACTCGCCGTCCAGGCGAGGAGAAACATCGTTCCTTCGTTCACCGTCGATCGCACCATCTCGGCGACGATCTACGGTGCCCCATTCTACGATGCGTTGGACGCCCTGCTGAACACGAACGGCCTGGGCTACATCGAGCGGGGAGAGTTTCTCTACATCTATACTACGGAAGAATTGGTCCAGATGCGCGTGCAGGAGCGTCGTGCTGTCACACGCATCATGCATCTCGATTATCTGCGGAGCGAAGATGCCCGCATGTTCGCGAGTTCGCTCCTCTCGTCCATCGGCAGCATCGAGGCCACACGCGACATCGCGGGAGAATCCGGCGGCGGCGGTGGTGGCGGCGGAGGACAGGCGGACCTGCTCACACAGGCGAGCACGAGGAGCCAGACGGATCCCTACACGATCGGCACCGAGTCATTTTCGCTCAGGAATGCCGTCGTGATCCGCGACTATCCCGAGCATGTCGACGAGATCGAGGCACTGCTGCGGGAACTCGACACGCGCCCGGCGCAGGTGCTTCTTGAGTGCACGATCCTGCAGACGACTCTGAACGAGGCGAATGCGTTCGGCGTCGATTTCGCGATTCTGAGCGATGTGCAGTTCACGGATTTCTTCAATTTCCCCGCGTCATTCAACCCGTTGAACTTTCTCCGCACGACCGGCGAGGATGCCGACAATATCCCGAGCGTGAACAACCGCTCGTTCGTCGGCGCGACGCCGGGTAATACCGGTCTCGGTCAGGCCAACATCCGAGGCGGCGTTGTCGCCGGTGATGTCGCGATCTTCATCCGTGCGCTGGATTCGGTCACGGATGTCACGCTCCTCTCGAATCCCAAAGTTCTCGCCCTGAACCGTCAGCGTGCTCGCGTGCTCGTCGGAACCCGCGTCGGATACCTCGAAACCACGATCGTCGAGAACCAGATCCTCCAGACAGTGCAGTTTCTCGATACCGGCATCGGTCTGGACATCCGTCCTGCCATCATGCGGGACGAACTGGTCCGCTTGGAGATCGCTCCGCGGGTCTCACAAGTTGTCTTCCGCGAGATCCAGAGTGCGGACGGCATCACACAGGTCATCCCCGACGAGAACATTCAGGTCGTCACAACGCATGTCACCGTCCCAGGGGGATACACGGCGGTCATCGGCGGTTTGTTCCGCGAAGATACCTCTCGAATGCGCAGTCAGGTGCCCATTCTCGGAGACATTCCGCTCATCGGCGCCGCGTTCAGCGGGTACGACAACCAGATGGAGCAGGTCGAGATCATCTTCCTGATCAAGCCAACCGTCATCGCCGATCGTCTCATCCGCGAGCACGGCGAGAAGGCCATCGAATACGCCGAGCGCGTCCGTGTCGGATCACGCCTCGGCTTGCTGCCGTGGAGCCGCGAACGCCAGAGCGCGCAACTCAACCTCAAGGCAGAGCGGCTCGCATCAGAAGGCCGCATCGATGCCGCGAACTGGCACATCCGCCGATCGCTTGAACTGCACCCCGTCCAACCCGATGCCATCCGCATCAGCGAGAGTCTGGCCGCGGGCAAGCGTTGGTGGCCAACGCGATCGGTGCTTCATCGCATCATTCACGACGAGTACATCGATGCGTTTGAGTCGGAGTTGCCCGCTCCGGAAGCTCAGGAATTCGACCCGATGCTCGCCGAACCCCTCGATGACGATGACGCGGATCAAGGCACGGATGCTCCGACTCCGCACGGAGAACAATGATGCCGCTCCGAGACTCATTTCCGCGAATCGTCCTTCTCGCATCCCTCATCGCAGCAACGACCTCCCTCGGTTGCGCCCCGGGCAAGTATGGGCGCCACACAAACGAACTCCGGCAACAGTCCCGTGACCAAGCCAATCGATTCCGCGCGGCTACCGAGTGGGATGTCGCGCAGCAGCATTTCCAGACCGGAGACATCAAGACCTCACTGGAACACGCGAAAAACGCCGCACAACTCGATCCCGAAAATCCCCTGAGCCGCGTCCTGCTCACCCGCATCTACATCGAGCAGGCCGATATCACAAGAGCACTCGCAGCGTCACAGGAAGGACTCGATATCGAGCCGAACCTCGCGGACTTGTGGTACTACCGAGGCATCGCGTTCGAGCGAGGGCAGTCGCTCGACAACGCACTGGAGTGCTACCAGAATGCGGCGGAACTCGATCCCGATAATCCTCACTACGCACTGGCCGGTGCGGAGCTCCTGATCGAGTTGAACCGCCTCGAAGATGCTCGCCGGTATCTCCTGGGCCGCTCGGATCAGGTTCGTTTCACCCCCGTCTTTCGTGCCACGCTGGCCCACATCGAGTTGATGGAGGGGCGCGTTCCCGAGGCCGTCGCGCTCTTCCGCGAGGCATCGATTCTCGCTCCACAGGACGATTCGATCCGCGAAGACCTGGCCCGGACCTTGATCCTCGCACAGCGATTCGCCGAAGCCGAGCCACTCCTCGCCCACCTCTGCACCACCACAAATGGGCGGATGCGCCGCGACCTCCAGGTCATGCACGCACGCTGCCTCCTCGAGTTGGAACGCCCGGTCGATGCACGCCGCATCGCACTCGCACTCACGAGCAACAACGCCGACCGGAGCGATCCGGATCTCTGGGCGCTCGTCGCGGATGTCGCGATCACGCTGGGTGACAACAATCTCCTGTTCCGTGCCGCCTCGCGGATGATCGCCCTGAATCCCTCTGGTGACGACGGATACATCGCGATGGCCATCTACCACCGTCGGGAAGGTAATCTGGACCGGGCGTATGCAAGCGCTCAGAACGCGGTGGCCCGCTCCAACGGCGATGAATCCGCTTCCAGACTGCTGGAGTTGCTCCGTCGCGAGCGTGAGGGCTCGTAACTCCGCCAGCCCACTGACCGGACACAGCTCCAAAAACCCGCGACGCCAGCGTGGAACGCGAGCCGGGAGTCTCCTGTATAACCATCGGCAGCCGAGCGGACCCGGTCGTTCGCCTCGGCAGCCGTAATTCATTGGGAGGTTCCGCATGTCCCTGACCGACTTGGTTCGCGTTGGCGCCGTCACGATCGCTTTGGTAAGTCCTCTCTCCACGCTCACGAGCGCACAGAACCACGATGTTCCCTTGATTCCGCGGGAAGTCCTCTTCGGGAATCCGGACCGCTCGTCCGTGCAGTTGAGTCCGAACGGCGAGAAGATCGCCTGGCTCGCTCCACGCGATGGAGTCATGAATATATGGGTCGCCAGCCCCGATCGACTCGAAGATGTCCGCCCGCTCACGGACGATCGCCACCGCGGAATCCGAGTCTACTTCTGGGCGTACACCAACGACACGATCCTTTATCTCCAGGATGAAGGCGGTGACGAGGACTGGCGGCTCTATTCGATCGACATCCACAGCGGCGAGTCGCGGGATCTCACACCCTTCGACTCGATCCCGGATCCCCGGACCGGCGAGCCGATGACCGACCCCGTGTCGGGAAGGAATCTCCGTCCGACCGCCCAGATTCAGCATGTCAGTCACATCACTCCCGCTCAGATCCTCATCGGGCTGAACAATCGCGATCCCCGTTTCCACGACATCCATCGTCTCGATCTCCGCACGGGAGAATTGACGCTGATCGAGCGGAACGAACAGGGCTTCGGCGGATATGTCACGGATGACCAGTACCAGATCCGGCTCGCGGTCCGCCCACGCATGGACGGCGGCCAGGATGTGCTCCGCAAGTCCGAATCCGACGGCTGGGAAATGTTCACCGACATCCCGTTCGATGACACACTGACCACGCAGCCCCTCGGCTTCGCGAAGGACGGCCAAACCGTCTACATGACCGACAGCAGAGACCGCAACACCGCAGCGCTCATCGCGGTCGATCTGGGTTCGGGCGATCGCACGGTACTCGCGACCGATCCACGCGCCGACATCGGCGGAGTGGTCATCCACCCGACCGAGCGGACGGTGCAGGCCGTCTCCGCAAATTACCTGCGTCGCGAGTGGAAGATCCTCGATGCGAGCATCGCGGACGACTTCGCTTACCTGCGCACGGTCGCGGATGGCGACTTCTCGATCACCAGCCGAACGCTCGACGACACACGCTGGATCGTTGCATTCGTTCTCGACAACGAGCCTGTGCGGTACTACCTCTACGACCGCGAGCGACGCAGCGCACGATTCCTCTTCACCAACCGCGAAGCCCTCGAAAATCTCCCCTTGGCCACCATGCATCCGGTGGTGATCCCGGCCCGTGATGGACTGGACATGGTCTCCTACTACAGCTTGCCAGTCTGGAGCGATACCGCGATTACCGGCAAGCCCACGGAGCCCCTCCCGATGGTCCTGCTGGTCCACGGCGGGCCGTGGGCTCGCGATGCATGGGGCTACAACCCGTTGCACCAATGGCTCGCCAATCGCGGCTACGCCGTGCTATCTGTCAATTTCAGAGGATCCACGGGCTTCGGAAAATCATTCATCAATGCGGGCAATCAAGAGTGGGCCGCAGCCATGCACACCGATCTGCTCGATGCGGTCGACTGGGCGGTCCGCCAGGGAATCGCCGATCCCGATCGCATCGCGATCATGGGCGGTTCGTACGGCGGATACGCAACACTCGTCGGAATGACCTTCACGCCCACGACATTTGCCTGCGGCGTCTCCATCGTTGGCCCCTCCAACCTGATTACCCTGCTTGAGTCGATCCCACCCTATTGGGCCGCATTCCGAGATCAGCTCCGCAAGCGGGTCGGCGACATCGACACCCCGCAGGGACGAATACTCCTCCGCTCACGCTCACCGCTTACCCATGTTGATGAAATCCGTCGCCCGTTGCTGATCGGTCAGGGCGCCAACGACCCGCGCGTCAAGCAACAGGAATCCGATCAGATCGTCCACGCAATGCAGGGCAAGGGGCTGCCCGTCACCTATGTCCTCTACCCCGACGAAGGACACGGATTCGCACGCCCGGAGAATCGGCTTTCGTTCTATGCCGTCACCGAAGCATTTCTCAGCCAACATCTACACGGCGTTTACGAGGAGATCGGAAACGACTTCGACGGATCTTCGATCACGATACCCGTCGGTGCGGACGATGTGCCCGGCGTCAGCGAAGCGATCGAGCGCTGATATCAGAGCGAGCAGCCGAAATCGCCGGCAAGGATGATGAAATCGTTCAGATCGACTGCACCGTCTTCATTCAGGTCGCCATCACTTCGCTCGGCCCCCTCAAGCATGCCGAAATTGCCTGCAAGGATGATGAAGTCATTAAGATCGGTGGCAAAGTCACCGTTGATGTCGCCCGCGCACCGATTTGGGATCACACCGTTGATGGTAAAATAGCCGTCGCCCTCATCCGTGCCGAAATTCCCATCCGCATCCCATGCGACAACGCGAATCACACCTTCCTCTGTGTAGAGGTCCGGAACAATCCATGCGAATGTTCCGCCCTTCTCGGTTAACCCACTCGCGAGCACGGTGTCGAAGGTATCCCCACCATCGATGGAGAGCAGCACATCGATCGCAGTAACGCCCAGATCATCATCACTGATCCACTCAATCACGACGAGATCGTCAGGATCGAAGTCCTCGCCGCCGCGAGGGGTGCGGAGATGCGCAACGGGGTTCTCGCCGCCTGAATTCGCCGGAACATGCTTGACAATGCAGTGCATGACGCCCGCGGCAGTCACAATTGCTTGGCAGTTGATCTGCACGATTGTTTTCCCGGGTGCGGCCGCCTGCCATGCCGCCAGCGCCAGCGCGTTGTAGGGAGAAACCGTCGAATTTGTATAGCTCGGAATCAGGATCAGGTCGTTGCAGATCACCGAATTCGTGTAGGTGTAATGCACACCGCTGACCGTTCTCGCGGGCGTACGGAAAACCGTATATCCAAGACCCTGCATGGTCGAAGCGAAAGCGTTGCAGATATTCGCCTGAACGGTCCCCGGCTGCGCAGGCCACTCCGACACGATGATCGTCGTATCCGAGACCGGGATCATCCACATATCAATATGCTGCGTGGAGTCAACCGAGGTCGGGAACGCACTCGTCAGTGTCGTCGCGATGTTCTGATACTGCTGCCAGATCGCGATGATCTGCGACTGATTCAGCCCGGGGTTCTCGTTGTCGATGAGCACTGTCGCGAAGCCGGGATCATTCGAAAAGAGATGGTAGTTACCTCCGCCGTGAATCAGGGGCAGGTCGTAGCGGATGATGTCCCGCTGCGCCGCGTACGCTGTCGGCATCGCGTTGTCCTGCGGCCGCGGACGGTTGTAGGTGTGATCCACGATCGTCCGGACACCGCCTTCGTAGATAAATCGGGGACCATAGTCGCGCACCCAGATCGAGTTCAGACTGATCGGGAAGTACTTTACGCGCGACATGTTCGCGCCGGCATTCGTGAGCCGTGACTGCGCATCATTCCGTGCTGATGTAGACCCGTGAATCACATGCAGGTCCGCATCGCCCACAGTCGTGATCTGGGCCCCCATCTGTGCGAGGATATTCAACCAGCCCGTACTCCCCGCCCACGAAACGATGATGGCCTCCGTCGCCACATACTCCCCCGGCGTGACGACTGGACCGACCGGAGCCCCCGTCCGAATCGCTGGAATCCGAATCGGCTCGACTTCGATGAACGCCTTTTCCAGCGCTGTCATGTTGCGAGGGAGTGCCTCGCCGTCATCCATCAGAAACGAGTCAGCAGCATGCAACAGCGAGCAACACAGAGCCACCGCAAGAACCGAACACGCCGAACGCCACAATCTGCTGGTCATCTGCAAACTCTCCATATTGGACCCGGACGGATGATCTCGCCCTCTCCGGAGAAAATATGCCACACGACAGGGGCGGGTTCCAGCCAACGCCCTCGAAGTCCGTAAAACGGACCGATCAACCACCCACATTCGCCAAATTCACCGCAGAATCGTCGGACCGGATTCGGGCACGCCCGCAATCGGCTCACGCGGCCTCGACCGCCTCTTTATTCACCGGCTTGCCCTCGATGGTCAGCCCGAGGTGTGCAAGTGGACCGTGCGGCTTGGTCTTCTCGACCTCAAGGCGCGATTTCGCGGCGGGATTGGCGTACATGTTGAAGACCATCGCCTTCATGGTCCCCCACAACCCACCGAACGAAGCAAAGGTGTGATCCACCGCGGTCGGCTCATAGCCGCAGTGCACCATGCACTGCTGGCAGGACGGATTCCCCGACTCGCGCCCGTAGTTCTCCCACCGGGTCCCGCTCATCAGCTCCTCGAAGGTATCGACATACCCATCTTGCAACAGGTAGCACGGCTTCTGCCAGCCGAAAATGTTGTAAGTCGGATTCCCCCATGGCGTGCACTCATACTCACGCTTGCCCATCAGGAACTCAAGGAACAGCGGCGACTGGTTGAACCGCCAGCCCTTCTTGCGATTCGAGAGGATCATCTCGAACAGCTCATTCGTCTTCCGTCGCTCCTGAAGAAACGACTTCTGATCCGGTGCCTTCGGGTAAGCGTAGCCGGGCGAAACCATCATCCCCTCGACGCCCAGTTCCATCATTTCATCGAAGAACTTCCGCACCGAATTCGGATCAGCGCCGTCGAACAGAGTCGTGTTCGTCGTCACCCGGAACCCGCGCTCCACAGCAAGGCGAATCCCTTCGACGGCCTTCGTGTAGGTTCCCTCGCGGCAGACCGCGAAGTCGTGATGCTCTTCCTGCCCGTCCATATGCACGCTGAAGGTCAGATACTTGCTCGGCTCGAACAAGCCCTCCTCCAGCTTCTGCTTCAGCAGCAGCGCATTCGTGCAGAGGTAGATGTACTTCTTCCGGGCGATCAGCCCGTCAACGATCTCGCGGATCTGCGGGTGCAGAAGCGGCTCGCCGCCGGGAATCGAAACCATCGGAGCTGGGCACTCGTCGACCGCCTTCATCGCCTGCTCGACGCTCAGGTCGCGCTTCAGGATGTGTGCCGGGTACTGGATCTTCCCACAGCCCGCGCAGGACAGGTTGCACCGGAACAGCGGTTCGAGCATCAGCACCAGCGGATACCGCTTCCGCCCGCTGAGCCGCTGCTTCAGCACATAGCTCGCCACCGTGTACATCTGACTGACCGGAACACCCATGAAACCTCCTGCTCGTCCGTGAATCTGGCTGCGATCCTAGCGGGAGCGGCCCACATCCTCCAATATGGGACCGGCACCATCGCCAGACCCCCTCCCGCCGTTCCCTCTCGCCCCCATGCATACACTCCCGGACGCCTGATCCGCAACGAGAACTCGTGTCGTCGGAATGTCACCGGGGAAAGAGCCGCCCGATGCTGCCTCACGAAGACACCCGCTCGGATGAAGAACTCGTCGACGACTATCTCGACGGCGATATGGGTGCGTTCCGACTCCTCATCGAGCGCTACCACGACCCCCTAATCCGGTATCTCACCCGCCTGATGGGCGAGCGCAGTGCCGCCGAGGACGCCTTCCAGGACACATTCCTGCAGATCCATCAGTCCCTCGAGCATTTCGACTCCTCCCGCAGGTTCAAGCCCTGGCTCTTCACCATCGCGACCAACAAGGGACGCGACGCCCTGCGAAAACGCCAGCGACGCCCCGCTGTCTCCCTCTCCGCACCCATCTCCGACAGCCGCGGCCGGGCCTTCGTGGACCTCATGGAAATGGAGATGCCCGATATCTCCAGTGACATGGAGCGGGCCGAGCTCTCCGCACTGGTCCAGAAGGCCGTGGACGAACTCAGCCCCCGCCTCCGGGAGATCCTCCTCCTCGCCTACTTCCAGAAGATGTCCTACGCCCAGATCGCAGAGGTCGTCGGAATCCCGCTCGGCACCGTGAAATCTCGCCTCCACGCCGCAGTCGCGGCCTTCGCCAAAGCGTGGCAACTCCAACTCGACGCCCGAGAACAAGCACAGGCCCGCGCCAAAGAGGGTCACCGCGCCACAGGCACCGAACCCTTCTCCTCCCATGGGCGTACCACCCCCGATGACGACTGATCCCTTCCCCGCTACGCCCCCGCTCCCCATCGACGATCAGGCCGCGATTGATCTCCTGATCGAAATGGGCGGCGATGCGCAGGCAGCACTCCGCCGCGCCCCCCATCTCTCCACCAGAATCACCCGAGCGGCGGACCTCCTCCGCCTGCTCGATGTCCCACAGGACACCGCAGATCGGGATCTCCTCGTCAATCTCACCTATCTCCGCATCCTCCGCGACCGCGACGAGCGATTCGCACACCGCGCATCGCGTGGCTCGCTCCCCGCAGGCCTCTCCGAGGCCGATGCCCAGTCGATCGACGAGCTCGTGGCCTCCGGCTGGGAATCCGGGCAAGCCGAATCCAGATCGGCGAAGGCCGCCGACCTCCTCGCCCTCCTCGATTGCGATGATCCCGCCCACATCCAGCAGAAGTCCTCACTGATCGACCGGACCATGACGGCCGTCGCCGCCGAGGCCGAGCGGAGTCGCAAGCGGCTCCGCCTGCACCCCGTGGATGGGGGATCACTCGAAGTCGGACGCCGATCTGTCGCCTGGCGCGATCTCATCGCGGTGGCGGCGATGATCATGCTCGGTCTCGGTGTCGTCCTGTCCGTGGTCGATGGCGCTCGCTTCGGCTCGCAGCAGATGGCCGGCGCCTCGGGCCTCAGCCGTGCCTCCCTCGGGTTCGGGCTCTTCGCCAACGATCACGACGGCCGCCTGCCCGTCGCCCACGATTCCGGTCTGGCAGGACGGTGGTGGGAGGTCGGAAACGCCGATCAGTCGCACTCGGCCCACCTCTACCTCCTCGTTCGTCAGGGCTACGCCTCCATCACGGACCTCGCCTCCCCCGGCAATCCCAACGCAAGGATCGTGGTCGACCCGACCGCCCGCGACTGGGCCAAACCCGCCGAACTCTCCTATTCGATGCAGCTCTACGCTGTTCAGGCACCCCGGCTCAACCTCACCGCCCCGACCAGCATCCTGCTGGCCGACCGCTCGCCGGTCATCGAGCGAGCCCGGCGCGGAGAGGCCTTCGACCCAACCGCCGGATCATCGAACTTCCGGGGTGTCGGGCAGAACGCCCTGTTCTCCGATGGCTCGGTCGTGTTCCTGAGGAGCCCGATTCTCGACAGCGGGGACAACATCTGGCTGCCCCGCCAGGCCGAGCAAGGTCGCCTTCACCTGACCGGGCGCGAGGCCCCGGCCCCCGACGGCGACATCTACCTCGGCCCCTGATTCGGGTGGGTCGCGCCGGAAATCGGTAGAAAATTGCCCCTTCTTGCCCAGATTCGAGGCGTCGCTATACTGCCCGGCTCGATTCACCAGTCCACGAACCA
>ERZ869909.2532-NODE-2532-length-11882-cov-3.605252_pt1 | contig 11882 bp, 10 predicted proteins | sample MGYA00520892_ERZ869909 | MGnify/ENA primary metagenome ERZ869909 (study PRJEB32215, sample SAMEA104723947) | bioreactor metagenome | biome: bioreactor; feature: anaerobic bioreactor; material: water | place: China | collected 2015-03-12 ... | reverse complement strand
TTACCCGCTATAGCAGCTCTGGAAAATCAATACATACTGGATACTCTGCAGGACACCGGCAGTGCGATGGAAGCGCTGCGCCACGCCGAATATGACCTGGTGCTGCTGCACGACGCCGGTTTTGAGGAAGGCATCGTCGGCATCATCAAGGAGATCAAGCGGCGTTACCCGCTGGTGCCGGTGCTGATGCTGTTGTTCGTGCGCGGGCGGATCATCCCCGAGCACAAGAACCCGGTGAACCGTTTCCTGATCTGGATTTATCGCCCGATCATCCATATCGTGCTGCGATGGAAGGTGACAACCATCGTGGTGGCGCTCGTGGTTTTGGGCGTGAGCATCCTGCCGGCGCGCCAGCTTGGCAGCGAATTCATGCCGCGCCTCAACGAAGGCACGCTGCTGTACATGCCGGCCTCGCTCCCGGGCATGTCCATCACCAAGGCTGCGGAACTCATGCAGGTGCAGGACCGGATCATCAAGAGCTTTCCCGAGGTGGCCTCGGTATTCGGCAAGGCGGGCCGCGCGGCCACGGCCACCGACCCGGCCCCGATCGAAATGTTCGAGACGGTGGTCAACCTCAAGCCGGAAGAGCACTGGCGGCCGGGAATGACGATGGATAAGCTCATCGCCGAGATGGATGAAGCGCTCCGGTTTCCGGGTGTGGCCAACAGCTGGACCATGCCCATTCAGGGGCGCCTGGACATGCTATCTACCGGCATACGAACGCCCATTGGCATCAAGGTGTTTGGCATGGACCTCGCCGGGATCGAGCGGCTGGCCACCCAGATCGAGACGGTTGTGCAGGCGGTGCCCGGGACAACCAGCGCGTTTGCCGAGCGCATCACGGGTGGCTTCTATCTTGATATTGCCCCCGACTACGATGCCCTGGCCCGCTACGGCCTGACGGTGGGGGAGGTGCAGATGGTCATAGCCACTGCGTTGGGCGGCGAGCTTGTGACCACGACCGTGGAAGGGCGCGAGCGATTCGGCGTCAGCGTTCGCTACCCACGGGAGCTGCGCTCCGACCCGCAGCGTATTGCCACCGAGGTGCTGGTGCCAACGCCGGGCGGCGCACAAATTCCGCTCGGGCAGCTCACCGATATCAGCGTTTCCAAGGGCGCGCCCAGCATTCGTACCGAAAACGCGCTGCTCTCAGCATATATCTATGTCGATATTCGCGGCCGCGACATCGGCAGCTATGTGCGAGAGGCACAGCAGGCGGTCAATGATCAGGTGACCTTTCCACCCGGTTACTACGTGACCTGGAGCGGCCAGTTCGAATACATGGAGCGGGCGGCGGAGAGGCTAAAAATCGTCGTGCCGCTGACCCTGGTGTTGATCTTCCTGCTGCTGTACCTGAATTTCCGCCGGCTTACCGAGACGCTGATCGTCATGCTCTCGGTGCCGTTCTCGCTGGTGGGTGGTATCTGGCTCATGTGGGCGCTGGGCTACAACTTCTCGGTGGCCGTGGTGGTGGGCTTCATCGCCCTGGCTGGCGTGGCTGCCGAGACCGGTGTGATCATGCTCATCTACCTTGACCATGCGCTCGCCGAGCGCCGAGCCGAACGGGAAGCAGCCGGCGAGCAGTTAACGGTGGCTGATCTCTACCAGGCAGTCATAACTGGTGCAGTCGAGCGAGTACGGCCGAAGATGATGACGGTAGTGGCCATCATGGCCGGCCTGCTGCCGATCATGTGGGGCACCGGTACCGGCTCGGAGGTGATGCGACGCATTGCCGCGCCGATGGTGGGTGGGATGATTTCTTCCACCGTACTGACGCTTGTGGTCATTCCGGCGATCTACATGCTGGTCAAGCAGCGCAGTCTGCGGTGATCGCTCGGTAGCGTGTTCATTCGCAGCTTACCCGGAGGTTTGGAGGCGCCACCCAGGCCTCCGGGAGCAAATAAGCAGACAACAAAAGCCCGAGTAGCTGCTGAGTCCAGAGATGTTTGTATGTTGCAACGAGCGAGGCTTCGGCACTTTCGTAGTCCACACTAGCGACATTCTCTTGCTCAAGTCGGGTCAGCTGCGATCAACGCCAAGTTGTAAGAACGGGTTGTTGAGCGGCACTTCCTCGAACAGATGCCTCGGATCTGCCAGCAGGTAACCATGCAGTCGTCGTGACTTGCGTGGTCCTGTCACCTCGCAGGTCCAGATGTTCAGACCATTGACCTGCTTGCGGTGCAGTTGCAGCTTTTCGAAGCGCTTTTGCACCCACTGCCAATCTGCAACCTGATCCTGCTTGGCGAGCGTGGCCGTGTTCGGGTGCTCTTGTGCGTAGCGCTGAAACACACCGGGGCTAACCAGAAATGCCGTGTCGGCCACGGTGTGCACCAGGGCCCTGGCGTCATTGATGATGAGTTTGCGGCTCTGTACACGCTGCCGCAGCCAAGCCAGGAAATGTTCGCCGGAAGGTGACTCCGGTGAGTTTCCACCGTTTTCGATGGGCGGAAGTACAGCGGCAGGGGGCAGCATTGAATCGTTCGCCTGGGAAGGTGCGGCCGGGTCATTGATGCCCGTTGCTGGGGGTGGTTCAACCTCCGGCCTCTGTGGGTGCGGTTCGGTATCTGAGGTGCCGAGCAATGCCAGCAGGGCGTCGACGCTATCGGCAGCGGGTGCAGCAGAGGCCGCACGTGCGGCGGTCGCCACGGGTGAGGTTTCACCGCTATCGATGAATGATTCTGTGGTCGCATCGTTGCGCTCTACCTCAATCACGACAGTGCCAGTGAACGGCTCCGGCCGACCATCTCCCTCCCAGATCAGAGCCGGCGCCAATCGCAGCAGTGTGAACGTGTGCGACCAGCCTGCGTCGCTCGTGACCGTTGCTCGCCAGATTGCCTTGCCGTCAGTGGTGGGCTGGAGCATGCCGTGATCCTGCAGCACGTTGAACACGGCAGTGTTGTTCGCAGGGATACCTTCGATGCCCTGTGCCAGCAAGTGCGCGCGCAACTTGTCCGAAACAGTCTTGCTGACCAACCACAGAGAATCCTGCGTCAGCCAGCCGTCCGACGCCTGAGGTTGGTTGAGTTTCAGCTCCTCCTTCAGCAGGTAGCGCAGGCCATTGAGCAGCTTGCGCTGCAGCGCTTGCTTCGGGGCCGCCATAGCCCGTGCAGGATCGCCGCCCAGGGCCTGGGCAACCGAAGCACGGTCGGCCTGAATGACCAGCTCACCGAGGACGCCGGCGTGTTCGTACTGGCCGGCCAGGACGTACAGCAGTGCGGACCAGAGTGGAGGGAAGGTGCTGAGCCAGTCGAGACTCTCGCCATCGAGCACCTGGCGATACAGCAAGCCCGTGGCAGCGTTGTGTAAGCGGTATTCGCGATCCTGCCGGTAGCGGAATCGGTAGGGGCGTGCCAGCGGGCCGTGCCAGGGGTGCCAAATGCTGCCGTCGGCATGTTCGACGTGCAGATCGACAGCGATCTTGCCGATGTCATGCAGCAGCGCGGCGTAGGCTATGGCGGCGGTCCAGGCTTCTGCCTGCACGACCTGGTCCTCGGGTGTGGTGCCACTGGGTAGCAGGTACGACTGCCGCAGTTTGAGCGCATACGCGACGATTTCCAGGCCGTGGTCCAGCATCCCCCCTGGATACGCATGATGATGCGCTTCCGACGCAGGAAACTGCTGGACCAGCTCGGCATAGCGTTGCAGCGGAGCCAAGTAGAGTGAGGCGAAATGCTTGCGCGAGAGCGAGGTGCGTTGCCAGATGTGTTCCAGCAGTTTCTGCCGGCGCGTTGTGGACAGCAGGGAGGCGACCGACTCGGGCCGCATCAGTCCTTTTTCCTTGCCTCCGGTGGAGGGGAGAGAGGCTGCTGTTGGGCGTTTTCGTTGGAATAGCGAGAGCATCGATGGCACCTGGAGTTGAGGCAGGCGAGGGCCTTTTCCCTTTCCGGGTAAGCCCGTTTCCCTTGAGTCCCATTCCCTTGCGCCCTTGCTGGAAATCCTTTGATATAGCAGGCGCGAACGGCCATCCGCGAGCGTCTATGCGGTGTGGGTGATTGCTCTTTGAGGGCGCCCCTAGAAGGAGCACGTTTGGCCGTGCGCTTTGCTCAGTTCAGGCAGGGCCTTTCCTCGTGACTTCTAGTCTCTTGCCCTTTTCCAGACTTTTGGTGCGGGCAGTTGCTCCTTTGCTGGCACCAGACAATGCGGTGATGATCCAAACCGGATTGTTTAGAGAAGGCAGGCTGTTCCCCCTCTACCGTGGTGACCCACACAGGCCAGCCGGATGGACACCATGCCGAACCTATACCATAATGATCATATCAATCATATTGACCGATATGGTCCGAGGTGGATGATGATTACCGAAGTCAGCGCCGTGAGCTTCCGGCAGAACCTGGGCGAGATGCTCAACCAGGTGCAATACCGCAACGACAGCATCGTCATCAAGAAGGACGGCAAACCGGTTGCGGCCCTTGTAGACGCCGAGCTGTTCGCCCGCATTCGACGCATGCAGGAGCGCTTCGATGCGTTGAGCGGCCGGATCGGCGAGGCCTACGCCAGCGTATCGGTCGAGGACGGTCTGGCCGAGATCGAGGCTGCGGTTGCGGCTGAGCGGAAGCGGGGCTGATGGCAGGGCTGCGCGTCGTGCTCGATACCAACGTGCTGGTGTCGGGCTTGGCGTATCCGGGCAGCGTGCCGGGGCGCATTGTGGCGGCCTGGCGCCAAGGCGGTCTGGATGTCGCGCTTTCGCACTACATCCTGGACGAGCTGGCCCGTGTGTTGCCGCGCTTGCCCCGAATCGGCATGACCCCCGTGGAGATCCGCGATCTGGTCGACAGCCTCATGTTCCTGGTCGATATCGTCGAGCCGGAGGGCGAACATGCGGCAGACCTGCGTGACCCGGCTGACCAGCTCGTATTGCTCACGCTGATGGCGGCGCAGGCCGATTATCTGATTACCGGCGACAAGGACTTGCTTGCGCTGGCAAATCGGTATCCCATCGTAACGCCTGCGGAGTTTTGGTCGCGCCACGGTGTCTGATGGATGACGTGCAGAAATGCCCGTTACGCTTGAATAACCACGTGAGCTTCGATCAAAGGCACGGCAGACCCGATGTTGAGAGGACATAGCGGGACGACCATGAGGTAACCACCATGAAAACTTTTGCGCAGACTTCATTCGCAGAGCACCTTGGCCAAGTATTCGGCCGGATGTGGTGTGGATGCCTGCGTCTAGAGCGGAAGATGAGTGGTTGGCTCGTAGAGCACGGTTTACCTGCTGGTGGAGCTACTGCCTTGCTCTGGATTGCCAAGCTGATGGTGGTTGGTGTGCTGCTATACGCCGCCTTCTGGTTGGTGCTTGTGCTTCTTGTGGCAGTGATTGCGGCATGGATGGCCCGCGACTCCGATGAAGGTGCGTCAGAAGAGTGGGCGGTCGGTGAGCAAGCTGAACACAAGATCAATCCTGGCTACCATCCGGCTCTTTACAATGATGCTCCCGATTCGCGTTTCGCAGACCCGCAGCATGATGACTGACGCCATCATTAGGTGTCGGGTTCGCTGCCTACCTGAGTTTGCCTGAGAGCATTCCCGGCGCTTTTCCTCCTGCTTGACTTACCGGTCGTGTGCCATCCGAGAGCCCTTGTAGCAGTCCGCCGGTGCGTACACCGACCCAAGATAAGGCAGCAACCCAAAACGCGGGCAGCGTGATAAACATCGTGGCCATCACGAAGTTGACGACCATATCGCCGAAGGTATTATTCAAGCCGATCAGCGGATCGAAGTTTGCGTGCGGTCGGTTCCAGCCCCAGCCCCAGCCATAGAGCGCGTCGAGGATCGTCGAGTCGACCCAGCGCGCGAGCTGGAACCAGAAATCGACGAAAAACAACGCGAACTGCACGATGCTGATCGTGACTACGGTTTTGAGATCGTAGGTGCCGATAACCAGCACCAACGGGATGCAGATCACCAGTGCCATCTTTAGCAGTGCCAGAACCATCGGCAGCGCCTGCCGCATCGCATCCATCGCGGGGAAGAATCCAATGGAGCCGATAGTCAGCCCGGCGTCACCGACGGCACGGGTGGCGACATTGGGGATGGTCATTTCGATCTGGCCGCCGTAGTCGCTGTAGACCGCCCCCTGGTTGAGCTTCTGCTGCCGGGGCGACGCGATGGCGCGAATCACCGAATCGTTGACTTGATCCTGTGACAGGAAACCGGCCCAGCCGCCGATCCGCGTCAGCAAGCTGGGGTCGACCTGGCCGAGCAGGCGCGCACGTAGTCCGTTCCTGCTGCCGGACCACCATTGACTGCAGGTTGGATAACCCGCGCCGCTGGGCACCTCAGTCAACCCAGCATCGCGGGCACTGTCGTAGGCCCAGCCCTCGCGTGGCGTCATTGCCCGGTAGATGTCGTAGTAACCCGCAGTGTTGAGGAAGAAGCGCGAACCGATCCAGGTCACGTCGTACATCTGCTCCTCGTCCAGGGTCGGGCGATTCATGAAGAGCTTGGCGCGTGCAGGTCCATAGCAGTCGTGAGTGAAATCGCTCACCTCTTGGGCGAGGACTGGATCATCGATGCGGGTGGCGTCGACCTCCATGCGCATCTGCCGCAGATCGGTGCCGCAGGGGATCGCCGCCACCGCAGCGCCGGTGAGCGCCCGCGAGACGGTGTGCATGAAGGCCCACCACACCGGCACTTTGGCCGACTGGTTGTTGAGGGTGCTGAAGGACTGGGACCAGCCTGTCTCAGCAGGCACCGGGACACTCACTTGGCATTGAGCTGAGCGGGTGCGATCGAACTGGAGCGTGTTGAAATCCACGTCGATGAACGGCATGCCCGCGAACAGGATAACCACGATGGATACATAGACGCGGCTCTCGATGCGCACGGCCGACAACGCGCCCTTGTTGCCTTCGTCGGCACCTTCGGCGCGAGCCTTGAGCCATTCCTGAATGATGATCGCTAAAAAGGGTATGGCGAATACGCCACTGGCGACGAGAACTGCCCAAATGCCGTTGTGGACGATCCAGGAGACAAGCGTCAGGTAATACTCAAGGTAATCGGTGGTGTAGAGGGTCATTGCAGCCTCCGGTTATCCGCCTTGTACGAACTGGCTGATTTCCAGTGCCGCTATTGCGATGACAGCAGCGATTTCGGCCGTCCGCAGGCGCCGGTGAGTGCCGGTTTCCGCCTCGCGAGCCAGTACACGGCGCCGCATCCAGCACCAGCCCCAAGTGGTGCTGGCATAGAGCAGTAGCCGCCAGGCCAGGAAATGGCCGCTATGATCATCCAGCCATTGCTGCCAACCCTCGATGCCGCCGGCCAAGTGGATGCCGACGACATTGGCAGTGATTGTCGCGACCAGTAGCAGAAGGACCCACAGCAGCGTCAAACTTGCGCGACGTAGCCAGTGGCGCCGCCACGCCATGCTCATGGAGTGCTCCCGCTGCTTGGTGGGCGCTGCAACTGATCGAGCCGGTCGCGGGTCGGATCACCTTGATAGATGCCTCGCGAGCCCGCAGAGCGTGCGCTGTGACGCTGGATGATGGCAGTGGGCGAATTGCTCGCCAGCTCGCGGCGCAGCTCCAGCTCGGTTTTCAGGTTATGGATTTCGCGGTCGAGTAGATCGCTTTCGCGTGAAACTGCTTTTTGCGCTAATTCGTTGGCTGCAACGTTCGGTTCTTTGCGTCCAGTCAGCAGGGTACGTTGCAGCAGCAATGCTTTTTCGAGCACGCTGGACAAGGCGATTTCCGAAGCGAGGCGCCGCGCCAGGATGTCTTGATCGGGTTCGTCGCGCAGTGCTTCAATCACGCCGCGCGTGATTGGCAGCGAGGCGCTGCCGACCGTCTGTAAATTGTCGAAGCTTAGGGGCTGGCTGCCGGCGATCAGCCCCTGGAGTACTTCGAGCCTCTCCTCGTATTCCTCCTGGATCAGCGGCGTCAGGCCGACTCCGGGCATCGTCATAGTCTTGGTGCATGCTTCGCACGTGCGCTGCTCTTGCTCGCCCAGCACCCGTACGGCCCAGGCTGAGGCTGCGGTGGGCGAGTTCCAGGTCTGGCAGGTCAGGTTGCCACCGCAACTGCTCGGATCGATTGTGCTGGTGTCGTCGACATCGCGCCCGTTAACCAGGTTGTAACCGGCGCGGGTGACATCACTGACGACGCGAATCGGGCGCTGCCCCATGCCTCCCGCATTTTCACCACCGACCCAGGTCACCCCTTCGTTGCCGCGGCTAGATTCGGTCTGCTCAATGGCTGATACGGCGTCGGTACTTGAAACGGCTTGCCTAAGTACCATGCCATCGGCGAGCTGGCTCCATCCGATCTGGCCGCCGGCCATGTCGCCCATTTTCTCCGCCATTGCGCGACAGGTCAGTTTGGAGCGGTCGAAGTCCAGCCGAGCCTGCAGCACGCCGTTGGTCAGCAGGTTGTATAGCCCGGGGTCCGCCCTCTGAATGATCAGTGCAGGCAACGACGCCACGGCGGCCGTAGCGTTCTGAATGACTGAGGACATGATGGTCTGGAACCCGTTGGTCACGCCGTTCAACTGGTTCTGGATCGTGGTCGAGATAGACATATCGCCGCAGATCAGATTGCTGTCCCAGCCGACGCCAACGCCAATGGAGCGCATATTGGACGCGGGTGTCATCGACACGGCCTGGCCGCCGCCGATCGAATACAGCACATCGTCACCGATCACGGAGCCCTGATGTTGCACACCATGTTGGTTGACGCTGGTCTGAGCAGATGCATTGGTGCATGCCATCATCAAAACAGCGGTTAGAAGGAGAGGGCGCGGCATTGCAGCAGGAGAGGATATGCAACGGGTCATCATGGCCTGCCTCAGTTGAAATCGACGCTGCCCAGAAACACCTGACCTTCGCGTTCGCAGCAGCTATAGGGTCGCCACAGCGCCCAGGCGTAATCACCCTGCTGCGCCTGCACGCGGTTTTCGGAGTGAGGGAAGACCGCGCACGTGCGAGAGAGCGTCGGTGTCAATTCCTGCCACTTGCCTGTCGTGGCGTCGCTCTCGATCAGATCTCCGGCTGGCCAGTAGCCGTCCGCGGCATCGGCGAGCAGAGGCTGGTAGAGGTGGATTTGGCCGCGGCGGGTGACGACATCCCCGGCACGTTGGGCCACCACCGCGCCGGCCATGTAGTCGTCGCTTTGGTGCAGGAAGCCGCCGCGTGGATAGACGTTGCCCCAGAGGTTGCGGTCAGTGCGGGTGCCGATCTCGCGTTCGCCTGGAGTCAGCGCTTCCGGGTACACCATCTCGGGGATGTTGTAGCGCCACGCGATGGTGTCGAGGGTGCTTAACAGGTAAGGCATGAAGGCGGTGCCAGCACCTTCGCAGATATAGCCGAAGCCGGAGGCGAACTGGCTGAATACATAGCCGCCGGGGTGGCCGATCACGTCGGCGTTCTTGAACTTCGCCAGGTTGTTTTCGTGGTTCTCGTTGGTCGTACCATCGCCGCCGGCTTGTGCCGTGGCGTTGGGTTGGCTCATCGACTGCACATCCACCCATGGATTCGCGCCAGTGTTCGAGTAGCTGGACACAACCGCGTCGGGCACGTAATGCCTGACCTTGACCGAGGTCTCCACGGAGCAACTGAAATACGTACAGAGCAGCCAGAAACAGATCCCGGCAACGCGATATTCCAGACAATCCGGTGAGAGCGTCGAGGATGCGATGGTCGAGGTGTCGAGCGCGAACGACGGGGTCCCCGTCGTCAGTAGAATGGCGGCGATGCCGGCGCGCAGGCGGTGAGAACACATCATGGCTGCGTTCTCTGATGCGCTTTGATGAGCGCAACCGCCTTGGCGACGTCCGGCTCGCCATAAACCACATAGCGTTGATCAACCACTACAGCGGGGATCGTGGTAATGCCCAGGCTCCAGGCATCCACCACGCCTTGGTAAGCCGTACCAAGGCGCGTCTGTAGAAAGTTGCCGCCGTCTTTTAGTCGCCGTTGCACGAGGGCGGTACTGCGCGTGGGGTCGGCAGGCAGATGGGCACCCAACTCGGCCTTGATTCGGGCTGGCTGATCCAGCTCGATAACCCGAACGCCGCGGGTAGCCGGTACCGGGTGCTGGCTATCGGTAACAACGAGAATGTTCTTGGCCTGCGCCAGCGGGCCGAGCAGCGCTGTGCAAAGCGCTGTGGCAAGTACGTACATGCGCAGTTTGGGTGGGCAAGGAAGCGGGGCTGGCATGTCAAGCTACCGTGAAAGTGGATTGTGCCGGCAGTTGACTCGACGGAAAGGGACACGGCGACAAACAAACGGGAATCACGGCCTTCCGATTTAATCGCGAGCCGGAGAACAACGCGGAGCCAAAAGGTTTCTGTGCGGAGATAAGCAGGCGCGGGGCGGCGCGCCCGAGTGGGCGGCCGACTCCGTGCAGGTAGGGAAAAGATTGCGCCGCGTAGCGACGAGGACTACAGCAGGCCATTCGAGGCGAACGAGAACGGTTCGCCCTTGCCGACGATGAAATGATCCAGCAACCGTACTTCCACGCAGTCCAGCGCATTTTTCACGCGCTGGGTCAGTCGTTCGTCCGAGGATGAGGGGTCTGAGCAGCCGGACGGGTGCTGGTGCGCGACGATCAGGGCGGCGGCATTGTGGGCAAGCGCTCGCTGAACAAGCACGCGGGGATGAATTTGAGCTGCGTCTATTGTGCCCCTAAACAGCGTTTCACAGGCGATGACCTGATGTTTTGAGGACAGGAATACTGCGACGAACACTTCGCTGGGTTCTGGCATCAGCTTCAAACGCAGATAGTCGCTGACAGCCTCCGGGTTGAGCAGTAGGGGGCCATCGTTGAATAAGCGGCGCTCCAGTAGCTCAATAGCCTGCGCGATGATGCGGTTTTCGTAGTCGAGAGCCGTTGGCGGACAGGATTTTGCCATAGAGTCGAGGCGGACTAAGGATGTGAGCATGGGATGACCTCCGCGGGAGAGTTCGGAGGTGCGCCCATGGAGGGTTTTCCCTCCGGGGACGATGGTTGTGGTGTCTGGATGAGCATGGCATCCGCCAACGCCTTGGCGGTGGCTGTTCGCACAGGGATGCAAGGCGAACGGGAGTGGTCAGCGCGGCAATGCGGCGCCGTAGCCTTGAGGACCGTGGCTACCGACTTGCAACGTCAGTTGAGCGCAGCATGGCTCTGAGCACGACAAAGAATCGGAAACTGATTCGTCCGGTTTAAGTGTCGCTTTAACTGATGCGTCGCAGAGCACGTAGGAATGGCGGGATTCGGCGTTTGGGCCAAGGCGGTTCCGCTCCCAGGATAGCGCCTGGCCGTGAGTTCGGGTGTGCAGGAGGATTTGGTTCCCATCGCTCAATAGTCGGCGAAACACCGATTACACCTGTACATTTAGTCTAATTTAAGAGTTCTTCAACGGACCTTGCTCAGGATGCTCCAGTCCATCGACAGCGGGGCGATACCGCGCGCCCGGTCAATGTTCTCGGCAATCTTGAGCGCGGCGTCGAGTTCGCTGATGCCATGCTGTTGCATGAGTTGGTAGCGCTCGGCTTTTTCCTCCGGCTCGGTTTGGGCGAGCGCGAGATAGAGGCTAGGGGGCACCGCGCGGAACAACAGCTCCATACTGCGCGACAGGATTACGCCTTCCGAGAACTTGCCGGTCTCCTTTCTGGCAGAGAGCATCAGGGCTTTCTGCGCCGGAGTGAGTTCGCGGAACTTGGCGATTTTCTCTACCTCGTCTGGTGGCATGCCCATACACAACCACCATTCCATCATGTTCAACATTGGCTCGGCGGCTTTGGGCAGGTCGTCCAGGTTCTGCGTTGCCAGCCAGAACCAGGCCCCAAGTTTGCGCCACATCTTGGTGATTTTGACGATATAGGGCGCGAGTAATGGGTTCTTGGTGATGATATGCCCCTCGTCGGTGACGTTGATGATCGGACGGCCCAGGAACTGGTCGCGCTCG
>ERZ869909.2531-NODE-2531-length-11882-cov-7.237526_pt1 | contig 11882 bp, 15 predicted proteins | sample MGYA00520892_ERZ869909 | MGnify/ENA primary metagenome ERZ869909 (study PRJEB32215, sample SAMEA104723947) | bioreactor metagenome | biome: bioreactor; feature: anaerobic bioreactor; material: water | place: China | collected 2015-03-12 ... | reverse complement strand
TCGGTGGCCGCCATCGAGCAGCAGATCATGCAGCGCAGTCGTGAGGCGGCAGCGACGGACAAGGCGATTGGGCTGCGTGCCTATGATGGGGCCAAGGCGAGGCTCACGCAGATCGAGGCCCTGATGGGTCAGATCAACGGCACGTCCGACCCGAAGGCGATCGCCGAGCTGCAGGCGCGCATCCAGGCCGAGCAGGCCGCGATCAACAACGAGGCGACCAAGCTGCAGATGATCGCGATGCTGCAGCAGGCCGAGCAGCGGCTGATCGACGAGCAGCGAACGCAGTTGAACCGGCGGATACTCTCGAGCTCGAATAGCGGATTCCCGTCGTTGCGCAGCAGCGCTCCCTGACATCATGAACATCCCTGAAAAGCAGCCGCAATGGACGCATGAGGACTGTGTCAACTACGAGTCCGCGCGCGAACTCATTACCCACCTGATGGCCTTCCGCTCGGAATGGATCGCTCGTGAGCGGGCCACGACTGCGCCGGACCTGGCTGCGATCGAGTGTTGGAGCGCGGAGCGCAGCACCTATGCCGCCGAGCTGCGCGGGCTCGATGTGACTGACCGCGAGAACATCGCGCGCATCCGGCGCGACTACGGCGCCGAGATTCGGCGGCTGTCTGAAGGCTAAAGCACCCATGCAGCGACCGCCGCGGCGGTCGCTGCCACCATGCTCGCGGTACTATTTGCAAATATCCCATGCTGCTAGGCCGGTAGTGATGCTGAGTGGCTTCCTGTACTGAGGTGCCCATGGTTTCTGGACAACTACGAATATCGATATTGAATGCACCGGATGACCTTACGCCTTTGAAGCTGCGTGGCTGGCTGCGTAGTGAGGCTGAGAGCATCCAAGGTTTGGCCAAGGGCGAGCACGACATGATCGTGATCCGTCTGTTCTTGCCGGAGCGGCTACGGCTGGCGACCACACAGAAGCAGCTCGACAAGCTTCTGCAGGGCATTGTCGATCGCTTCCCCAACATCTACCGCGTCGAGCTTCGGCCCGTCACAAAGGCGCTCACTGCGGGTGAAATGGCGCAGGCAGCCGAAGAGGGACAAGCCGACTTGCAGGCGATGCTCGAGGGCATGAAGCAGGACGACACCCCGCCCACCCTTCACTGATCTACACAGGAGAAACACGGCATGAAGACCATCATCTTCCCGGGCAACCATCGCCAGCCCGCGGAGGCCGCCTATGGCATCGTGCTCGAGGACGAGCTGGCCCACATCGTTGTGTGGCAGGTGCCCGGCAAGCACCGCGGAACCAGCCTATGGAACACCGACGAGGGCCGCAACAACGTGCTGAACCGCATTCTCGAAACCGAGCTCGCCGGCGTCCGCACCGAGTTCGTGCGCTTCACCGTCGCAATCCTCGAGGAAGACGGCGGCCGAGTGCATGCGATGGACTTCCCGATCCACCTCGACATCGACGACTACACCGCCCGAGGCAATCCGCACCAGGTGCTCGACGGCGGCCGGCTGAGCGATGCCTTCAAGTGGATCGTGAACCGGGAAAAGAAGATCTCCCTCCGGTCGTATGACGTGGTGGCCGGCTGCGCCCGTCACTTCACGATTTTCGATGAAGGCGAGGCGACCACCAACCCGGCCGCGCTGCTGGCCCGCGCGGGCTATGTCTCGACGCGGCGAGAGGCTGCAGCGCTGGTGTGAGCGGAATGAATGGCCCGCGTGCGCGGGGATGAGCCGGCGCTTGGGCCATGGATGAAGCCGGAGGATGCCAGCCCTCCGTTCATTGAATATGTGGGGGCGCGTGCGCATGCCCCGGCCGGCAGGATGCAGCGGTAGCTTGCCGCATGCCATCCTGCCGGCCACTTCATGGGACAAAAGGATTCATTTTGTCCCATGCGGTGATATGATTTCCATATACGGTGCGGGTTTGCGCCGGTTGTTTTGCCTCAAACATTGGACAAAACGATGAGCGAACGGAAGCACCTGACACAGATCGAGGTCGAGCGCCTGATGACGGCCACCAAGGGGAGCCGGAACGAGGCCCGCGACCGTTGTCTGCTGCTGCTGATGTTTCGGCATGGGCTACGGGTGTCGGAGGCTTGTGGGTTGATGCTCTCCCAGGTCGATACCGATAGCCGCGTGCTGCACGTTTCCAGGCTCAAGAAGGGGCTGTCGACGACACACCCGCTGCGCGCTGACGAACTGCGGGCAATCAAGGCATGGATGGCACAGCGGGAACGTATGGCGCCCGATACCCATGCCTTTTTCGTGTCGGAGCGCCGGCAACCCTTGAACCGTCGTACAGCGTGGGCTGCGATCCGCCGCTATGGCGAGCTGGCCGGGTTGCCGCTCGATGCGCATCCGCACATGCTGCGGCACGCCTGCGGTTACGCCCTGGCCGACCAGGGGGCAGATACCCGATTGATCCAGGACTATCTAGGTCATCGAAATATTCAACACACCGTCAGATATACCGCGACGAACCCGGCGCGGTTTGAGAGGTTATGGCGGTGAGCTGGTGAAGAATTTTTCAGGCGGCGCGGCCGGTGGTGGCACACCGACCACGCCTAACCACAACCCACCTATCAGAGAGGTGAATCATGGCTAATGGCATTGTCACACGCATGAGCAGGCCCACGGAACAACAACAGGAGGCCGGCTATGTCGTCCGTTAATACTCGAAAGTCCAGTGCAGCGGACAGGCTGGAAGTTCACACACGCGGCCGGGATGGATCGACCACAGCGACCGGCGGCCGCGTGAAGGTTGCCAAGGCCGGGAATGTGCTCATTGAGCGCGATGACTCGTTGAGCTGTTATCCGCGTTGGGCGGCGCCTACCTGCATCATCGTGGATGGCCCTTATGGTCTCGGGAAGTTCCCAGGCGAACCGAAAACACCGGCCAATCTTGCCGAGTGGTACGCGCCCCATGTCGCGGCTTGGTCAGCGCACGCCAAGACGGACACCACGCTTTGGTTTTGGTGTACTGAAGTCGGTTGGGCATTGGTGCACCCCGTTTTGGAAATGCACGGCTGGCAGTACGAGGAATGCAACATCTGGGACAAGGGCATTGCCCACGTCGCTGGCAACTGCAACAGCAAGACGATCCGAGGCACCCCGGTTGTGACCGAAGTTGCCGTCCGCTATACGAAGCGGAACCAGCTACCTGGTAGCAATGGGCAAATGCTTTCCATCAAGGATTGGGTGCGCCATGAATGGCTGCGCAGCGGGCTACCCATGTCGAAAGCGAACGATGCTTGTGGGGTGGCGAATGCCGCGACTCGCAAGTATCTGACCCAGTGCCACATGTGGTACTTCCCGCCACCTGAGGCCATCGTGCGTATGGCTGAATACTGCACCAAGCACGGCAATCCGACAGAACGCCCTTACTTCTCCTTGGATGGGCATAGCCCTATTACCGAAGAGGCGTGGGGGAGAATGCGCGCCAAGTGGACTCACACCCACGGCATTACGAATGTTTGGCAGGAGCAAGCCGTTCACGGCCGCGAGCGTATCCGGACCGGCATGGGCTACCTACATGCCAATCAGAAGCCATTGGCCCTGATGAAGCGTCAGATCATTGCGTGCACAGATCCCGGCGACGTTGTCTGGGAGCCTTTCGGCGGTTTGTGCTCGGCATCCATTGCAGCTCTGCACACCGGGCGGCGATCCTTCGCCGCAGAGATCAATCCAGATTACTTCCAGGTGGCCGCGTCGCGCCTTGAAGAAGAATTCAACAACATGGAGGAACGACGAGAACATGCCGCCTAGCACCACATCGCCCACACCGCCTGCCAAGACTGGCGGACCAGATCGTTCCTGGCCCCATCGCAAGCTCTACGATAACGTCATCAAGACACTCTATGCCTTGCCCGAAGAGTTCAGGACTTCCCTTCGCATTTCGGACTTCCGAGCGACGGACATTTTCACCCTGAACTCTGCCCTTGGGGCCTCCATCGAGGACGCCGTCGTCAACGGCTTGAACAGTCTGCGCGAGGTGTGGGACCCGGACGGCCAATATGCCCTGTACCGCTTCGAGCGACAGGCGCAGGCTTTCCCTGATGTGCGGCTGGTGACAGAAGCCCCCGATGAAGAAGCCATCATCATGGGGATCGAGCTGAAAGGCTGGTTCGCGTTGTCCAAGGAAGGCGAGCCGACCTTTCGCTATACGGTGACACCGAACGCCTGCGCTGATGCCGATTTGCTCGTGGTTTATCCCTGGGTACTCAGTGATGTGGTCGCCGGCAGTCCGAAGCTGCTACGCCCCTTCGTGGGCGAGGCGCGCTATGCGGCCGAGCTGCGCAATTACTATTGGCAGACCATGCGAGCCGAGCGGGGCGGAAACGGAGGCATTACCCCGGCCACTCACCAAGCCCCCTACCCTGCGGTCAAAACTGACCAGTGTTCCGACCGTGCCGATGATGACGGGGGCGGCAACTTCGGGCGCATTGCCCGCTATGGGCTGCTGGATGACTTCGTGAAGTCCACGGAGAAGCAAGAGGTATCGGGTATCCCGGTGCGTGCATGGCTGACCTTTTTCAAGATTTTCAGCGACAACGCCCGCAACCTCGATACTGTCGTTACCTCCATTGAAAGCGCCCTTCGTCGGTATCGTGACTCTGGCGAGGCTGAAAAGGCTGCGCTGGTGGAGTCCTTCGAGCGAATCGTGGCGATCCTCAAGGGCGAGCACGACTGACCGGCCATCCAACCGTAAGCCATGACCATCAACCCCGCCGCGTGCGGGGTTTTTTACGCCTGTTGCGCTTTTCATGTTTTACGATTCGTCGTAAAATCGCACTTACGCAAATGCGGAAAGGATGAAATCATGATTATTGGTCTTCTGAATCAGAAGGGGGGCGTAGGCAAAACCACCCTCAGCGTGAGCTTGGCGGCCAGCCTGTCACGCACAGGGGCGCGGGTGCTGCTGATCGACGCCGACCCCCAGGGCAGTGCCTTGGATTGGGCAGCGGCTCGACAAGGCGAACCGCTCTTTTCAGTGGTGGGTCTGCCCAGGGCAACCATCCACAAAGAGATTGCCCAAATCGGGCAGGGATACGACCACATCATCATCGACGGCCCGCCGCGAGTCACCGACTTGGCCCGGTCGGCGATCATGGCCGCCGACGTGGTGCTGATCCCGGTGCAGCCTTCGCCCTACGACATTTGGGCGGCTGATGAAGTGGTGAAGCTGATCGACGAAGCCCGCGTCTACAAAGACAACCTGAAAGCCGCTTTTGTGGTTAATCGTAAAATCGCAAATACGGCAATCGGCCGCGATGTGGGCGAAGCCCTCGGGGCATACCCGCTGCCGGCACTGGCGGCCAGCATCACGCAGCGGGTTGTTTTCGCGGAGGCGGCCGCCCAGGGGCTGGCTGTGCATGAGATTGACCAGGACGGGCCGGCAGCGGCCGAGATTGAGGCCGTAGTGGCCGAACTGATGGAGTTCGCACGATGAGCACGAAGAAGGTATCCATCGGCGCCAAGCCGACCAGCAAGCCGGCGCCGGCCGCCGCTGATGCGTGGGTGGAAAGCCGCACCCCGGCCGAGGGGCCTGAGCCGATGAAGCGGCTCACCATCGACGTGCCGGCCAGCCTGCACCGGGCAATCAAGACACAGTGCGCGGCGCGGGGAACGAAGATCGCCGATGAAGTGCGCGAGCTGCTTATGCAGAAATACGGCAATACGTAATATCGTATTTCCTGATTTCTGTAATTGTGTTTATAAGCAAGGGGGCGTTGTGGCGGTAACATGACCCCTCAGAAATGAAGTGGCCCGATCAGTGCGGCAACACTGTCGGGCCGAGTGCTCAGGAGCTGCGTTCATGAACACACCCGAAAATGATACCAAGCACCATCGAGGCCGTCAGCAAAAGGCCCGGCTCGATGACCAGGAGAAGATTGACGTAGCGCCGGCGGAGTTGCGCCGGTGGCGTGCCGGTTATCGGGATTACCTCGTCTCGAAGGGCATGTCGGCCGAGGCCGCCGCTGACATGGCCGCGAAGATCGCCTATCGAGCAGATCTGTACCCGGCTGGTGAGGCGCCAGCCTTCCAGCTCGAGCCGACGCAGGCGCCGGCCACCGCGGACCAAAAGGCGAAGCCGGCAAAGGTCGAGAAGCCGGTTCCTGACGAGATCCCGGCTAAGACCAGAACGGCCGCCCCCACGGTGCGAGAGTTGAAGCTCATCCATGTTGCCGCTCAGGTGGCAGACGAACGGCCCGACGACGAGGACCGGGCTTTCATGCACTCGATCATGTGCCAGGTTGGATTGCCTCGATCCAAGGTCGCCGGCACGACCTTTGAACGCTACTCCGGTGGCGCTGGCTTGCTCGTCGAGGCTGGCAAACTGTGGGATGGCAAGAAGTTCGTCCAGCAGCCTATCCCCTATGGCCCCATGCCACGCCTGATGCTGGCTTGGATGAACACCTACGCCGTGCGCTTCAACACGCCGGAAATCCCGGTCGGAGATAGTGCCAGCGAGTTTCTGCGGATGCTCGGTAAGTCCACGAACGGCGGCACTCGGGGGGCGTTCACGACCTTCCGGAAACAGGTGCAAGCCTTGTCCGCATGCCGCATGACTTTGGGTTTCAATGCCAATGGGCGAGCTCACACTTATGAGGGCAAGCCCATCAAGCACTTTGACGCCTGGATTGCTGGCAACGATGAGCAGCGCCCACTTTGGCCCGGTACGGTGACGTTCTCCCCGGACTATTACGACACCCTCAAGGCGCATGCGGTGCCGCTCGATATGCGCGCCTTCACCGCCTTGAAGGGGTCCGCCCTGGCACTCGACGTGTACGCCTGGCTGGCTCAACGCCTGCACCGCATCGAGGGCCGGCCGATCATTCTGTATTGGGCGAGTCTGCGCGAGCAGTTTGGCCAGGAGTACCGAGGGAAAGACCCTGACAAGGACTTCAAGAAGGAGTTTCTGCCGGCTCTGCGTGCCGTGCTGACGGTCTATCCCCAGGCCAAGGTTAAGCAGGTGACGGGGGGTGTCATGCTCATGCCGTCGCCGCCGCCGATCCCGTACAAGGGGGCTTGGTGACAATCGCGAGGTCTGGCCAGCTCGCTTTTGTCGCCATGAGGCCCTACCCCGTGGGGCTTTTTCGCTGACGCGAAAACCGGGACGCCCTTCCAGGCTCGCGCCTTCGCGCTCGGTCCCTACGGGACTGGCCGCAAGCGGCCACCTTCCAGACCGCCCTAGCCTTGCGCCATCCTGGCGCCAATCAGCACCCGCCCTTGGCGGGTGAGGGTAGAACGAAGCGGCGGCCCATCGAGCCGCCCGCGGGGCGCCACGCCGAATCGCCCCCCTTTCCTTCTGAATGGGTACGGGTACGCATTCAGAAGAGAGTGAGGTCCCATGTTGGTAAAGCTGTGGGAAGAGGGAGTTATTCACGCCGAATCGCCCCCCCTCGTCACGCCGAATCGCCCCCCCTTCGGCTGAGGATTTCACGCCGAATCGCCCCCCCTCGTCACGCCGAATCGCCCCCCCCCTAAACCGATAGGTTTCTGCCTTTAGATTTTCCTATATCTCTTTGCCGATAGTTGGCCCGCGCTCACTGTGGAAAACTTGGCGCAACCGAACCGGGCAAGGGGCACCCCTTCGGGGTTCCCCCGGCTTCGCCGGCCCCCCCTCCCCTTTATCGAGGCCCCCAGAGGGGGCCGGATGGTCCCCCGGTCGCAGCTCCACCGCCCAGGCCAAGAACTGGCCGCATCGGTGCGCGACCGCCGCAAGGTTTGGCAGAAAAAGCAGGAGGCCGCCGCCCGTGCGCTGAACATGCCTCGTCGGTTTGCCGTCGCCCGCCTTCGCGCCCTTCGGGCTTGACCTGAAACCGCTTCGGTTTCAGGTCTTCCCGCGTCGGTACTTGCCCGACTGGCTGCGGGGGCAGGCCCAGCGGGCTACGCCCTTGTTCCTCCCCCTTGCCGATAGGCTGGGGGCGCTCCTGTCGCGTCAAGGGCCGGGGCTGCGCCCCTCTCCATCCCGGCCCGTGTCCTCGCCCGTGCCGGGCTGCGGGCCGCACCAGCCGGGATTCCGTCCCTTGACCCGCCATCCGCTTGAACACCAGGGGAACCCCCGCCGCGCTCGTTGGCGCGGCAGACCATCCAGGCCGGTGACAGGTGGCCTAGACCGTGACGGATGACCTGCGCCCGCTACATCGAGGGCATAAAGGCCGTCTCGCTGGCCGCGTTTTCGGGGCCGTGGTGGCGTTTTCGACCCTTGCCGACACTCTCCCCGGCTCCGCCGCCTGAAAATCGGCCCTGTGGCCGTTTCTGCGCGTCTGCTGGCCGTAGGTCATCTGTCACGCCTGGCACTGCCCGTGGGGCGACGTGCCCGACCGGAGAAATCTTTTATTTGTTTGTTCGTTTATTTGTTTATTTCTTTGTTTGTTGTGTTATACTGGGGTCATTGGATCACTCGGACAGGAGAACCCGCCATGCGCCCCGCTGAATTCACCCCTGAACAGATCATTGAAGCCGGTCAAGAGCTGCAAGCCGCTGGCCGCAACATCACCGGCTTTGCGCTGCGCCAGAAGGTCGGCGGGGGCAATCCTTCCCGCTTGAAACAGGTTTGGGACGAGTTCATCAACAGCCAGGCCGTGACCAAGGCCGAGCCGGTTGCAGAACTGCCGGTCGAGGTGGCCGAGGAAGTGGCAGCCGTAACCAAGGCGCTTACCGAGCGCCTGGCAGGGCTGGCCGTCGAGCTGAACGATAAGGCCGTGAAGGCGGCAGAACGCCGCGTTGCCGAAGTCATCCGCACCGCTGGCGAGCAGCGCGAGCAGGCCGAGCGCGAATTGGCCGACGCCTCGCAGACCGTCGAGGACTTGGAAACCAAGCTGGACGAGGCCAAGGCCGAGGCCGACGCGCTGGAAAAGCGCCTGGCCGACACGCAGACCGCCCACCAGGCGCAAGCCGTGGAGCTGGCCCAGGTGCGCGAACGCCTGGCGCTGACCGAGCAGGCCGCCAAGACTGCCGCCGAGGAACACGCTGCCGAGCTGGCCCGCCTGAATGCCAGCATCGAGGCCGAGCGCAACCGCTACCAGCAGCAGGCCGAGCAGATGCGCGCCGACCTGGCCGAGCAAAAGAAGGCCGCTCAGGAAGCCGCCGCCGAACGTGACCAGGCCCGCGCCGAGCTGGCGACCGTCAAGGCCAAGGCCGAAGCAGCCGATGAGGCGCACAGGGAGCAGCGTAAAGCCGCAGCTCAGGAGGCCGAGCGTATGAAGAAGGCCGAGGTCGAGCGCGATGAAGCCCGCCAGGATGCTGCTCGGCTGACCGGCAAGCTGGACGCCCTCACCGAGCAGAACGCCGCCCTACTGGCCGCCTTGCAGGTCACTGAGGCGCCCCAGGTATCGACCGAGGCCGCTCCGGAGAAGCCGGCGCGCCGGCCGCGGAAACCGGCCGAGTAACCGAACAAACCCAAACAGGCCAGGCGCCGGTCGCCGGGCCTGACTTTTCTATTCGCGGCTGTTGAACGTCTCTCTGTGACGAGGCAGGCCACCGGCGATCGCCGATGTTTTGCGGCTTCGTTCGCTGTTCTGGATTGCGCAATCCACAGTATTTGGACGCTTAAGTCCTATATTTGTCCTATAGTTGTCCTATATAAATCAACAACTTAAAGTTCACTTTGATTTGTTTTGCGTATATCATCCTTGCATGTTTGAACCGTTCTGATTCGATCAGACATTGGGGGATGTATGGCGCACGTGAACGAGTTTTTGGTTCTGCTGCCGCACCAGGCGGGGATGCTGTTCTACGCCGGCCGCGAGCGCAGGAATGGTCCGGAGCGTTGGGGAAATGCCGCGGAGGCGGTTCGCTTCGAGGTGTTCGAGGCTGCGGCAAAGATCAGTCGGCGCCATCGCGGTAGCCATGTGATCGGTCGCCTGGTGAGCGCAGGGGGGCACTGAGATGGCGTTCAGTGTTTTCCAGGATCTGTTTGCCGAGGTGGATGCCGCGACCAGCGTTTTCGTGTCCGATGTCGTGGCACGTCTCATTGTGGAACTCACGCCGGTCGTGACGGTAGGGCTCACCCTGACCTTCATCGTGTATGGGCTCGCGATCATCCGCGGTGCCGTCGACCTGCCGGTGATGGACTTTCTCGGGCGTGCGGTGCGGATCGGCATCATCACCTCGATCGCACTGGCCGGCGGGCTCTACCAGGCGCAGATTGCCGGCGCCATCCAGACGGTGCCGGATACGTTCACTCAGGCGATCCTCAGTGATCCATCGGCGGCGGCTGCGAATGTCATCGATGCAGCCGGAGAGACGGGGTTGAACAGGGCGACGGAGGCCTTCGAGAAATCCTCGTTGTTCTCGTCCGATGGAATCGCCTATCTCGTTCTGGCGGTGGTCTATGGCGTTAGCACCGCGATCATGTTGATCGTCGGTGGGGGCCTGATCCTCATGGCGAAATTTCTACTCGCCCTGCTCGCCGCATTTGGCCCGATGGCGATATTGGCCCTGCTATTCGAGCCGACGCGCCAGCTCTTCGATAGGTGGATGGGGCAGATAGTTGGCGCCGGCCTGACGATCGTTTTCGTGGGGGCGGTATTCGGTCTGCTGCTGTCGATCTATGGCCACCTCATGGATGGGCTGGACTGGGGAACGACCAATATCGGCCAACACATGGGAGGCGCCATCATCATCACCGGTGTTGGCGTGATGGTGTTGCTGCAGGCGTCCTCGATCGCAGCCGGGTTGGCGGGTGGCCTCAATCTTGGCGTTCTTCATGAAGCTCGTGCCGTGCGTGGCATGGCCGGTGCTACAGCACGTGGTGCGCGCTCTGCCGTCAATAACCGACTCACTCGAGCTGCCGTGAATAACCCGGTCACCCGAGCTGCTGCATCCGGTGTTGCTGCTGCTGGCCGTCGTGCTGTTGGCTACTTCAAGGGGGCGCGCCGTGATGCAGCGTGAATGTCCTAGTTCTGGCGCATCCGGGTCCGTTCGTTGTCCTAGGTCGTCTCATTTGCGTCCTATCCCTGTCCGCTTTGTGTCCTCTTCTGGTGTTTTCTCAATGACCTGGCGGTCATTGAGTGCAGGTTTGGACCCTCCTGTTCGTGCCTTACGACGAACGGCATAGCTAATCCTTAAAGGTTTGGTGCTCCTTAATCCTTAAATTGGGGCATACACCATACGCACCTTGCCGGTGCGCGCAAGTAATTGAGACTAAAGCGTTTTTTACGAATGTCCGTTTTCTGGCTGTAGTCCGATACACCTACGGAACTGCCGGAAACCCGCGTGGATGCTGTCTTTCTTGGACCACGCGACGGACTACGGAGGCGAGATGTCACTGAATGCCATTGTCAAGATGCGGCTCGACCGCGAAAAACACGCCATCTACGAGGCGGAGGCCGCTGCTCGCGGGCTGCCGCTGACGACCTGGTTGCGCCGGCGCCTCGATCTGGCTGACGAGCTTCACGGCCAGTTGCGCAACCTGCAATACGAGCTGACTTCGCTGCGTCTAGCGGTGGGGCGACTGGAGGAACAGGGCGACCAGCGGCCGGTCGCCGAGGGTGGCCAAGACGGCGCTCTGCTGGCGGAAACCTTGCTGCTGCTGCGCGCCTTGGCGACGCCGGCGCATGTCCAGATGGTGCAGGCAGAACTGCGGCGGGCTGGCTTGGCCGCGTGGGAGGCGGGGGCGTGACGGCGAAATTGCCCGCGGTGTCGGCGCGCCTCGATGCCGAATTGAAGAGGCATTTCGAGGCCGCTGCAGCCGCAAATGACCTGACCCCGAGCCAGGTGCTCCGCCGGCTAATCCGGGACTACGTGGCGCGGCATCAGCAAGCGGACGGGCAGCATCACGAATGCAAGAACGATGAAGAAGGACGAGCGAAATGAAAGGCGTGAACTTAGCGAATTGGTCGGGTGTGGTTGTGCTGTCGATCGCGCTGATTGGGTGCGGCAATGACGCGACCGAACCGAATGAA
>ERZ869909.2529-NODE-2529-length-11891-cov-4.150923_pt1 | contig 11891 bp, 12 predicted proteins | sample MGYA00520892_ERZ869909 | MGnify/ENA primary metagenome ERZ869909 (study PRJEB32215, sample SAMEA104723947) | bioreactor metagenome | biome: bioreactor; feature: anaerobic bioreactor; material: water | place: China | collected 2015-03-12 ... | reverse complement strand
GGCCCCATCGTCTAGTCAGGTCCAGGACGCCAGGTTTTCATCCTGGAAACCGGGGTTCGAATCCCCGTGGGGTCACTTCCGAGCCGGGCATCACCGCCCGGCTCGTTCTCATTTTGGCGCGGCTATCGTCGTCATCCAGTTCCAGCGCCGAGCACATGAACAGCCCCCTCCCCAACCCGCTCGCACTCACCCACGACGCCTTCGTGGCCCTCTCGCGTGCGCAGGGCGAGACCCACGACAACGCCTCGCACCGCTACTCCGCCTTCCATCGCAGCGGCACGCCCGCCCCCGGCGGGGTCGTGCCCGAGCCCGTCCGGGTCCACACCACGGACAGCCCGGAGGGATCGGTCCACAAGTTCCTGCTGCCCGTCCCGGCGAAACGCGAGGACCACGCCGATCCCCGGCTCCGCCTGCGCCTCATCGGCGAAGCGGAACACCTCGAAACCGAGTCGGTCGTCATCCCGATGCGCAACCACAAGGGCGTCAGCCACACGCTGTGCGTCTCCTCGCAGATCGGCTGCGCCATGGGCTGCACCTTCTGCGAAACCGCGCAGATGGGCCTGATCCGTTCTCTCACCGCGGAGGAGATCGTCGCGCAGTGGTGGGCCGCGCGCCACCATCTCGGGCACGACATCCGCAACATCGTCTTCATGGGCATGGGCGAGCCGCTGGACAACATCGACGCCGTGATCGACGCCATCGCCATCCTGACGGACCACCGCGGCCCCAGCATCACGATGCGCCGCATCACCATCTCGACCGTCGGACGGCTCGATGGCATACGCCGTCTCCACGATCAGGTCCGACGCCCCGGCTGGCGCGGGCTGAATCTCGCGGTCTCGATCAACGCGCCGAACGATGCCATCCGATCGCAGATCATGCCCATCAACCGCGCGATGCCGCTCGTCGACCTCGTCGACGCGTTGAAAGACTGGCCCGCCCGCAAGAATCAGGTCATCTGCTGCGAGTATGTGCTGATCCCCGGCGTGAATGATGCGGATGAGCACGCCGACGAGCTCGCAGCCCTCCTCAAGGATGTCCGCTGCTGCCTGAATGTCATCCCCTACAACCCGCGACGCGACTCGCCCTGGCCCGCCCCCACCGAGGAGAGCGTCTGGCGGTTCCTTCGTCGCCTGGAAGCCAACGGCCAGTTCTGCAAGCGCCGTCGCACCAAGGGACGCGACTCCATGGCCGCCTGCGGCCAACTCGGCAACGAACGCATCCGCAACCGGCGTCTCCTCCCGACACCGGTCTGATAATGCTCTCTCGACGAAGCCCGGGTTTTCCCTTGCTTGGCTCCGACCACTGAACACCAGTGAAGTGTTCTCCCCCCCGAGTCGATACCTACCGCACCAGACCGCAACGGAGTGTGAGGGATCGACCATGCGCAGCGGGCCTCAGGATGAGCCATTGATCAGTGACTTCTCAGACGACGCCGAGATGGCGCCGCTCATCGAGGAGTTCGCGCAGGAGATGCCCGAGAACATCGACCGCATGCTCTCACATTGGCGCAAGCAGGAACTGAGCGCACTGCGTCGCGCGGTCCATCAGCTCAGAGGCGCGGGGGGCGGCTACGGCTTCCCCAGCATCACCGAGAGCGCCGAGAGCGTTGAGCAACAGATCGACACCACACCCGAGGACCTCGAAGCCATCGGGCAGGCCCTGGATGAACTCATTCAACTCTGCGCCCGCGTTGCCGCATGACACCGTAAGAGGGAGAAAGTCGTGCCGCAGCGCATAGCAGAGCAATCCCCGATCCTGCTTCTGATCGATGATGCACCGAACATCCATCGCCTCCTCGCCGTCAAGCTCAAGGATGAAGGCATCGACTTCCTCGCCGCCCTGTCCGGTGAGGAGGGGCTTCAGCTCGCCACGAGCCACCAGCCATCGCTCATCCTGCTGGACATCAACATGCCGGATCTCGACGGCTTCGAGGTGCTTCTGCGCCTGAAGAATGAACCGTCCACGATGGAGATCCCGGTCATCGTTCTGTCCTCGGCGCACGATTCCGAACTGAAGGTCCGTGCTTTCGAACTCGGCGCCATGGACTATGTCTGCAAGCCGTTCGATGTCCCTGAACTCCGCGCACGCATCCAGTCCGCGATCCGGCTCACACGCCTGATGCGACTGCTCGAACATCGCGCCCAGATCGACTCGCTCACCGGGCTCTGGAACCGGGCGCACCTCAACAAGCGACTCGAAGCCGAGATCAACCAGGCATCACGCAAGAAGACCCCTCTCTCATTCGTGATGTGCGACCTCGACCACTTCAAGAAGCTCAACGACACGCTCGGCCACCCGGCCGGAGACCTCGCGTTGCAGACTTTCGCCAAGATCCTGCAGGAGCAGATCCGCGACTACGACACCGCGTGCCGCTACGGCGGCGAGGAATTCGCGATCATCCTCCCCAACACGCCCGTCTCAGAGGCCGTCGGCGTCTGCGAAAGAATCCGCCAGGCCGCGGAGGTCGCCAGTTGGCGCAAGTACCCAGACATGAACATCACCGCATCCTTCGGCGTCTCCGATCGCCCGATCGAAGGACGCGAAGATGCACAGGGCTGGATCGAAGCTGCCGACCGCACGCTCTACGCGGCGAAGCAGGCCGGACGGAATCGTGTGCTGGCCTTCTCCGAGACTCCGCCGGACAGCAAGTCGGACAGCAAGTCGGACAAGTCCGATGCGCCGAGGGTCCGTCTCGCCAGCTGATCGACCGATCACACGCGCACCGGCCACATCGTCCGGGCGATCCCATACCCGGCGACCACCGCGCCCAGACACAGCGTGTTCATCAGCAGCACATTCAGCGCGGCTCGCGCGAGGTGGCCGTCGACCATCATCTCCAGCGTCTCGCGCCCGAAGGTCGAGAAGGTCGTGAAACCCCCGAGAAACCCCACCACCAGCAGCGCCGAGTGATCGGGGCGCACCTCGAGATGCTCACCCAGCGAGTGCACCACCATTCCTGCGACGAAGCAGCCGACCGCGTTCACCGCGAGCGTGGCGTACGGGAACCCCGTCCCGCAGCAAGACTGCGTGAAGGTGGCGATCAGCCAGCGGCACACACAGCCGAGCCCGCCCCCGAGAAAGATCAACACCACATGTATCCACATCGCCGTGCAACTGCCTTCCGCGTGCCCACGCAGCGAAAGCGTACCACACGATCCGAGGTCGGATCACGCCTCGGCCAGTCGCCATGACCGACCGTCACGCGCGATCGGGCGGTACAGGGTGTCGCGCTCGACGGGCACGAATCCCGCCTCCCGGATGGCCTTCTGCAGCCGCCAGACATCGACCTCCTGATGCGTCGAGGCCCCCCCCACCTTCGTGATGTCGTACCACACAACGGTGCCGTCGATGTCGTCCGCGCCGCACTCGAGCATCATCTGCGACATCGCCAGCGTCTGCATGATCCAGAACGCCTTGACATGCGGGAAGTTGTCGAGCATCAACCGCGCGATCGCCAGCGTGCGAAGATTCTCGATGCCCGTCGGCCCGGCGAGCGTCTCAAGCTCCGATCCGTCGGGGAAGAACGGCAGCGGAATGATCGTCTGGAAGTACCCGCCGCGATCGTTCATCGCGGGCGTCGGCTGTGCAACACCCGTGCGTGTCAGCGTGATCGCCCCATCTCCCTCCGCGCGGTAGCCCAACCGTGCCAGCGCCTCATCCTGCGCCCGGCGCAGCATGTCCATGTGGTGCAACCGCTCGGCGCGATCCTCAATGTGGCCGTACAGGATCGTCGCGTTCGTGTTCAATCCCAGTTCGTGCGACACGCGATGCACATCCAGCCACACATCCGAGCGGATCTTGCCCTTGAACGCCTCGTCGTGCACGCGATCATCGAAGACCTCCGCCCCTCCCCCCGGCAGGGATCCCAGCCCCGCCTCCTTCAGCCGCTCCAGCACCCAGCGGATGCCCGCCTTCCGGTCGTCCCGCTTGAACACCTTGGCGATCTTCGCGAGATGCACGATCTCGACCGCCGTAAACGCCTTGATGTGCAGCGTCGGCGCGACCGCGCGGATCGCTTGCAGCATCGACGGGTAGTACTCCCACTCCAGATACGGATGCAGCCCGCCGACGATGTGCATCTCCGTCGCCCCCGATTCCACCGCGCCGATCGCCTGCTCGCGGATGTAATCCAGATCCCGCGTGTACGCCCCCGCCTCGTCGCGCTTGCGGTAGAACTCGCAGAACTTGCACGACAGCGCGCACACATTCGAGTAGTTCATGTGCCGGTTGATGTTGTAGTACGCAACATCTCCGTGCAGCCGCCGGCGCACGGAGTCCGCCAGTTCGCAGACGCTCCAGATGTCCGGCGACCCGTACAGCGCCATGCCATCCGCCATGGTGAGCCGCTCGCCGCGCTGCACCTTCTCCCGGATCGGCTCCAGAGCCGGATCGCGCTGCGATGCTCCCCGACGAGCGGGCGTCGTCCGGACCGATCCTGATTCTGCGGGCATCACAGTGGCCATGGTCGAACTTTCAGTCAGGAGTGAAACTTCACCAGCATAGGCCGTCCCAGCCCCGGTGTCGTCCCGCCACCGAACCTTTCCCAACCCAGTCAGCACCACCGACCGAACACCTCTGCCCCTCCAGCCCCTCCCGCTTCACTCTCCCCCCACTTGTGCCGATCCGAGAACCGGGCACGGTCCGGATCCGCACCCAGCGGGGATGGGGCGCGGTCCGCCTCGCCGGCGAGGCACACAGCCAGGAAGACGCCACCAATGCGCGACGATCAAACCCAACACCAGCCCACGCTCGACCCCAACGCCGAGGTCTCCGATCGGGCGCAGGATGTCCACCGCCCCGAGGCCGCCGCAGCATCGCTGCTCGACCACATCGAGAAACAACTCCAGGCCCTGCGCAGCATGGAGTCCGAGCGCGAATCCCGCGAACGCGAGTGGGCCGAGCGCGAGACCGCACTGGCGCTCGACCTCCGCGAAGCGCAGGAACTCGCCGAGCAGCACGCTAAGGCCGCCGAGGAAACCGAACTCGCGCTCGACGCCGCCAGAGCGGAACTCCGCGAAGCGGGCAAAACGCTCACAGCCGCACGCATCGAGATCGAACAGATCCGCACCGAGACCGCGGCAAGCATCCAGACCATCACCCAGGAACGCGATGCCCTCGCCTCCGAGCGCGAACAATTCAGCGGACGCATCGAGGCACTCGAAACACAGCTCCGCGATTCGCAGCAGAAGATCGACGAGATCGAGCAGCAGTCCGGTGCCATCGAGCAACAACAAGCGCAGCTCAAGGAGCTTGAGGATCGGCTCACGCACGAATCCGAGGAACTCCGATCCGGACTCGAAGCGCTCGCCGAGCGCGAAGCCGCGGTGATGCAGCGCGAAAGCGAACTCCAAGCCCGCACCGCGTCCCTCGATGAAAGGACCGCGACCCTCCAGAGCGAGAGCGAGAGCATCGTCGAGCGGATCGACGCCGTCGAAGTGCGCGAACAGGCCATCGAGGAGCGCGAAGCAGCGGTCAGCCAGCGCGAGCGTGCCGCAGCCGAACGCGAGCGCATCGCGCTCCAGCGCACCGCGGACGCCTCGCAGGGTGCGAAGAAGGACATCGAAGCCCTCCAGACACAGCTCGCCGAGGCACGCAAGGAAGCCGAATCACTCCGTGCCGCCCAGCAGTCCTCACAGGAAAGCACTGCGGAAATCTCCCGCCTCCAGCAGCAGATCCAATCCATGCAGACAGAGTCCGAAGCAGCGGAGCAGACCGTCGTGACCCTCCAGGCACAGATCGACGAACTCAATGCACGCGTCGCCCACGCCGAGGAGCGAGCCCACGAGCTCGAAGCGATCACCGAGAACACAGCGCACGGCGATAACGGACAAAGCGATGAGTTCGCCGCCCTCCGTCGGCGTCGGCTCACCAAGTACAAGGTCCTGCTCCAGCAGGAAGCCGCGAAGCTCTACACCGTCAAGCAGAAGATCCATGAAAAGCAGCGCACGCTGGCCGAGAAGGAGAAGCAGCTCGGCTCTGCACCGCCTCCAGGGCACAGCAAGTCCAAGGAATCACGCGAGCACGAGCAATTCAAGAAGGATGCCGAGCGCGTCCGCTACGAGCTGCAGACACAGCGCGATGAGATCGAGCAGGCCCGGAGACTCATCGAGGCCAAGTCCTCCAAGAGCAAGGCCGGCGCGTTCGTCATGTGGGTGACGCTCGCCTGCATCGTCGCGATCGGTGCGTCATGGATCGGTGTCCGCCAGTTCGTGCCCGCGACCTACGCCGCGCAGTCGGTCCTCGCCATCGAGCAGGGCCCGGATGCTCATTCGGATGCGGCGCTCAGCGCGTGGAGCGCGTATCTGCTGTCGCTGCCGCAGGATCCCCAGTTCCTCGAGCGTGCGTCCGCACGCCTCCGCTCGCGCGGCTACAACGAGCTCGCCACGCCCGTCGACCTACGAAGCTTCCTCGCCGAGCGATGCACCATCGAGAGCCCAGAGCCCGGAATCGTCAACATCTCCGCGCTCTCCGAGGGACAGGGAAGAACCGAGCGCATGCTCGAAACCCTCTCCACGGCCATGATCGCTTACGCGAACGACACGCGCACGCTCCGGGCCGACGGTGCCGCGACACGCCTGAGTTCGCCAGCCCGCGTCTCGGTCGATCCGGCCGACGATCCGCGCACCATCATCTTCGGCTTTGTTGCGGCGGGCGCGATCCTCATCGTCTTCATCGGCTCGATCGTGGCCTGGAAGATCCTCGTCCGCACGCTTATCGCCGCCGCGCGGGAACCCGAGACGGGCGATCCCTTCGCGACAAGCTCGGGTGCGTTCGCCTGATCAGTCCGAATCCGGATCAGACACCCTTCGGGCGAAGCAGAACGCGCTGCTGTCCGGTCTCATCCACGGGACCGACGATCGCGAGCTGCGTGAGCTCGTCCAAATTCTCGATGCGGATCTCCACCGGAACGATCCCGCCCGTCGCGCGGAACTTGTGCGCAATGGTGTTGGATTCATCGGGGCCTTCGATCACGAGTTGGTACTCGCCCGCGGCAATCGGCAGATCCGCGCAGATAAGAAACGCCTGACGCGTCTCGGGGTCGACGCGAAGCACCGCACGCGCCTTCATCGGCGAGCTGGTGTCCGCGACCTGGATGAAGCCGACTTCGCGAGCATTCGGGTTGGAGAACAACGCCAGTCCCCTCGCACCCAGCGTCTGCTGAAGCTCCGCCAGCGTGAAGTTGGTCTGTGTCTGCTCGGCCATCTGGTAGACAGTGCGGTTCAACTGCACGAAGAACGCACCCAGGACCACCGTCGCCGTCGCGAAGCCGATACAGGCCGCACGCCACACCGGCAGCATCGTCCGATGACGGGGCAAGGCGCCGATCACCAGCGGGCGATCCGTCGAGGCCACCCGGTCGATGGCGCGACGCACCGCCGCGAGCACACGCGCCCGCAGCCCCGGCGGAACATCCACTTCCGGAAGCGTCTCCTCGAACGAGGTCGAGTAAAGCAACTGCTCGCGTCGGATCTGCGCCTGAATCTGCGGATCGGCAGCTCGCAGAGCGCGCTCAAACTGATCGCGCTCCTCGTCGTCGAGCAGACCGAGGGCAGCAAGGCCGGCCATTTCAAACAAATCTCGCGTGTTCATGTTCGTACTTCCTCGACACGGCTCCGCTCTCGGAGCTTCACCAACGCTCGGCTCAGTGCCGATTTGATCGTCCCCAGCGGAACGCCAAGTTCCTGGCCGATCTGCTTCAGCGTCTGCCCTCCCAGATATGCCCTTAGGACGACGGTCCGCTGGAGTTCCGGCAGTTTCTCTACTTTTTCGAGAACGCTGGCAAACCTTTCATCTTGCACCATCGCCGCCTCAGGTTCGCGGACCTCCGCGGGAGGCGACCACCCCTCCTCCAGCAGCCCCGGCTTGATCCGGGCCCGCGCCCGACGCAGCCGGTCCACCATGTGCCGACGCGACAGGAGCATCACCCAGGTCACCAGCGCGGCACGCTTCGGGTCGTACCGGTCCGCCGTACGCCAAAGACGCACGAAAACCTCCTGCACGACATCCTCGGCATCCGCACGAGTTGGCATCGTCTGATACGCCATCCGATACACCAGCGAACCGAATCGGTCGTAAAGATCCGCAATCGCCGCCTCGTCGCCCGAGGCCACGCGCTGCATCAGGTCATAATCCGGATCCTCGGTGTGCATCCTGGCGCCCCGATCTCCCCAAGAGCCGACTCACATCATCGGTACTTCTTCTACGCACCCAGCAAACGCCGGGATGCAGCCTCTTTCCACACCCTACGAACCACAATACCCGATCAAAAACCAAAATACATCCGCTTTTTCCACCGAACACAAAAAAATTCGCCCCTGCTCATGTGTTGGGTATATTGATTCTAGCTGTGGAGACCGAAAACCCCCCTTGGCGGCTACCCCATCCGGGGGGCCAGGGAAATCGAGGGGAACCGTGTCAGGTTCAATTCCCCACATCCCGAGTGAGGTTCAGAGCAAGACGCTCATGCGCCCTCGCTTCCGGCCCGCCTTCTCCATGATCGACCTGCTCGTTTCGCTCGCGGTCATCGCGGCCCTCGTGGCCTTCATGCTCCCGACACTCGCCATGGCACGCGAGGCAGCCAACAGGATCAAGTGCGCCTCCAACCTGCGTCAGGTCGGTGTCGGTCTGCAGATGTTCGTCTTCGATAACCGCAGCCGACTCCCCGCGACGACATTCATCGATCCGACTCAACCCACGGATCACGAACTCCACGAAACCGTCCACCTCCGCCTGAGCGCGGACATGATCCAACAGCGCAGCAGCACCACGGCACGCCGTTCCACCCCACCCCGTCCGATGACCATGGATCGCTGGGACGGTCTCGGATGGATCTACGAACGCGACTACATCAGTGACCCCCGCATCTTCTACTGCCCCAGCCACGAGGGTGCGCACGACTACGAGCGATACCTCCCGCAATGGAAGGGCGCTCCCGGCGCGATCGTCGGCAACTACCAGTACCGCATCCCCGACGGCCAACTGCTCTTCGCCCAGATCACTCCCGAAAAAACCCTTGTCGCCGACGCCATGCGCTCACAGGAAGAGTACAACCACGGCAACGGCAACAACATGCTCAAGGCCGACATGAGCGTCATGTGGTTCGACGACCGCGCCGGTGTCATCTACGCTGCACTCGCAGCCAACCCCGATGGGCCGGGAGCCGCGCAGGGCGTTGCCTTTGCATGGTCCCTCATGGACTCAACGACCCCCGGCACACCGGGCAGCCCGTCCAACCCCAACGCCAACCATTCCAACGGCGTCTTCGGCTCCAACAGCAATCCCCCCAAGCCCTGATTTTCCCCCTCATCACATCCGATTCTCCGATTTCCCGTGCGCGATCGATCCGTCCCTGATCCCACGCGTATCCTGCGCACGACATGATCATGCGGGCAATCACCATCCTTTTCATCGGAATTCTCTTCGCATCCGCAGCGCCCCGCGCGTGCGCGAACGATCCCCTCACCACCAAGCGGCTCTACAACGCCGTCAACCAGCCCATCCTCTTCACCATCACACCACCCGACCCCGACGCCCAGCTCCGCCTGCTCCTCATCGACCCCCTCTCGCGAGAGACGGTCGGCTCGCGCCCCGTTTCGCTGACCGATTCGGACCTCAGCCGGCTCTTTCCCGTCCTGTGGACCACCCGCCGCCCACGCCTGTTGCTCCTCCAACTCGAAGTCGACGGCGAGCCCACCGGATCCCCGCTCGTGCTCGAACCGCTCCTCACCCCCACGCGCCACCACAGCGCCTGGCTCTCGCAGCTCGACGATGCCGCCTCCCGGCGCGATGCCGATGCCCTCAACCGCCTCCTCGCACTCACCTCATCCGCGACCGATCGCCTCCGCAGCCGCATCACGGAAGTCTCCTCGAACGACGCCACCTACTCCGGCCTCCGCATCTACCCCGCACGCACCGTCATCCTCCGCACCGACCTCGGCGACATCGAACTCCGCCTCTTCCCCGAGCACGCCCCCAAAACCGTCTTCCGCTTCCTCCACCTCGTCGAGGGCGGCTTCTACGACAACCTCTCGTTCCACCGCACCCTCTCCACCGACCACTCCGGAAACCCGTTCCTCATCCAGACCGGCGATCCCACCGCAACAGGTCGTGGCGGGGCCGGCGAATGGTCGGACTACGAGCCGTCCAAACTCCCCCACACCTTCGGCGCCGTCTCCATCGCCCGTCGCTCCGACGATCCCAACACCAACGCCGGGCAGTTCTTCATCTGCCTCAGCCGCGATGCGTGCGCGCACCTCGACGGCCACAACACCGCCTTTGCGCGCGTCGTCCGAGGCGCTGAGACCATCCGCGCCATCGCACTCAAACCGAGCGACCTCCGCGATCCGGACGACCCGACATCGCCCAAGGACCGACCCATCGAGCCGGTGCTGATCCGAGAAGCCATCACCCAACCCAGCCCAGCGTGGGGACACATGCCCGCGCCGCTCGAAGAGGCCGACGCCTATCCGCGCGGGCGCTGACGCCACTTCGTCACCGCCTCCGGCTCACGCGGATACATCGGCGCCAACGCCGCCGGATCGACACACCCGCCCGACATCCCCATCCGTGCGCCCAGCACCATCACCTGCACCGCGGAGAACACCGGACGCACAACGCGCACGCCGCCATCGAGCAATCCGCGCTCACGCAACATCTCCGCGAGCCGGTCCTCCGCGACCAGGCACTCCCCACGCCCACCCTGCACAACTTCATCCAGTCCCACAATACGCCCCTCTCCGAGCCGACCGCCCGCCTCCGCTCGCGCGCACCACACGCTCTCGCGCTTCCACGCCAGGCACACCGTCACGCGCTCGCTCGCCCGGACCCGCTCATCAACCCCCGCGTACACCGCCTCCGCCGTCGGCACACCCACGCACCACGCGCGCGTCGCCTCGCAGATCACTTTCGCGACGGTCACCCCGATCCGCACCGAGGTGTACCCCCCCGGCCCGATCGACACCGCAACCAATGCAAGGTCCGCGGGCGACATCCCGCACCGCTCCATCAGACTTGCGATCGACGGCATGAGCGCATCGTCGTGGCGCGCCTCCGACCGGATCGCCTCCATCCCCAGCAGCGTCACCACACCACCCTCGCACGAGAGCCGCCCGAGGCAGACACCCGCACCGCTCCCTTCCGACCCGCCCGCCGAGGGATTGCTCGTCTCGATCGCCAGAATGCCCGTCGGAGAGTGCATATCCGCCCTTCAAAGCCCCGAAAACCATGCTCAGAGTAGAGACAATGCATCCCCCCGCCACAACCCGCCGATCTTGAATATGATCCCCCTCCCGCCATCAAGCACAGGAGCCCCCTCGAAGTGGACCTCTTCAACCAACAACCCGGCATGACCTGGAGAAGCAAGATCCGGTTCCGTGCCATCGTCGCGGTCATCGCCATCCCCCTCGCCATCTTCGGCGCGATCTCCCTCAGCCCCGGCTGGCTCGTCGCCCTCCCGATCGTCGGCGTTGTTGTCGCAGCGGCGACCGTCGCCGTCCAGAAGGGCGGAGCACGCCTCGGCATGAGCAAGTGCTGGACCTGCGGCCACGACCTCACCCACGAATCCCCCGCCGAACACGGCATCGTCTGCCCCTCCTGCGGCTCACTCCACCAGTTCAACCCGCGCCTCTTCGCCATGGGCGACCAGCCCGACACCGACGCCATCGTCATCCTCCCCGATGACGACGACGACGATCAGCCCACCACGGCCTGATACCCGAATATACGCCGTACAGTTTTCCGTGCAAGCGAACCGACTCGGAGTCCGTCAAAAAAGATGCGATTCCGGTCGGAGTGACCGCGATTGTGCGCACAAACGCGGGCACTCCTGAACGAGCGTGGAGCGTCAGCGACACGGCACGCATCGTCCCCACCCTTGCAATCTCTCGTTC
>ERZ869909.2528-NODE-2528-length-11902-cov-6.149260_pt1 | contig 11902 bp, 10 predicted proteins | sample MGYA00520892_ERZ869909 | MGnify/ENA primary metagenome ERZ869909 (study PRJEB32215, sample SAMEA104723947) | bioreactor metagenome | biome: bioreactor; feature: anaerobic bioreactor; material: water | place: China | collected 2015-03-12 ... | reverse complement strand
GGCCGTTTCGTCGCCGAGCTGGAAAGCATGGCGGCGAGCCTCGACAGGCCGAACGGGCGCTATCTCAGGCGCAATTGCGACGCCCGGCTGGGCGATGGCCGCTGCGGCGCCGACGTCTCGGGGGCCGAATTCAACGGTGCGGGCGAGGTGCTGGCCGTTGCCGCGCCCTCGACGGTGGTGGTGGGCGGGCTTTCGGCCTTCGAGGCCGGGTGGTTCGCCTTCGGCGAGATCGCGTTCTCGACCGGCGTGCTGGCCGGCCGCGCCATCGCCGTTGTCGAGCATGCGAGAACGGGGGAGGACGTGCTCTTGACCCTGCCGGCGGCCGGGCCTTCGCCCGCGCCCGGCGACGCCTTCGCCATCGTGGCGGGCTGCGACAAGCGCTTTGCGACCTGCAAGGAGAAGTTCGCCAATTCCGTCAATTTCAGGGGGTTTCCGCACCTGCCCGGCAACGATGCGGCCTATGCCTATGTCACCGAGGGCATGGAGTTCGACGGCGGGGCGCTGGTCGAATGAGCGGCGGCGATCCTGCGACGCCGACGGGCGACCTGATTCTCGCCGAGGCGATGACATGGCTGGGGACGCCCTACCGCCATCAGGGATCGCGAAAAGGCGTGGGCTGCGACTGCCTCGGCCTGGTGCGCGGGGTCTGGCGAGCCGTCTATCGCGGCGAGCCGGAACGGCCCGGTCCCTACTCGCCCGACTGGGCGGAGGCGGGAACCGGCGATCCGCTGATCGAGGCCGCCCGCCGCCATTGCGGGGAAAGGCCGCTTCTTCAGGCGCGACCTGGCGATCTGCTGGTGTTTCGCTGGCGCGTCCACCACGCGGCCAAGCATCTGGGCATCCTCTTGCCGCACGACAGGTTCCTGCACGCCTATGAGGGGCATGCGGTGACGGTGTCGCCGCTGATCGCCCAGTGGCGGCGCAGGATCGCCGGCGTCTTCGCTTTTCCGGATATTCGCTGATGTCGACAGTCATCCTGCAATCCGCCGGCGCCTTCATCGGCTCCATCTTCGGCCCCGTGGGCAGCGCCATCGGCTCGGCGCTGGGCGCGATGGCCGGCTATGCGATCGACAGCAGCCTGATCCAGAGCACGCAGCGCATCGAGGGGCCGCGGCTGGGCGGCATGCGTCCCTTCACCGCCGAGGAAGGCGCGCCGCTGGCGCGGCTCTACGGAACGGCGAGGCTTTCCGGCGACGTCATCTGGGCGACGCGCTTCGAGGAGGAAAGCCATTCCGAGCGCCAGGGCGGGAAGAGCAACAGAGGCCCCAAGCTCACCACCTATTCCTATTTCGCCAATGTCGCCTTCGCGCTGTGCGAGGGCGAGATCGGCGCGGTGCGACGGGTATGGGCGGACGGGCGCGAGCTGGATCTGGAGGAGGTGACGCTGCGGGTCCATCGCGGCGGCGAGGACCAGCCCGTCGACCCGCTGATCGCGGCCAAGCAGGGCGAGGACAACGCGCCGGCCTATCGCGGCGTGGCCTATGCCGTGTTCGAGCGCTTCGCGCTCGCCGATTACGGCAACCGGATTCCGCAATTCCAGTTCGAGGTGATCCGTCCGGTCGGCAGGCTCAACCTGCAGATAAGGTCGGTGGCGCTGCTGCCGGGATCGACCGAATACGGGCTTCTGCCGCGTCCGGTCACGCGCTGGGCCGGGCCGGGCGTGACCGAGGCGGTCAATCGCAACATGCTGCACGGGCCTTGCGACCTCGTCGCCTCGCTCGACGAGTTGCAGGCGCTGTGCCCCAACCTCGAAGAGGTGTCGGTGATCGTCTCCTGGTTCGGCGACGATCTGCGCGCCGGCCAATGCCGGCTGCGGCCGAAAGTGGCGGACGACAATCCGAGTGGCTGGTCGGAAGCCTGGTGGGTCTCGGGCGTTTCGCGCCAGGCGGCCGTGAGGGTGACGACGACCGACGGCGCTGCGAGCTATGGCGGGACGCCCTCCGACAGGTCGGTGGTCGAGTGCATCGCCGAGATCAGGAGCAGGGGGCTGAAGGTCGCGCTCTATCCCTTCGTGATGATGGACATCGCGCCGGACAACGCGCTGCCCAGCCCCTATGGCGAGGCGAGCCAGCCGGCCTTTCCCTGGCGGGGGCGCATCACCTGCCATCCCGCGCCCGGCCGGGCCGGCACCGCCGACAAGACGGCTACCGCCCGCGAGCAGGTGGCCGCGTTTTGCGGCGATGCCGTGCCGGCCGACTTTCCGCCGGCCAGCGTTCCGTCCGCAAGCGGCAGCCTGCCCGGCTTTACCGGTTCCGCCGACGATTGGGGCTATCGCCGCCTCGTTCTCCATTACGCGCATCTTGCCGCGCTGGCGGGCGGGGTCGACGCCTTCCTCGTCGGCTCGGAACTGCGCGGGTTGACGACGCTGCGCGACGAGGAGGGTCGCTTTCCCTTCGTGGAGGCGCTCTGCCGGCTTGCCGGCGAGGTGCGGGAGATCCTCGGCCCGGACGTCGACGTCACCTATGGCGCGGACTGGAGCGAGTATTTCGGCTACCAGCCGGCCGACGGGTCGGGCGACGCGCTGTTCCATCTCGACGCATTGTGGGCGCACCCGGCGATCACCTCGCTCGGCATCGACAACTACATGCCTTTGTCCGACTGGCGCGACGGCGACTATGCCGGGGGCAATCCCGACGGGTTTCGCGGACCTTGCGACAGCGATGGCCTGCGCGGCCAGATCGCCGCGGGCGAGGGCTTCGACTGGTACTATCCCGACGCGGCGGCGCGGCAGGCGCGCCAGCGTTCGCCCATCGCGGACGGCGCCTACGGCAAGCCGTGGGTGTTTCGCTGCAAGGATGTCCGTTCGTGGTGGGAGAACGAGCATTTCGATCGCGTCGGCGGCGTGGAGGCGAGCGGGCCGACCGCCTGGCGACCGCGCTCGAAGCCGATCCGCTTCACGGAGCTGGGCTGCCCCGCCGTGGACAAGGGGCCGAACCAGCCGAACGTGTTCCCCGACGCCAAATCGTCGGAGGACGCTCTGCCTTACTTTTCCTCGGGCGGCCGCTCCGACATGGCGCAGTTACGCTTCCTCGAAGCGCATTTCGACCATTGGGACCCTGAAAGCCCGCATTTCGAGCCGCAGGCCAACCCGGTTTCGCCGGTCTATGGCGGGCGGATGGTCGATCCGGCCCATATCTGCGTCTGGGCCTGGGACGCGCGGCCGTTCCCGGCCTTTCCCGCCATGACCGCGACATGGCGCGACGGCGACAACTGGCATCGCGGGCACTGGCTGAACGGGCGGCTGTCGAGCGCGCCCGTCGGCAGCCTGTTCACGACGATCCTGGCCGATCACGGTCTTGCCGGGCACGACGCCACGCAGGATGGGGGCAGCGTCGCGGGCTATGTCGTGGACCGGCCGTCCACGGCGCGCGCGGCGCTCGAGCCGCTGGTCGACCTGTGCGGCATCGCGGTGCGCGACGACAGCGGCGTTCTCGAACTGCGCGACGATCTCGCGCCGGGCGCGCCGGCCATCGCCCTGACCGATCTGGCCGTCGGTGAAAATGGCGGCGTCGCCGAGCGCACGCGCATGCCCGACCGCGACATGCCGCGCGAGGTCGAGCTCGCCTTCGCCGATCCTTTCCGCGACTACCAGTCGTCGGTGGCGCGCGTCGCGCAGCCGGGCGAGGAAGGCAGTGGCGGCAAGACCTTCGCCTTTCCCGGCTGCATCGAGGTCGGGGCCGCCGAGGCGCTGCTGGCCGACTGGGTCCAGCGCCAGCGCGCCGGCCGCGAGACGGTGAGCTTCGCCGTGCCGGGCACGCAAATCGAGGTCGCGCCCGGCGCGCTGGTGTCGCTGCCCGGCGATGAGGTCGGCCGCGACTATCTGGTCACGGAAGTCGAGATCGGCTCGATCCGCCGGGTCAATGCGCGCCGCGTCGCACGCACCGTCCCGACGCCGTGGCGCTCGGGCAGGATGGCCGCGGCGAGGGCGCAGTCGGCTCTTGTCGGCGCGCCGCACGTCCTGCTGCTGGACCTTCCGACGATGCCGGGCGGGCAACTCGCCCACGAGCAGTTCCGCGTCGCCGCGTTTTCACGGCCGTGGCGCAGCCAACTCGTCTATTGCGCGCCCGAGGAGGCGGGCTACGCCCATGTCGCGACCGTTCCCCTGCCGGCGACGGTCGGCGAGGTGGTGGTCGGCGCCGGCGGCACGTTCGAGGGGCGATACGACCGGGCCGGCAGGATCAGGGTCACGCTTTATGGCGGGTCGCTTTCGAGCGTGTCGACGGCGGCGCTGCTCAACGGCGCCAATACGGCGGCGATGAGGGCCGACGACGGGAACTGGGAGATATTCCAGTTCGGCATGGCGGAGGAGATGGAGCCCTCGACGTGGGAACTGGGGCTTTTGCTGCGCGGTCAGCTCGGCACCGGCGATGCGGCGCTGGCCGGGGCCTCGCAAGGCGCGCCCTTCGTTCTCGTCAACGACGCCGTGGTCCGGGTCGGGCTTGCGCCGGAACAGGCCGGTCTGCCGCTGAACTGGCTCGTCGGGCCGGCCGGCCGCGATTTCGGCGGTCCGAGCTTCGTCGGCCTGACCATGGCGGGCGGGCTGCGCGCGCAACTGCCGCTCGCTCCGGTCCATCTTCGATGCGCGGCCATGCCGGGCGGCGACGTGGTTCTTTCCTGGACAAGGCGCGGGCGCATCGACGCCGATTCCTGGCTCGGCGAGGACATCCCGCTCGGCGAGGAGAGCGAGCGCTACCGCATCGAGATCGCTCCGGAGGACGGACCTGCCATGCGCACGGTCGAGACCGGCGCCCCGCACTGGACCTATACGGCCGCGCTGTCGGGCGCCGACTTTCCCGCCCGTCCGGCGACCATCGCCGTCACGGTCAGGCAGATCAGCCCCCGGGCGGGCGGCGGGCTGCCCGCGCGCCGGCGCTTCACGCTCGCCTGAGCCGGATCGCGAACCGTTACGCAACCAAGCAAGGAGAGAAAGCATGGACGTCTTCAAACCCTGGTATCTTTCGCGCACCATCTGGGCCTCGGCCATCGCCGTCGTGGCGACGCTGGCCAGCGCGCTGGGCTTTCCGCTCGACGCGGCGGATGTGTCGGCGCTGCCCGACGCCATCCTCCAGGCGGTCGCGGCCATTGCCGGAATCGTCGCCATCATCGGGCGGCTGAGCGCGCGTGTTCGCATCGGATAAACGCTGTTTGCGTTTGTTCATTTCGCATTCAGCCGCGCTGCGCTAGAACCGTCGGCATGAAAACGCTCCGCACATCCCTGCTTGCGCTTCTTGCCGGCCTGCCGCTGGCCGCCGCGCCCGCCTTGCCGGCATCCGCCGCGCCCGACTGCCATGCGATCGGCCAGAGGCACGCCGCGCAGGCCGGCGGCCAGCTCGCGCGGGCGACGCCGGAGGTGCGCAACGGCCAGCAGGTCTGCGTCATCGTCGTGCTGATGCCCGCCCGCGACGGCCAGCGCCCGCGCCGCAGCGAGATCGTCGTTCCCGCCGGCTGAGGCGGCCGCAGACCCGATAGTAGAACGCCAAGGGACGGACAATCGCATGCGCATACTCGTGGTCGAGGACGACAAGGACCTGAACCGCCAGGTTTCGGAGGCGCTTGCCGACGCGGGCTATGTCGTGGACCGCGCCTATGACGGCGAGGAAGGCCATTTCCTCGGCGACACCGAACCCTACGACGCGGTGGTCCTCGACATCGGGCTGCCGCAGATGGACGGCATATCCGTGGTCGAGCGCTGGCGGCGCGACGGGCGCAAGATGCCGGTCCTGATGCTCACCGCGCGCGACCGTTGGAGCGACAAGGTGGCGGGCATCGACGCCGGCGCCGACGACTACGTTGCCAAGCCCTTCCATATAGAGGAGGTGCTGGCGCGCCTGCGGGCCTTGATCCGCCGTGCGGCCGGCCACGCCTCCTCCGAACTGATCTGCGGACCGCTGCGCCTCGACACCAAGGCGTCCAAGGCCGATCTCGACGGCGTGCCGCTGAAGCTGACCTCGCACGAGTTCCGGCTGCTCGCCTATCTCATGCACCATATGGGCCAGGTGGTGTCGCGCACCGAGCTCGTCGAGCATCTCTACGATCAGGACTTCGACCGCGATTCCAACACCATCGAGGTCTTCGTCGGCAGGCTGCGCAGGAAGATGGGCATCGACCTGATCGAGACCGTGCGCGGCATGGGCTATCGCATCCGCGAGGCGCGGGATTGAAGGGGCGGCCATGGCGCCGGCCGTGAGCGGAAGAACCATCGTCTCCACGCTCGGGCGGCGGACGAACTCGCTCGCCTTCCGCGTCGTCGCCTTTTCGACGGTCTGGGCGCTGGTGGCGCTGGTCGTCATCGCGACCATCATCTCCACCCTTTTCAGGCAGGCGAGCGAGCGCGGCTTCGAGAGCCTGCTGACCGCGCACCTGTTCAATCTCATCAGCTCCGTCGGCGTCGGCGAGGGCGACGTGCTGGAAGGCGCGCCCAATCTCGGCGACCTGCGCTTCACCGTGCCCCGCTCCGGCTGGTACTGGGCGGTGGAGCCGGTGTCCGGCCTGTCGGGCCAGCTTACATCGCTTTCCCTGACGCAGCCGCTTTCCTCGCCCACGCAGCAGGAAGTGCCGTTCAACGCCGATTTCCAGCGCAGCTATCTCGCCGACGGGCTGGACGGCGAGACGATCGAGGTGTTCGAAAGCGAGTTCGCGCTGGACGAGGACAGCCGTCTCGCGCGCTTCCGCGTCATGGGCAACCGCACCGAACTGGAGGCCGACATCGCCGCCTTCGAGCGCAGGCTGTATTTCTATCTCGGCCTGTTCGGCATCGGCATGATCGCCATCAATGCGCTGGCGATCCTGTCGGGATTGCGCCCACTCGGCCGCGTCCGCCGGTCGCTCGCCGAGATCAGGACGGGCGCCGCGCAACGGCTCGACGGCGATTTCCCGCGCGAGATCGCGCCGCTGGCGCACGAAACCAACGCGCTGATCGAAAGCAATCGCCGCATCGTCGAGCGCTCGCGCACCCAGGTCGGGAACCTCGCCCATTCGCTGAAGACGCCGCTTGCCGTCCTGACCAACGAGGCGCGCGCCATCGGCGGCGCGAAGGGCGACTTGATCGCCGACCAGGCCGCCGCGATGCGCCAGCAGGTCGAGCATTATCTCCAGCGCGCGCGCATGGCCGCCCAGCGCGACACCGTCGTCTTCCGCACGCCGGTCGGCCCGACCCTCGAACGCATGGCGCGGGTGATGACCAAGCTGAACCCGACAACGACGCTGACATTCGCGATGCCGCCGGACGACATCGTCTTCGCCGGCGAGAAGGAGGATCTGGAAGAGATCGTCGGAAACCTGCTCGAGAACGCGATGAAATGGGCGCATGGCGCGGTTTCCGTTACCGTGACGACCGCGGCGCAGGAGGAAGACCTGCCGCGCCTGTTCGAGCTGTCGATCGAGGATGACGGGCCGGGCATACCGCAAGAGAGCACGCGCGACGCGCTGACGCGCGGCCGCCGGCTCGACGAGACCAAGCCCGGAACCGGCCTCGGCCTGGCCATCGTCGCCGATCTGGTCAAGGAATATGGCGGCGCCCTGCACCTTTCCCGCTCCGCGTTGGGCGGGCTGAAGGCGACGGTCGCGCTCAGGCGGGCGCAGGAATGAGAGGACGCATGCGCATGCCGTCATCACGATGCCGTCACCTTGGCGAAATAAGGCGCAACGGGCGGAACCAAGGACAGGGCGAACGGTTGTCCGCGAAGGTGAAGGGAAAGACATGACGGGCATGAACTGGAAGATTGCGGCGACGGTGGCGGCCTGCATGCTTGGCGCGTGCTCGACGAGCGGCACGGGCGGTTCCGGCTCGGCCACCCAGGCCTTCGCTGACCCTTCCGGCGCGACGCGGCCGCATGTCGGCGCGGCGATCGTCGAATCGCTGGCTGGCGGGTTGATCGGCGGTCCCGCCGGCGCGGGGCTGGACCTGCGCGACCGAAGGCGGGCGCTGGAGGCCGAATATCGCGCCCTCGAATATACCCCGGCCGGGCAAGCCGTGACTTGGGGGCGGGCAGGCGGCGGCCGGCACGGAGAGGTGGTCGCCGGATCGCCCTATCGCGTCGGCTCGCAGGATTGCAGGCAATACACGCACACGGTCAATGTCGACGGGCGCACGCAGTCGGCACGCGGCGCGGCATGCCGCAATCCGGACGGGAGCTGGACGCCGCTTGCATAGGCCCTGATCGCCAAAAAGCCGCACTTGTTCATCATTGGCAGGCGCTGACAGAACGATTATCTGGTAGCCATGCCCTTCTGGATCGTAGCCGCACTTCTGACCTTTCTTGCCTGCCTGCCGGTGCTTCTGCCGCTGGCGAGGCGAAACGAAGCCCAATCCGACGACGTGGAGTTCGACCGCGCCGTCTATCGCGACCAGCTGGCCGAGCTCGACCGCGACCTGGCGCGCGGCGCGATCAGCATGGAGGAAGCGGCCGAGGCGCGCGCCGAGATCGGCCGTCGCATCCTCAAGACCGCCGCACCCGCGCAGGACAGGCGCGCAGGCGGCTTCGGCAATGCCGGCCGCGTGATCGTTTCCGTTGCGGTGCTGGCCGTGCCGCTGGCGAGCTGGGGCATCTACGCCGCCATCGGCTCGCCGCACCTGCCGGGGCAGCCGCTTCAGGCGCGGCTCGAGGGAAACCCGGCCGAGAGCACCATTTTCGAGCTTGTCGCCAGGGCCGAGCGGCATCTTGCCGCGAATCCCGAGGACGGACGGGGCTGGGAGGTGGTGGCCCCCGTCTATCAGCGCATCGGCCGTTACGGCGACGCCGCCAACGCCTATGCCAACGCCAACCGCTTTCTCGGCGCCACCGCCGCCCGCGAGATGGCGCTCGGCGAGGCGATCGTCGCCGCCGCCGACGGCTCGATCACGGCCGAGGCCAAGGCCGCGTTCGAGCGTGCCGCGGCGCTGGAGCCGGGCAATTACAAGGCGCGCTTTCTCGTCGCCGTCGCGCTGACGCACGAAGGCAGGCATGGCGAGGCCGCGACGGAGTTCCGCGCCCTCCTGAACGATCTTCCCGAGGCGTCGCCGTGGCGGCCGACCATCGCGCAGGCGCTCGCCGACATCGAGGGCGGATCGCCGTCGAACCGTCCCGGCCCCACCGCCGAGGACGTCGATGCGGCGGGTTTGATCTCGGACAATGAGCGGGCCGAGATGATCGGCAATATGGTGTCAGGCCTCGATCAACGGCTGCGCGAGAACCCGGACGACCCGGAGGGCTGGCAGCGGCTCGTGCATGCCTACATGGTCATGGACCGGACGGACGAGGCCGCCGACGCGCTGGAGCGCGGCATGGAGGCTCTGGGGCCGGGGAGCGAGGGAGCGGCGCAGCTTCAGGCGCTGGCGGCTTCGCTCGGCATGAACACGAAGGAGTAGGGGCATGACGCGCAAGCAGAAACGGTTCTCGGTGATCGGCGGGGCGATGGGGTTTCTGGCTGTGGCCGCGCTGCTGGTCTTCTACGCGCTCGGGCAGAAGACGTCCTATTTCTACATGCCGGCCGAGATCCAGACCGCCTCGATCGAGCCGGGCCAGCGCATCCGGCTCGGCGGGCTGGTCGAGAAGGGAACGGTCGTGCGCGGCGCGGGAACCGAAATCGCCTTCGCCGTCACCGACCAGGTGCATTCGGTGCAGGTCGCCTATAGCGGCATCCTGCCCGACCTGTTCCGCGAGGAGCAGGGCGTCGTCACCGAGGGCATCTTCCGCTCCGACGGCACCTTCGTCGCCGACAGCGTCCTTGCCAAGCATGACGAGAACTACATGCCCAAGGAAGTCGCCGACGGCCTGAAGGAGACCGGCCTGTGGCAGCATGCGCAATGAAGCCGGCTGACGCGCGCATCGGAGCCGTGCCATGATCGTCGAGATCGGACATTTCGCGCTCGTCCTGGCCTTCGCGCTGTCGCTGGTGCAGTTCGCGGTGCCGCTCGCCGGCACCCAGTTGGGCGACCGCCGCCTCGTCGCCGTCGCCGGGCCTTCGGCGGTGGCCGGGTTCGCGCTGACGGCGCTTTCCTTCGTGGTGCTGACCGTCGCCTATGTCGAGTCCGATTTTTCCGTCGCGAATGTGTGGGAGAACTCGCACTCGGCAAAGCCGATGCTCTACAAGATCACCGGCGTGTGGGGCAATCACGAAGGCTCCATGCTTTTGTGGGTGCTCATCCTCGTCTTCTTCGGCGCGCTGGTCGCCTGGTTCGGCAGGAACCTTCCCGCGACGCTGCGCGCCAACGTGCTGTCGGTGCAGGGCCTCGTCAGCGCCGCCTTCCTGCTGTTCATCCTCGTCACCTCCAATCCCTTCGCCCGGCTCGATCCCGCGCCGATGGAAGGGCGCGACCTGAACCCCGTCCTCCAGGACATCGGGCTGGCGATCCATCCGCCGCTGCTCTATCTCGGCTATGTCGGGTTCTCCATCTGCTTCTCCTTCGCCGTCGCGGCGCTGATCGAAGGTCGGATCGACGCGGCCTGGGCGCGCTGGGTCAGACCATGGACGCTCGCCGCCTGGATTTTTCTCACCGGCGGCATCGCCATGGGCTCCTACTGGGCCTATTACGAGCTCGGCTGGGGCGGCTGGTGGTTCTGGGACCCGGTCGAGAACGCCTCCTTCCTGCCCTGGCTGTCGGGAACGGCGCTGCTTCATTCGGCCATCGTGATGGAGAAGCGCTCGGCGCTGAAGATCTGGACCCTGCTGCTGGCGATCCTGACCTTCTCGCTGTCCCTGCTCGGCACCTTCCTCGTCCGCTCGGGCGTCTTGACCTCCGTTCACGCCTTCGCCACCGATCCGGCGCGCGGCCTGTTCATCCTGCTCATCCTCATCTTCTTCATCGGCGGCTCGCTGGCGCTGTTCGCGATGCGCGCCGGAACCCTGGCGCAGGGCGGCCTGTTCCATCCCGTCTCGCGCGAGGGCGCGCTGGTCCTGAACAACCTGTTCCTGACCACCGCCGCCGCGTCCGTGCTGATCGGCACGCTCTATCCGCTGCTGATCGAGGCGGTCACGGGCGACAAGATCTCGGTCGGCGCGCCGTTCTTCAACCTGACCTTCATCCCGCTCGCCGTGCCGCTTCTGCTCGCCGTGCCCTTCGGCCCGCTGCTCGCCTGGAAGCGCGGCGATCTGTGGGCCGTGTCCCAGCGCCTCTACGCCGCCTTCGGCGGCGCGCTCCTGACCGTGGTCCTCGTCTGGTTCCTGGTCGACGGCAAGGGCGTGCTCGCCGCGCTCGGCGTCGGCCTCGGCGTCTGGCTCATCCTCGGCGCGCTGACCGACCTGGCGATCAAGGCCGGCCTCGGCAAGGAGGGCGCGGCAACCGTGTGGCGCAGGCTCAGAGGCTTGTCGCGCTCGATCTACGGCACGGCCTTCGCCCATCTCGGGCTCGGCCTGACCGTTCTCGGCATCGTTTCCGTCACTTCGCTGGAGAGCGAGCACATCTCGGTGATGAAGGCCGGCGACACCATTCCCGTCGCGGGCTACACCGTGCGCTTCGAGGGCCTGGTGCCGTATCGCGGGCCGAACTTCACCGAGGAGCAGGGCCGCTTCACCTATTTCCGCGACGGCCTTCGCGTCGGAGAGATCGTCTCGTCCAAGCGGCTCTACACCGCGCGGCAGATGCCGACGACGGAAGCCGGCATCGCCACGCGCGGCTTCAGCCAACTCTATGTCTCGCTGGGCGATTCCACCGCCGATGGCGGCGTGGTCGTGCGCGCATGGTGGAAGCCGCAGGTGCTGCTGATCTGGATCGGCGGGCTGGTGATGATGGCGGGCGGCACGGTGTCGCTGCTCGACAGGCGCCTGCGCATCGGTGCGCCGGCCAGACGGAAGCAGAAACGGGCGGGCCCGATGGCGGAGGCCCCGGCCGAATGAGACGCGTCCTCGCCGCCGCGCTTCTGCTCCTGTCGCTCTGCGTGCCCGCCTTCGCGGTGCAGCCGTCGGAGATGCTGGACGATCCGGT
>ERZ869909.2527-NODE-2527-length-11913-cov-6.859074_pt1 | contig 11913 bp, 6 predicted proteins | sample MGYA00520892_ERZ869909 | MGnify/ENA primary metagenome ERZ869909 (study PRJEB32215, sample SAMEA104723947) | bioreactor metagenome | biome: bioreactor; feature: anaerobic bioreactor; material: water | place: China | collected 2015-03-12 ... | reverse complement strand
CCTTCGGAGGGCAGCACTCTATCCAGCTGAGCTACGGGTGCAGTCCAAGAGAGCGCCGGCGTCTGGGCACCGGGAGCCCCTGATAGCGCATTCCGGAAGCCGGATCAAACGGACTTGCGTGGGCTCCAACCTCATGTCGCCGATGAAAGGCTGACCGCCGTCGCGTGACCCCCTATATTCCCGGCTCATGACCCAGACCATGAGCGACTCTGATCCCGAAAAGCAGCCGCGCGCGGCCGTTTGCACCGTTCCCGACGGCGAGCCGGTTCCCATCGTCAAGGGAAGCCACCTCTATCTGGTGGACGGCTCGGGCTACATCTTCCGCGCCTTCCACGCGCTGCCTCCTCTGACGCGCCCGTCGGACGGGCTGCCGGTCGGCGCCGTCCACGGCTTCGTCGCCATGCTCTGGAAGCTCCTGGCCGAGACCAAGGCGTCGGAAGCCCCGACGCATCTCGCCGTCATCTTCGACGCCAGTGAGAAGACGTTCCGCAATGAGCTCTATCAGGACTACAAGGCCCATCGCCCGCCCGCGCCCGAGGAGCTGGTGCCGCAGTTCCCGCTGATCCGCGAGGCGGTGCGCGCGTTCAACGTCGCCTGCATCGAGCAGAACGGCTACGAGGCCGACGACCTGATCGCGACTTACGCCAAGCACGTGGTCGAAGCCGGCGGCGACGTCACCGTCGTCTCCTCCGACAAGGACCTGATGCAGCTCGTGCGTCCCGGCGTCGTGATGTGGGACGGCATGAAGAACAAACGCATCGGCCCGGATGAGGTGCGCGAGAAATTCGGCGTGGGCCCGGAGCACGTCGTCGACGTGCAGGCGCTTGCCGGCGATTCGATCGACAACGTGCCGGGCGTGCCCGGCATCGGCGTCAAGACGGCCGCCGAGCTGATCACGGAGTACGGCGACCTCGAATCCCTGCTCGCGGCCGCGGGCGGGATCAAGCAGCCCAAGCGGCGCGAGCGGCTCATCGAGTTCGCCGATCAGGCGCGCATCTCGCGCGAGCTCGTGAAGCTCAAGGATGACGTTCCGGTCGCGGTCGCGGTGGAACGCACCGGCGTGCAGGAGCCGGACCCCGAAGCGCTGCTCGGCTTCCTGCGCCAGATGGAATTTACGACGCTCACCAAGCGGATCGCCGGCAAGCTCGGCATCGAGCCTCCGCCGCTGCCCGAAAAGCCGGCTGCTGTGGCCCAAGGCGCCAAGCCCGCGCCCGCCGCGACAGGAGAGGATGCGCCGTCTCCGCCAGGCTCGGGCGCAATTGAAGGCGGTCCCGGCTCACCGGCGGCAGGGGCCGCGATCCACGCGGCCCGTATCGCCAAGGTCCCGTTCGATCGCGCGGCCTATGAGACCGTGACGGGCATGGAGCGGCTGGCGCAATGGGTTGCCACCGCGCGCGACGCCGGCCGCTTCGCTTTCGACATCGAGACGACCGCGCTCGATTGTATGACCTGCGATCTCGTCGGCTTCTCGCTGGCCGTCGAGCCCGGCAAAGCCTGCTACGTGCCCGTCGGCCACCGCGCGGGTGGAGAAGGGTTCGACTTCGGCGACGGCGGCGGGCTCGTGCAGGCGCCGCTTCGCGAGTCGCTCGCGCTGATCAAGCCGCTTCTAGAGGATGCGTCCGTTCTCAAGATCGGACAGAACATCAAGTTCGACTGCCTCGTGCTGGCCCGATACGGCATTCGCGTCGCGCCGATCGACGACACGATGCTGATCTCCTACGTGCTCGATGCCGGGCGCGGCGGGCACGGCATGGACACTCTCGCCGAGCGCCATCTCGGTCACGTCTGCCTGACGTACGATCAAGTCGTGGCGGCGCTGCCGGGCAAGAAGGCCGAGAAGTCCTTCGCGCAAGTGCCGATCGACCAGGCGACGGCCTATGCGGCCGAGGACGCGGACGTGACGCTCCGTCTGTGGCACAAGCTGAAGCCCCGCCTCGCCTCGGAGCACCTGGCCACGGTGTACGAGACGCTCGAGCGCCCGCTCGTGCCGGTGATCGTCGGGATGGAGCACACCGGAATTGAGGTCGACCGCGCCGTCCTCAGCCGCCTCTCCTCCACGTTCGCCCAAGGCCTCGCGCGACTGGAAGAGGAGATCAACGGACTCGTCGGTCACAAGTTCAACCTGGGCTCGCCGAAGCAGCTCGGCGAGCTTCTGTTCGACCGGCTCGGATTGCCAGGCGGCAAGCGCACCAAGAGCGGGCAGTGGGAGACGCGCGCCGGCCTCCTCGACGATCTCGCCGCCCGCGAAGACCTGCCCGAGGACGCGCGCCGTCTGATCAACAAGATGCTCGAATGGCGCCAGCTCTCGAAGCTGCGCTCGACCTACACCGACGCCTTGCCGGCGTTCATCCACGCCGACACGGGCCGCATCCACACGAGCTATGCGCTCGCGTCCACGACGACGGGCCGGCTCGCGTCGTCCGATCCCAACCTGCAGAACATTCCGATCCGCACCAGGGAAGGCCGCGAGATCCGCACCGCCTTCGTCGCCGAGAAGGGCAAGGTTCTGGTCTCCGCGGATTACTCGCAGATCGAGCTGCGCGTGCTCGCGCACATCGCGGATATTCCGCAGCTCAAGCAGGCGTTCGCGGACGGCCTCGACATTCACGCGATGACGGCGTCCGAGATGTTCGGCGTGCCGATCGAGGGCATGCCGCCGGACGTGCGCCGCCGTGCCAAGGCGATCAACTTCGGCATCATCTACGGCATCTCGGCGTTCGGCCTTGCCAATCAGCTCGGCATCGGCCGCGACGAAGCCGGCGCCTACATCAAGACCTACTTCGAACGCTTTCCCGGCATTCGCGATTACATGGATGCCACCAAGAAGCGCGCGCACGAGACGGGCTATGTGGAGACGATTTTCGGCCGGCGCATCCACTATCCGGAGATCAACACCAAGAACCCGTCGATGCGCGGTTTTCTGGAGCGGGCGGCGATCAACGCGCCGATCCAGGGTTCCGCCGCCGACATCATCCGCCGCGCCATGATCCGCATGAGCCCCGCGCTGACGGAAGCGAAGCTCGCGACCGCGCGGATGCTGCTTCAGGTGCACGACGAGTTGGTGTTCGAGGTCGCGGAAGCCGAGGCCGAGACGCTGATCACGATCGCGCGCCGCGTGATGGAGAAGGCGGTGGAGCCCGCGGTGCACTTCTCGGTGCCGATCCACGTGGACGCGAAGGCCGCCGCGAACTGGGAGGCGGCGCATTGATGCAGCACACGCCACAGATAGGCATCACACGTCTTGCGTCTGCGGCCCCCGCAGGATCTCCGCGAGCCGCTCGCGGATCGCCTTCTGGCGCGTCTCGCTGTCGATCTTCTTGTTCGTGAGGTCGGTCACGTAGAACACGTCGACGGCCTTCTCGCCGAAGGTCGTGATGTGGGCGGACGCGATGTCGAGCGAAAGATCGGAGAGCGCGGTCGTGAGCTCGTAGAGCAGGCCCGTCCGGTCGCGCCCCGTCACCTCGATCACGGTGAAGGCATCCGACAGCGAATTGTTGATGATGACCTCGGGCTCCACCGTGAACGCTTCCACGCGGGGCGGCGCCGGGCGGCGCTGTTCGAGCAGCGCGGGGATCCACGCTTCGCCCCGCAGCACGCGCCCGATGGTGTCCGCCACCCGCTCGGCACGGCGATGCTCGTCGTCGTCCTCGTCGAGCTCGCGCGCGAGCAGGAAGGTATCGAGGGCGAAGCCGTCACGCGTCGTCGTCACATGCGCGCCGACGATGTTCGCGCCGTTGGCGGCGCAGGCGCCCGCGAATTGCGACAGCAGACGCGGATGGTTGGGCGCGAACACCGTAAGCTCGGTGATGGCCGAGAAGGCATCCGTGACGTGATCGGTCGCGAAGGTCTTGCCCTCGCGTTCTGCCCGGTCGAGAAGGCGCGCGTGGTCGATCTGCCGGCGCGGCTCGGTGCGCATCCAGTAGTCGGGATAGTGCCGCTCGATGAAGCGATCGACGGCAGCCGGGTTCCAGTCGGAAAGCGCTGCGCGCAATTCGGCCTGGGCATCGGCGACGATCTGGCTGCGCGGGATCTTGGTATGGCCGCCCGAGAGCACCGGCTCGGTTTCGTGATAGAGCGTGCGCAGGAGCTGGCCCTTCCAGCCGTTCCAGACGCCCGGCCCCACGGCGCGAATATCGGCGCTGGTCAGGATCAGGAGCAGCTTGAGCCGTTCGGGGCTTTGCACGATGTCCGCGAAGTCGCGCACCGTCTTGGGGTCGGAGATGTCGCGGCTCTGGGCGATGTTGCTCATCGTGAGATGCTGCTCGATGAGCCAGACGACGATATCCGTCTCCGCGGCCGAGAGACCGAAGCGCGGGCATAGCGTGCGGGCGATCTCGGCGCCGACGAGCGAATGATCTTCGAGGCGCCCCTTTCCAATGTCGTGCAGGAAAGCGGCCACGTAGAGAACCCGCCGGTTCTGGATGGTCTTGATGAGCTCCGTCGAAAGGGGAAGCTCGTCCGACGCTTTTCCGCGCTCGATGTCCGTCAGCATGCCAACGGTGCGGATGAGATGCTCGTCGACCGTATAGTGATGATACATGTTGAACTGCATCATCGCGACCACGTGGCCGAACTCGGGAATGAAGCGGCCGAGCACGCCGGTTTCGTTCATGCGCCGGAGCGTCGCCTCGGGGTTCGCGCGCCCCGTGAGCAGAGAGAGAAAGATCCGGTTGGCTTCCGGGTCGCTGCGCAGATCGTCGTCGATCAGCCGATAGGAGCGGCGAAGCTGGCGGATCGCGTTGGGATGCAGGAACGCGCCCGTGTTCTCAGCCTGCGCGAAGAAGCGGACCAGGTTCAAGGGATCGCGCTTGAACGTGTCCTTGTCCGCGATATTGAGCCGGCCGTTGTCGATGCGAAAATCGGTGGTGTCGCGAATCTGGCGGCGCATCTTCCACGTCATCGGGCTCAAGAGGCCGTCGAGCACCGGCGTGCTCTTGAGCTGCTGAATTTCGAGCGCGGCGCAGAGAATGGTCGTGAGGTCGCCAACGTCCTTCGCGACGAGGAAGTAGTGCTTCATGAAGCGCTCGACGGCGCGCAAGCCCCCCTTGTCGCGATAGCCGAGCCGTTCCGCCAGCATCGGCTGGATGTCGAACGACAGCAGCTCCTCCGTGCGTCCGGTATAGAAATGGAGGAAGCAGCGCACCGTCCAAAGAAAGTTCTCGCACTTGCGGAAGGTCGCGACCTCCTCGGTGGTGAAGATCCCCATCGCCACCGTTTCCGGCCCCACGTCGTGCCCCGTGAGATACTTGGTGAGCCAGTGCAGCGTGTGGAGATCGCGCAGACCGCCCTTGCCGTCCTTGATGTTGGGCTCGACCTTGTACCGGCTCTCGCCCGTGCGGCGGTGGCGCTCGCTGCGTTCGGCCAGCTTGGCATCGACGAACGCGCGCTCCGACCCCTTGATCACGTCATTGCGGAAGCGCCGTTCGAGTTCGGCATAAAGCGGGCCGTCGCCGTGGATGAGCCACATGTCGAGCAGCGACGTGCGGATCGTCGTGTCCTGGATCGCGAGCTTGACGCATTGATCGACGGTGCGCGTCGCGTGGCCGACCTTGAAGCCGAGATCCCACAGGACATAGAGGATGTATTCTGCGACGCTCTCGCCCCAGGGCGTCTGCTTGTAGGGCAACAGGAATAGGAGATCGATGTCGGAGCCCGGTGCCAGCAGCTCGCGCCCATATCCGCCGGTTGCGACCACGGCCATGCGCTCTGCGTCGGAGGGATTGGTCGCCCGGTAAACGTGCGCGACGGTGTAGTCGTAGATCAGGCGGACGAGTTCGTCCTGAAAGCGCGCAAGACCCATGGCGCAGCGCCGCCCGTTGCCGTCCGCTTCGAGTTGGAGGCGCGCCGTGCCGCGAGCGGCTTTGACGAGCGTCTTGAGCCGCTCGACGATCGCTGGGCGTGCCTCCGCAGGATCTCCGCCATGCTCTTGCAAGAGCCCGGTGAGTGTCTGGCGCAACTCCTGGGGGTCGAAATACGGCGCGGGCGGCAGGTGGGGCGTATCCATCGGATTATTCTAAGCTCTTTCCGTCGCTCATTGAAACGGAGCGCCGAGCGGATCGTCAGCTCGGGTCATCCGAGCGCATTTTCTTGAGTCGATAGAGAGCGTCGAGAGCGGCCCGCGGCGTCAGCTCGTCCGGGTTGAGCGCGTCGAGCGCCGTCTCGAGCGGCCCTGGCCCGCGGGCCGGAACCACGCTTTGCGGCCGCGCGGCGGCGAACAGCGGCAACTCTTCGAGCGGCCCGTTCCGCGCGCCGCGCTTGCGGTCGGATGTTTCGAGAAGCGCCAGCACCTCCCGCGCGCGGTCGATCACGGTCGGCGGAAGGCCGGCGAGCTTGGCCACCTGGATGCCGTAGGAGCGGTCCGCCGCGCCGGCCTTCACGCGGTGGAGGAATACGATCTCGTCGCGCCATTCCTTGACGTCCATCGTCACGTTCGCGACCGACGCGAGCCGGCCGGCCAGCGCCGTCAGCTCGTGGTAGTGGGTGGCGAACAGGACGCGCGCCTGCGTCTCCTCGTGCAGGTATTCAACGGCCGCCCATGCGATGGAGAGCCCGTCGAAGGTCGCGGTCCCGCGTCCGATCTCGTCGAGCACCACGAGCGAGCGCTGCGTAGCCTGGTTCAGGATCGCCGCCGTCTCGACCATCTCCACCATGAAGGTCGAGCGCCCGCGGGCGAGATCGTCGGCCGCGCCCACGCGGCTGAACAGCCGGTCCACGACGCCGATGTGGGCCTCTGTTGCCGGCACGAACGAGCCCATCTGCGCGAGCACGGCGATCAGCGCGTTCTGGCGTAGGAATGTGGATTTGCCGGCCATGTTGGGCCCGGTGACGAGCCAGATGCGCGCGTCTGGCATCTCGTCGAAGCCCGGCGGAAGCGCCGCGCCCTCGGCGCGCCCGAGCACGCAGTCATTGCCGACGAAAGGCCCGCCGCGCGCGCGCTTCAGAGCCTGCTCGACGACCGGATGGCGCCCGCCCCGGATCTCGAACGCCAAGCTCGCATCCACGACAGGCCGCACATAGCGCTCGTGATGCGCGAGATGGGCGAGCGCGGCGGTGTGGTCCAGCTCGGCGAGCGCGGCCGCGATGTCGGACAGCATCCGTTCGGCGGCTGCGACGGCTGCGACCAATTCCGCGAACACCTCTTGCTCGAGTGCCAGCGCGCGGTCGGCGGCGGACGCGATGCGTCCCTCCGTTTCGACGAGCTCGACGGTCGTGAACCGCACTGCGTTGGCCATCGTCTGGCGGTGCCGGAACGTTGCGTTGAGCGGCGCGTCGAAGAGCGGCTTCGCGTTCGCCTGCGTCACCTCGATGAAGTAGCCCAGAATATTGTTGTGGCGCACCTTGAGCGTCTTGACGCCTGTCTCGTCCACGTAGCGGGTTTCGAGTTCGGCCATCACGCGGCGGCTGTCGTCGCGCAGCGCAAGAGCCTCGTCCAAGGCGGGCCGGAACCCGCGCCGCACGAAGCCGCCATCGCGTTTCAAATGCGGGGGATCGTCGACAAGGGCGGCCTTGAGCAGCGCAAGGAGGTCTGCGCCCTGCCCGTCGATCCGCGCGAAGAGCTGATGAAGCTCGGAGGGAAAGGCGATCCGTTGCGTTTTTCCGCCGAGCAGGCGGGCGATGGTTTCCGCCGCGTCGAGCCCTTGCGCGATGCCGGCGAGATCGCGAGGGCCGCCACGCCCGAACGCGAGACGCGAGACGGCGCGCGCGAGATCCGGCACGCCCTTGAGCGCCTCCCGCAACGCGTCGCGCAGGGCTTCGTCATCCACCAGGAAGGCGACCGCGTCGAGGCGCGCTTCGATGGCGGCGGGGTCGGAAAGCGGGGCCGCGAGACGCGCAGCCAGCTCCCGCGCGCCGGCCCCCGTCACCGTGCGGTCGATGGCATCGAGCAGGCTGCCCGACTTTTCGCCCGACGTGGACCGCACGAGTTCGAGGCTGGCGCGCGTCGCCGCATCGATCGTCAGCGCCGCGCCGCTGCCCATGCGGCGTGGCGGCCGCACGATCGGCTTCTTGCCGATCTGCGTGAGATCCACATACCGCAGGAGCGCGCCGATCGCGGCCAGCTCGCCGCGCGTGAAGACGCCGAACGCGCCGAGGTCCGCGACACCGAGACGGGCCTTGAGATCGCGCTCGCCCGCAAGGCTGTCGAAGGAGGCCGCGGGCACCGGCGTCGGCGCGCCGCCCGCCCGCTCGATCCAGGCCTTGAGATCGGCTTCGGCCAGCAGGCTGTCGGCAGCGATGACTTCCCCGGGGGCGAGCCGGACGAGTTCGCCCGACAGGTCCGCGCCCCGTGTCTCGCCCACTTCGAACTCGCCTGTCGAGATGTCGAGAGAGGCGAGCGCGACAGAGCCGGGCGATCCGATCAGCGGACCCTCGGGCCCTCCCGGCGCTTGAAAGAGAGCGGTCAGGTAATTGCGCGCACGCGCGTCGAGCAGCGTTTCTTCCGTCAGCGTGCCGGGTGTGACGAGCCGCACCACGTCGCGCCGCACGACGGCCTTCGCGCCGCGCTTCCTCGCCTCCGCCGGGTCTTCGAGTTGCTCGCAGACGGCGACCCGATAGCCGCGCCGGATCAGGCGTTCGAGGTACTCGTCCGCCCGATGGACGGGAACGCCGCACATCGGGATGTCTTCGCCGCGGTGCTTGCCTCGCTTGGTGAGCACGATGCCGAGCGCTTGGGAGGCCACGACCGCGTCCTCGAAGAACAGCTCGTAGAAGTCACCCATCCGGTACCAGAGCAGGCTGTCCGGGTTCGCGGTCTTGATCTCGAGATATTGCGCCATGGAGGGCGTCGCGTCCGCGACGATGGACGAAGCGGCCGTCCCGCCGCCATCCCCTGCGCTCTCTTTCCGGTGTCGCTCTCGTCCAGCCATCCGCCGCCCCGACATTGTCCGGGGAACGGATAGCCGGTTGCGGACGGGCACGAAACCCCGGACGGCCAACCTCGGGGATTTGTGCCCTGCGCCGTGATCGATCGAGGGCAACCGGACGGGCCGCGCGACCCGCGTGGCCAGCGAACAGCAGTGGAGGCTAAGTCTCTGCCGCGACGCGACTTTTCAGCTCGTCCGGCGCGCCGAAATGGCCGAAATAGCGCGGATCGATCTTCTCCACCGGCAGGATGATCAGCACGTCCGTGGTGCCGAATTGCCGGTCGATCACCGCGCCGTCGCCGACGAACGCGCCGAGCCGGAGATAGCCCTTGATGAGCGGCGGCAGCTCCTTGAGCGCGGCCTTCACGTTGACCTGCTCTGCGGGCAGCCGGTCCATCGGCACATAGAGATGATCGTGCGCCCGGCAGCGCCATTCGGCGGGCGCCAATGCGTGGTGGTGGAGGAAGGAGAGCGCCATCGCGTGCGCTTGCGGGTCCGTGCCCTCGAAGCTCGCGCAGCCGATCATCACGTCCACCTTGTGCTCGCGCACGTAGGTCCAGAGACCGTGCCAGAGGAGCTCGACGCTGCGCTTCGTGCGGTAGGGCGCCAGCACGCATGAGCGCCCGAGCTCCATGAAGCGGTAGCGCGGAGATTTGGCCGCCACGAGCGGCGCGATATTGTATTCGCTCTGCGTATAGAAGCCGAGGCTGCGCTGGGCCACCTCCTGGCGCAGCACGCGGTAGGTGCCGACCACGCTCGGGCGTCGGGTCGACGTCCAGGGTTTGGGAGTGGGGCCGGTCTCCCCGCTGCGGTCCACGACCAGCAGATGGTCGCAGATGGCGTCGTAAGGGTCCTGATCCAGGCGCCGCATCCCGGCGATCACGCTCGGTTTGGCGCTCATTTCCTCGTAGAACACTTCGAAGCGAAGCCGCTGCGCGGAGAGGATGTCGCGCCGCCCTTTGGCGAGGCGCACTTCGAGATCGCCGATGCGGCCGTAAACCTTCGGAGCCGGCTTGCGAACCAACAGCGGCAGGCGCCCCGGTTGCAGCCCTGCGCGAAATCCGCTGCCCGCCCATCCATCGAGCACCGTCCGCGCGATGAGGCCGCGCGGTGCGGGCCAGGGGCTGTCCTGCAGGCGTCCGGCGAGACGCCGCGTCATGCGCCGCATCTTGCCCTGTCTTTCCATGGTCATGAATTCCCGTCCGGGTTCGAGAGCGTCTCGCCGCTTCACTCCGCGAGGAAGCAGCGCCCCTCAACTAACCACGAATCGGAGACAATTTTGCGACGACGGAGGATCAGCCGGCGTTTGAGGAATTATCCCTCGCGGTATCGAGGGATCGCGCCGCTTCCACCGTCATCAGCGGAACGCCGTTGCGGATCGGGTAGGCCAGATTGGCCTTTTCGCTGACCAATTCGCGGGCCGCGCGATCGTAGGTGAGCGGCCCCTTCGTGACCGGACAGACCAGAAGCGAGAGGAGCTTGGGGTCCGGCTCGTCTCCTGCGGCATCCGGCTTGGATGTTGTGTCGGCCATGGTGTCACGTCTCCTGCCGGTATCACTGTAGCATATCACTGTAGCGTGCCGTCGGGGCCGCTACCGGTTGCGAGCTCCATCTCGGCCAGCGCCACAAGAACATCGGCCCGCGTTTTGAGGTCGCGGGCTTCGAGCAGCGCCTGTTTCTCCTCCGGCCCATAGGGGCACATTACCGAGAGCGCGTTGATGAGAAATTCGGACGGCGCACGGTCGATCACGGACCAATCGGTCTTGAGGTTGTTGCGATGGAGATAGGATTTGAGCGCGCGGGTGAGCCGCTCGCGGTCGATCTGCTCTTCGCCAAGCCCCCGCGTCAGGTCGCCGGCGAAACAGTCGTAGCTGACGGTTGCCGCGCGGTAAGCCTTGCCCGTTTCCGCTTCGCCCACGATCTCGAACCGTGAAACGCCCGTGATGGCGATCGCGACCCGTCCGTTGTCGAGTTCCTGATAGCTCGTGACCCGGCCTGCGCCGCCGATCCGCCGCAGCGCCACGGCCTTGCCGATGGGGCTCTCGTCGTCGCCGTCCGACGCCGGCTGCACGATCCCGATCATTCTGGCGCCGCCCATCACGTCGTCGATCATCTCGAGATAGCGCGGCTCGAAGATGTTGAGCGGAAGTGTTGCGCCGGGCAGCAGGATGGCGCCACGGAGCGGAAACAGCGGCAGCCGCGATGGCAGGTCCGCAGGATGCCGGTAGAGATCGGAAAGGGTCACGAATAAAGCCTCGCTTCCTTAGCTGACCTAGCTGAAAAGGATCGACGACAACCTCCGGCGGCCTTCGAGAGTGAGAGGATCCTTGGGGCCCCACGCATCGAAGAGTTGAACGAGCTGCTTCCTGGCCGCCTCCTCGTTCCAACTCCGGTTGCGGCGAACGAGATCCAAAAGATGTTCGAGCGCGTCTTCCTTCTGTCCCCGCGCCGCGAGTGCGACGGCAAGATCGAAGCGCGCCTGAGGATCGGACGGGTCGGCGGCGAGCCGGGATTCGAGCTCGGATCGATTGTCGGATTGATCCGCAACCTTCGCGAGTTCGAGCGCGGCCCTCGCGCTTTGCACCGGCGCGCTCGCCTGGCTGTCGGGCGGCACGAGCGCGAGCGTCTGCTCCGCCCGCTCGGTGTCGCCGCTTTTGAGGTAGCACCGCGCGAGCCCGGCGAGCGCCTGCGCGTTCTGCTGATCCTCCTGCAGGACGGCCGCGAACGTCCCCGCGGCGGTTTGCAGGTCGCCCGCGTCGAGCGCCGCCTCCGCTGCTTCTAGGACGGCGGCAATATCCGCTTCCGCGTCTTCGCCGATCAGCCGGTCGACGAACTGGCGCACCGCGCTTTCGGGCTGAGCGCCCATGAAGCCGTCGAGCGGCCGCCCGTCACGGAATGCGTAGACGGTGGGCAGCGACTGCACGCGCAGTTGGGCCGCGATGGCCGGATGCTCGTCGGTGTTGATTTTGACGAGACGCACCTTGCCGCCGTAGCTCTTGACGACCTTTTCGATGATCGGGGTCAATTGCTTGCAGGGACCGCACCAGGAGGC
>ERZ869909.2526-NODE-2526-length-11922-cov-8.301815_pt1 | contig 11922 bp, 14 predicted proteins | sample MGYA00520892_ERZ869909 | MGnify/ENA primary metagenome ERZ869909 (study PRJEB32215, sample SAMEA104723947) | bioreactor metagenome | biome: bioreactor; feature: anaerobic bioreactor; material: water | place: China | collected 2015-03-12 ... | reverse complement strand
AAGCCCGAGGAAGAAGTCGTCACCGTCGCGGTGCCGCCGCTGATCGACCTTGAGATATTCGAGGCGGTGCAGAGGCGCTTGCAGGCCAACAATCCGAAGGTGACGCCGCCGCGCGTCGTCAGCGGCCCGAACCTGCTGACCGGCATTTGCCATTGCGGCAATTGCGGCGGGGCCATGACGCTGCGCACCGGCAAGAACGGCCGCTATCGCTATTATGCCTGCTCAATCCGGGCGCGGCAGGGCGACACCGGCTGCAAGGGCCGTGCGATCCCCATGGACAAGCTGGACCGCATCGTGGTCAGCCATATCGAGGAAAGGCTGCTGGACCCCGAGCGGATAGAAGACGCTCTCGCCTCGCTGCTCGACCGCCGGCAGGAGAGCGTCGAGCGGCGCAGCCAGCATATCGCGGAGTTGAATCAGCGCGCCGCCGAGGCCGACATGCGCCTCAAGCGGCTCTATGATGCTATCGAGGCCGGTTCGCTCGACCCGGCCGAATCCGCTCTCGGCGAGCGCATCGCCGGCCTTACCGCGCTACGGGATCAGGCGCGCGCCGATGCCGAAAGGACCGAGGCCATGCTGAAAAGCTCGGCCCATCAGGGCCTAACAGGTGCGGCCGTGCGGGAACTGGCAAGCGAAGCCCGCACCCGACTCCGGCTCGGAAAGGGCGGCTATCGGCGGGAACACGTCCGGGCGTTCGCCCAGCATGTCGAGGTCGGGGACGATGCGATCTACATCAACGGCAGCAAAAACACGCTGTTGAGGGCGCTGATAGCCACAAAAGGAGGGAAATCGGCGGGAATCGGCGTTCCCGGTTTTATACCGAAGTGGCGGAGAGGGAGGGATTCGAACCCTCGGTACCCGTAAAGGCACAACGGTTTTCGAGACCGCCCCGATCGACCACTCCGGCACCTCTCCGCGAAGCGGCGGAAACTAGCGGCAAGCCTTGTCCCCCGCAAGCGGGTAATGTGCAAGACGCAGGCGGGCAGCGCCATGTGGCCGGGAACGCGTTTGCCTGCAGGGCTGGCGGCCAAACGCCTGGCCTGCATCGGGCGCCCCGCCGCGATTGACTCTGCGGGCCTGTTGCGTATAAGTCCGCGCCTCTGATGCCCGCCTCAGGCCTTGAGTGCGGGCGCTTTGTTTTGACAACGCCATCTTGCAAAGAAGCTGGCGAAGAAAAAGGGCAAGGCTTCCAACGGGTTTGGGAGATCTGGCCGTAGAAAAGGTGAAACGAGATGTATGCGGTAATCAAGACCGGCGGGAAGCAGTACAAGGTTGCCGAAGGCGACCGCCTCGTCGTGGAAAAGATCGAAGGTGAAGCCGGCGACCAGATCGTGTTCGGCGAAGTGCTGATGCTGGGCGGCGAGAACGGCGTGACCGTGGGCAGCCCGCTCATCGACGGCGCGCAGGTGATCGGCGAGCTGGTCGAGCTGCGCAAGGGCGAGAAGGTCATCATCTTCAAGAAGCGCCGCCGGCAGAACTATCGCCGGACCAAGGGCCATCGCCAGTGGGAAGCGTTCGTTGCGATCTCCGAGATCGTGCTGCCGGGCGCCAAGCCGAAAACGGCAGCCAAGGCGAAAGCCAAGCCGGCTGCCAAGTCCGAGGATGCGCCTGCCAAGGCTGCACCGAAGGCGGAAAAGCCTGCCGCGAAAGCCGCACCGAAGGCCAAGGCCGGCAATGACGACCTGACCCAGCTCAACGGCGTGGGCCCGGCCTTTGCCAAGAAGCTGAACGAGGCCGGGGTGACGGGCTTTGCGCAAGTCGCCGCGTGGACCGATGCCGATCTCGAAGCGCTGGACGCCGAAATCCCCGGCGTGAAAGCGAAAGCGGAAAGCGGCGAGTGGGTGAAGCAAGCCAAGGAACTGGCCAAGGGCTAAGCCCCCCTCGCCGTTCCCATAGCAGACAGAATTTCAAGGAGAGCAGACCATGGCTCACAAGAAGGCAGGCGGTTCATCCCGCAACGGACGCGACAGTGAAGGCCGGCGCCTTGGCGTCAAGAAGGCCGGCGGCCAGGCCGTGATTCCGGGCAATATCATCATTCGCCAGCGCGGCACGAAGTATTACCCCGGCGCCAATGTCGGCATGGGCAAGGATCACACCCTGTTCGCCCTTACCGAAGGCAAGGTGGAGTTCCGCCGCAAGCGCGATGACCGCATGTATGTGTCGGTCGCCCCGCTCAGCGAAGCTGCCGAATAGGGTTTTCCCAAGCTTGATGCCGGGATCGCCCTTTTTAAGAAAAGGTGATCCCGGGCAGCGAAAGCTGTAAAGGCTCTGACAAGGGGAGCGGGATCATCCCGCTCCCCTTTTCGTTGTGCCGGATCCCTTGCCGGCCAGCGCCCGGAGACCGTCATGCAGCACGACGCCATGACACTGGACTGGACAAGACCGCTGGAAAGCCCGCGGCTGACCTTGCGCACCCTGACACTGGACGATGCAGGCTGGATCGCAGCCGGCACGACCAACCGCAAGGTCACCGACATGACCGGGCGGATTCCCTATCCCAACCCGCCCCTGGCGGCAGAGCTCTACGTGCTCACCTGCCAGGCGGCGGAGGCCAATCGCGGCGACCGGGTGCGCGCCATCATCCGCAAGGCCGACGGGGCCGGCATGGGCATGATCGGGCTGCACCCGCGAAAGGATGGCGCGTTCGAATTCGGCTACTGGCTGGGTGAGCCCTACTGGGGCCAGGGCTATGCCAGCGAGGCGGCGCAATGCCTTCTTTCGGCGGCCGACATGGCAGGCATTGCGCCCATCGTCGCCGGGCATTATGCCGACAACCCGGCTTCGGGCCGCGTTCTGGAAAAATGCGGCTTTGTCTATACCGGCGAGGTGCCGGTGGCCTTTTCCTCGGGGCGCATGGGGTCCGCCCCCTGCCCGCGCATGGTGCGCGCCAGCACACACGCGTTATAACCGGGCCGCAAACGGGCCCGCCCTTTTTTTGGATTACATACCCCATGAAGTTTCTCGATCAGGTCAAAGTCTACATCGCATCCGGCCATGGCGGGCCGGGCTGCGTGTCGTTCCGGCGCGAGAAATACGTCGAGTTCGGCGGGCCGGACGGGGGCGATGGCGGCAAGGGCGGGGATGTCTGGGCCGAAGCGGTCGACGGGCTCAACACCCTGATCGACTACCGCTACCAGCAGCACTTCAAGGCTCAGCGCGGCATCAATGGCGCCGGGGCAAACCGCACCGGGCCTGATGGTGAGGACGTCATCCTGAAGGTGCCGGTCGGCACCCAGATCCTCGACGAGAACAATGAGGAAGTGCTGGCCGACCTGACCGAGGAAGGCATGAAGGTCCTGCTGGCGCGCGGCGGACGCGGTGGCAAGGGCAACGCCCATTTCAAGACCTCGCGCCAACAGGCGCCGCGCCACGCCCAGCCGGGCGAGGACGGCGAGGAGCGCTGGCTGTGGCTGCGCCTTAAACTCATCGCGGATGCCGGGCTCATCGGCCTGCCCAATGCCGGCAAGTCGACCTTCCTGGCCGCCTGCAGCCGGGCCAACCCCAAGATTGCTGCCTACCCGTTCACCACCTTGCACCCCAATCTGGGCGTCGTGGACACCGGGGAGGGCAAGCGCTTCGTGCTCGCCGACATTCCCGGCCTGATCGAGGGTGCGCATGAGGGCGCCGGCATTGGCGACCGTTTCCTTGGCCATATCGAGCGGTGTGCGACGCTGGTGCACCTTGTGGACGCAGGCGGGGAAGACCCGGTGGCGGCCTATGATGTGGTGCGCGGCGAGCTGGAGGCCTATGGCGCGGGCCTGACAGACAAGTCCGAAATCCTTGTCCTGTCGAAGATGGAAACCGTTCCGCCCGAACGCATCGAGGCGCTCAAGGCCGAGCTGGCAGACCGGTATGAGGGCGACATTGCGGTGGTGTCCGCGGTCACCGGCCAGAACATGCGCCCGCTCCTCTACCGGATCGAGGCCGCGATCGAAGGCAAGCGTGCCGCCGACAAGGCCGAGGCCGAACGCCTGGCCCGCGGCGATGAGGACGACAGCTGGACACCATGAGCCAGACGCCAGCGACGCCCCGCTTCGCCGCCGGCAAGGCGGAGATGCTCGCGCCGGGTATGGTGGTCGGGCTTTACGGCGGCAGTTTCGATCCACCCCATGCGGGACACCGCCACGTCGCCCTTACCGCCAGGAAACGTCTTGGCCTTGATGCCGTCTGGTGGCTGGTTTCACCCCACAATCCGCTGAAGGCGCACGCGCCGGACGAGCTGGCCGCACGCGTGGAGGCGGTCCAGGCCCTGATCCCGGAACCGGGGCACGTGGTCAGCACCATCGAGGACCGTCTCGGCACGCGCTACACCATCGATATCATCCGCCATCTGACCGAGCGGCATCCCCAGGTGCGCTTTGTCTGGATCATGGGCGCCGACAGTCTTGGCGGCTTTCACCGCTGGGGCGCGTGGCGCGAGATTGCACGGCGTGTGCCGATCTGCGTCATCTCGCGCGGGGGAACGCCCCTGAAATGGCGGCTTGGCCGGGCTGCCCGTGCCCTCGCGGCCAGCCGTATCCAGCCGGCCCATGCGCGCGCCCTTGTCTCCAGGGGCGCGCCGGGGTGGACATATATCACCGCGCCCTTGCATGCTGAGACATCCTCGGAGCTGCGCCGGGGGCGCTGAGCATGCAGCCGCGAACCGGTTCGCGGCGAGCGCGTTATCCTCCAAAGCGGCGATTGCCGCCCGTCCGAAGCCGACCCCCGGGACCCCGCCATGACAAAAACCGCTGCACGGCCCGGACATCCCCGCCTGTCGTTCTTTGAGGATCATCACCCGCCCGCATCCGACTTCAGGGCCGATATCCTGGCCGGGCTGACAAAGCCCCAGAAAGCCATCCCGCCGAAATACTATTATGACGAGGAGGGCTCGCGCCTGTTCGACGCGATCACCCGGCAGCCGGAATATTATGTCACGGGCACGGAACTTGAGTTGCTGCGGGCGATTGGCCCTGAACTGCGCGAACTGGCGGGGCCGGGTGGCGTGGTCCTCGAACCGGGCGCTGGCTCCAGCGTGAAGATACGCACGCTGCTGGATGCGCTGGAAGCGCCTGCTGCCTATGTGGGCATGGACATTTCGGGCGAGCATGTGCGCGCGGCGTGCGAGGCCCTCGCCGCGGACTACCCCGTGCTGGAGGTCGGCGCAGTATGCCATGATTTCACCCGCGAGCTGGATGTCGGCGCCCTGCCTCTGTCCGCGCAGGCACAGGCCGGCAAGCGCCTGGTATTCTTCCCCGGCTCCACCATTGGCAATTTCGAGCTGGCAGACGCGCTCGCCGTCCTGAAGACGCTGCGAGGCTGGCTCAGAGAGGGAGACGCCCTGCTGATCGGAGCGGACATGCGCAAGGCGCAAGCAACGCTGGAAGCGGCCTATGACGATGCCGCCGGCGTTACCGCGGCGTTCAATCTCAACCTTATCGACCGCATCAACCGGGAACTGGACGGGGATATCGACCCGCAACGTCTCGAGTACCGTGCCTTCTGGAACCCTTACCGCTCACGGGTGGAGATGTATCTGCTGGCGACCGCCGACATGCATTTCACCGTGGCGGGCAAGGCCTTCATCCTGCGCAAGGACGAGACCATCCATATGGAGAACTCCCACAAATTCACGCTGCACACCTTTCAGGACCTGGCCGCGAAGGCAGGGCTGATCGCGCGCAAGGCCTGGGTGTCGGGCAGTGAAGCCTTTTCCATCCACTGGCTCGAACCGGCAGGCGAACCGTGCTAGGCTCTCCCTACCGATATCGCCCAATTAACAGGAGCTCCGGCACTGCCCGTCGAACGCCAACGCAATGATACTGCGCCCGCCCCGGTAAGCCTGAAAGGCGGCCGGGAGCAAAGTGAAGCCCTTGAAGCCCTGATCGTCCGGACCCTGGACGACGACAAGGCCGAGGACATTGTCTCGATAGATCTGACCGGCAAGTCGCCCGTCACCGATTATGTGGTCATCGCCAGCGGGCGTTCGAACCGCCATGTCGGCGCACTGGCCGATCACCTGCTGCGCGCCCTCAAGGAAGAAGGGCATGGCAACGCCAAGGTGGAAGGCCTCCAGGCGGCAGACTGGGTGCTGATCGATGCCGGAGACGTCATCGTGCACCTCTTCCGTCCAGAAGTGCGCAGCTTCTACGACCTTGAGAAAATGTGGGGCGGGGCGCCGGGAACGGCGGCCTGAGGCTCGCGTGCGCATCGAGATCCGCGCGATTTCGCGTATCCGGCCGGGGCCGGAACGCACACTGATCGACACCTATCTGGATCGCGCAAACCATCATGGCCGCGCGACCGGACTTGGCCCTGTAAGCGAACGCGAGTTCGACACACGCAGCCTGTCGGGGGCCGGTGCCGAGACGCGCGCCCTTGCCGAGGGGATCGCGCCCGGCCCGGTCATCGCCCTTGATGAACGTGGCAGGCAGATGGACTCGCGCGCTTTCGCCCAGTTGCTGGGCAAGGCACGCGACGAGGGCGCGCGCGACATGACCTTCCTCATTGGCGGTGCTGACGGATTTGATTCCGGCGCGTTGCCTGCCGACGCAAGACTGCTCTCGCTGGGTCATATGGTCTGGCCACACAAGCTGGTACGGGTGATGCTGGCCGAACAGATTTACCGGGCCAGCGCCCTGCTGTCCGGCGCGCCCTATCATCGGGACTGATGCTGCCTCGCCATGATTGCGCTGCTCCTGTCCCTCGCCCTTCTCCAGACCCCGCCTGACCGGGAAGAAATCGAGGCGATGGAGGAGACTGCGCGCGAGACCCGGGCGATCAGCGAAGCACGCGAGGCAGAGGCAGAGAGCCTGCGCCTGGAGATCGCCGATCTCCAGGCGCGTCTGGTCGAGGCCGGTTCGCGCGTGCAGGGGCGCGAAGCCGAAGCGGCCAGCGCCGCAGCACGCCTGCAGGCGCTGGAAGCGGAAGAGGCCACACTGCGCACGCGGCTGTCGCGCGAACGCGAGAGTCTCGCCGACGTGCTCGCGGCGCTGCAGCGCCTCGAAATGAACGCCCCGCCTGCGCTGGCAGTTTCCCCGGATGATGCCAGCGAGGCCGCGCGCGCTGCGGGGCTCCTGTCCACGATCGCGCCGGAACTGGAGCGGCGCGCCCGTGCCCTGCGCGCAGACATCGAGGCGCTTGACCGCGTGCGGGCGGAGCTGGCCGGCCAGCGCGAGGCCGTGCAGAGCGCCCAGGCCGCCCTCTCGACCGTTCGCGCCGAGGTGGAGGCGCTGATCGCTGAGCGGCGGGCGGCTGAACAGGCCCTGCGGCGGGAAGCGCAGGATCTGGCCCGCCAGGCCGCCCGGCTGTCGACCGAAGCCCAGTCCCTTCGCCAGCTATGGGAAGAAATCACGCGCCTGGCCGACGTCACACCGCGCCTGTCACCGCGACGCGAGCTGCGCGCCGCCATGATGGCCAATACCGCGACACTGGAAGGCGAGACCTTGCTATCGGCCCTGCCCGTGGAAACGGCCGCGGCCGGACCGGGCTTCGGGGATATGCGCGGACGCTTGCGCCCCCCGGTGGAGGGGCGGGTTGTGCATCGCGCAGGCCAGCCGGGGCCGGACGGAATCCGCCGGGACGGGCTGTGGCTGGAGGCGGGATCCGGCGCACAGGTGACAGCACCATTTGACGGGATGGTGGTTTTTGCCGGACCCTTCCAGAGCCTCGACTATGTGGTGATGATCAACACAACGGACGGATTCACTCTTATTTTGGGCGGAATTGGCCTGCTTTATGCTGAGGAAGGCCAGAGCGTGCTGGCCGGCGAGCCGGTCGGACGCATACCGGAGCGTGAAAATCCCCCACCGCGCCTATATTATGAGGTAAGACGGGGTACAGGAACTGCCGAGAACCCCGAAACTTGGCTCAGAGCCGAGTATCGGGCCCGCTGACAGACAGGACGAGTAGATGCGCTTGCACATTATCGCTTCGGCTATCGCCTTTGGTATCGGCGCGGCTGCCCTTGCCGTTTCGGCACAGGGCGATGAACGCGGCCGCGACGCCACCTTCCGGCAGCTCGAGCTGTTCGGAGACATACTCAGCCGGATCGAGTCCGACTATGTCAGCGACCCTGACCAGGCCGAGCTGATCGAGGCGGCCATCAACGGGATGCTGGGTTCTCTGGACCCGCATTCGGCCTATCTCAATCCTACCGCGTTCCGCGACATGCAGGTTTCGACGCGCGGAGAGTATGGCGGGCTGGGCATCGAGGTGACGATCCGCGACGATTTCGTCACCGTGGTATCGCCAATAGCCGAGACCCCTGCTGACAGGGCCGGGATCGAACCTGAGGACCGCATTATCGCCGTCGACGGCGAATCCATGATCGGGGCCGGCATTGATGTGGCCGTGGAACGCATGCGCGGCCCGGCGGGCGAGCCGGTGACCATCACCATCTCCCGCGACGGCGTGGAGCCGTTCGACGTGACCATCGTGCGCGCCATCATCGAGGTGCGCTCCGTCATCTACCGGATGGAAGCCAACAACACCCCCTATCTGCGCATCACCACCTTTAACGAGCATACCACCGAAGCCACGGTGCGCGCGCTCAATGACCTGCGTGAAGCCAATGGCGGCCCGCTGCCGGGTCTCATTCTGGACCTGCGCTCGAACCCTGGCGGCCTGCTGGACCAGTCCGTTTCGGTGTCTGACCTGTTCCTGAGCGGCGGCGAGGTGGTCTCCACGCGCGGCCGTGACCCGCGCAACACCTACCGTTTCAACGCCCGGCCGGGCGATGTCCTGAACGGGGCGCCCATCGTCGTGCTGATGAATGCCGGGTCGGCCAGCGCGTCGGAGATCGTGGCCGGTGCCCTGCGTGACCGTGAACGCGCCGTACTCATGGGAACCAACAGCTTCGGCAAAGGCTCCATGCAGACGGTCATTCCGCTGCGGGGAGGCCGTGATGGCGCCCTTCGCCTGACGACGGCGCGCTATTACACGCCGTCCGGCACCTCCATCCAGGCAACCGGTCTTGAGCCCGATATTGCCATCGGATTCCGCCGTCCGCGCGAGGGAGAAACCAACCGCTTCAGCGAAGCGAGCCTGCGCAATGCCCTGACCAACGAGACCGGTGCACAGCGGCGCGAGCGCGAGGACATGGAGTATCCGCCAGAGGACTGGCCGGAGGATCAGGATTACCAGCTGCACCGCGCCATGGAACAGCTGGCCTCCATGATGGAACGGCGGGAAGCGAACGCCAGCACGCGCAACCGCCGCCAGTAAGGCGGTGACGGGGACGTTAACCTTTCCTTACCCCGGCGCATTGAATGGTCTTGAGTGGCGGCGTGCGGATACGGTTTCGTATCGGCACGCCTTCACCCGTTCAGGCCGGAACCGGACACCATGCCCGCCCGTCAGTCATCCGATACCCACCCTCTGCGAAATCCGCTGATCGCTGCGGTATGCCTGTTTGCCGTAATGGGTGCAGCTATTACCGCGGTCGTGCTGCTCGCCCCGGTCCGCGAGCCGGTGATCGGTGCCCGCGCCGCCCTTGAGCGCGCGGAGCCGGAAGAGGCCGCAATCGACGTGGCGGAGGCGCCGGCGCCAAGCCCTGTCATCTTCGCGGAAGGCGAGGCAGACGATACACTGTCCCTTCCGGGCGTGCGCGAGGCTGCAGACGCTCTGGGCGGAGAAGTCCAGCCACCACCCGGCAGCAACGCCGCCCGTGCGCTGGCGCTCCAGCGTGTGTCCAACGTGCCCTATGAGGGGCTCTTCGAGGAAGGCCCCGGCGGCCCCCTGCCCATCGTGTCGGCTGACGGGCGTCGGGCCGCGAACGCCTATGCGCGGCCTTTCGAGAATCCCGATGGGGTGCCGGTTATCGCCGTTGTGGTTGGCGGGCTTGGCGTGAGTGCCTCGCTGACCGAAGCGGCAATAGCCTCGCTGCCGCCGGAGGTGACGCTGTCCTTCGTGCCCTATGCGCGCGATCTGCAGACCTGGATGAACCGGGCGCGGGCGGCCGGGCACGAGGTGATGATCGAGCTGCCCATGGAGCCTTTCGACTACCCCAATAACGATCCCGGGCCCCATACACTGCTCGCCGACGCCGGCGAGGCAGAGAACATGCGCCGCCTGCACTGGCTGCTGTCGCGGGCGTCAGGCTATTTCGGGGTTACCAATTATCTGGGCGCACGGTTTACCGGATCGGAGGCAGCGCTGGGGCGGGTCTATCAGGAGCTTGATCGCCGGGGGCTTGCGATCTTCCATGATGGCGCCGGACGTCCTGGCGCCGCCAGCAATGCCGCAACACGGGTCGGGGCCCATGTTTCCCTCGCCGACCGGGTTCTGGACGCCGATCCCAGCACGCGCGCGGTTGATGCCCGTCTTCTGGAACTGGAGGCCCTTGCCATCCAGAATGGACATTCCCTGGGTTCGGGTTTCGCCTATCCGGTAACGGTCAGCGCACTGCAGGGCTGGGCGGAAGGGCTTGAACGGCGCGGCTACCGGCTGGCGCCGGCATCCCATGTGGCGGCCCTGCGCGCCCGTCAGAGCGGCACCGATACGTGACCCGCCTGGATGATATGGCGGTGCTCGCGCAATATCGGCCCAATGCCGGGATTGTCCTGTTCAACCGTGACGGGCTGACCTGGATCGGCCGCCGGTTTCAAGAGGCGGGACCATGGACCTGGCAATGGCCCCAGGGCGGAATGGATGCAGGTGAGGATCCGCTGGAGGCCGCCTATCGCGAGCTTTACGAGGAAACCGGGGTACGCGCCGATCAGGTAGCTCCTCTCGGCGCAGTCGAGGGCTGGCTGGCCTATGATTTTCCACCAGAGGTGCTGGCACTGCGCAAAAAAAACTGGAAAGGCCAGCGCCAACGCTGGTTTGCCTTCCGGTTTCTGGGCACAGATGCCGATTTCGACCTGACGGCGGTGCCGCCGCAGGAGTTCGAGACGTTCCGCTGGGAGAGGCTGGAGCGCGTGCCGGAGCTGATCATTCCCTGGAAGCGTACGGTCTACGAGGAGGTGGTGCGCGCATTCGCGCCCTTTGCCCGCTAGGGCTGGTTCCAGCCTAGTGAACAAGGGCCATGGCGGCCTGCATCGCCTCGAGCTTGGCGATCTCGGCTTCGGCCTGCTCGCGCACATGCTCGTCGCTGGCATCCTTGGCGCGCAGACGCGCTGCCTCCAGCTTCTCGCGGATGTCAGCCGCATCCAGCTTTGCCAGCTCGGCCGTCTCTTCGGCGAGAATGGTAAGGCCGGCGGGCGTCACTTCGGCAAAGCCGCCATGCACGAATATCCGCGTCACAACGCTGTCCGAGTGCACTTCAATGGTGCCCGTACGGATCGTGGCCATGAAGGGCGCGTGCTCTGGCAGCACGCCGAAATCGCCCTCGGTTCCGGGTACGACGACCATGTCAACTTCACCTGAGAACACACGTGCCTCGGGCGATACGAGATCGAATTGCAGCTTGTCAGCCATTGTCATCGTCCCTTGCAGCAAGAGCGCTATCGAACGCGCCGGCCGCTGCTTCAAACTTGTCCCGGCAGCCGGGATTGCAGAAGCCCACGACTGCGCCACGATAGACCGTCAGCGCATCCTCGCTGACCGGCTTACCCGACCAGGGACACACGTCGTTGACGCAGTCCCCGATCTGCAAAACGGCCTGCGGATGCGCCATGGTGACTACGCCGCCTCGGCGGCCAGCTTCTGCGCCTTCTTCACGGCATCCTCGATGGTTCCGACCATGTAGAAGGCCGGTTCGGGGAGGTGATCATACTCGCCGTCACAGATCGCCTTGAAGCCCTTCACGGTCTCTTCAACGGGGACCTGAACGCCCGGAGAGCCGGTGAAGACCTCGGCGACGTCAAACGGCTGGCTCAGGAAGCGCTCGATCTTGCGGGCGCGGGCCACCGTCATCTTGTCTTCCTCAGACAGCTCGTCCATGCCCAGGATCGCGATGATGTCCTGCAGCGCCTTGTACCGCTGAAGGATTTCCTGCACGCG
>ERZ869909.2525-NODE-2525-length-11930-cov-6.214798_pt1 | contig 11930 bp, 12 predicted proteins | sample MGYA00520892_ERZ869909 | MGnify/ENA primary metagenome ERZ869909 (study PRJEB32215, sample SAMEA104723947) | bioreactor metagenome | biome: bioreactor; feature: anaerobic bioreactor; material: water | place: China | collected 2015-03-12 ... | reverse complement strand
GACGGGGCAAAGGGTTTCAGCGACGCACTGACGGGCGAGCAGAAGATCCGCAATTTCAACATCAACTTCGGGCCCCAACACCCGGCGGCCCATGGCGTGCTGCGTCTGGTGCTGGAGCTGGATGGTGAGCTTGTCGAGCGTTGCGACCCGCATATCGGCTTGTTGCATCGCGGCACCGAGAAGCTGATGGAAAGCCGCACCTATCTGCAGAACCTGCCCTATTTCGACCGGCTGGATTATGTGGCGCCGATGAACCAGGAACATGCCTGGTGTCTGGCCATCGAGAAGCTGACCGGCGTCGAGGTGCCGCGCCGCGCCAGCCTGATCCGGGTGCTTTATTCCGAGATCGGCCGCGTACTGAACCATCTGCTCAACGTCACCACCCAGGCGATGGATGTCGGCGCGCTGACCCCGCCGCTCTGGGGGTTCGAGGAGCGCGAGAAGCTCATGGTGTTCTATGAGCGGGCCTGCGGGGCGCGGCTGCATGCGGCCTATTTCCGCCCCGGTGGCGTGCATCAGGATCTGCCGCCGGCGCTGATCGACGATATCGAGACCTGGGCGCATGAATTCCCCAGGGTGCTTGATGATCTGGATACGCTGCTGACCGAAAACCGCATCTTCAAGCAGCGCAATGCCGATATCGGCATCATCTCGGAACAGGAGATCCTCGATTGGGGTTATTCGGGGGTGATGGTGCGCGGCTCGGGCCTGGCCTGGGATCTGCGGCGCGCGCAACCCTATGAATGTTATGACGAATTCGACTTCAAGATCCCGGTGGGCAAGAATGGCGATTGTTATGACCGCTATCTGTGCCGCATGGCCGAGATGCGCGAATCGACCTCGATCATCCTGCAGGCCATCGCCAAGCTGCGCGCCCCCGAAGGGCAGGGCGATGTGCTGGCGCGCGGCAAGCTGACGCCGCCCAAACGCGCCGAGATGAAGACCTCGATGGAAGCGCTGATCCATCACTTCAAGCTCTATACCGAAGGCTTCCATGTGCCCGCCGGCGAGGTTTACGCCGCCGTCGAGGCGCCCAAGGGCGAGTTCGGCGTCTATCTGATGGCCGATGGCACCAACCGGCCCTACCGCGCCAAGATCCGCGCGCCGGGCTATCTGCACCTGCAATCCATGGACCATGTCGCGAAGGGCCATCTGCTGGCCGATGTCGCGGCCATCATCGGCACGATGGATGTCGTGTTCGGGGAGATCGACCGCTAATGCTGCGCCGCCTGCACCATACCCAACCCGAAAGCTTCGCCTTCACCCCCGCCAATCTGGACTGGGCCAGGGCGCAGATCTCGAAATATCCCGAAGGCCGGCAGGCCAGCGCGATCATTCCGCTTCTGTGGCGCGCCCAGGAGCAGGAGGGCTGGCTGAGCCGCCCGGCGATCGAGCATGTCGCCGATCTGCTGGGCATGGCCTATATCCGGGCGCTGGAAGTGGCGACGTTCTACTTCATGTTCCAGCTGCAACCCGTTGGTTCGGTGGCGCATATTCAGGTTTGCGGCACCACCAGCTGCATGATCTGCGGCGCCGAGGATCTGATCTCGGTCTGCCGCCAGAAGATCGCTGGCAAGGCGCATGAGCTTTCCGCCGATGGCCGGTTCAGCTGGGAAGAGGTGGAATGCCTGGGCGCCTGCGCCAATGCGCCGATGGTGCAGATCGGCAAGGATTATTACGAGGATCTGACGGCAGAGAAATTCGCCTGGATCCTTGACGAACTGGCCGCTGGCCGGCTGCCGACGCCGGGGCCGCAGAACGGGCGCTTCACCTCGGAGCCGCTGGGCGGCGTGACCAGCCTGACCTTCCCGCAGACCGAGGCACATAACGGCTCGGTGGCCTTGGCGGTGGAACTGGGCGATACCATCAAGCGCATCGACGGCAGCGAAGTGCCGATCCTGACGCCCTGGCTGAAAGGCACGGCGAAAGCCGCCCCCAAAGCCGCACGCAAGCCGGCTGAACCCAAGCCCGCCAAGGGCCTGCCGGTGGATGAAACCGGGGTGACCGAGCAGGAAGCGCCGGCGCGTTCCAAGGGCAAGCCGGCTGCTGCTGCGGCCGAAGCCGAATTGCCGGGCCGGGCGCCCGCGCGGCTGGAACGCCCCGAGGGCGCAGCGGATGACCTCAAGCAGATCAAGGGCGTAGGCCCGGTTCTTGAGGAAAAGCTCAACAAGCTGGGCATCTGGCATTACCGCCAGATCGCTGCCTGGGGCGCCGACGAGATCGCCTGGGTTGACGGTTTCCTGAACTTCAAGGGCCGGATCGAGCGCGACGGGTGGATCGCGCAGGCCCGCGCGCTGTCGGGGCAGGGGTAAGGCTTCGCATGACCCGTTCCGGCGAACAGGACAAGGACCATGCCCGCGATGTGCGGCGCGTCGCCATCGTGCTGGCGGCGACCATGGTGCTGTGGATGTTCGCCAGCTGGGCAGGCGGTTTCTACGGCTGGCAGGCGCGTTTCGCCTTCCTGTTCGATTTTCTGGCGCTGGCGGCCTTTGCCTGGGCGCTGATCGTGACCTACCGGATCTGGCGCGCGCGACGCGACCGGAACCGCCGCAACTGAGGACAAGCCGATGCTGAAGGATCAGGACCGCATCTTCACCAATATCTACGGGATGCAGGACCGCTCGCTGAAGGGCGCGCTGGCGCGTGGGCATTGGGATGGCACTGCCGGCATCATCCAGAAGGGCCGCGACTGGATCATCAACGAGATGAAGGGCTCGGGCCTGCGGGGCAGGGGCGGCGCGGGCTTTCCGACCGGGTTGAAATGGTCCTTCATGCCCAAGGAAAGCGATGGCCGGCCCGCCTATCTGGTGGTCAATGCCGACGAATCCGAGCCCGGCACCTGCAAGGACCGCGAGATCATGCGCCATGATCCGCACACGCTGATCGAGGGCTGCCTGATCGCCAGCTTCGCCATGGGCGCGCATGCCTGCTACATCTATATCCGCGGCGAATATATCCGCGAGCGCGAGGCGCTGCAGGCCGCCATCGACGAGGCCTATGAGGCCGGGCTGCTGGGCAAAAACGCCGCCAAATCGGGCTGGGATTTCGATCTTTACCTGCACCACGGTGCCGGCGCCTATATCTGCGGCGAGGAAACCGCGCTGCTGGAAAGCCTTGAGGGGCGCAAGGGCATGCCGCGCATGAAGCCGCCCTTCCCGGCGGGCGCCGGCCTCTATGGCTGCCCGACGACGGTGAACAATGTCGAATCCATTGCCGTTGTGCCCACCATCCTGCGCCGGGGCGGCGCCTGGTTTGCCGGTTTCGGGCGGCAGAACAACGCCGGCACCAAGCTTTTCGCCATTTCGGGCCATGTGAACCGCCCCTGCGTCGTCGAAGAGGCGATGTCGATCACCTTCGAGGAGCTGATCGAGAAGCATTGCGGCGGTATTCGCGGCGGCTGGGACAATCTGAAGGCAGTGATCCCCGGCGGCTCCTCGGTGCCCTGCATTCGCGGCGAGAAGATGCGCGAGGCGATCATGGATTTCGACTATCTGCGCGAGCAGGGTTCGGGCCTGGGCACGGCAGCGGTGATCGTGATGGATCAGTCCACCGACATCATCAAGGCGATCTGGCGGCTGGCGAAATTCTACAAGCATGAAAGCTGCGGCCAGTGCACGCCTTGCCGCGAGGGCACCGGCTGGATGATGCGGGTCATGGACCGGCTGATGCGTGGCGAGGCCGAGATCGAGGAAATCGACATGCTGTGGGATGTGTCCAAGCAGGTTGAAGGCCACACGATCTGTGCCCTGGGCGATGCTGCCGCCTGGCCGATCCAGGGGTTGATCCGCAACTTCCGCGACGAGATCGAAGACCGTATCCGCGCCCAGAAGAGCGGCCGGGTTTCGGCCGTGGCGGCACAATAGGCAGGAGAGGGTGATGCGCATTCCGGCTCTGGCACTGGCGATTGGTCTGGCGGGTTGCACCACCCTGCCGGAGGCGTCGCGCAGCGTGCTCGTGGGCGATGCGCGCTACACCTATGCCGCCTATGAGGGGTATTGGGCCCGCTTTGCCGAGTTCCAGCCGATCGAGAATGACCGTGGCTTCCATTCGGGGCTGGTGATCACCATCACCGAACGTGACGGCATGGCGCTGAGCGAGGCCGACCGCGAAGGCGCGCGCGCCGCCGCGCGGCAGGTCTGCTTGGCCAGCCGGCGGCAATGGTATGAGGGCGATGCCGGGGTGTTCCTGGCCTCGGGTGGCCTGAGTTTTGCAGGAGCATGCGGATGAGCGGCAGGTTTTCGCGGATCATGGGCCAGAGCGGCCGGTGCGGGCTGGCCGGTGCCGTGCTGGCTTTCGCCCTGGTTCTGGGCGGTTTTGGCGATGCTTCGGCGCAGGCGCGCAGCCAGGCCGAGGTCAATGCCGCCCTGCGCGCCGATGCCGAGATCTATGACGGGCTGTTCAGCATGGGCATCGCCCATGGTATCCGCGACAACTGCCCCTCCATTGATGCGCGCGACCTGCGCGCCCATGCGCTGGCGCTGTCGCTCTATAACCGCGCGCGTTCGCTCGGTTTTTCGCGCTCCGAGATCCGCGCCTTCCTTGATGACCGCGCCGAGAAGGACTTGCTGCGCCGGGTCGTCACCGAATATCTGACCGAACGGGGCGTGCGCGAGGGCAACCCCGAAACCTTCTGTGCCCAGGGCCGCGCCGAGATCGCCGCGCGCAGCCAGGCCGGCACCCTTCTGAGAGCAAGGTAACCCATGTCTGAGCTTCGCAAGATCATCATCGACGACCGCGAGATCGAGGTGCACCCCGCGATGACGCTGATCCAGGCCTGCGAAGAGGCCGGGATCGAAGTGCCGCGCTTTTGCTACCACGAGCGGCTCAGCATCGCCGGCAACTGCCGGATGTGCCTTGTCGAGGTGGTCGGCGGCCCGCCCAAGCCGGCGGCAAGCTGCGCCATGCAGGTGAAGGATCTGCGCCCCGGCCCCAATGGCGAGCCGCCGGTGGTGCGCACCAATTCGCCGATGGTGAAGAAGGCCCGCGAGGGGGTGATGGAGTTCCTGCTCATCAACCACCCGCTCGATTGCCCGATCTGCGATCAGGGCGGCGAATGCGACCTGCAGGATCAGGCCATGGCCTACGGCGTCGATTTCTCGCGCTACCGCGAACCCAAGCGCGCCTCGGAGGACCTGGACCTCGGCCCGCTGGTGGAAACCCACATGACGCGCTGCATCTCCTGCACCCGCTGCGTGCGCTTCACCACCGAGGTGGCGGGCATCACCCAGATGGGCCAGACCGGGCGCGGCGAGGATGCCGAGATCACCAGCTATCTCAACACCACGCTGGATTCGAACCTTCAGGGCAATATCATCGACCTCTGCCCGGTCGGCGCGCTGGTGTCGAAGCCTTACGCCTTCACCGCCCGCCCCTGGGAACTGACCAAGACCGAGACCATCGATGTGATGGACGCGCTGGGTTCGAACATCCGCGTCGATACCAAGGGGCGCGAGGTCATGCGCATCCTGCCGCGCAACCATGACGGCGTGAACGAGGAATGGATCTCCGACAAGACGCGCTTCGTCTGGGACGGGTTGAAGCGCCAGCGGCTGGATACGCCCTATATCCGCGAGAACGGCAAGCTGCGCAAAGCCTCCTGGCCCGAGGCGCTGGCCGCCGCCGCCGCCGCCATGAAGGGCCGAAAGATCGCCGGCCTGGTCGGTGATCTGGTCTCGACCGAAGCCGCCTTTGCCTTCAAGCAACTGATCGAGGGGCAGGGCGGGCGCGTGGAATGCCGCACCGACGGCGCCCGGCTGCCTGCTGGCAACCGTTCGGCCTATGTCGGCTCGGCGGCCATCGAGGATATCGACAGCGCCCGCGCGATCTACCTCATCGGCACCAATCCGCGCGACGAGGCGCCGGTGCTCAATGCGCGCATCCGCAAGGCCTGGCTCGCCGGCGCCGAGGTTTATCGCATCGGCACCCCGGTCGATCTGACCTATGACGTGCAGGAACTGGGCGCCGGGCGCGAGGCGCTGGTGCGCACCGCCGTCAACGCCAAATCCACCGAGGGAGCGCTGGTGATCATCGGGCAGGGCGCGCTGCGCGAGGCCGATGGCGCCGCCGTGCTGGCGCATGCGATGAAACTGGCCGAAGGGCTGAAGGGCGGCTTCCTGGTGCTGCATACCGCTGCGGGCCGTGTTGGCGCGATGGATGCCGGCTGCACCAGCGAGGGCGGTCTGGCCGGGGCCATCGACGGCGCCGAGGTGATCTATAATCTGGGCGCCGACGAGATCGATATCGATGCCGGACCCTTCGTGATCTATCAGGGCAGCCATGGTGATCGTGGCGCGCATCGTGCCGATCTGATCCTGCCCGGCGCAGCCTATACCGAAGAGGGCGGCATCTTCGTCAATACCGAGGGGCGCCCGCAACTGGCCTTCCGCGCCGGTTTCCCGCCGGGCGAAGCCAAGGAGAACTGGGCGATCCTGCGCGCTCTCTCGGCCGAACTGGGCGCCGCGCTGCCCTTCGATTCGCTGCCCGAGCTGCGCCGCGCATTGGTCGCTGCCGTGCCGCATCTGGAGCTGATCGACGCGCTGCCGGAGAACGACTGGCAACCGCTGCCGGTGGAAGCGCCGGGCGAGGCCGATTTCCGCTACGCGCTGGGCGATTTCTACCTGACCAACCCGATCGCCCGGGCCTCGAAGCTGATGGCTGACCTGTCCGCCCAGACCAGGGCGCGGCAGGGCAAGCCGGCGCTGGCGGCGGAGTAGGCGAATGCGGCCTGGCAGCGCCCCTCTGGCTCTGGCATCGGCACTGGCCTTCGCGCCGGCGCTGAGCGGTTGCGGCGTGGCCGCCACCGGGCCGGATGCGGCAGTGCTGGGCGCGCCCGAGAATGCCCATTACCGCGGGGTCCAGACCCGCCTGCTGGCGGAAGATCTGGTCAATCTTCGGGTGACGATGAGCGGGGCAAGGGGCGATGGCGATGTCATCGCCTATGCCCGCTGCGCGGCGGCGCAATATGCGCTGATCCGCGGTTATGGTTTTGCGCGCCATGTGCGCACGAATGTAGATGAACAGGGTGGTATCTGGGTGGCAGATGCGGTTTATACCGTCTCGCCCGCGCTGCCCCGGGGTTTTCGGACGATCGACGCCGAGGTCGCTGTCGCCGATTGCACCGAGCAGGGAATACCGACGGTCTGAGGATTGAGGCAAGATGGCAGATTTTCTTGAAACCGGGCTGGGCATCGTCACGCTGATCGTGGCGCAGTCGCTGCTGGTCATCGCCTTCGTGATGATCAGTCTGCTCTTTCTGGTCTATGGCGACCGCAAGGTCTGGGCGGCGGTGCAGATGCGCCGCGGCCCCAATGTGGTCGGCCCCTGGGGTCTGCTGCAATCGGTGGCGGATGCGCTGAAATATGTCGTCAAGGAAGTGGTGATCCCGGCCGGTGTGGACCGTCCGGTGTATTTCCTGGCGCCGATGCTCAGCTTCGTGCTGGCGGTGCTGGCCTGGTCGGTGATCCCGTTCAACGACGGCTGGGTGCTGGCCGATATCAATGTGGCGCTGCTGTTTGTCTTCGCGGTCTCCTCGCTTGAGGTTTACGGCGTGATCATGGGCGGCTGGGCCTCGAACTCGAAATATGCCTTCCTGGGCTCGCTGCGTTCGGCGGCGCAGATGATCAGCTACGAGGTGTCGCTGGGCCTGATCATCATCGGGGTGATCATCGCCACCGGCTCGATGAGCTTTGGCGCCATCGTCGCGGCGCAGGATACCGGCTGGGGCATCTTCGGCTGGTACTGGCTGCCGCATCTGCCGATGGTGGTGCTGTTCTTCATCTCGGCGCTGGCCGAAACCAACCGGCCGCCCTTCGATCTGCCGGAAGCGGAATCGGAACTGGTGGCGGGCTTCATGGTCGAATATTCCTCGACGCCCTATCTGCTGTTCATGGCCGGCGAATACATCGCCATCTTCCTGATGTGCGCGCTGATGAGCCTGCTGTTCTTCGGCGGCTGGCTGAGCCCGGTGCCCTTCCTGCCCGATGGCCCCTGGTGGATGGTCGGCAAGATGGCGTTCTTCTTCTTCCTCTTCGCCATGGTGAAGGCGATCGTGCCGCGCTACCGCTACGACCAGCTGATGCGCATCGGCTGGAAGGTCTTCCTGCCGCTGTCGCTGGGCTGGGTGGTGCTGGTGTCCTTCTTCGCCAAATTCGAACTCTTCGGCGGGGCCTATGCCCGCTGGGCTATCGGAGGCTGACATGACCATCGACGTCACCCGCGCGGTGAAATATTTCCTGATGGTGGATTTCATCAAGGGCTTCGGCCTGGGGATGAAATACTTCTTCAAGCCCAAGGCGACGCTGAACTATCCGCATGAGAAGGGCCCGCTTTCGCCGCGTTTCCGGGGCGAGCATGCGCTGCGTCGCTATCCCAATGGCGAGGAACGCTGCATCGCCTGCAAGCTTTGCGAGGCGGTCTGCCCGGCGCAGGCCATCACCATCGATGCCGAGCCGCGCGAGGACGGCTCGCGGCGCACCACGCGCTATGACATCGACATGACCAAATGCATCTATTGCGGCTTCTGCCAGGAAGCCTGCCCGGTGGATGCCATTGTCGAGGGGCCGAATTTTGAGTTCGCCACCGAGACGCGCGAGGAACTGTTCTACGACAAGGACCGCCTGCTGGCCAATGGCGAGCGCTGGGAAGCGCAGATCGCGCGCAACCTGGAACTCGACGCCCCTTACCGGTGAACCCATGACCGACGCCTTTACCCGCATGATGCAGCAGATGATGGCCTCCAGCCAGGAGATGCTGCGCGCCTTCAATCCGGCGCTGGAAAAGGCGCAGATGCCGGGGTTCGACAAGGCGTTTCCCGGCGGCATGCCGACCATGCCGGCGGATCTGATGGAAATGTGGTTCGGCCGCACGTTCAACCGCGAAGGGCTGGATGCCAAGACGCGGCTGATGCTGACGCTGGCGGCGCTGACCGTGCTGGGCGCGCAGGCCGAACCGCAGATCCGCCTGACGGTGCGGCACCTCTTGGAAGCCGGCGCCAGCGAACGCGAGATCGCCGAGGTGATCTGGCAGATGAGCATGTTCGGCGGGCTGCCCGCCATGCAGAAGGCGCTCGAAATCGCCCAGAGCGAGTTTGCCGAGATGAAGGAGAATGACGCATGAGCGTTGCTGATTACGCCTTTTACGCCTTTGCCATCGTGGTGGTGGCGGCGGGGCTTCTGGTGGTCATCTCGCGCAACCCGGTGCATTCGGTGTTGTGGCTGATCCTGGCCTTCCTGTCCTCGGCGGGGCTGTTCGTCCTGCTGGGCGCCGAGTTCCTGGCGATGCTCCTGATCATCGTCTATGTCGGCGCGGTGGCGGTGCTGTTCCTGTTCGTGGTGATGATGCTCGACATCGATTTCGCCGCGCTCAAGGCTGAAATGGCGCGCTACTTCCCGCTGGCCTCGCTGGTCGGTCTGGTGATCCTGATGCAGCTTACGCTGCTTTACGGCAGCTGGACCCAGTCCGAGGGCGCGCTGGGCCTGCGTCAGGCGGTGACGCCGGACCTCAACCAGGTGGAAAACAGCCGCGCGCTGGGGCTGATCCTTTATGACCAGTATTTCATCCTGTTCCAGCTGGCCGGTCTGGTGCTGCTGGTGGCGATGATCGGGGCCATCGTGCTGACGCTGCGCCATCGCACCAATGTCAAGCGTCAGGATGTGCTGGCGCAGATGTATCGCGATCCGGCCAAGGCGATGGAACTGAAGGACGTTAAACCGGGCCAGGGCCTGTAATCGCCGCCCCGGCGCGCGAGCTGACGGAATAGGGCCGCAAAAGGCCCGGAGGGACAAGAATGGTGGGACTTGAGCATTACCTGACCGTGGCGGCGGCACTGTTCGTCATCGGGATCTTCGGCATCTTCCTGAACCGGAAGAATGTCATCGTGATCCTGATGTCGATCGAACTGATGCTGCTGTCGGTGAATATCAACCTCGTGGCCTTTTCCAGCCATCTGGGCGATCTGGTGGGGCAGGTCTTCACCATGTTCGTGCTCACCGTCGCCGCCGCCGAGGCAGCGATCGGGCTGGCCATTCTGGTCTGTTTCTTCCGGAACCGCGGCACGATTGATGTCGAAGACGTCAACGTGATGAAAGGCTGATTTCCATGGCGACGACGCTTCTCTTTGCACCGCTCATCGGGGCGATCATCTGCGGCTTCGGCTGGCGGCTGATCGGCGAAAAGGCGGCCCAGGTGGTCGCCACCGGCCTGCTGTTCCTGTCGGCTTTCCTGTCGTGGTATCTGTTCCTGACCTATGACGGAAATGCGCAGTCGATCCAGATCCTGCGCTTCATCGACTCCGGCTCGCTGGTCGGCGACTGGGCCTTCCGGCTGGACCGGCTGACCACCGTCATGCTGATCGTGATCACCACGGTCTCGGCGCTCGTGCACCTCTACAGCTTCGGCTACATGGCGCATGACGACAACTGGGAGCACCACGAGCATTACAAGGCGCGCTTCTTCGCCTATCTGTCGTTCTTCACCTTCGCCATGCTGATGCTGGTCACCGCCGACAATCTGGTGCAGATCTTCTTCGGCTGGGAAGGCGTGGGCGTGGCCTCCTATCTGCTGATCGGTTTCTATTACCGCAAGGACAGCGCCAATGCCGCCGCGATCAAGGCCTTCGTCGTCAACCGGGTAGGCGATTTCGGATTCATCATCGGCATCATGGCGATCTACCTGCTGACCGACTCGATCCGCTTTGACGACATCTTCGCCGCCGCCCCGGCGCTGGCGGAGACCACCGTGCGCTTCCTGTGGACCGACTGGAACGCGATCAACATGATCTGCTTCTTCCTGTTCATCGGCGCCATGGGCAAATCGGCGCAGCTGTTCCTGCACACCTGGTTGCCCGATGCGATGGAGGGCCCGACCCCGGTTTCGGCGCTCATTCACGCCGCCACCATGGTCACCGCCGGCGTGTTCCTGGTCAGCCGCATGTCGCCGCTGATGGAATATGCCGAGAACGCGCGCGACTTCATCGTGCTGATCGGCGCCTTCACCGCGCTCTTTGCCGCGACGGTGGGTCTGGTGCAGAACGACATCAAGCGCGTCATCGCCTATTCGACCTGCTCGCAGCTCGGCTTCATGTTCGTGGCCGCTGGGGTCGGTGTCTATTCGGTGGCGATGTTCCACCTGCTGACCCATGCCTTCTTCAAGGCCATGCTGTTCCTGGGCGCCGGCTCGGTGATCCATGCCATGCACCATGAACAGGACATGCGGAACTATGGCGCGCTGCGGAAGAAGATTCCCTTGACCTTCTGGGCGATGATGATCGGCACCTTCGCCATCACCGGCGTCGGCATCCCGCTGACCCATCTGGGCTTCGCCGGCTTCCTGTCCAAGGACGCGATCATCGAAAGCGCCTATGCGGGCAGCGGCTATGCCTTCTGGCTTCTGGTCATCGCGGCCTGCTTTACCAGCTTCTATAGCTGGCGGCTGATCTTCCTGACCTTCTACGGCAAGCCGCGCGGCGACCATCATGCCCATGACCATGCGCATGAAAGCCCGCCGGTCATGACCATCCCGCTGGGCGTGCTGGCCGTGGGCGCGGTCTTTGCCGGCATGGTCTGGTATGGTCCCTTCTTCGGCGACCACCACAAGGTCACGGAATATTTCCACATCGCCGGCGCGCAGCATGAGGCCGCCGAGGGCGAGGAGGCCGCGGAACACGCGACTACCGAGGCCCCCGCTGCCGATACGGCCGCCGAGGGCGAGCCCGCCGCCGAGGCCGCCCATGCCGAGGTTGCCGCGCCGGTCGGCGGTGCGATCTACATGCATCCCGACAACCACATCATGGACGAGGCGCATCATGCGCCGGCCTGGGTCAAGGTCTCGCCCTTCATCGCCATGGTTCTGGGGCTGATCACCGCCTGGACCTTCTACATCGCCAACCCGTCGCTGCCCAAGCGGCTGGCGGCGCGGCAGCCGGCGCTGTATCA
>ERZ869909.2522-NODE-2522-length-11937-cov-27.615683_pt1 | contig 11937 bp, 14 predicted proteins | sample MGYA00520892_ERZ869909 | MGnify/ENA primary metagenome ERZ869909 (study PRJEB32215, sample SAMEA104723947) | bioreactor metagenome | biome: bioreactor; feature: anaerobic bioreactor; material: water | place: China | collected 2015-03-12 ... | reverse complement strand
GAGCTTACAAAACGTTTGAGTTCACCCGTTTCCTCTTCTGAAAAGTTAACTAAAATTTATGAATGCAAACTAAAGGCGAAACGTTATGCCTTATGTTATAAAGACCACAACTGACAATGAACGAATGGACAAAAATATTTAGCCAAGTATCACAACTTAAAGTGAGAAGCGTGACTGACGCTTTATTTAAGTATGGACTTTTATGTCTTGTAATTGGTGTAATTGCAGCTATCTTTTCTGACAAAGATTGGGTAACTATTACTGCTTTTTGTTTCGCAGGACTTTTTCTTTTATTGGGACTTGGGTTTTACAGCTATTTTGCAATTAAAAAACCTGACTATTTAAGAAGCGAAACTTATCAGTTGAAAAAACAAGCGTTTGAAATGTTAGGCGACAATGAGAGAGCCAATAACAAAAATTTGGGTAACATTCCTTCACTTATGAATCCATATTACAATCAAAGTGACCTTGACGAAGAAAATCCGCTATTAAAATGAATTGGGACAAATTTTATATAATAACAATGGACAAAGGTGGACTGTTAGACACTTTCGATTCTCAAAAGTTCCACAACCAATTGACAAAAGCGAATGGGATAAAAGCTTGGTGGCATTATCTTGAATCGACTTACATTATAAGAGTAGAGTTTGGTGTGACAGCAAAAAATGTTTCAGACTACATCAGAAGCATTGCCCCAAACAAAAAATTCTTTACAAGTGAGTTAAAACTTGACAATTATAACGGATTCCTTCCGCAAGAAGCGTGGGATTGGATAAACAACAACAGAAAATAAATATGGACACAGAAAAATTCATTGAAGGACTTGAGCCTTTATTCAAAATGACAGTTGACTCAAATTTATGGGTTAAAACGCTTTCAAGACATTATATCAGAACAATTAGTGGATTGACAGGAAAGACTGAAGAAGAAATTAAAAAAGAAATGGACGAAATTTTAACCAAAGTCAAAGCAGAAACAGAAGACGCAATAAAGAAACACAAGGCATAACAGGCGTTTGGCTCAATGGCGGGTGCAGTGGTTAATTGAACATTCTACCTCGCATCAACTTTTGTGGTGTATTGACAGTTTAGTGCTCCGAAATCCGCCACTGCGCCAAGCGCCAAAACGTTAGGCAACAACTAAATGACAAACATACTTGAGAAAATAGCACTTGGTTGGTTAAAGTCCGAAATGGACTTCCTAAAAGATATTCCGTATAGCATGGACTTCTTTGAATTTAATTTAATAGGTAACAAACGAACACATTATCAAGTCCAAGAATGGATAAGTCCAAAGGATCTCGAAATTCAGGAAAAATTTAAAAATTGGGATGGGAAAAGTCCTTTAAATTTTGAAATTTCAAATGATGGCAAAGGATATATTGCATCTTTTTCAAAAGCCTTTAAAAAAGAAAAAATACCTAAAAAACTTCCTGAAATTGGACACCTGAAATTGTATAATTCATCAAAAGTAACCGATTTTATTCTTTCCGATTTTCTGGAAAATTCTGGAATGTTTGTAAGTAAAAGGGCTAAACAAATTCTTGAAAAGTACAATGTTGGGAAGTTCAAATTTTATCCAGCCGAAATTGAACACAAGAATATAAGGTATAAAGATTATTTCTTTTTCAGATGTGATAATAATGTTGATCAATTTATTGATATAACAAACTCTACATTCTATTATCAAAAGCCTTCATTCGGAGCCGAAGGACGGACTAAGATAACATTTAAAAATGAAACGGAAATTCTTGATTTCTTAAAACGAAATGAAGGAAAACAATACAATGACTGTGAATTTGTTTACTCAGAACAGATTGTCTTTAGGACAAATTTTCCTGAAGCAGATTTTTTCTTTCTTAAGAAGTTCATGTATGGAAGATCAAAACCATTTATCTCCAAAAGATTGATGGAAGCCTTAAATGAATGCTCGGGCATTGAATTTGAACCAACCAAAGCGATAAAATGAAACTCCTAATTGAAGTTGTAGTAGGTTACATGTACAAAGTCCAGAAGAATCAACTGGACACTTCAAAATTCAAAGAGGAGTTTGCTGCAATTCGACATGGGAATTACTTGCAGTTTTTTAATCTGATAGGAAAACCAGTAGACTTTATTGTAACATACGATAATGGCCGGATTAGTAATAGTGTTATCGTGGAAGAAAACGAGGCTACTTTTATTGCATTAAATAAAGTGGGGGAATCACTAAAGGACTTTCTGAAAAGAACAAGGCGTGAATTTGGCGAGATAAATGACAATGATCTTTCTGATGAAGTCTTTGAAAAAGCAGCTCTTTTTGAACTCTCCCTTAGAATGCACTCCAACTATAAAAGACTGACGAGTGAAGAAATAAGGTTTATTGACATTATCAATAGACTTAACATATTAGATACTGAGAAAGATGTTTTTCATGAAGGAAGAAGGTTTATTAATTACATTAAAAGACCTGAAAAACTGAAATACTCTTGGAGCGAAGGTGTTGAAAAGTTAAGCATTGCATACAATTTAATGCAAGATAAGAAGATGACGATTACCTAAATCTCGAAAAAGATGGATTATTTCCTATTGATAATATCGATACCGATAATGTACTACACCATAAAAGGAGTGAAAAAGAGGTACAATAATCACGACAGTTTCAAAGATCGAAAATTGTATTACTCAGATGTGTTAGGAATGTTATGTGGAATCGGTTTATTTATTGTCAGTCTTCTGAGAATCTTTGGTTATGACATAAAATAGGAGTGTTGCTAACAGGTGCTCAAGCGCCAGCCCAAAATCTTGCTTCGGAGAAACGTTAAAACCGAAAGAAAAAGTTCTATCTTCGAAACAACAATTTATTTAAAGAGTTGGGCCGTGCGCCTAGCACCAAAACGTTATGCGGCACTCTAAAACGACAAAACCCAATAGATAAGAAACTATAAATGAAAGACTTTTTTACTCTTCAAGAGATAGCCGACTGGCAACTACATAACGACAAATCACAAGTTGAATTACCTTCAATTCAGAGAGGTTTTGTATGGAAACCTAAACAAGTAGAAGATTTGTGGGACTCATTATTAAGAGGTTTTCCAATAGGTTCATTTTTGTTTTCCAAAAGTGGAGATAAACTATACTTAATGGACGGACAACAACGTTCGACATCTATATTTTTGGGACATTTCAATCCTTATAATCAAATTGACGCTACAGAAGCTTGGTCTATTAAGGGAGAACTTCCAGTATTATGGATTGACATAAAACCCGAAGTATTATCTAATTCAAGTAAATATTTATTTAGATTAACAACTCGTTCTCATCCGTGGGGTTATCAGGCAAGTAACAATGACTCCAAACTTATTGTTTCAGATAGGCGAAAAGCGTTAGAGCTATTTAAGCAACATTCAAAAAATGACGATGGTTATACATCATTTAAAAATTCAACAACATTTCCATTTGACTGTAGTTTTCCTCTACCACTTTGTTTCTTCATAGAGTCTGACAGTATCGAAAGTGTAATTGCAAAATGTGAATTACATCTGCCAGAATATTTTTCTACTAAAAGAGGTGGTTTTAATAACAAATCAGAGTTCATAAACACTTTAAAAACTAACCTTTCGGCTGAATTAAACAATATCTTTCTAGATATTGAACAAGTCAAAAAGACAATTATAAAATCTAATGTAATTCAAGATAGAGTTTTGAATGAAGAAAATGAATCGGAAAACCCAACACTCTTTGTAAGAATTAACTCTGCTGGAACAACTCTGACAGGAGACGACTTGATATATTCAATTTACAAAGCAACATTTCCAGATTCAAAAAATCTTATTGAAAATGTAGGACTAAATTTCATTTCGCCAACTCAAGTTCTCTCATTGGTTTCAAGGATAGTATCATCAGAATTGGATAACAAAAATTACACTAAAAAACTAAACGTCAGGGATTTTCAAAGAAAAATAAAAAACGATGCATTCAAAAACCTTCTTAAGGATTTGATTCAATCAAGAGAAATTGAAAAACTATTTAACAAATCCATTTCGATACTTTCTTGCAAAGACAACCAACAATTCAAAGGAGAAATTCCGCCCATTATCATAAAACAGTTCATTAAAAGAAATCAGGAATTGTATCTTTTTTTCTTGTATTGGCTACATACTAATTCAGAAAATCAAATGGACGATATTCTTCAATTGAAAATTGTATCAAAACTTTTATGTTTCTCTTGGTTTGGTTTTGACAATTTGCCCCGTTTATGGTCAGAAAACATATCAAACAAAAATTTTTGGAATGAACCTCTTAACAATTTAATATGGTGGGACGGCTCAGACGGAATCCATTTTATACTTCCACCTGACTTATTGAGAAAGTATTACCAACAAGAGGAAATCATAAATATATTCAGAACCAATAATGAACATAAATGGGGTTTGAATCCAAATGGTGTTGGCGAGCAAATAACTTCTTATTACAAGTCTGTAAAGAAAGAAGAATTTGAAATGACGAAGGCTAATGAGTTCTTTTGGAGTTTTATTGGTAAAATTCAGTATAACAAGCAAATGATATTATTTGCACAACGTGACTATATTAACTCCACATTTAAAGACTTTAACCAACTAGACGAGATTGAAGACACAAATGTTCCCTGGGACTGGGATCATATTTACCCTAGTGAATGGGTGTATAGAAAGGTATATTGTAACCAAAGTATAAAAGATTGGAACAATACAAACGGAAATTTCAGAGCAATTTCATTGGAACATAACAGAAGTAGAAGTAATCAACAATCTCCAAAAGACATATCAGACTTAAAAGAACGTGAATATTCATTTATAAAAGACAATGATTGGACATTTTGGAAAAACATCGACAACCGAATTTGGGACGACAAAATTGACAATCATTTCAAAGCAATTACCAATAGGACTATAAACATTTATGAGTGTTTTTGGAACGATTTAAAAATGAATGAATTGATTAAACAATGACGATTAGAAAAGAAGAGCGACCGCATAACAGCCGTTTTGCAAAAGCGGGGGTTTCGTGCTTCTATGACAGTGAAGTGCTAAATTCGAGCTTTGTGCATCTAATGAAGTTTAGTGCTGAAAAACCCCGCCTTCGCAAACTAAAGGCAAAACGTTACGTGCCATTTAATTAAATGAAACAATTTGGATCCATATTGACGTTTTTAGCAGGGACAATTATTTTGTATGGTTGTTCTATTGATGCGGGTACCCATGGGGCGATTGAGACTTTTTATTTCAAAAACACGAACGAAGAAATTGTAAGTATTGTAGACTGAACCTATTTGACATAACGTTGTACGTCATTGTAATACGAACCATCAAAGTAAAGACTTCCTTAAAAATCGACAAATTAGATGAGTTTTGAGAGAATAAACTTCTTATAAAGACAAATAAATATCAAATAAATAGATTTGATACTATCTATTATTACTATATTTGTTCAAACAAATGATTTTATGGGTAGTATAAGTCTTATTCCAACAGAAAAAATAATTGAACGCTTACGGTATGAAAATCCTTGGTGGGTTAACAAACAAATACCGGAAGTGTATAGCACAATGGCCAAGCGACTATATTTTAGTTTGTTTTATCCATTTGTAATTGAAAAAAATGTAAAAAGAGCATTGGTTCTAATGGGGCCAAGACGTGTTGGTAAAACTGTAATGTTATTTCACAGTATACAACAATTATTGACTGAAAATGTAAATCCGCAAAAAATATTTTTTATAGGTATCGACAACCCTATTTATGTGCACTTAAGTTTAGAAGACATTTTAAATTTGTGTAAGCAATCACTCAATCAGGAGAATCTAAATGGTTGCTATGTTTTTTTTGACGAAATACAATACCTGAAAGATTGGGAACGCCACCTTAAAGTGTTAGTTGACTCCTTTCCTGAAACGAAATTTATTGTATCAGGTTCAGCAGCCGCAGCATTAAAATGGCACAGCACAGAAAGCGGAGCAGGTAGATTTACAGATTTTATGTTGCCTCCACTTACATTCCAGGAGTACATTCATCTAAAAGAAATGAACCACTTAATATACAATGGAGAAATAAGCTACGGAGAAAATAAAATACCATATTGTCTTTCACACGATATAAAGGTTTTAAATAAAGAGTTTGTACATTACTTAAACTTTGGTGGTTACCCAGAAGTTGTTTTAAGTGAAAAAATACAGAGTGATATGGGACGATACGTAAAAAACGATATCGTAGATAAAGTATTACTTAGAGATTTACCAAGTTTATACGGCATAAAAGACGTACAAGAGTTAAACCGATTTTTTACTTACATAGCTTATAACACTGGTAATGAATTTTCTTATGAAACAATGAGTAAACAAAGCGGAATACAAAAAGATACTTTGAAAAAATACCTAGAATATTTAGAAGCAGCATTCTTAATCAAAGTATTAAACAAAGTTGATGTAACAGCAAAACGACTAAAACGAATAACCAGCTTCAAAGTGTATTTGACAAATCCATCATTGCGAACAGCCTTATTTTCGCCCATTAGTGAAACGGACAGTGAAATGGGGAATATGGTGGAAACAGCAGTTTTATCGCAATGGATGCATAGAGAAAAATTGGATTTAACCTATGCACGATGGAAAGAAGGTAGAAATGAAGGTGAAGTAGACTTAGTGCTGGTTGATGATAAAAAATATAAACCTCAATGGGGTGTTGAGATAAAATGGAGTAATCGATATTTTGAAAAACCAAACGAATTAAAAAGTTTAATACATTTTTGTAAAAGCAACAATTTTAAATTTGCTTTGGTAACATCAATAGACCAACTAGGAATAAAGCAAATAGAAGGTTTACAATTTTCATTTTTACCAGCTTCAATATATAGTTACAATATTGGCGACATAACATTGAAAATGAAGAATCAAAATTAGAGTGTGTAAAACAACGAACGCACAACAGCACCTCCCCAAAAGTGGCAGTTCAGCTGTTTAACCAAGCTTTCCCGCTGAGGTGGGACAAGTCGTGCTTCTATCAAACTGTGTGCTTAGTTGACAGTGAAGTGCTTCGAATTGAAAATCACGAACACCTTAGAAATATTGACTTTGTGAGTAAATCGCCACCTTCGCAAACTAAAGGTAAAACGTTATATGCGATTTTAGCAGACCGCATGACAGACATCTAAAAAAATTAAAATGACTTTTTTGGTTTCACTTTAGGGAAACTTTCTTATCTTTGTATCGTGGACAAAAATCAGAAACATAGAAAGATTACGTTTTACAAGAACTACTTTCAAGACTTCTTTTCCAAACAAAACAAAAAAGTAAAAGCAAAAATTGTTTGGACTTTTGACTTGGTTGAAGACTTACAAAGAGTTCCTGAAAGGTATCTGAAACACATAGATAACACGGACGGACTTTATGAAATCAGAGTTCAACTTGCTAGCGACATTTTTAGAATTTTCTGTTTTTTTGACCAAGGACAATTAGTTGTCTTAGCGAACGGATTTCAAAAGAAAACGCAAAAGACACCTAAAAAAGAAATTGAAATCGCACTTAAAATAAAAGCAGAATATGAAAACGAATCCCGATAAGTCGGGACACGAATTCAAAAACAAAAAATAAATATTATGAGTAAAAATAAAAACTTGATGACTTTAGAAGAGTTCAAAGAAAAAAACTACGGAAAACGTGGGACAAAGGAACGTGACGAACTTGAAACAGGTTATGAAGCATTTAAAATCGGTGCTTTGATTCACGACACTCGTATTGAAATGGGAATGACACAAGAACAACTTGCAGAAAAAGTTGGGACAACTAAATCCTACATTTCAAAAATTGAGAACAATCTGAAAGAAGCTCGCATTTCGACACTTCAAAAAATCATTGAACTTGGTTTTGGCGGACGACTTGAACTGAACGTAAAATTATAACGGACAACTTGACCGGAAAAAGAAAACCCGCATATCAGCCGTTCTTATGTAAAGCACCCAAAAGTTTTGCACAACTTTCGAATCAAGATTAAATGCTAATTCGGGGTTTAAGCAATGTTTGGGGATTTGGTGGGGCAATCGCCACCTTCGCAAACTAAAGGCAAAACGTTCCCGCCAAGCATAAGACCCACATTTAGGAGGTTGACTACTATAATCCATGCATATTTTGCGGAGAATAAGCAGTATATTTGTCGCAGAATATGCTGAGAATGAAAACTTATATACACGAGAACGAAAACTGGACAGACTTTACTTGGGACAATAAAAAAGTGATGTTAAAACTTGGTGAAGATAATTTAGGCGCACCAGAACGATGTGATTAATTAAATGCCCAAGCCCAAAGCATAGCTACACCAATTCCGACAACTGGTGAAAGAAGCGCCATAAGCAATCCCCCATTTCTAAATTCCTTTTGATCGATTAATCCAGTAGCAAATGAAATTGCATTGGACGGCGTCGAAACGGGGAACATCAGAGCGGAGGAACAACTAATCGCAATTACAACAGGAGCAGCCAAACCATAAATACCTGCAAGCGAAATCCCTAGCGGAACTAAAATGGCAGCCGCAGCGGTATTGCTCATTACGTTCGACACGATGCCGGCGAGATATGCAAATATAATCAACAAACCTATTGGCCATATAGACAGTGACATAAGCGCATCCATGGCAATACGGGCCAAGCCGACATCGACAATTGCTATTCCCAAGGCCAAACCACCCGCAACAAGCATGAGCGTCTCCCAGGGCACGTTGCGGACATCTTTTGCGGTAATAACCTGCGTCAAGGTCAACAGTACAATCGGCACTGCCGAAGTAGCTGCAGCAGGCACACCGTGGAGTTTCTCAGTCATCCAAAGCAGAATAGTGATTACTAGTGTAATCAGTACAGCACGTCTGTTGCGAATACGTGACCGATTTACCACAGTAAGCGATTGCCAATCCACTTCATAGGCATTGATATCCACCGGAAGCTGTCTCACTAAAAAACGGTAATAGATATAGAGCAAAATGATAGCCGCTGGAATGCCGAACAGCATCCAATCCAGAAATGAAATGGCCACTCCCACTTCTTGTAAAGCCCCTGCAGCAATAGCATTAGGAGTACTACCAATGATTGTTCCTATGCCTCCCAATGTAGCAGCGGCAGGAATTCCAATCAAAAGAGCTTTGGACATGGGGTGTGCCTTGCCAAGCTGAGTAACCAATGGCAATACAGAGCCAAGCATCATCGCCGTAGTAGCTGTGTTGGAAATGACCATACTGCCAATTGCAGTAGTTAGCATCAAACCGAAGAGCAATTTACGGGGATGTGTTCCAAAACGTTTTAGTGTAAAGGCAAACAACGATTTATCCAAATGAGCAACCCGCATACCTTCGGCTAGGAAAAAGCCTCCCAAGAGAAGCCAGATGACATTGCTTGTCCACGTATCCACATAGACCTCGACATCGGATGTTTCGTCCAATATAAATTCCGTTCCAAAACCCAAGAGCATCATGCCGATAATCAAAATACCGACAGCGAAAGGCGGAATGGCCTCCGTAATCCATAAACCAATAGCTAAAAGGGATACAAAAAACACATAATCTACCGCATCACCATAGCCGAGCTGTCTGAAAAAATATACGGCAATACCGGATATAACTAAATTGCCCGTAAATGTAGAGGTATTAAACAACCACCCCAATTGTTTTTTACCGTATCGTGTAAAAGCTGCGAATCGCGAATCGTTGTCTGACATAATTAATTTTTATCCTTCGTTAGATTTTTCAGTAAATCGTGTTGTTTTACTGTGCAGAAAATGGACGCTCACAGGTCGAATAGGTATGCACCATTGCGCACAAATTACGTATTTCTTTATTTTCCACGCGATAAAGGTCGTCATTCTTGCTGTAATGTTCAAGATCTTGCAGCTATTCGTTGTTAACTGCAATGGATAACTACTCGTGATAAACTATAAACATCATAATTTCAATGAAGCAAACCAAATATGACTTCAATTACCAGAGATGAAATAGAAAAATTGGATGATTTAATGATTACTTAGTCGTCCCAATATTGTTTTTAAGCTTGACTTTAGTTTGTTGAGCGATTCGGATACTGCTTGTTCTTCGGTATCAGATTGACTCGAAACCGCAATTGGATTCCTTCCGCTGAGCCGGGCTTCCAGTAAGCAACGTTTTGCCTTTAGTCCTTCTTTGTCACCGTCTTCATCCGATAGGTGAACTTCTATTCGTGTAATTTGAGAACTGTATTTTTCTAAATCTTCCTCAATCAAAATAGTTAAAGGTGTGATGAAATCTTCGGTTCCGTTGATGTTTTTGTCTGTATTAAATTGAATTTTCATGGCTTTCTTGTTTTTAAAAAATAGGTTGTTATTTATTTGCTTAATATCTAAATATGGCTGCAATACCCGATTGAGTAGGCATATTTTCTTTGGAAATAACAATCACTTTTGTTCCTTTTTCCGTTGCCATTTCGGATATATCGTCTAACAAATCGCCTATTTCAGGATTATTCAAATTCCCGAATTCTATTTCGCCTGAATTAGAATCAATTATTTTTCCGGGTATTATTCGGTTTTGTTCTAAGAGTAAAGTGTCTACTCTTCCAGCGGCCACAGCTTTGGCCACTTTTTCTAAACTATCGCTACCGTTGCTTTTCTCTTTTGCCTGTTCAAATTTTTCGATTATTTCTTTCAACCTCATTAAGTAGTTCGGCTGCATTGTTTCCCACGCCATTTCTGCTATTTTTTCATCTTGCAAAAATTTTGTGCTTACCATGATGCCCTCTTTTTGAAGCAATGGGTTCTTGTTTACTTTATGAAAAAGATGATGGTGTTCTGGTAACGCTGCAAGCACCAGCGGTAAACCCGTTGGTTTTGAATAGTGCTCATCAATTGCCAATGAAATTATTCTGAAATATTTTTCAATGTCTTTATCCATTTGGTCTTTCCTTCCGCCATCACCATGATGCATATTAGAACTTTCTCCACTTGTTCCACCATAAGATGCCACAGTGGAATGCTTTTCGGTCAAATCTTCTCCTAATGCTTCGGTTAAAGTTTTCGGTATTTCCGGGTTGAGTTCAATTTCTGATACACTAAAACGATTTCCTTCAAATAGTTGAAAGCTGTCAAGATTTAAACTTAATATATGATAGCGGTCAACAGATTGTAAATATCGCCTCAATGGTTTGACATGGAACCTGTCGGCAACAATCACCAATGCATTAACGGGCACTTGCAGATAGATTATTTTAAGAAAATCAACCCCACTAAAAATTACCAAACCATCCATCGTTTTATTCCAAAGCGCAGAATTTTTGCTTAATAAGTCGAATGGCTTGATAAATTGCTGAACTTCTACTTCCGAATATTTTTCGTGTAAAGACTCTTTCAATTGTTTTACGAGATTTTTGAAAAGAATTATATCCTGTAGGTTTTCGGGATGGCTGCGATGTGTGGGCATGTATATCGAAATACAATGAGTATTCTCAACTAATAATTCTTGGAGTAATTCTTTTGTAAGTGTTGTGATTTTGGTTTCCATCTCTTATGTTTATTTGATTTAGTGATTTATACTGCGGCACTTTTACATTCTTCAGCACACGCAAGGCATGTTTCAGTACATTTTTCACAAGTGGAAATACATTTTTCGAGCATTTCAGTAGTTGTTGTTTTCATTTTTATGAATATTAGTGTGTAACGGAATTGTTAGATCCCAAAAGTGGTCAATATTTAAGCCAATAACTTTACACAATTATGAAAATAAATTACATTATTCACACTTGTCTATTAAACAACAGCTCATTTTCGGGCTGTTGTTTTTCGGTTGTTTTGGATTTACAGAGGGTGGGTAGGCAAAGGCAAATATGTTCTTCTTGTCTTGATAACCTGAGTTCGATTATTCTTTTGCCATCACAATAATTACAAAAACTTAATATTCACAATTTTAAATCATTCTAA
>ERZ869909.2521-NODE-2521-length-11937-cov-31.667538_pt1 | contig 11937 bp, 8 predicted proteins | sample MGYA00520892_ERZ869909 | MGnify/ENA primary metagenome ERZ869909 (study PRJEB32215, sample SAMEA104723947) | bioreactor metagenome | biome: bioreactor; feature: anaerobic bioreactor; material: water | place: China | collected 2015-03-12 ... | reverse complement strand
GCGCGCGTTGAAGTAGAGCTCGAGCGGGACGATGGTCATGCCCTTGCGGGTGACGGCCTGGAACAGCTTCGCAAGCTGGCTCTTGTGCAGCAGGAGGCGGCGCTTGCGGCGCGGCTCGTGCTGGAAGAAGGCGCCGGCGTCCTGGTACTCGGGGATATAGGCGTTGATCAGACAGAAGCTGCCGTCGTCCTCGAACGACGCGTAGCTTTCGGTGATGTTGGCCTGGCCGCGGCGCAGGCTCTTCACCTCCGTGCCCTTCAACTCCAGGCCGGCTTCGTAGTCGTCGGTGACGAAATATTCGTGGCGTGCCTTCCGGTTCTCGGCAACGAGCCGGCGGCCGTCGTCCTTCTTGGCCGACATGGCTCTTTTGCTTTCTTCTATTCGGCGGCAGCGGCCGTGATCAGGCCCACCTTGGCGAGCGCCGCGTCCACGACCTTCTTGCCCGCATCGGTGACCGGCACCATCGGCAAGCGCATCTCCGCCGAGCAGAGGCCCAGGCGCGAGGCGGCATACTTCACAGGGCCCGGATTGGTCTCGACGAAGAGCGCGTCGAACAGCGGCATCAACCGATCCTGAAGCGTGAGGGCGGCTGCGAAATCGCCCTTCATGCACGCGTTCTGGAACTCCGAGCACAGCCGCGGCGCGACGTTCGAGGCCACCGAGATGCAGCCGTGTCCGCCGTGCGCCATGAAGGCGAGCGCGGTTGCGTCCTCGCCCGAGAGCTGATTGAACTCGGGGCCCATGGCGGCGCGCTGCTGGGAGACGCGCGCGAGATTGGCGGTGGCGTCCTTCACGCTGGTCACGTTCTTCAGTTCGAAGATGCGCGCCATCGTCTCGACCGACATGTCGACATTGGTGCGGCCGGGAATGTTGTAGATGACGATGGGGATGCCGACCTTGTCGTCGATCGCCTTGAAGTGCTGGTAGAGACCTTCCTGGCTCGGCTTGTTGTAATACGGGTTGACGATGAGGAGGCCGTCCGCGCCCGCCTTCTCCGCGTGCTGCGACAGCTCGATGGCCTCGTCGGTGGAGTTGGAGCCGGTGCCGGCGATCACGGGCACGCGTCCGCGCGCCGCCTCGATCACGACCTCGATGACGCGCTTATGCTCGTCGAAATTCAAAGTCGGGCTTTCGCCCGTCGTTCCGGTGGGAACGAGGCCGTGCGTGCCCTCGGTAATCTGCCACTCGACAAGGCGGCGCAGCGCCTCCTCGTCGACGAGGCCGTTCTTGAACGGCGTCACCAGCGCCGTGATGGAGCCTCTGAACATGCCCTCTCCCGCTTAAATCTCTAGAGCGTCTTCCGATCCGATAGAATTCGGATCGGAAGACGCTCCAGTTCTTTGATGAGACCGATGATTCACGCTTCAGGCTGATAGGGCCTGAAGCGATCATGGTCTCTTTAGCGAAACCGATGATTCACGCTTCAGGCTGATAGGGCCTGAAGCGATCATGGTCTAGTATCTCCGGCGGCGATGCACACCTGCCGGCCCTTCCGCGCGGACAGGCACCTTGAACGCCTGCGTCCGAGTTTGTACCCTCTTGGCGTTGCGTTCGCCCCGGTCACGGCCTCAAATGCGGCTTGGATCGTGGACATTATGCGCTCAGGCGGCAGCCTGCAAGAACACGACGTGGTATCCAGCCCGCTTCACGAGACCGTCCGGTAGCCCCGCTCGCAGATCGCGCGGGGCCGCCGTTCAGGAACCAGCGCCGGCGATCCGGCGCTTTTCGAGGATGAGCGTGAAAGGACAGACGCCGAACGCCTTCTGGCTCCGCCAGCGCCTCGCCATTGCGGCCGGGGCCCTCGCCCTGCTGGCGGCGGTGCTGGCGCCCGTCACCGCTCTCGCCCAGAAGTTCCCCGAGCTGCCGGCCCCCGCCAACCCGACCAAGGCGGAGCGGGCGTTCATGTCGCGGATGGATGCGGTCATCAAGCCGCTCGTCTCGCTCGACATCAGCGACGCCGACAAAGAGCGGGTCAAGGCCGCGTTCCGGGCGCTCGGCGCCGGCCAGGGCGACGTGGAGAAGGCCCGGGCGCTGAAGAAGGAGATCTCCGATCCTGTCGCGCGGAAGCTCGTCCATTGGTGGCGGCTCCGGCGGGGGCACGGCACGGCGGACGAATACCGCGCCTTTCTCGACGCGAATCCGGCCTGGGCCAACCGCAACCTCCTCGCGCAGCGGCGCGACGAAGCGCTTTTCACGGCAGGCGGCACCTCGTCCGACATCAAGGCGCATTTCGCAGACAGCGCGCCCGAGAGCGCAGCCGGGTTTGCGGCCCTCGCCTCCGCGCACCTCGCGGAAGGGAACACGGACGAAGCACGCCGCCTCGCCGCGCATGCCTGGCGCAACCACGACCTGCCGGCGCGGCTCGAGGCCGGGTTCCTCGATCGCTTCGGCTCGCTGCTCACGCAAGCCGACCACAAGTGGCGGCTCGACCGCCTGATCATCTCCGACGTGCGCTGGAAGAACGAGAAGGACGCGCAGGTGACGATGGCGCGGCGCGTGCTGCCGCTGTTGCCGGCCGCGGAGCGCAAGAAGGCCGAAGCACGGATTTCGGTGCTGTTCGGCAACAAGACCGCAAGAGCGGCTATCGACGCGCTGCCGGCAGAAAGCGTGCCCGACTGGGGCCTCGTATTCCATCGCATCCAGGCGCTGAGGCGCGCGGGAAAGGTGGAAGAGGCCGCGCGCATGATGCTTTCTGCGCCGACGGAAGAGGCACTCACCGTGGTGCCCGACGTGTGGTGGACCGAGCGGCGCACCACCGCGTACGCCTCGCTCAGGATCGGCAAGCCGAAGCTCGCCTACGAACTCGTGCGGGAAGCCGGGCCGCTCAGCGCGAACCCGCTCAAGGACCAGGCCTTCATGGCCGGGTGGATCGCGCAGCAACACCTCAACGATCCCAAGGCCGCCGAGCCGCACTTCCAGAAACTCTACAAGGAGGCGGACGGGCCGCTGAGCCGCGCGCGTGCCCGCTACTGGATGGGCCGCAACGCGGAGGCGCGCGGGGATGCGGCGGCGGCACAGCGCTATTACCAGGAGGCGACGGCCGATCCCGACACCTTCCACGCGCTGCTTGCGCGCCAGAAGCTCGAGCCCGGCACGCTCGCCGTCACCATCGAGCCGCCGCAGCCGCCGACCGACGCAGAGGCGCGCGCGTTCATCGACCTCGACGCCGCGCGCGCCGTCGTGATCGCACACAAGGCCGGGCTCGACGCCAGCATCCCGCGCGCATTCCTGCTGTCGCTGCGCCAGCACCTCAGGACCGAGCCCGAGGCAGCGATGATCGCACATCTCGCGGAAGCCATCGGCGATACGCAGTCCGCGGTGCGCACGGCCAAGACCGCGATCGCGCGCGGGCAGAACCTCTACTATTACAGCTACCCCGTGCACCCGTTTCCGGCCTACACGCCGCTGCGCAAGCCGCCGGAGACGGCGTTCCTGCTCGGGCTTGCGCGCCAGGAGACGGAGTTCAACACGCAGATCGTCTCGGGCGCCGGCGCCAAGGGCATCCTGCAGGTGATGGCGGTGACGGCCAAGCACGTCTGCCGCGACTACAAGATCAAGTGCGACCTCGACCGGCTGCTCAAGGACCCGTCGTACAATACCATGCTGGCGTCCGCTTACGTGGGCGACCGGATGCGGGACGTGCGCGGCTCGTACATCCTGACGCTCACCAGCTACAATGCCGGGCCGGGGCGCACGCGGCAGTGGATCCGCGAGTTCGGCGATCCGCGGGAGCCCGGCGTCGATCCCATCGACTGGATCGAGCGCATCCCGATCCAGGAGACGCGTGAGTACGTGGGCAAGGTGCTGGCCAACATCCAGATCTATCGCGCGCGCCTCGGCGAGGAGGACGCTGCGCTGAGGCTCGAAGAGGACCTCAACCGGGCCAGCGTGGCAGGACGCGCGACGTCGACGCGCTCGGACGGGTGATAAAGGCTTTGCGTTTTCGTTTCCCGGGAGGTGGGCGCCTCGAAGGAGATCAACAGTGGGGGTACCAGTATGACGCGTTCCGTCGAGACGTTCCGAGAGATCCGCTTCACGGCCCGCGACGGGCTCAGGCTCTATGGCCGCCATTATCCGGCTGCCGCCACGCGCGATGGCACATCGAGGCGGCCGCTGGTGTGCCTCGCGGGGCTGACGCGCAACAGCCGGGATTTCCACGTGATCGCCGAAGCGCTCTCGCAGCGCGTCAACACCCCGCGCGACGTCTATACGCTCGACTATCGTGGACGCGGGTCTTCCGAGTCCGATCCCGAATGGCGCAACTACAATGTGCCGTTCGAGGCGATGGACGTGCTCGACTTCCTCACCGTGACGGGCCTTCACGGTGCGGCCATCCTCGGCACCTCGCGCGGCGGCATCATCGCCATGGTGATGGCGGCCATGCAGCCGAAGGCGCTCGGTCCCGTCGTGCTCAACGACATCGGGCCCGTCATCGACGCGAAGGGGCTTCAGCGCATCTCGGCCTACGTGGGACGCATCCCGCTGCCGGCCTCGTGGGCAGACGCCGGCCTGCTCGTCCATGACATGGGCAAGCGCGCCTTCCCGAACGTCTCGCGGGAGGAGTGCGTCGAGATCGCGAAGCAATGGTTCAACGAGCACAAGGGGCGTCCGGCGCCGGGATACGATCCGGCGCTGTCGAACGCGCTTTCGGTGCTCGACGGGCCGATCCCGGCGCTGTGGCCGCAGTTCGACGCGCTGAAGCGCGTGCCCGTGCTGGTGATGCGGGGCGAGAACTCCGACATCCTCGCGGAGGCGACGGTGGCGGAGATGGCACGCCGCCATCCGGCGCTTTCGTCGCTCACGGTGCCGGCGCAAGGCCATGCGCCCCTGCTCCGCGACGACGAGACGATCGGCGCGGTGGCCGAATTTCTCTCGGCAACGGAAGCGAACGCGTGGCAGCCGCGGCTCGCCTACGGCTGAGCGCGTCCGCATCGGGACGGCGTGATCAAGCTCACCAGGATCAACGCCACGAATCCGGCCAGCGCGCCGAAGATGCCGGACGAGGCGCTGTCGATGCCCCCCCAGTTGGCGAGGCCCACCCGCGTCGCGCTGCCGCGCGCGAGGTCGTCCAGGGCAGCGTCGGCCTCGGCGCGCTCTTCCTCGGTTGCGGCGTCGCGCGCTTCCACGGTCAGCCGCTCGAACTCCTCGACGGCGTACTCGCTTGCGCTCGATAGGGGAGACCACGTGGCGTAGAAGCTGGCCGGGAAGAGCTGCGTGCCGGCCATGTAGTAGCCCGTGACGCCGGCGCCCACGATCATCGCCGCGACGGCACCTGCCGCAGTCGCGCGCCGCCACGCGAGGCCGAGCGCGAGTGCGGGAAAGAGCCCGGCGGCCGCGACAGCCAGCGCGGAGACGACGAGCGGCACGAGGTCGACCGCACCGAACACGGCGACACCTAGGGCAGCGGCGGCCACGACGAGCGCCAGGACGACACCCGCGAGGGTCCGCCCCCGATCATCGGAGCGGTTCGGAGCGACGTTCGCCACGGCGCGGAGGAGACCGGCCGAGACGGCCAGGGCCGCGACCGTGAACGCGACCGCCATCAGAAGAGACACGGCGCCCGGAAACCCTGCGAGACCCGGGACGATCAGCAGGAGCCCCAACGGATCGACGGCAAGGCCGGATTGCGTGAGCACGGCGCCGTCGTTTCCTGCCGCGAGCGCGGCGGCGGGCAGAACCGTTCCGCGATAGATCTCCCACGCGGAGGCCGCGTTCGGATCGAAGACGTGCTGCGCGGCGGCCGCAAACATCACCTGCTGCACGTCCGGATCGAGCGCCTGCCATTGGGCTCCTGATGCGCCTGCGCCGAGCGCGTCCGCGACGGCAGCCACAGTGCGGCTGCCGGCTTCTGCGGCCGAGACCACCTCCTCGAACAGATAAAGCGACGTGCCATGGATGTGCGCGACGCCGGCCGCGAGCGGCGCTTCCAGCCAATGCGGCAGGGACGCGAGTTGTGTGCCGTTTGCAATCGCGCTGTAGACGGCGTGCTTCGCGTACACGGCGAGCGCGGGCACGCTGATCAGGAGGAGCATCACGAACAGCGCGGCCCAGGCGCCGGCGAAGCGCGTCCGGGCAGGATCGCGTGAGGCCGCGAGCGTGCTTGCGAGGTGCGGGAGCGCCGCCACGCCGAGCGCGAGCGTGATCACGAGCGCAACCACGTCCCGCTCGATCAGACGGATGAAAGGCGCCGCATGCGCGCTGAAGGTGTCGAAATCGACGAGGCCGCGCTCGATGAGCGCTTCCTCGATGCCTTGCAGGTCCGGCAACAGGAGGCCGTAGGCGGTGAAGGGAATGGTGGCGCCACCCTCGACACGCAACGCGATCAGCGTCAACGGGACGAAGAGGCTGGCCGCGAGGAGCAGCCAGGCGAGCGCGGAGAGAAGCGCGAAGGGTCGAGCGTCCCGGACGAGCGCGACCGGCAGGGCCAGCGCGACCATCGCGAGCGCGGCCCAGAGAGGCGCGATGCCGAGTGCGCGCTCGGCGAGCAGGGCAACCAGCGTGATATCCGCAACAAGCAGCGGCCAAGCGACGAGTGCGACGAGGACGAGCGCGACGGCCGCGGCAAGGGGGCCAAAGTTTTCGCGGATGGCGGATGCGATCGTCGGCGTGTTCGCCCGCGCGAGACGCGGGGCGATCAGGAGACCGGCGAGGACGACGCCGGCCAGGAGGCCGAGACCGTAGGCCAGATGGTCATAGCCGGCAGCGAACACGAGGCCGGGGAGCGTGGCGAGGAGCGCCGCCGGAAGCGCGGATCCCGCTGCCGATACGCCCCGCAGGACGGCAGCGCTCATGGCTCCCGCTCCTCGGCGTCGATGCGGTTCTGACGGGCCGCCCACCAGAACGCAAGGATGACCAGCCCGATCAGCGCGCCCTGCGCGGCGAAGTAATAGCCCATCGGGAAGCCGCCCACGCGAACGAGGTTGAAGGGTCCTGGCGAGAGCGGCAGACCGACGGCGAGAGCGGCCGCGAAAAGAAGCGCGACGGTCGTGAGGCGCGCCGATCTCAGCCTGTGTCGCCGCTCGGGATGGCGGGCGAGCGCGCGCCGCGTGTGGCCAGCCGCCACCATCAGCAGGCCTGCCGCCAGGATCAGCCCCAAACCGACGGCGCCGACGAGCGGGAAGAGATCCACGCCGGCGGGCGCGACGACGATCCCGAAGGCGCCGGCCAGCACAACGGCGGCCCCGGCGACGAGCAAGAGTCCGAGCCCGATTTCGATCACGTCCGCCCCCCAGCCCTCACGCGCGCGGCCTCACTATCCGTCCGGAGGCTAGACCGTCTTCCGTTCCGAGGGAACCGGATCGGAAGACGGTCTAGCTCTTTGATGAGCTCGATGATTCATGCTTCGGGCTGATAGGGCCCGAAGCGATCATGGGCTCTCTAGCGGGACCAATGATTCACGCTTCGGGCTGATAGGGGCCCCAAGCGATCATGGGCTCTCTAGCGGGACCGATGATTCACGCTTCGGGCTGATAGGGCCCGAAGCGATCATGGGCTCTCTAGCGGGACCGATGATTCACGCTTCGGGCTAATAGGGCCCGAAGCGATCATGGTCCGGCCATGCGCAATCTGTTTGGGCAGGTGAACGATGAGTGGGGCGGATCCGTGGCGACACGCGACATGCTGCGCTTACAGAGGGCTTCGGCGGCCCCGAACGAAATTCGGAGCGGCACCACAGGCGCGCCGCCCCGAAACTCCTCCCTAGACTTGGGCCTTTGTTTTTTGCGTCGGCATGGACGGGCCCGTCATCATACCGATCATAAGTACAATGAGAGCCTGCGGAAGGGGAGTCAAGCCGGCGTGCCGTCAGGCGACCGGCTTCTCCGCACGCGTGATGCGCTCAAGCAGGCTCGGCCGGCGCTGCGACTTCTGCTGGCCCTCCGGCGCGCCCGCCGCTGCATCCTGCAGCGTGCCGTTCCGGCCCTCGTGCGGGACAGACGGCGCGGGGCTGCTGCCGTCCAAAGCCCTCAGAAAACCGCTCACGCGGGTCCGGTCGCCGTCGTCGCGCGGCTCGGCGGAGAGCTGCCCGTTGGGCACGGTCTCGCGTGGCGGGCGGGGCGCGTTGATGCGGTCGACGAGCGGCGCCTTCGGACGCACGGTCGCCTCGCGCCGCGGGCCGGTCGGGAGCGTGCCGGCGCCGAGGCGGCGCATCTCGTCCATGAAGTGGGCCGCCTGCCTCGCGAGCTTCTCGTTCGCGGCTGCAATCTCGGCGCGCAGCCTCTGGATGGTGTTCGCGTGCTCCGCGGATTCGGCTTCAAGCGCGCTCAGGCGCGCGCGCATCGCGACCTTGCTCTCTTTCACGGCGCGGTCTCCCGCGTCCTCGGCCTCGTAGGTGGCGAGCGCGGCCTTGAGCCGTGCGATCTCGGCCGTCTGATCCTGGTTCGCCGTCTTCATCTGGCGGACTTCCGCCTCCAGCGCCGCCTGGCCGGCATGTCCCGCCTCGGCCATGCCGCGCGCGGATCGGAGCGCGTTCTCGGCCTCGACGAGGCTCTTGCGAAGGCGGTTGATTTCGGCCGTGGGATCGACACCTGCAAGGATCGGCGCGCCCGCGGCATCCGGCGATGGCGCGGCCGGCGCGATCTCGTCGGCGCGCGGAATGAAGCCCGGAAGCCGGTCGCCCTGGGCTCCCGCCTTCGTAAGCTCGCCCTGCAGGCGGGCGATGACAGCCGCCTGATCGCGCGTCTTGGCTCGCAGCGCTTCGATCTCGGAGCGCAGCGCCACCTCGCCGTCGAAGCGCGGATCGGCAAGCGTCTCGCGATTGCGGGCCGCGCGGGCGGCGAGCGTCGCGTTGAGGCGATGGAGATCGTCGCGCTGCTGGGTGTTGATCTGCGTCGCCTCCTCCAGCGCCTGCTTCTGGCGCTCGGAGGATTGCGTCAGGTTCGAAAGCTCGCGGTCGCGCTGGAACAGCAGCTTTTTTGCCTCGTTCAGGCGGAGCTCCACCTTCGGCATGCGGTCGGCGATGGTCTGCTCCAGAACCCGGCGCGCGTTCTCGTGCTCTTCGAGCGTGGCGCGCAGGCGCTCCACCTCGCCCTCGAGCTCGCTGATGCCCGCGTCGCGACGGTTGATCTCCACCCGCTGGCGGGCGGCGGCGTAGGCGCTCTTCTCGAGCTTCTGCTCGAGCTTATGGATGGTGAGGGCGTATTTGGCCCGCAGACGGTCCTTGTCGGCGGCGATCTCGGCCGAGGTGAGCGGCATGGTCGCGCGCAATTTTTCGGTCGCGATGCGCGCCGAGCGGCGGCCATAGAGCGGCGCCAGCAGAAAGCCGATCAGGCCCGCCGTGAAAAATCCGAGCGCAACCAGCATGGCCGCCTGGATGGTGATCACCGACGCATCCCCCGGGCCACTCCTCTCACGTTCCGTTCCCGACGCTCGCTCACAGGCGAGCGTCAGCCCTCGCCGGCCACCGTGTCCATGCCGGCGCAGCGCGCGATCCCGCGAGCGACTAAAGCCGCCCGCCGAGCCGGACGCAACCGTCTTGCGCCGACCTCACGCCGACTGAGCCCCTTATAGGGGATTCCACGTCGGCGTGCGGGTATACTTCAAATAGCCGACGTTGGCGCCGAGACGAAGGCCGACGCCCGAGCGAATGAGCGCCAGCGTGACGTCGCCATATTTCTGGAACTGCACGCTGAGACCGCCGACGACGTAGACCGCCCCCTGCACGCCGCCAAATCTGTTATAGATTTCCGAGGGATCGCGCATGTTGTAGACCAGAACCATGGTCTTCGAGCCTTCGGCACCCGCGTCGTAGCCGACGGACGGGCCCTGCCAGAACACCTTGTGATCTCCGGCGTCCTTCGTGAAAAGGCGGCCCTCGCCGTAGCGCAGGCCGAGCACGAAGGCCCCGCCCGCGTCCTCGCCGAGGATGTAGCCGTTCGGCCGACCCTGGCTCTTGAAGGCATACTCGACAGCGGAGGCCAGATTCTGGCTGATGGCGCCGAAAAAGCCATGGCCCGCGGCGATGATCTCGTTCTCGGAGTACGTTCCGGCGCGGTCCTGCGGCCCATGATCGTAAGGCGCGTCGCCCGCGCCTGCAGGCGGCGGTGCATAAGGCTGCCCGTAGCCGTCGCCTTCGTACGGCCGGCCAGGATCGCTGTAGCTGTAGTCGCGCGGGCCGCCGCCGCCGCCATAGGCGTCACCCCCGCCGTACGACTCCTGGCGTGGAGAAGAATAGGCGTCGTTACCACCGGAGGGCCCGCCTCGGGGCGAGTAAGCATCGTTCGCGCCATAAGCATTCTCGCGCGGCGCATAGGCATCGTTTCCGCGGGGGCTTGCCTCGCGCGAATAGGTTTCGCGCGCACCGTAGCTGCCGCTGTTTCCGCTCGGAGAGGCATAGGTGTTGCTCTCGTAGCCGCCGGGAGGCGGATACTTGTCGCCGCGCGGAACATAGACATTGTCGCCGCTGCCGTAGCCCGGCTGCCTCTGCGGGCCGGAGCTACCTTGGCCTGACGAGTACCCTTGAGAGCCGCCATAGCTGTCGTCGGCATACTGCGCAGTGACGGGAGGCGCAGCCAGAAGAACGAATGCCGCGCCGGCAAGAACGCTCAAGCGGCGCAGGCAGAGTTTGGCGGTCATGGGCTTTCGATATCCTTGGATCTCGCAAGACGAATGCGTGCGTGAAAAGACGAACCGAACCCCGCCAGACTCTTCCCGGAAAGTGTTACAAAAGTGTGGCTGTGCGTGCATCCAGGGCACAGCGCGCTCTGCGAAACGCGAGCAAGCCGCAGAGATGATTCGCAAATCCTTCGTCGAAGGATTTTTTGCGCCCCAACGCAGACGAACGCGATCAAAGCCTGCGCGGCGCGATGGGGCCCCGGCCCCAGGCCACGAACGGCGGATTGATCATGTCGGGCGTGTTGCCATACGTCAGAGGCGCGCCGTCCAACGTCGTCACCTGGCCGCCGGCTGCCGCGAGGATGGCGTGGCCCGCTGCCGTATCCCACTCGTTGGTCGGGCCGAGGCGCACGTAAAAGTCCGCGTCCCCGCGCGCGATCTGGCAGAACTTGAGCGACGAGCCGCCGCGCCTGATCTCGGCGACGGAATATCCCGCGAGGAAGGCCTCGACGCTCGGCGCGAGATGGGAGCGGCTGGTGACGACGGTCAGCGCGTCAGGGTCAGGCACGCGCGTCGCGAGTTCGGAGAGCGGCCGGTCGGCGAGGCGCGGCGCGCGCTCATCGGCTGCGATTGCGGCCTCGACCGCCCGCCCGGCGCCGAGCGTGACGAACAGCGCGCCGATCACGGGCGCGTAGATCATGCCGAAGACGGGCGTCCCCTCGACGATGAGCCCGACGTTGACCGTGAACTCGCCGGACCCCTTGATGAACTCCCGCGTGCCGTCGAGCGGATCGACGAGAAAGTAGGCCCGGCCCCTCGCCGGCACGTTCCCTGCAGCGGCGCACTCCTCGGCCACCACCGGCACGTCCGGCGCGGCGGCCCGGAGCCCTTCAAGCACGAGCGCCTCGGCCTCGCGATCCGCCACCGTGACGGGGGAGGAATCGGCTTTGGCCTCAACGGCCACGCCGGCCGCGCGGTGGCGCATCTCGACAGCCCCCGCCGCAATGACGGAGGGGAGAATCGCGTCCGCCAGTGCCGGAAAATCGAACGTCCTCATTGCGCCCTGATTCGCTTTCTCTCGTCCTAGTGTTGCACACGCCCTTGTCCGGCGCGGCGGTCACGTGCCGGTCAAGGCCCGAAAAACCTGCGCTTTGACGCGCGGGGACGGCCAGCCTTTGCAGACGCGCGAGGCGCGTGTATCAGAGTCCATCAACGGCGCCCGGACAAGGGGGCAGCGCCGAGGCCGCGGACGGCGCGCGCCAGCGCCGCAAAGCCGGTTCATTCGACGGTTGACCAATCGACGGTTTCGGGGGGCACTTTCATGACCGAGCAGACCGAGTGGGTCCATCCCACGGATCTCGAGCTGGCCGCACTGATCTCGAGCAA
>ERZ869909.2520-NODE-2520-length-11939-cov-4.705783_pt1 | contig 11939 bp, 10 predicted proteins | sample MGYA00520892_ERZ869909 | MGnify/ENA primary metagenome ERZ869909 (study PRJEB32215, sample SAMEA104723947) | bioreactor metagenome | biome: bioreactor; feature: anaerobic bioreactor; material: water | place: China | collected 2015-03-12 ... | reverse complement strand
ATCAGCAAAGCTGCACTCAGATCCGCGGGGTTCATCGTCACTGCTGTTGTGCTGCTGGTTGGCCTGATCGGTTACGCTGGGATCGGCGGGGGACTTGGGCTCATCATCAAATAAAATGCTAAAGCCTTCTTTATCCAGATCTTCGAACTGTTTGCTTTTGACCGCCCAGAAAAAAATTGCCAGGCCTATCATCACAAACAGCACCGCGATGGGAATTAACACATAAATCACGCTCATGATTTGAGTAACCTCAGTGAGTTGGATACCACCAACAAGGAGCTAAATGACATACCCAGCACAGCGATGTAGGGGGAGACCAGACCGACCACCGCCAGTGGAATGATGATCACATTGTAACCAACCGACCAGGCGAGGTTCTGTTTGATGGTACGGGCGGCTAAAGCGCCTCCCGCCAGCAGGGTGGTTAACAGGCTCAGATCATTGCGTAAAATCAGCACATCGGCCTGGTTTTTGGCTAAATCGGTACTTCCTTGAAAGGTCACAGAGACATCGGCGGCATGAAAACAAGCGCTGTCGTTGATGCCATCACCGACCATCATCACTTTTTGTTGCTGGCCGGTCAGTTGCTGGATCACAGAAACTTTTTGCTCAGGGCTGCAGCCTTTTTCCAGCCAGTCAAAGCCTAACTGCTCCGCGACCCGTTCTGCCTGGCTGGAGCTGTCGCCGGTCAGTAGCCCCAGTTGATAGCCTTTGGTTTTGAGCGCTTGCAGCAAAGCCGGAACTTCTGGTCGCAGATCGTCCTGCAACTCAATGGCGGCCAGAACTTTGCGATCCAGGCTTAGATAGACCATGGAACCAGGGATAGGATCGGCCTGGCAGAAAGCAGCATTGCCTACCTGCACCTGCTGGCCTTGCCAGAGGGCCGAAATGCCGGCACCTATGCTGATTTCTACCTCGCTGAGTTCCAGTTCCTGCTGTAAATACGGTTGAAAGGCTTTGCCAATCGGGTGCTCTGAATGGCGCTCAATATTCGCGATTAAATTCAGTAAGCTGGCTTTGCTGTGCTTTTCATCCAGCAGCTGCACCTGATGCACACTAAAGCGGCCCTGGGTGAGGGTGCCGGTTTTATCAAACACTATCTGCTGAATATCCGGCAGCCTGTCCAGCACCTGGTTGTTTTTAATCAAAATGTGTTTGCGGTTTAAACGCGCCAAAGAGCAGGTAATGGCGGTTGGAGTGGCCAGCGCCAGCGCACAGGGGCAAGTGGCAACCAATACGGATAAGGTGACCCAAAAAGCGCGGCTGGCATCAATCCAGAAAAACCAGACTAAAAAGGTGGCCAGCGCAATCAGCAACAAGCGCTCGACAAAATACTGTGCCAGCTCATCGGTTTTCTCAGCCAGCTTCGGTTTTTGATTCAGCGTCTCCTGTTGCAGTGCAATGATCTGTCCCAGCCGGGACAATGCCAGTGGCTGGCTTACTCTGACGTGCAACACCCCGTCATGATTCATACTGCCTGCCAGTACCGCACTGCCCACTGTTTTGGCAATCGGCTGGTATTCGCCGGTCAGCATGGACTCATCCACGCTGCTGTTGCCATCGATAACATCGCCATCTGCGGGCAGAGTTTCTCCGGCTTTGACCAAAATGAGATCACCTGGTTGCAGCCGTCTGGCCGAGGTGCTTTGTGGCTGGCCGTCGATCAATTGGGTGGCGGTAACCGGCATAATTTTCAGCAGGTTGCTGGTCGCATCCCTGGCTCTTGCCCTGGCCCGGTATTCAAAAAACTTGCCCAGCTGCAAAAAAAACACAAACATGCAGACCGACTCAAAATACACTTCGCCGGTCTCCGTCACGGTGGCATAAGCCGAGGCAAAGTAGGTGTAGTAGATGGCCAGACTGACCGGCACATCCATGTTCATTTTTCGATTCACGATGCTGCGCCAGGCACTGGTCACAAAGGGCAGGGCAGCATAAAAGGCGACAGGTGTGGTCAGCAGCATGCTGATCCAGCGCAGATAATCCTGATGCTCAGGATCGATGCCGGTCCACTCGCCAAAGTAAAGGGCAATGGCCAACATCATGACCTGCATCGACAAAATACCGGATACGGCCAGCCGCTTTAAGTAGCGGCTAAGCTCGGCTTTGTGTACTTTTTCTTCCTGATCGGCGGCAAAAGGGCTGGCTTGATAGCCCAGTTTACTGATTTCCTGCAAGATACGGCTTAATTTCAGCTGTTCGGGCAACCATTCGATCTGAGCTCGCTGAGTACCAGAGTTAACCCGGATACTGACCAGGCCGGTAAGCTGCTTTAAACGCCGCTCAATCAGCCAGGCACAGGCGGCGCAGCTGATGCCACTAATGGATAGCTCGATTTTACTGCGCTCACCTTGCTGGCTGGCCAAATCGGCCAGTACATCCGGGCTATCAAAGCTGGACAGCTCTGCAGCCAAATCGGCTGGCATGGCATCGGCTTTGGTAGCAGGCTCGGTGCGAAAACGATAATAATCGCTAAGCCCCTGCTGTATGATGGTATCGGCTACGGCTTGACAGCCAAGACAGCAGAAAGTGCGTGGCTGTTGTTCAAACTCCAGCACATACTGCTGACCTGTCAGTACCGGCTCATGGCAATGAAAACAGCGTTCTGCTGACATAAATCGCTTAGTAACCCAGCTTCACTTCCTGCTCCGCAGGAACGTCCAGAGTGACACGCAGACGCCATTCTCTGCTGTCATCCGATACTACCAACCGAAAGCGTCCGCGTGGGGTATGAGGCAAAGTCGCTACGTACAACAACTCACCGCTGCGCTCTGCCACTACATCAAAGTCCTGAGCGCCTAAGGTGGTATGATGAAAATCGAGATGAAGTGTTTCACCCAGTACTGCGTTCTCGGCAAAACGGACCACTGCACGGTTACCAATCACCAGCACATGGGCTTCTAGGTTCCGCAGCGCCGCTTCCCGGTATTTTTCCAGCCGGTTGTTGATGGTGCGCCCTTCACGGTAGTAATCGTCCACCACCATTTCCGGCTGGTTTTGCATCATGATGTAAAAGGCCCAGCCACCGCGGGCAAAAGCAAACACCGGTAGCATAATTAAAATCCACGGCCACAGCTGCTTGTACCAGGGTTTGGTATCGGTTTGCATCAAGGAACTCCTCGTAAAAATAAACCCCGAAGCCGGGGTTTATTCTATCTTAATCCAGCGTTCGGATCAGTTTTGTTTCGGTTCTGGGTTCGATAAACGATAGACATAGGCGGTCAGAATGTGCACCTTGTCTTCTCCCAACGTATGGCGGAAAGCTGGCATTTCACCAAAACGGCCTTGCACCAGCGTTTCAGTAATGTCAGCTGCTGAGCCGCCGTACAGCCAGATGTTGTTGGTCAGGTTTGGCGCGCCGAACGGCAGGTTGTGGGCCACACTGCCTTTGCCGTCGTTGCCATGGCAAGCTGCACACATGGCAAATTTGGCCTGACCTGCTTCGGCATCCCGCTGGTTCACGGTACGGCCAGACAAGCTCAGCACAAAGGCGGTCATTTCACGAATCCCTTGTTCGCCTAAGGCATCTTTGAAACCAGGCATGGCTGCTTTGCGGCCATACAGCAGCGTTTCTTTGATTTTCTCCGGCGTGCCGCCCCATTGCCAGTCGTTGTTGGTCAGGTTCGGGAAGCCGCGCTGACCACGTGCATCCGAGCCATGACACTGGGCACAGTTTTGCAGAAACAGCCGCTGACCAATGCGTAGCGCTTCCGGATCATAGGCTAAATCCAGAATATCCCGCTCGGCGAACTGACGGAACACCGGGCCATAGACTTCATCGGCCCGGACCATTTCCCGGTCCAGTTGCACATTCATGCCCGCTTCCCGCGCGGCAATCACCGCTTGTTCCGACTCTTCCAGCGATAGAATGCCCTGATTCGAACTGGTCCAGTTCAAAAAGCCTTTGTAGTTACCAAGGCCCGGGTAAGCCGCCAGGTAAAGCAGCGACCAGGCCAGAGTGATGTAGAACATGTAGGTCCACCACTTCGGCAGTGGGTTGTTCAGTTCTGAGATGCCATCGTGTTCATGGCCTGTGGTTTCATCTTCCGATACACCGACGTAATTTTTCAGGTTCCAGGTTAGCAGCACCAGGCAGCCAACCAGTACAACCAGCGTGAAAATGATGATCCAAGCGCTCCAGAAGCTACTCATGATCGGACTCCTGTTTTTGTTTTTGTTCTGGTTTTGTCAGTTCCGGCTCATCATCGAACACCAGGTTCGCTGCTTCATCGAAATCTTTTTTCCGGCCTTTGCCGTAAGCCCAGATAATCAGGCCAACAAAACCTACAAATAAAATGACGGTTAAAATGCTGTGTAAGGTTGCAAATTCCATCGTAATCACTTCAAGTGTGTGCCCAGCGATTGCAGGTAGGCAATCAGAGCATCCATTTCAGTTTTACCTTGAACGGCTTCGGCTGCACCGGCAATGTCTTCATCGGTGTAGGGCACGCCAAGGCTACGGAAAATCTCCAGCTTACGGGCGGTATAGCGACCATCCAGAACCCGGTCTGCTAACCAGGGGTAAGCCGGCATATTGGATTGTGGCACTACCGAGCGTGGATCCATCATGTGGGCATAGTGCCAGTCATCGCTGTAACGACCACCAACTCGCGCCAGATCAGGGCCAGTCCGTTTCGAGCCCCACAGGTGCGGATGCTCCCACACATGCTCACCGGCGACTGAATAGTGACCATAGCGCTCCACTTCCGAGCGAAACGGGCGGATCATCTGGCTGTGGCAGTTATTACAGCCTTCACGGATGTAGATATCCCGACCTTCCATTTCCAGTGCAGTGTATGGGCGCAAGCCATGGACCGGGGTGGTGGTTTCTTCCATGTACATCAGCGGCGTGATTTGTACCATGGTGCCAAAGCTGATGGCGATAATGGTGAAAATACCCAGCAAGCCAACGCTTTTCTCAATTTTTTCGTGATGATTCTTATTCGACATTGCTCGCTCCTTAGGCCACAGCTTCAGCAACAGGCTTCAGAGAGTGGTTCTCTGCACGCAGGGTTTTGTAAGTGTTGTACGCCATAACAAACATACCCACCAGCACAAAGACACCACCGATAAAGCGCATCAGGTAGAATGGCATGGACGCCTCAACACTTTCTACAAAGCTGTAGGTCAGGGTACCGTCGGTATTGACCGCGCGCCACATCATGCCCTGCATAATACCGGAGATCCACATGGCCACGATGTAGAGCACCACACCGATGGTGTGCAGCCAGAAGTGGGTGTTCACCAGCTGAATGCTGTACATCCGGCCCTGATTAAACAAAGTAGGGATCAGGTAATAAGTAGCACCAATGGTGATCATGGCAACCCAGCCCAAAGCACCGGAGTGCACGTGGCCAACGGTCCAGTCGGTGTAGTGCGACAAGGCATTCACTGATTTGATGGCCATCATCGGGCCTTCGAAGGTCGACATGCCGTAGAAGGACAGAGAGACAATCAGGAAACGCAGAATGGGGTCGGTTTTCAGTTTATGCCAGGCACCAGACAGCGTCATGATGCCGTTGATCATGCCACCCCAGCTGGGTACAAACAGAATCACCGACATCACCATACCCAGCGACTGAGTCCAGTCCGGTAAGGCAGTGTAGTGCAGGTGGTGCGGGCCAGCCCAAATGTACAACGCAATCAGCGCCCAGAAGTGCACAATGGATAAGCGGTACGAATAGACCGGACGACCAGCCTGCTTCGGAACGAAGTAGTACATCATGCCCAGGAAACCAGCGGTAAGCAGGAAGCCTACCGCATTATGGCCATACCACCACTGGATCATCGCATCGACGGCACCGGCATAAATGGAGTAGGATTTAACCAGGTTCAGTGGGATCACCATGTTATTGACCAGGTGCAGGGCCGCCACGGTAATAATAAAGGCACCGTAGAACCAGTTGGCAACGTAAATATGGCTGGTTTTGCGTTTCACCAGAGTGCCAAAGAACACCACGGCAAAGGATACCCAGACCACAGTGATCAGAATATCAATCGGCCACTCCAGCTCGGCGTACTCTTTGGACTGGGTAATACCTAGGGGCAGAGTAATGGCAGCCAACAGAATCACCGTTTGCCAGCCCCAGAAGGTGAACATCGCCAGCTTTTCAGCAAACAGACGGACCTGACAGGTCCGTTGCACGATATAATAAGCAGTCCCCATCAAGGCACTGGTACCAAAAGCAAAGATCACCGCATTGGTATGAAGAGGACGGAGACGGCTGTAAGTCAGCCAAGGGATGTCAAAGTTCAGAGCAGGCCAATACAATTGGGCTGCAATCAGTACACCTACCGCCATACCCACAATGCCCCAAAGGATGGTAGCAAGGGTAAAGAGGCGGACAACGCTATAGTTGTAGTCAACTTCTAACGATTTAGTCTGGCTCATATCGAGTTCCACTGCAGTTTCGCTGGTTACAAATTATCCACTTGCGGGAAGTGGCCCTTTTTTTATCACTCTAAGCCGGTACACACGTCACTGTGCTGTACCCACTTAGGGCTATTCTGGTTGCGGATGATAAAGATTTCACTTTGCAAAAGATAGTTGAATCCGCCGCTTTTATGATTTAGAACAAAGTCCTTGTTTACTAAGTAAACAAGTGTAGGTTGTCTTTGGCCGTCTTGCTGTATTCGAGGTAGAATAAACTACGTATTTTGGCAAACAGGCAAGCCCCCACCCATGGTGAATACCCGAGCATTCAGTCTGCTCCTGCTGTTGTTGCTTGTGGTGATGGCATTGGGTTGCAAGCCAGCGCAAGTGGCTGATCAATCCGAGCTTTTGCTCTATGATAGCACAGCAGAGCAGCTGTCGATAAGCCCTGAAAGCATTCCGGTTGAGTCCTTGCTCACATTAAAATTGCAAACCGTGGCAGCCATTGCTGCCATCACCGCAGAGGTTACCGGCGAGTCGATGTATATGGGGCGGGTACCAATCCGGTTTGAACAGATGGAAGCATCGCTATGGCAGGCTGAGTTTTTACTGGGGGCCTGCACTGATCCAAACATGCAGTGGCGACTAACCATTCACATTCAGTATGAAGATGGTCGGGAACTGCTGATTTCGGAGGTTTTTCAGAGCCGTTGGCGCTAGCGACTGGCTGGCAGGCGGGCAATGGTTTGGCTTAACCGCAATGGCGCTGTCTGCCAGTTCAGGCTGGCGGTTTCCACACAAACAAACTGCTGATAGCCGTTATCCGGTACATCTTTTAAAGCCCTGCTTTTAGCGGCGCCAGGGTTCCACAGCACGGAGCTGTCATGGCCTGACTGCTGCAGTACCACTCCCTGAGTACCATCCTGAATCAACAGCTGCGAACCAGCTTGCCGGTAGATGCGATCGGTTTCATCCTCCAGCCGGGCCGGCGTAGCACCATCCAGGCGCTCTTGCTGGCTGACTTTATCCAGGTAGTGACTGCCCAGACCATCGACGCTCAGCTGCTGCGTGCTGTTAAGCCGAAAATAACTGTGCAAAGCCGCTTGCTGCGCCAGTGCTTGCTCAGAGCTTAGGGTTAGCTGCAGCGCATCTTTCGTCAGACGGACTGCAAGTTGTAACTCGATTGGGGCTGGGCAATGTGGTAAATCCGTAAAGATGCTGTGCAGGGTCAGTGCAGCAAAGCTTTCGGTACAATGTTGTTGCAACAGTTGCCAGTGCCGGGTCCTGGCAACACCATGCGCTGGCTGCGAAGCCGCGTCAGGAATGATGCTGGCATCGGCTGGCCCAAACCAGGGCCAGCACAGCGGAATGCCACCACGAATGGCTTGCTGCTGCCAGTTTGCCAGAGGCGAGAGCCATAACAGCTCATCGCCAGGGTTTGGCTGATACGACAGCACCTGAGCACCATAGCTGCTGATCACTGCAGTAGCAGCACCACAGCGCAGCTGCCAACAGGGCAGCTTGGCCAGCTGGGCAAAACCAAGTTGTGGCTGGATGCTGCTTAGCATTTTATTTGCTTTGTTACTTCATCATCTGGACGGTATTGTCCAGCATGCGGTTGCTAAAGCCCCACTCGTTGTCGTACCAGGACATCACTTTGACCAGGCGGCCATTCACCCGGGTTTCGCTGGCATCAAAGATAGACGACATTGGGTTGTGGTTAAAATCAACCGACACCAGTGGCAAATCGTTCACCGCCAGCGCTTCATTTAATGGTGAAGTGGCAGCAGCCTTACGGATAATGTCGTTGACTTCCTCGACACTGGTGTTGCGACCGGCAATAAAGCATAAATCCACCAGCGAGACGTTCAGGGTAGGGACCCGTACCGCCAGGCCATCAAACTTGCCTTGCAGCTCAGGCACCACCAGGCCAACGGCTGCGGCAGCGCCGGTTTTGGTCGGGATCATTGACATGGCGGCAGCGCGGGCACGGCGCACATCGGTGTGGTACACATCGCTTAACCGCTGATCGTTGGTGTAGGCATGAATGGTGGTCATCAGACCGGACTCGATACCCAGTGCCTCGTTCAGTGGCTTGGCAATAGGGGCCAGGCAGTTGGTGGTGCAGGATGCATTGGAGATGATGGTCATATCCGGGGTAATGATGTCGTGGTTGACGCCATACACAATGGTGGCATCCACATCTTTGGCCGGTGCGGAGATAATGACTTTTTTGGCACCTGCACTCAGGTGTGCGCCTGCGGTTTTGCGGTCAGTGAACAGGCCGGTACATTCCAGGACGACATCCACCTGCAGTTCTTTCCACGGCAGATTGGCCGGGTTGCGCTCGCTCAAAGTGCGAATTTCATCCTGATTAACAAAAATAGCACTGTCAGAATGTTCAACCTGAGCCGGAAAAATACCATGAGCTGTGTCATACTTCAGTAAGTGCGCATTGATGGCGGCATCGCCTAAATCATTGATTGCGACAATTTTTATGTCGTACGACTTATTCGTTTCATACAGAGCCCGTAAAATATTACGGCCGATACGGCCAAAACCGTTAATAGCAACACGAATGGTCATAGAACACCCCTTGGTTAAACGTTATTTTGTAGTAAAATTACATTATTTGGCGAAATATTCAAGCGGTAAATGCAGTTGCATACGAATTCTTGTAATTAAATAACGCAAAAAGACCGAATTCAGAGTATTCTCAGCATAGCAAAGAAAATAAGCAGGAAGGACGCCATGAACACAGCGCTTGTAGAACAAGCTTTGGCATTTGCCGGCATTGAAGCCAGTTACACCGATGCCTATGGACAGTTGCAACACGTTAGCGAAGCCAATTTGTTGGCTTTACTGGCGGCGCAGGGGTTTGATACCAGTAGTGAAGACAGCCTGCATCAAAGTTTGCAGCAACATCAGCAGGCACTGTGGCAGCAACTGTTGTTGCCGGTGTCGGTGCAGCAGCAGGATCAGCCGCTGCATCTGGAGCTGAGGGTGCCTTTGGCGCTGGCCAACGAACCACTGAAACTGAATCTTATCACCGAAGCTGGCAAGCAGCATCGTTTGTCTCTCATTCCGGTCGATGGCGAGCTGCTGCAGGTCTTCCAACAGGATGAGCAGGAATACCATTTATACCAGCATGCCATGACGGTTCAGCTTGAACCCGGCTATCACCGGCTGCGGGTGACCAGCCCTGCAGCGCTGAAATGTGAGCAGTCGCTGATTGTGACACCGGCCCGCTGTTTTCAGCCAGCCGCTTTTGCTGATAAAAAGCACTGGGGGGTCAGTGTGCAGCTGTACGGCTTGCGCTCTGAGCGCAACTGGGGCATCGGCGATTTTGGTGATTTGCAGCAGTTGCTGCAACTCTTGGCAGCGCAGGGCGCTGACTTTGTTGGTTTGAATCCTATTCATGCTTTGTATCCGGCCATGCCGGAACATGCCAGCCCCTACAGTCCGTCATCCCGGCGCTGGCTCAATTGCATCTATCTGGATGTAACAGCTATGCCAGGTTTTACCGAGGCGGTGGAGTGTCAGCAATTGGTCGCTGCACCATCGTTTCAACAACAGCTTTTTGAACAGCGCAGCCGCGACTGGGTCGATTACAGCGGTGTGATGCAGTTAAAGCAGCCGGTAATGCGTGCCTCGTATCAGTGGTTTCTTCAGCATGCGACAGCGGATGAGCAGGCTGCTTTTGCCGATTTTAAACAAGCTGGCGGTTCCAGCCTACAGCAGCAGGCTTTGTACGATGCCTTGCATGCGCACTTGTATGCACAAAACAGTGAGCACTGGGGCTGGCCAGCCTGGCCGGAAGAATACCAGGATCCGACCTCTGCCGTGGTCAAAGCTTTTGCCAAAGCACAGTCAAAAGAGCTGGATTTCTACAGTTACCTGCAGTTTTGTGCCGACAGGCAGTTGGCTGCGGCCCAGCAAACCGCCAAAGCGGCAGGCATGTTGCTGGGTATTTACCGCGATCTGGCGGTGGGGGTTAGTGAAGCTTCGATGGATATTTGGGCGAATCCGGACTTGTATTGTCGTGATGCCAGCATCGGCGCCCCGCCGGATCCATTAGGCCCGCAGGGCCAGAACTGGGGTCTGCCGCCGATGTCACCGCTGCAACTGTTTCAGCAAGGCTATCAGCCATTTATTGACCTGCTGCGGAGCAATATGCAGCATGCTGGTGCACTGCGGATTGACCATGTGATGGCCTTACTGCGACTCTGGTGGGTACCCAAAGCCGCCGAAGATGCGCGGGGCGGGGCTTATCTGTATTACCCGATCATGGACTTGCTCGGTATTTTAGCACTGGAAAGTCAGCGTAATCAGGTGCTGGTGATCGGGGAAGATCTCGGCACGGTGCCGGATGGCATTCGCGATTTGTTGCAGCAGCATGGTGTGTATTCGTACCGGGTGTATTTCTTTGAACAGGCCGCAGATGGCGGCTTTATTTCCCCGGCGCATTACCCGCTGCAGGCGATGGCCACCCTTTGTACCCATGACTTGCCAACCCTCATCGGCTTTTGGCATTGCGATGATTTAAAACTGGGCGAGCAGCTTGGTCTGTATCCGGATGCCGCCCAGTTGCAGCAGTTGTTTGAGCAGCGGCATCGCAACAAGCAACGTATTCTGGACTCCCTGCATGGCCATGGCGCTTTGCCGTCGGATTACCCAAGGCAAGTGGAGCAGGTGGGGATGGAACCGGTATTGGCCCGCGCCTTGCAGTTACATTTGGCAAAAGGCCACAGTCAGCTGCTGTGTTTGCAGCTGGAAGACTGGATGCAGATGACCCAACCGGTCAATGTGCCGGGCACCAGCGACGAGTACCCGAACTGGCGGCGTAAGCTGAGCCAGACACTGGAACAGCTGGCAGCGCAACCGGAACAACTGGCATGGATGCAGCAGCTGAGCCAGGCCCGGCGTGATTGGCTTTATCAGTAAATCAGCATTAGTGAAGCAGACGAACGAATAACGGAAAAGGAAGCAGGATGACTCAGGCGCTAGACTTGGCAGCAGTACGTTGTGCACACCCATTTTCTTTACTGGGCTGGCAGCCCAATCATGATGCGCAAGGCCAGCAAAAGGGCTGGTTGGTGCGTTGCTTTTTGCCAAAGGCAGAGCAGGTGGAAGTGCTGGATTTAGCCTCCGGTAAATCGCTGGGTGTCTGCCAGCCGGATGCCGTGGTGGCAGGGCTCTTTACTCTGGTGCTGCCGCGCAAGCGTAAAACCATGCCATATCAGTTGCTGGTTACTCAGGGCAAGCACCAGTACCGCTTGATTGATCCTTACCAGTTCCAACAAGAAGCCTACCATGCGGTGCATTTTGTTCACAGCCAGCCGCAAAACCTGTACCGCCAGTTGGGTGCTCAACTGCTTGAGTTGGCGCCGGGCAAGCAGCAGCTGCAAGCAACCCGTTTTGCTGTCTATGCACCCAATGCCCGCAGCGTCAGCCTGATTGGCGATATGAACGATTGGGATGGTCGTTGCCACCCGATGCAAAAAACCGACTGTGGCCATTGGGTATTGGTGATGCCGGAGATTGCAGCCGGGGTGCGGTATAAGTT
>ERZ869909.2519-NODE-2519-length-11960-cov-11.373559_pt1 | contig 11960 bp, 11 predicted proteins | sample MGYA00520892_ERZ869909 | MGnify/ENA primary metagenome ERZ869909 (study PRJEB32215, sample SAMEA104723947) | bioreactor metagenome | biome: bioreactor; feature: anaerobic bioreactor; material: water | place: China | collected 2015-03-12 ... | reverse complement strand
TCGCCTGGGCGCGGACGGCGTGCTTGCATTGGACGGGCGCACGATTGCATCTGCGACCGAGAAGCACACGGTTTCCACGCAGCGGAACACCCCAGGCAAGCAGCCGGCCTGACGGGGTGTTGTAACCCCTCGGCGCTGCGCTTCGAAGACAAGGCCGGCGAAGAGCAGGTCTGGTTCCACGCCCTGACGGCACACCGACCAGACAGGCTCTGGCGCCTCTCGATACGATGACCCATCACCCGCCGCTGTCCCACTCCCCCGCCGCCTGGGCCATCGCCATCGCGCAGGTGGCGCCGGTCGCGCGCCGTGCGGCGCAGTTGCACGTTATTGCGCTAGATCGCTCCTTGTCGAGCATAGGCTGCGCCTAACGGTCACAGCTTGATATAATTCGGAATCTTGCCGCCCGCCCGTGTCGTCGATTGCGGGCGGTTTTTGTTTTTGGCCGCGATGCGGGGCGCACCAGGACAGGACGGATCGTGCCTGTATCCCGAAGTGCCGGATCTGCGCGAGTGGCCCCGCGTTTTCGATAGAGCCCGTTCATGACCGACTCCACCGCTTCCAGTTCAGCCGCCAGCCCCTACCCTCCGGAGATCGTCCGCGACGTCCTCAAGCGCCGCACCTTCGGCATCATCTCCCACCCCGATGCGGGCAAGACCACGCTGACCGAAAAGCTGCTGCTGTTTGGCGGCGCGATCCAGCTCGCCGGGACGGTCAAGGCGCGCAAGAGCGCGCGCCACGCCACATCCGACTGGATGGAGGTGGAAAAGCAGCGCGGTATTTCGGTGACCAGCTCGGTGATGCAGTTCGACTACGAAGGGCACACCATCAATCTGCTCGACACGCCGGGCCACCAGGACTTCTCGGAGGACACCTACCGCGTGTTGACCGCGGTGGATGCGGCGGTGATGGTGATCGATGCGGCCAAGGGTGTGGAGGCGCAAACGATCAAGCTGCTCGAGGTCTGTCGCTTGCGCAACACGCCGATCATCACCTTTGTGAACAAGCTTGATCGCGAGGTGCGCGAGCCTTTCGACCTGCTGTCCGAGATCGAGGACGTACTCAAGATCGAGTGCGCGCCGATCACCTGGCCGCTGGGCATGGGCAAGCGCTTTCATGGTGTGTACCACCTGCTGCACGACCAGGTGCTGCGGTTCACGCCGGGTGAGGAGCGTCGCAGCGATGCCGAAGTGATCAAGGGGCTGGACAATCCAGTGCTCGATCAGTCGTTTCCGATGGAAATCGGCCAGCTGCGCGAGGACGTCGAGCTGATCGGCGGGGCGTCGGCACCGTTCTCGCTGGAGGATTTTCTCGCCGGCCGGCAGACGCCGGTGTTCTTTGGTTCCGGGATCAACAACTTCGGCGTGCAGGAGATTCTGCAGGCGCTGATCGACTGGGCGCCACCGCCTCAGCCGCGCGTCGCCGGCGTCAATGCCGCCGGCACGCGCATGGTCGAGCCGGCGGAAGCGCCGTTCTCGGGGTTCGTGTTCAAGATCCAGGCCAACATGGACCCCAGGCACCGCGACCGCATCGCCTTCTTCCGCATCTGCTCGGGACGCTACAGTTCGGGCATGAAGGTGCGCCACGTGCGCATGGGGCGCGAGATGAAGCTCGCCAATGCGCTGACCTTCATGGCCAATGAGCGGGTGCATAAGGAAGACGGCGTTGCCGGCGACATCATCGGCATCCACAACCATGGACAACTGCAGATCGGGGATACGCTGACCGAGGGGGAGGCGCTGGGCTTCAAGGGTATTCCGTACTTCGCGCCGGAGTTGTTTCGTGCCGCGCGACTGCGCGATCCGCTCAAGACCAAGCAGCTGCAGAAGGGGTTGCAGGAGCTTGGCGAGGAAGGCGCGATCCAGGTGTTCGAGCAGGAGGGTGGGCAGATGCTGCTCGGCGCGGTGGGCGTGCTGCAGTTCGAGGTGGTCGCGCAGCGGCTCAAGGATGAGTACAAGGTTGATGCCATTTTCGAGTCGGCGGACATCTACACCGCGCGCTGGCTGACGTTTCCGGATGAGGTGACGCGGCGCAACTTCGAGCGCGAACAGTCGATCCGCCTGGGCAAGGACGTGGACGGCAACCCGGTGTATCTGGCAAGCACCCGCTACAACCTCGACGTGACGATGGAAAAATGGCCCAAGGTCGGCTTTCATGCCACCCGTGAACACGGCCAGGTCCTGACCTGAATCGCAATGACGCTGTGTCGGAGTCATGCCGACGTGGTCGCGGTGGCGTGGGAGCGTGCAGACAGTGCGATCGATGGCGCGGGGCGTGGCCTGGATTGCGTCCGGAAGGCGATTTCGCGTGTGCGCAGGCGTGCGTATCGAACCGATTGCCCGCCGCGGCAGTCTCACCCCGCATGAACGATCCGACCGCCACCTCACGCCGCCTCGGCCGCGGCATGATCGTCCTCGCCTGGCTGGCGGCGCTTGGCCTGCTGTGGCTGTTCTTCGACGAAGTGCTCGAGCACCGCTACAACCCCAACCGCAATCTGGTGGTCCAGCCGGGGTCGGGCGAACTCGTGCTCAAGCGCAATCGGGCGGGTCATTATGTCGCGCCGGGCACGATCAATGGTCAGCCGGTGGTGTTTCTGCTCGACACCGGCGCGACGCAGGTGTCGGTGCCGGCGCATCTTGGGCCGGAACTGGGTCTGGCGCCGGGTGCGCCGATGCAGGTGATGACCGCCAACGGCACGGTCACGGTACGGGCGACGACCATTGACGAACTCGGACTGGGTCCGTTCCGCATCGGCAACGTGCGCGGTCATCTCAATCCCGGTTTCCGTGACGATCAGATCCTGCTCGGCATGAGCGTGCTGGCCCAGCTCGAATTCACGCAGCGTGGTGACACGCTGATTTTGCGACCGCACGGCGGTGGCTGAAGGCATTTGAGCGTAGCGCAGTGGCGGTGCAAGGCCTCAATCCGTGAAACGCTGGGGCGAATAGGGGGTGGGATCCATGATGGGCGCATCTCGGCTCATCAGTTCTGCCAGCAGCCGAGCGCCAACCGGCCCCAGCGTGAAGCCCTGGTGGCCATGACCGAAGTGAAACCACAAACCGGGATGGTGCGGGGCGGCTCCGATGACCGGTTTCATGTCCGCAGTGCACGGGCGGGCACCCATCCAGGGCGTGCCCTCCATCGCGGTTCCGAGCGACACCAGCTCGCGAACGACGCTTTCGGCCTTCGTCAGCTGGACCGGGGTCGGCGGGGCATCGGGCCGGGCGAACTCGGCTCCGGTGGTGATCCGCAGCCCGCGTTCCATCGGTGCGAGCATGATGCCGTTCTCGGCGTCGAGCAGCGGTCTCGCCAGTGCCATGTCCTGCTCGTAATGGCGATGGTATCCGCGTTTGATGAACAGCGGCAGGCGATACCCCAGACGCCGGGTCAGGGGCTCCGCCCACGGGCCGAGCGCGATGACCGCATGCGGCGCATCGACCTGGCCGCTTGGTGTATCGACGCGCCAGCCATGCCCATCGCGAACCAGCGTCATCGCGTCGCCTTGCAGGAGTTGTCCGCCTTCCCGTACGAACAATTCTGCGTACATCTCGACGAGCCGCCCGGGATCGCGCACGGTCCAGGGCTGCGTCCAGTGAATCGCGCCTTCGAGCTTCTGCCGCAGACCGGGTTCAGCCGCGTTCAGCGTCGCGCAATCGAGCACACGGGAGGTGATTCCCGAATCCCGTCGCAACGCCTCGGCACGCTTCGCCGCGACGTCGAACTCGGCGGGCGTGCGATAGGCCTGCAACCATCCGTCCCGCCGAATGAGGTGCTCAGCACCTGCCCGCGCGATCAGCGTCGCGTGTTCGTCCAGCGCGTGCTCGATCAAGCGACCAAATTCGTGAGCGTGTTTCGCGTAGCGTCTCGGCGACGACTCCCACCAGTATCGCACCAGCTTCGGGGTCAGGGCCACGAGCGCGTTCAGATGGTAATGGACGTCGATGCCGTGGCCCAGGGCGACCTTCATCAAGGTCCTCGCATCCCGTGGAAAGGCATAAGGGAGCATGGCTTCGCGCTGAATGATTCCAGCGTTGCCGTACGAGGTTTCGGTGCCGGGCCCGCGCCGGTCCACCAGCACCACTTCCCACCCTCGGCGGACCAGCTGCAGGGCGGTGCACACCCCCACCATGCCCGCCCCGAGCACCATCGCCCGACTCTTCATCGTTGCCTCACCTCCGCGGTTCGCCGCTGACCGGGTCAAGCTCGAGTTTGACCCTGCGGCCGTTGCCGCGCAACTCGACTTCCCAGCGCCCATCGTCGAACTCCAGTTCATTGATCACCGCTTGTTCGCGCGCTTCCGCACGCTGCGCGATCTGCGAGGCGAGCAGACCGTTCTCGGGCGGGAGCGGATCGTCAAAGTCGGTTTCGCGGCTGCGCAACAGTTCTCCAATGGTGGAAACCTCGTGCTTGAGGCAGTCACCGCGATGCACGCAGGTCTTGATTTCCCAGCGGCCGTCATCGAACTCGGCCTCGACGATGGTGCCGAGGCCGCGCGCCTCGAAGGCGGTCAGCACTTCTGACAGCGGTTGGGCGTCGCTGGGCGGATTCTCTCCAGCGAAGCTGGCCGCCGTGGGTGCAAGCGCGAGTCCAAGCGCCAGCAGAAGGATGGAAGGTGTAGTTCGTTTCATGTCGATCTTCCTCTGTTCGTGTGGGCGGATGCCGGTGTTCAGCGGCGGTCGCGCCCCGGGTCGGTAGAAATTCCCGCTTCGGGGGTGCTGGCCTCAGGCATGTCGGTATGCACATCGGCGGTGGGGGCGGTTGCCCACGGTGCGGGCGGGGTGCGCTCGAAGCGATAGAACAGGTTCGGTTCCGAGAGCACGAAGATGTCGCCATTGGGGCCGAGCGCCAGCCCTTCGGCCTGCGGCACGCGTCGCGACAACCCGTGGCGACCGCGCCACATCGGCAGCACGCTGACCGGTCGGCCCTCCGGGGTGTACTCGACGATGAGCGCGGATTCGTCGCTCAACAGCAGGATGTTGCCGGTGGCCTCGTGAACGGACAGTGAGGACAGGTCGGTCATGAACAGTGTGCTGGCGCGCGGTGACTTCCATTCGCGGATCTGCAGGTCGAACCCGGTGCCTTCGAACAACTCGGGCAGACCGCTGACGATCAGCACCCGCATCGGTGATTTTTCCTTGGAAACCAGGAGGCGGCGGTTGACCGCGTCCCACGAAACACCCTCGAAACCGAGGTTTCGATTGAGGTCGATCGCGAGCCCGAGGCGAGGTGCATGGCGCACGTCCACGGTGCGGGTGTCTGCATCGATGAGGACCCGGTAAAGCTGCTGATCGCGCTCGTCGGCGATGACGAAAACGTTGTCGCGCACGTGGGTGATGCCTTCGGGATCGCGTGCGCCTTCGATTGGGAGGGTGCGCAGCAGCATGCCGTCGCGATCGAGCTCTGCCACCGCCGGGGGGGAGTTGATCACCGTAAACAGCGTACCGGTTGCCGAGCTCCAGGTCAGCCCGGAAGCGTTTCGGGAGATGCCGTCGATCGGTTTGCCGTCGATGCGCGCGTGGTAGTAGGGGAGCCAGACGCCATGTTCGCGCCAGTGTTCCGCTTCGGCGTGGGTCTGTAGCCAGTGCCAGCCCAGTGCGAGGAGCCTGCTTTGCCAGGCGCTCAGCACCGCTGCCACGAGCAGCAAGGTGATTCCCCAGAACGACAGGCGGTGATGGATCGGTTTCGTTGAGCTGGATTTCGGCATCTGTCGGGCGCGTGACGGAGGGTAGTTTTGGGGCCGCGTGACTTGAAGGGCACGCACCGCGAGCTTGTCGCCGGAGCGCGCCGGGGGCATCGGATGGGGATCGAGGCTTCGACGCTATGACTTGCGGGGGGCGAGTCGCGGATGTGCTCCAGAAGGGCGACCGGATTATCGTCCGTGAAGCGTCAACAGAGCGTGAAGGTGGGGTGTGGAAAAGCAGAGCGGGGCCGTTGCCGGCCCCGGGGGTGCGATGGGTTTGAGCTGGCTCAGCCTTCGAGCAGGCTGCGCAGCATCCACGCCGTCTTTTCGTGAACCTGCATGCGCTGGGTGAGCAGGTCGGCGGTGGGTTCGTCACTGGCCTTGTCGACCACGGGCAGGATGGAACGGGCGGTCTTGATGACCGCCTCCTGGCCTTGCACCAGGTGACGAATCATGTCCTTGGCGTCGAGTCCGCCTTCGGGTTCCTTGAGGCTACCCAGCTTCTGGAACTCTGCGTAGGTGCCTGGTGCGGGAAAGCCCAGCGCGCGGATGCGCTCTGCAATCAGATCTACGGCCAGCGCCAGTTCGTTGTACTGCTCCTCGAACATCAGGTGCAGCGTATTGAACATCGGGCCGGTGACGTTCCAGTGAAAGTTGTGGGTGGTCAGATACAGCGTGTAGCTGTCGGCGAGCAGTCGCGACAGGCCGTCGGCGATCTTGGCGCGATCCTTCTTGGTGATACCGATGTCGATTTCCATGATGACGACTCCCTTTGTTGTTGTGGTGTGTTCGAGATACCGTGCGGCCTGATCCCGGCCGCGCCTTCGATGAACACATGTTAAGCGAGTCGCGCCGGGTGCGCCAATTGAATGACGGGATCGGGGTGATCATGACCGCTTATCGTGATACTCGTGCCCTGTTACATACCACGGCTTGACTTGGCGGATCGTTCGACTATTCCATAAGCAAGAATGCGGCCTCAACCCGGCTGTATTGAAAGGTAAAAACTGGAGCGGAGGGGGCGGACATGTTGACCGATCTGCAACGCAGGACGGCCCAGGCCATCGTTCATGTATTCGAGACCGGGCGACCAGTGGGGGGCTACGATACCGTGACCCTGCTGCCCGGTGATACCGGTCATCTGACCTACGGCAAGCTGCAGACGACACTGGGCAGCGGCAATCTGTTTCTGATGATCAATCGCTATTGTGATCAGCCTGGCGCTGTCTTCGGCGAAGCCTTCAAACCCTATCTCGGCCGTCTGCGCGATCGCGACACCGCACTGGATCATGACTTCGCGCTGCGCAGCCTGCTGCGCGAAGCGGGCGGCGACCCGGTGATGCAGGCGATCCAGGATGCCTTCTTCGATGATATCTACTGGCGTCCGGCGGTGACCGCCGCGCAGCGACGCGATCTGGCGACGGCGCTTGGCACGGCGGTGGTATTCGACAGCTTCATCCATGGTTCATGGCTGCGCATGCGCGACCGTGCCGACCAGCAAGCCAGGGGCAAGGCCAAGTCGAGCGAGAAAGCGTGGATCTCGCTGTACATCGATACCCGGCGGGACTGGCTCGCCAATCATCCCAATCGCTTGCTGCCGCGTACCGTGTACCGCATGGATGCATTCAAGGCGCTGGTGGCGAGCGACAACTGGGCGCTGGAGCTACCCCTCACGGTGCGGGGACAGTTCATCGACGAAGCGGTGCTCGATAGCGCCGGCCATGCGCGGGCCGTCAGCGACGACAGCGAGCGCCTGCTGATGGTCGCCAGTCCGATGTTCTCTGGCGATGACGTCAGGGCGGTGCAGAGGGCGTTGAACGAGCGTGGGGAGGCGCTCGTCGAGGACGGCATCTACGGACATGCCACCGCCGCGGCGGTGCGCCGCTTTCAGGCCCTCAACGACCTGCGTCCGGACGGCATTGTCGGCGCGGCCACGCGCGCGGCGCTCGGCTTGGTATAAAGCGCCGCCAGGAAACGGCTGCTGCCGCTTCCAGCCGCGAAGGGGCAAGGGATACTCCAGGCGGCTCGACATTGTCTCGAGCAGGGGGGGGCGTCGAAAAGCGTCTCACCGCTTTTGATCCGGAGAGGGTGGCGATAACGAACCTGGGGCCGTGCCTGCAACGGCATGGTTGCGGCTTAAAGGGGGGGCACACCCGCCCTGCTCGTGCGCGTCATGCACCGCATTGGTGCGTCTGCGCGTTGCCATCCAGGCGCGGTCGTCTCCATGGTAGATGCAGCCCTCGCGCGCAGTCGCACGGCACGGGGTGATGTCGCGGGCGTGGACGCCGTTGCCGTGACGAACCACGTCATTTCGTAGTGGCGGGCATCGATCTTGCAGAGACCGGGTGGTATCGGCTCTTGCGATGGTGTCCATGTTTGCGAATCTGCATCACCTTTCCCACCACGCCGCCTGGCGTCGTCAGCTCGAGTTGCTGCTCGAATCGGCAGGCGAGGGCATCTATGGTATCGACCTGAACGGCCGCTGCATCTTCATCAATGGTGCGGGGGCGAGCATGCTCGGCTATGACGCGGATGAGGTGCTTGGCCGCAACATGCACTATCTGATCCACCACTCGCACGCCAACAATGAGCTGATGCCGGTGCACGATTGCCGCATCTTCAACGCCTTCCGCGAGGGGCGCGGGTGCCGGGTCGAGAACGAGGTGTTGTGGCGGCGGGACGGCAGTGCGTTTCCCGCCGAGTACGCTTCTTATCCGATCCACGACGGCGGGGCGGTGGTGGGGGCGGTGGTCACCTTCACCGACATCACCGAGCGCAAGCGCACCGAGGCGGCTCTGCATGCCGCGCGGGGCGAGCTTGAGCGTCGCGTCATCGAGCGCACCGCCGAACTGTCCGAGGCCAATCAACAGTTGCGCCAGACGCGCGACGCGTTGCGCAAGCTTTCGGCCCACATGAACACGGTCCGCGAGGAAGAGCGCGCGCGCGTGGCGCGGGACATTCACGACGATCTGGGGGCATCGCTGACGGCGATGCAACTCGAGCTGAACTGGTTGAGGCGGCGCCTTGCGTCCGACGAAGTGGTCTGCGCTCACATTGATGCGGCACTGGGCATCGGTACCGGCGCGATGGGGGCGCTGCGCCGCATTCTCAATGACTTGCGTCCCGGTGTGCTCGATCACCTGGGACTGTGGGCGGCGCTCGAGGGCTTGCTGGAGGAAACCCAGGCCCGCACCGGGCTGCGCTGCGTGTTCGCCTGCCCGCCACGGATCGAGCGCGCACGCCTCGGTCGGGATGCCGAGATTGCCGTGTATCGCATCGCCCAGGAGGTGCTGACCAACGTCCAGCGCCACGCCGATGCCGCGCATGTCGTGCTTTCGGCGCGTGCCGAGGGGGGTGACCTGGTGCTACGGATCGAGGATGACGGGCGCGGCATGCGGGTCCCCGATCCGCCGACCAGCTTTGGTCTTCTCGGCATGCATGAGCGCGCTCGGGCAATCGGCGGCGAACTCGCGGTGCGCAGCGCTCCGGGGCACGGCACTTCCGTCGTGTTGCGACTGCCGGAGGTGACACCATGACGGCCGCGGTACGTCTGCTGATCGTCGACGATCACATGATCATCCGTCGCGGATTGAGCCAGATTCTGGCGGATGACCCGGGAATCGCGACAATCGACGAGGCCGGTGACGGCCCGGAGGCGATGCGTGTACTGCGCGCGAAGCCGGTTGACCTGGTGCTGCTCGACATTGCGCTGGGAGAGCGCGACGGGCTCGACGTGTTGAAGGCGATTCGGGGTGAGTTTCCGCGCGTCGGCGTGGTGATGCTCTCGGTGTATCCGGAGTCACAGTTCGCGGTGCGGGCGATTCGGGCCGGGGCGGGCGCCTATCTGAACAAGGGGTGCTCCCCCGACGAGTTGCGTGATGCGATATTCAAGGTGGCTGCGGGCGGGGTCTATGTGACCGCGGCGATCGCCGAGTTGCTGGCGTGCAGCGTACGCGAAAACGCCGACCGCGTACCGCACGAGACCCTTTCCAATCGCGAGTTTCAGGTGCTGAAGCTGCTGGCGGAAGGGGTGACGGTGTCCGAGATCGGCGTGCGTCTGTCCTTGTCGGTGAACACCATATCCACCTATCGAAGCCGGATCTTCGACAAGCTGGGGGTGCGCACGATGGTGGAACTGGTGACCTACGCGGCGCGACACGATCTGCTGAGCCGATGAGCCCATGCCCGTCCCGCGGCCCCGTCGCGCCCACCGGATGGGTGAGCACGGGTACAATGCCCCGCGGGCGCAATCCCTGTTGCGCGCTCAGGCGCGTGAATCGCGTCGTAACGGGAGAAATCAGACATGTACGACGTAGACATCCGCCACGAAGTGCTCCAGGTCGGTCGCTTTCCGGAGGCGATGCAGCGCCTGCTCGATGCCGAATTCGTGCCTGTTTCGCTCGAAGCACTCGAGCGCAACCCCGCAGTGGGTGCGCGCATCCGTGCGATCGTGACCCGCAGCGACCATGCCGTTCCGGCGGAACTCATCGAGCGGCTTCCTGCGCTGGGCCTGATCGCCACGCTGGGTGTCGGCTACGACCGGATCCCGGTCGATTTCGCCGCGTCACGTGGGGTGGTGGTGACGCATACGCCGAATGTGCTCAACGCGGCCGTCGCCGAGCTGACGCTGGGGCTGATGCTTTCGGTGCTGCGGCGCTTGCCGCAGTCCGATCGCTACGTTCGCGAGGGGCGCTGGCGGCAGGGGCCGTTTCCACTCGCTACCGGGCTCGCCGGCAAGCGCGTCGGCATCGTCGGCCTGGGTCGCATCGGCAAGGCGATTGCGCGCTGTGTCGAACCCTTCGGTGCCGCAGTTGCGTATTGCGGACGCACCGACCAGGGCCTGCCATGGGCCTATCATGCCGACGTGCATGCGCTGGCCGTGGCCAGCGACGTACTGGTGCTGGTGGCGCCCGCAACTGCGCAGACCGAACGAATGATCGACGCGTCGGTGTTGCGCGCACTGGGTCCGTCGGGCTACCTGATCAACGTTGCCCGCGGCTCGCTGGTGGACCAGGCGGCGTTGATCGAAGCCTTGACGAACGGGGGGATTGCCGGCGCGGCGCTCGACGTATTCGACAACGAGCCCGACATCGATTCGCGCTTTCTGTCCCTCGACAACGTCGTGCTGACGCCGCATGTGGGCAGTGCCACCCACGAAACCCGTCAGGCGATGGCGCGTCTGACGCTCGACAACCTGCATGCCTTCTTCCAGGGCGAACCGCTGCCGACGCCGGTGCCGACAGCGACGGCTGCTTCGACCCGGTCCGTCCCGGGTGCCTCGGGTACGCAGCACCCTGCGTAGCTCTTCGCGGCCACCCGAGGCCACGATTTCCACGATGCGCTGTAGTACTGGCACTACATTCGAATCACGGATGTAGTGATACCGCGTCGCGGCGCAAATGCGCACCATGGAGCCCGTGAGCAATGGACGGGGAGTGGTGCGATGCGTAATCCTGGTTTCAGATTGGGCGTGTATGTCTTCAAGGACGCCGAGATCGTCGATTACGCCGCACCGGTGGGCGTGATCTCGGTAGCCCGCCGCTTCGATCCCGCGCTGGACGTATTCCTGATCGCAGACGCGATGCGCCCGGTGCAGACCCAGGCCGGTATCACGGTGATGCCCAACTACGCGCTGGCCGACCAGCCTGCTCTGGACGCCTTCGTGATTCCCGGCGGCTTCGGCACCCGCCAGGAGATGTACAACCGCAAGCTGCACGACTACATCCGCGCGCTGCCGGAATCCTGCCTGCTCGCCAGCGTGTGCACCGGCTCGTGGGTCTACGCCCACATGGGCCTGCTCGACGGGCTCGTCGCCACCAACCGCAAGGAGCCGGACCGCCTCGAGGCCTCGCATCTGGGCAAGACCCCGGTCGACCGCCTCGCCGAGATCGCTCCGGCCTGCCGCGTGAGCCACGCGCGGGTGGTCGACGCCGGCCGCATTGTCACCGCCGGGGGGATCAGCTCCGGCATGGAGCTGGGCTTTCACCTGCTGCGACGCGCAGGCTACGACGAGAGCTTCGTCGCCGAAGTGGCCCGCGTCATGGAATACCAGCGCGCCTACGCGCTGTACGAGCACGACATCGAATACGCCGCGCCTGTTGCGGCAACCCGCCTCCCGAGAAACACGAAGGACCGCTCCGAGTGTTTCTTGGCCCCTCGAGGGGAGAAACGCGCTTAGCGCGTTTTTGGGGTGATCCCAATCTGCGTGAACCCTTGAAAAGGAGCCGACCATGTCCGCCTTTCGCAACCCGTTCGACTACAAGGTCCGTCTGAATCGCGGTGG
>ERZ869909.2518-NODE-2518-length-11963-cov-7.495709_pt1 | contig 11963 bp, 11 predicted proteins | sample MGYA00520892_ERZ869909 | MGnify/ENA primary metagenome ERZ869909 (study PRJEB32215, sample SAMEA104723947) | bioreactor metagenome | biome: bioreactor; feature: anaerobic bioreactor; material: water | place: China | collected 2015-03-12 ... | reverse complement strand
CCTGATGAGAGAGTTGGAGCGAGGTTGATGCGCTATCTGCCGCTTACCCCTGAAGACCGCACCGAAATGCTTGGCGTGATCGGCGTCAGCTCCATCGATGCGCTGTTTGCCGACGTGCCGCAGGCCGCGCGCCTCGACGGCCCGGTAAACCTGCCCCGCCGGGCAACCGAGCTGGAGGTGGAACGCGCCTTCGCCCGCATGGCAAAGAAGAATATCGCCGCCAGCGAGACGGCCTTTTTTGTCGGGGCCGGTGCCTACAAGCACCACATTCCGGCCAGCGTGGATCATCTGATCCAGCGTTCGGAATTCCTCACCGCCTACACGCCATACCAGCCGGAAATCAGCCAGGGCACGTTGCAGACCCTGTTCGAGTTCCAGACTCAAGTGGCGCGCCTGACCGGCATGGATGTGGCCAATGCCTCCATGTATGACGGCTCGACGGCGTGCGCGGAGGCGGTGTTGATGGCGGCGCGGGTGACCAAGCGGTCACGCGCGGTGCTCTCCGGCAATCTGCATCCCCACTATGCCGAGGCGACGCGCACGCTGGCACGCTACATGAATATCGACGTCGCTGCAGACGCGCCGGTGCCGGGCGGTCTGGATGATGTCATCAGCCAGATTGACGAGGAAACGGCCTGCGTCGTGGTGCAGAATCCGGACGTGTTCGGCGGCATCCATGATCTGCGCCCGATTGCCGAAGCGGCCCACGCCAAGGGCGCGCTGCTGATCGCGGTGTTCACCGAGATTGTCTCGCTCGGCCTGATTGAAAGCCCCGGCGCGATGGGCGCGGACATCGTGGTCGGCGAGGGTCAGTCCATCGGTGTCGGCCTGCAGTTTGGCGGGCCCTATGTGGGCCTGTTTGCCTGCCGCAACGACAAGAACTTCATCCGCAACATGCCGGGCCGTCTGGCCGGCGAAACGGTCGATGCCGACGGCCGGCGCGGCTTCGTGCTCACCCTCTCAACGCGAGAGCAGCATATCCGCCGTGACCGCGCCACCTCGAACATCTGCACAAATTCCGGTCTGATGGCGCTCGCCTTCACGATCCATATGACGCTGCTGGGCGAGAAGGGTCTCAAACACCTCGCCGCCCTCAATCATGAGCGGGCGGTGGAGCTGGCTGATGCGCTCGCCGCTGTGCCGGGCGTGACGGTCGAGACGGGCGCCTTCTTCAACGAGTTCACGGTGAAACTGCCGAAAAACGCTGCCGAAGTCACTGAGGCGCTGATCGCCAAGGGCGTGCTGGCAGGTGTTCCCGCGAGCCGCCTCTGGTCCGGCGCAGGCCTTGATGACCGGCTCATCATCGCCGCGACCGAAACCAATACTGACGCCGATATCGCGCTCTTCGCATCCGCCCTCAAAGAGGTGCTCTAACCATGGCCATGAACCAGCAGGGACGTCCCACCCGTCCGAACACCAATGCCGCCACGGGCGGCTATGCCGACACGATCTCCGGGAGCCGCGGCCTCGATCAGGCCGAGCCGCTGATCTTTGAACGCGGCCGCACGGATCTCACCGGCGTGGACCTGCCCGAACCCAAGGGCGTGAAAACGCGCCTTGGCGGGCTGGAGCGCAAGAGCGGGATCGGCCTTCCAGGCCTCTCCGAACCGGAGGCGATGCGCCATTATGTGCGCCTGAGCCGCAAGAATTACGCGATTGATCTGGGCATCTATCCGCTTGGTTCGTGCACGATGAAGCACAATCCGCGCCTCAACGAGAAGATGGCGCGCTTGCCGGGCTTTGGCGATGTCCACCCGCTGCAGCCGCAATCGACGGTGCAGGGCGCGCTGGAGCTGATCGGTGAGCTCGCCCACTGGCTGATGGTGCTGACCAACACGCCGTGCGTGGCGATGAGCCCGAAAGCCGGGGCGCATGGTGAACTGTGCGGCATGATGGCCATTCGTGCGGCGCTGGATGCGCGCGGCGAAACCGGCCGCCGCCGCGTGCTGGTGCCTGAAAGCGCGCACGGCACGAACCCGGCTACCGCCGTTCAGTGCGGATTCTACTGCGACGAAATCCCGGCCGGACCGGATGGCCGCGTCGACATGGAAGCCTTCAAGGCGAAGCTCGGTGATGATGTTGCCGGCATCATGCTGACCAACCCCAACACGTGTGGCCTGTTCGAGCGCGACATCAAGGAAATTGCCGACCTCATCCACGAGGCGGGCGGGTATTTCTACTGCGATGGCGCGAACTTCAACGCCATTGTCGGCCGCGTGCGCCCCGGCGATCTCGGCATCGATGCCATGCACATCAATCTGCACAAGACCTTCTCCACCCCGCATGGCGGTGGTGGTCCCGGCTCCGGCCCGACCGTGTTCTCGCAGGCGCTCGCCCCGTTTGCCCCGGTGCCTTACGTGGTGAAGAAGGGTGATAGCTGGCACATGGTCGAGCATGAGGCCGAGGCCCGCGCTGATGGTGCCCAGCCCTTTGGCCGGATGGTCGCTTTCCATGGCCAGATGGGCATGTTTACCCGCGCTCTCTCCTACATGATGAGCCACGGCTCTGACGGGCTGCGCCAGGTGGCGGAAGACTCCGTGCTCAATGCCAATTACGTGCTGGCGCGCCTGAAGCATGTCATGACGCCCGCCTTTGAGGGCACCTGCATGCACGAAGCGCTGTTTGATGACCGCTTCCTGAAGGATACCGGCGTCACCACGCTCGACTTTGCGAAAGCCATGATCGACGAGGGCTATCACCCGATGACCATGTACTTCCCGCTGGTGGTGCATGGCGCGATGCTGATCGAGCCGACCGAGACGGAGAGCAAGTCCGGCCTCGACCGGTTCTGCGACGTGCTGGAAGGCCTCGCAGAGGCCGCGAAATCGGGCGATACGGCGCGCTTTGTCTCAGCCCCGGTGCATGCCCCGGTCAAGCGTCTCGACGAGACGCGCGCGGCCCGTAATCCGGTGCTGGTGTGGCAGGAAGCCGAAGAGCAGCCGCAGGCCGCCGAGTAACGCTATCGGCCAGAGGATCCGGTCTGTCCTGTCTGGACGTCCGGATCCTCGTGACCCGCCGGTGCGCGCCGGGGCCGGTGTGGCCCTTCGAACAGCCGGTCGCCCAGCCAGCGTGTGGCTTTCAGCGCGGGGAATTCCAGGAGGCGGAAGCCTGCGCCTGCGACGGCGATACAAAGCCCCGCCGACACGATCAGGAACGCAAGGCTCGCCATCGGTCCGAAATCGGGCAGGGCGATGGTCCAGACCCGCACCAGCCCCGACAGGACGAGCAGGTGAGATAGGTAGAGCGCGTAGGACCAGTCGCCAAGGATCACCAGCCAGCCCGGTGGCTTCAGTGTGCCGCGCAGCTCCAGACTGACCGCGCCATAAACTACCAGCGCTGAGGGGACGCCAAAGGCCGCGACGCGCGTCCAGCCCTCGGGGAAAGCCTCCGGACCTGCCGGCCAGAGCAGGATGCTGGCCGCCGCCGCCCACACCGCGGCAATGGCCAGCGCCGCACGGGCGAGACGCCTGTAGCCCGAACACACCAGGATGCCCGTGCACGCGCCAAGAATGAATTCCACCGTCAGCGGGTTCACGATGAGCGCGGCAATGGCCGGCAAACCATCCAGGGCGAGGGAACCTGCCGCGACCACAGCGGCCCACGCCGCCAGCATGAGAGGCAACCAGCGCTCAGGCAGGGCCAGGAAGAGGGCGAAGACCGCGTAGAAATATATCTCGTGGGTCAGCGTCCACCCGACATGGAGGATCGGCACGTCGTTTTCGATGGGCCACAAGGTGAAGGACTGCCAGATGTGCAGATCGGCGAGGTCCCGGTTCAGCGCCGCAGGCACAAGCATATAGGCTGCCAGCGCCAGCAGGGTGAAAAACCAGTATATCGGGTAGACACGCGTGATGCGCGAATAGACGAACCGGCCAATGAAATGGACGTGCCCGCGTGGCTTGTCATGGGTGATGTAGACCATCACGAAGCCGGAAATGACGAAGAACAGGTCCACGCCGGCGAAGCCGAGCGTCCATTGGCCCGTCGTCAGGGGCTGGGAGAAAAAGCGCTCGCTGATCTGTGCGGCATGACCTGCCAGGACGAGCAGGGCCGCAATCGCCCGCAGGGATTGTATGGAGTGGAGCGGGATGATGGCCGAGTGCATTCCAGGTCCATGGCTGGCTTGACGGCGACGCTATAGAAGGCAGCCAGAGCAGGCAATTGGCAGTTCATGCCCCCATGCACGCCTCGCGCCAGCGACACACGCCACCTTCATGTTTCGGGGAACCGCAATCCTCGGGCAGGGGTTACCGGAGGAGGCAGGCATGAAGGGCTCGTTTGTCCGCAATTGCGCCACAATTGGCGTGCCGATGTTCGCCAGAATGCAACACCTGTCCGGAATCAACGGTCTCCTTTCTTGTAACGCAGGCGGGGAAGCTCACATAAGCCGGATCATCCGAATAATTCGCCCCGGGAGACGGCCTTGGTCATGAGCGATGCAGTCAACGAGTTCAGCAAATCCCGTATCGGCGGGGTGATCGTGCTCGTCCTGCGCGCCATCGGGGTGGCGCTCGGGCTTTTCCTGATGGCGGTGGCGATTCCGCTCTTCTTCCTGCCGATCCCGCTGGGCATACCGCTGTTCATTCTGGCCGCGCTGCTGCTGGCTGCGTCCTCGCGCACAGCCCACACGCTGGTCACCCGCTTTCTGCGGCGGTTCCCGCCCGTGTGGATCCGGGTCCGCCGCATGTTTGGCGAAAAGGACTAGGCCGCCTCTGATGCGACGAAAAAAAACGGGGCCGAATGGCCCCGTTTGCTTTTGTAACCGCTGCCCGGCCGGTCTAGTTCAGCCGCTCGGCGAGCTCGCCTGCAGCATCCTTTATCAGGGCGTTGCGCTGGGTCTTGGTCAGCTTTTCAGTCAGCAGCTTTGCGGCTGCTTCCACCGCAATATCGGCTGCCAGTGCCTTTACGTCCTTCGCAGCCTGGGCTTCCGCCTGGGCAATGCGCTGTTCGGCGAGGGCCGTGCGCCGTTCAATGCGCTCCGCGAGCTCCTTGCGGGCACTTTCGCGGATGAACTCCGCATCCTGCCGCGCCTTCTTGACGATCTGTTCGGCCTCGTTCGCCGCATCACGCTGCTGGCGCTCATACCGGGCGAGCATTTCCTGCGCTTCCTCGCGCAGACGGCGAGCCTCATCGAGTTCCGCGCGGATCGCGTCCGCACGGGCATCAAGGCTCTTGGCCAGCACCTTGTGAACGCCGAAGCGCCAGAGGATGGCGAAGAAGCCCAGAAGGCCGACAAAGGCCCAGAAAGACGTATCCTGGAGCAGGTAGTTCATCGGGCAACCTCCTGGCCGCGGACCGCATCGACAGCGGCCTCTGCCTCGTCGGGCTTCACGGTGAGACCGGCAAGGTGCTCGGTCACGGCGCCGGCGACATCGGCGGCGACGTTGCGCACTTCCGCCAAAGCCGTGTGGCGCGCGGATGCAATCCTGGCCTCGGCCTCGGCCTGGCGGCCTTCCAGCTCGGCTTCCATGCGGGCAATTTCGTCCGCACTCTGGCGCTCGGCCTCCGCGCGGGCTTCAGCGCCAACGGCCTGTGCCTTGGCACGGGCATCAGCCAGCGACTTCTCGTACGCTTTCACGGCTTCATCGGCTTGCAGCTTGAGACCGGCAGCGGCGTCGAGATCGTCCGCTATGCGGTCCTTGCGTTCCTCTATTGCCGACCCGATGCGCGGCAGGAGCCAGCGCGACAGGAGGAAATAGAGAACGGCAAAGCTGATCGCGAGCCAGAACAGCTGCGAAGCGAAATAGGTCGGATCAAAGGGCGGGAACGCCGAACCTGCGGCGTATTCTGCACCTTGTGTGATGTCCGTCTGGGACTCCTGCGACAGCAAGGCGTCCTCCCTTCAATCAAGACGTCGAAACCGAAGGCTTCAAACGCTCCGGGCCGGGCGCATGCCCGATGGCAGACCCGGCCGGAACGCGTGTACTCGCAACGCCGTCAGATCAGACGACGAAGAGCAGCAGAAGGGCGATGAGCAGCGAGAAGATGCCCAGCGCTTCGGTCACGGCGAAGCCGAAGATCAGGTTGCCGAACTGGGCCGGCGCAGCCGACGGATTGCGCAGGGCGCCCGTCAGGAAGCTGGAGAAGATGTTGCCCACGCCGAGCGCAGCGCCCAGCATGCCGAAGGTGGCCAGTCCAGCGCCGATGTATTTTGCGGCTTCCGCTTCCATGTCGATACTCCTCGAGGATGAACGGTTGATTTGTAGCAGGTTGACGATGAATCCGCCGCGCCTAGTGGTGACCCGGATGCAGCGCGTCGGACAGATAGATGCAGGTCAGTACGGCGAAGACGTAGGCCTGGAGGAAAGCCACCAGGAATTCCAGCGCCGTCAGTGCGACGACCATGATGAGCGGGGCAACGGCGCCGACAGCGCCGAGGGCGCCGACCGAGCCGAGCATGATGATGAAGCCGGCGAAGACCTTCAGAAGGATGTGACCGGCCAGCATGTTGGCAAACAGACGCACACCAAGCGTCACCGGGCGCGAGATGAAGGAGATGATCTCGATCAGGATGACGAAGGGGAGAATGGCGATCGGCACGCCGGAGGGCACAAAAATCTTGAAGAATTTCAGGCCGTTCTTGAAAATTCCGAAGCCTACCAGCACCGACATCACGCTGAGCGCCAGCGCAAACGTCACGATGATGTGGCTGGTAAAGGTGAAGCCGTGGAAATCCGGCGCCGGGAAGTAGGGCATCATCCCGAGCATGTTGCCCATCAGGATGAAGATGAACAGCGTGAACACGAACGGGAAGAAGCGCAGCCCGTCATTGCCCGCTGTGGAACGGATCATGCCTGCCACGAACTCGTAGAGCAGCTCGGCCACCGATTGCGCGCGGCCCGGCACCAGCGTGGCGCGCGAGGTTGCCAGCGCCAGAAGGCCCACGGTCAGCGCGACGGCCGCAACCATGAAATAGCTGGAGTTCGTGAAAGACAGGTCCAGACCGCCCACGCTCAGCTCAGCGATGGGATGGATCTCGAACTGCTTGATCGGGTTGGTGTCAGCCACTCCCGGCCCCTCGATTGTGTTGCGGCGAACCGGATATCCGGCAGGCCTTGAAAACGTGATGTGCGCCTATCGCGCCGGAGCACGAAGCGCAAGAGCTAGTTCTGCATCGACTTCACGGCGCGCACGATATTGAGCGAGCCAGCGGCGAAGCCGAGCACTACTCCGATCAGCAGCCCGATGGGCGACCAGCCGAAGAAATGATCTGCCAGCAGGCCCACGAAAACTCCGGCAATAACGCCGCCGAAGAATTCCGATCCGTAGCGCAGTCCGAGCGCCCAACCCGATGGAGCCGCATTTTGCTTGGCTCTCTGAGCTTCCCTTGCCTCGAGCTTGCGGGCGAGACGGTGCTCAAAATCATCCGGGTCTGGAGGGCTCGTATGGTCGCTTGGATAGGACATGAGGGCCTGTTTCTCGCCAGAGGACACCCCCCGGAAAGCGCGCGCACACTATAAGCGTGACATGGGCAAGTCAAGGGACCGGAGGGTGTGCGCAAGCGTATGAATTTACTTCGCTTTTGCCCTATTCCGCTGCCAAGAGCGCTTCTGCCGCACGCAGGTTCACCGAAACCAGCTGCGAGACGCCCTGTTCGCCCATGGTCACACCGAAAAGCCTGTCCATCCTGCTCATGGTGACAGGGTTGTGGGTGATGACAAGGAAGCGCGTATCGGTCAGCTCGCGCATTTCCTCCAGCATCCGGCAGAACCGGTCGACATTGGCGTCGTCGAGCGGGGCATCGACCTCGTCGAGCACGCATACGGGTGCGGGATTTGAGAGAAACACGGCGAAAATCAGGGCAGTAGCAGTAAGAGCCTGTTCGCCGCCAGACATCAGCGACATGGTCTCCATCTTCTTGCCCGGCGGGCAGGCCATGATTTCCAGCCCCGCTTCCAGCGGATCATCGTGCTCGGTCAGGCGGAGCTCTGCCTCGCCGCCTCCGAAAAGCGTGGAGAAGAGCTGGCGGAAATGTCCGTCCACCACTTCGAATGCGGCCAGAAGCCGCGCCCGGCCCTCGCGTGAAAGGGTGTCGATCGCCTTGCGCAGGCGGGCCACTGCCTCGACCAGCTCGTCACGTTCCCGGGTAAGCCGGTCACGTTCGCCGGTCAGTTCCTCGGCTTCCTCGTCGGCGCGCAGATTGACGGCCCCCAGCCGCTCACGCGACAGCCTCGCCTCGTCAAGCCGGCGCTCAAGTTCGGCCGAGGACAGGCTGACATATTCGCTCTGGCTGGAGCGGGTCTGCAGCGCTTCGGGGGTCTCGCCTGTGGCATCGGCCAGGCGCTCCGCCGTTTCGGTGATCCGTGTCTGCGCGCCTTCCAGCGTGGCTGCCGCTGCCGCCCGGGCCTCGCGGGCACTGCCGGCTTCGCGTTCGGCAGCCCGCAGGACGGTATCGGCCTCGCGCAGTGCCGTTTCTGCGGCCTCGACTTCAGACCGGGCCAGCCGCGCGCGTGATTCGGCTTCGCCCAGCTGGTCAAAGATCAGGCTGCGGCGTTCATCGAGGCGCGCGGGGGCGGTTTCGGCCTCCGCAAGGGCATGGCGCGTTTCTGCTTCGGCCGTGTTCAGTCCGGCCAGACGCTCGGCTGCGCTGTCCGCCCGCCGTGACCAGTCAGCCTCTTCACGTTCGAGACCGGCAATGCGGTGGCGGCGGCTTTGTGCATCCCGCCGTACCGATTCGAGCGCCGCGCGGGCGTCGGCCGCTGCAGCGCGGGCCCGCTCGGCCTGGGTGCGGGCCTCCTCAAGCGCCATGCTGCCGTCATCGGCTTCCATGGCAGACAGAAGGGCCGCATCGGCACGCTCCAGCGCCTCTCTGGCGCCTGCAGCCTCGGTATCGAGCCTGCGTGCGGTTTCGAGCAAATTGGCCCGCCGAGCCTCGGCACGCACGGCTGCTTCGCGTCCCTCGCTCAATGCACGCTCAGCATCGCGCGTGGTGCGCTGGGCCTGATCAACTGCCTCGCGCGCCTGACGCAGCGCGGCGGCGCTTTCGGCCGCCTGATGGGCGGCTGTCTCATGGACGGAACGAGCCTGCGTCTCCCGCTCCCGGGCTTGTGCCAACTCCTTCAGCGTCGCGTCGAGGCGATTACGTGTTTCAAGGCGGATTGCGGCACTCGAGGGTGCGCCCGCGTCGGCGGCAAATCCGTCCCAGCGCCGCAATGCGCCTTCCAGCGTAACAAGGCGCTGACCGGGCTTGAGGGCTCCTGCCAGACGGTCAAGGTCGCCATCATCCACCAGGCCGATGGATTCCAGCCGGGCCTTCAGCGCAGCGGGCGCCTCGATCACGTCGCTGAGGGCAGTTACGCCTGCGGGAAGCGCGGGCGGCAGAGCGCCGGTCCCCGTCCAACGGCGCGGGTCCGCCGCGGACAGCCCCGCTTCCAGATCGTCGCCGAGCGCGGCAGCCAGTGCCTTTTCCGTGCCTGGTCGTGCCCGTACCTGCTCCACCAGGCCGCCATCATTCGAGCCGGAAGCGACCAGACGGCGCAGGCTGTCCGCTTCGCGGCCGAGGGACTGCGCTTCAGCTTCAGCAGCCCGGAGCGTGTCGCGAGCCGCATCTGCGGCGTCGTTGTGGATGCGTGCTGCGTCCTCGGCGGCATTCTGACGCGCCGAAGCCGCCTCGAATGCTGCGCTGGCGTCCCTTACAGCGCTTTCCAGCGTTTCCAGACCTGGTCCTTCAAGCTCGGAGAGTTCATTGGCGCGTGCGGCGGCCTCGTCGGCTTCCCGGCGCAAGGTCTCGTAACGGCGGCGGGCATTGTCCGCCTCCCGCCGCGCCGCGTCGCGGGCGGCGCGCACCTCTGCCAGACGGGCGCTGGCGGCGTCCAGCGCGTGCTCTGCTGCGCTGCGTGTCCGGTCGGCATCGCTCATTGCCGCTTCAGCCCTGGCCTGCAGTCCGGCATCACCTGCCAGCTCCCCCTGCAGGGTCTTCAAGGCGGTACGGACGCGCTCCAGGGATTGGGTGGACTCCTGCAACAGTTCCGCCTCGCGCGCCTTGCTGGCCGCCAATTCCTGCAGCCGCGCCGTCAGGCGCGCGATCGTGGACCTCGCCTGGTCTATGTCGCGCTCAAGCGTGTCGCGTTCGCGTTCGAGAAGGCGCAGGGCGGCCGATGCTTCAGCCTCCTTCTCGCGCAACGGGCCGACGGCGCTGGAAGCGGTTTCGGCGGCATTGGTTGCCGCGGCTGCCACGCCTGCGGCTTCAGCGACGAGGGCTTCGCAGGCGGCCAGATGTTCGCGGGCGCTGACTGCTGCCTCGCTGGCCTCCTGCCAGCGGCGCAGCCAGAGCACTGCTTCCAGTTCGCGGATATCAGCCGACAGCTTGCGGTAGCGGCCTGCCTGCCGGGCCTGCTTCTGCAGGCCCTCATAGCGGCTCTGCAGCGTATCGACGACTTCCTGCAGCCGGTCGAGATTGGCTTCGGCGGCGTTCAGGCGCAGCTGGGCTTCGTGGCGCCGGGCCCGCAGACCCGCAACGCCAGCGGCCTCTTCCAGAACCCGGCGGCGATTCTCAGGCTTGGCATTGATCAGCTCGCTGATCTGGCCCTGACGGACCAGGGCAGGCGAGTTCGCGCCCGTGCCCGCGTCGGCAAAGAGGAGCTGCACGTCCTTGGCGCGGACCTCCTCGCCATTGATCTTGTAGTCGGAGCCCTTGCCGCGCGTGATGCGCCGCGACACCTCGAGAGTGTCGGCATCATTGAAGCGGGCCGGCGCGCGCCGGTCGGAATTGTCGATGGTGAGAGTCACTTCGGCGCGGTCGCGAGCGGGGCGCCTGGCGGTGCCGGAGAAGATCACGTCTTCCATGCCATCGCCGCGAAGCGACTTGGCAGAGGTTGCACCCATCACCCAGCGCAGCGATTCAAGGACGTTGGATTTGCCGCAGCCATTCGGGCCGATGACGCCGGTAAGCCCGGCGTCAATGCGCAGTTCCGCCGGATCGACGAAGGACTTGAAGCCCGTTACGCGCAGACGGGTGAACTTCACCAGACGCCTCCTGCAGCCCGCGCCGCTGCTTTGCAGTCATCCGCTCAGGGCTTCACCATGCCACCAGTTCGCAACCCGGTTATTCCGCAGCGCGAGACCGGAAATACTCGATGATTCGCGAGAAGCTGTCTCCGGTGAATTGCGCGGGCACAAAGCCCTGCTCGTCCTCGATCGGTGTGGTGCCCGCGAAATATACCACGCCGGAGCCGTCCGGCGCGCGTTGCGGTTCCACACGCACGCCATTGATGATGAAGCTCGGCGTGGCATTGATGCCCTCGCGAGCGGCGCGCTGATTGGCTTCGTTGATGGCCGTCACCGCGCTCTCGTCAGACATGCAGGTGCGGAATTCCTGGTCGGACAGACCGGCCGAGCGGGCGATGGTCTGGAATTGCTGGCGGGCCTGGCCGCGCTGGGCCGCCATGAAGATCGCCTGCTGCTGCTCGAACAATACGTCCAGGACGTCGAAATACCGCTCTTCGGGCACGCAGCGCGCCAGCATGAATCCGGCAAGGGCCAGCTCTGCCGATCCGGTGAGCATTTCACGGAAGACAAGGCGAACGGTGCCATCCTCGATATAACGGTTGAGGGTCGGGTGCACGCCTTCGTGAAACGCCGCGCAACCCCCGCATGCGGTCGAGCCATATTCGATCAGCACAACCGGGGCGTTCGGATTGCCCTTGGCAAAATCACCCTCGCGCTCGAACTCGCTGCGGCCGTCGGTTGCACCGGAATTGCCCCCGCATGCGGCCAGTGCCAGCGCGGCAGCTGCGGCGAAGGCCGGGACAAGGTTGCGGGCGAGAGAGAAGGCCATGGCAAATGCTCCATCAGGTAAGCGCGGTGAGCGTTTGGGCAGCACTGTAGCCATAGCGCACCGCCAAGCGCCAGTGGTGAGGGCAGGGCGCTTGCGCGCGGGCATGCGCGTTGTTACTCAGGCCGCTCGTTTTCCTGACCCATGTGGAGTACGCGTCTCATGTCCGTTACCGAGGACGATGTCCGCC
>ERZ869909.2517-NODE-2517-length-11966-cov-5.717133_pt1 | contig 11966 bp, 10 predicted proteins | sample MGYA00520892_ERZ869909 | MGnify/ENA primary metagenome ERZ869909 (study PRJEB32215, sample SAMEA104723947) | bioreactor metagenome | biome: bioreactor; feature: anaerobic bioreactor; material: water | place: China | collected 2015-03-12 ... | reverse complement strand
GGTGTAGCTCAGTCGGTTAGAGTGCCGGCCTGTCACGCCGGAGGTCGCGGGTTCGAGCCCCGTCACTCGCGCCATTTTCTCAACAGTTGAATCATCTCGTCCCTTGCGATCTGGGCTCATGCCGTCGTGCTTTCGACCGCATTGCGGCCGTCTCTTCCATGCGTCTTTCCGGCATGATGAAATTTGCGGTTCGCTCGCCTCCGATCGAAAATCCGCATGTTCCTGGGCATGGCGATGTCGGCAGGACGTGAGTCTGCCGTCGCTCGTTTCGATGCCTGTCATCCCTTGCATCGTGCTGATACGAAATGATTTTCAATCGCAAGCCGGCGGCGTGAGCGCGCAGATTCTCCATGAAGGGCGTCTCGTCTGCCAGACGGGAATAAGTGGGAAACAGCGCTGCTTTTCCTGTTGCATTCGCAGGTAAGTTCGGCCATATAGGCGCCACTCGCGGCGTAGCCGCACGAGCGGGTGTAGCTCAGGGGTAGAGCACAACCTTGCCAAGGTTGGGGTCGAGGGTTCGAATCCCTTCGCCCGCTCCAGTTTCCCAACCGATCATGAGCCGCGGAACTCCGCGGCTTTTGTTGTTTCAGGGCGGTTGAAATCGCAGGCGTGGCGGTGGTGGAAATGGCCGTGACGCCTTTTCTACAGATCGCTCATGGAGTTCCGCGAAGACCTCAATGTCCTGAATGGCGCGTTTGATTCTCGCGCATGTTTGATCGCGCGGAGGAATTTGTGGATCGATTGCGTGTGCATTGTCCAAGATAGTTCGATGGCATCTGATGGATAGCCGCCCATATCCGGCATTGCTGTGTGAGCCAGCCTCGGCGCCTTGCTCTTCGGCGGCTCCGCCGCGAATTCGCGATAAAGCCTGCGCGTTCGGGCGTCAGGTCTTTTTCCGTGGCCAGAAGAAGTCCCAGCCCGCCAGAGCCAGCGTCAGCCCGACCACGACGGTGAGGTCCATCCTGTTCAGCCGATAGACGAGGATGCCCAGGAACACCACGAGGATCAGATAGGCCAGAATTCGCATCAGCCGTTCGATCATCGGTCACTCTCCGTCGCTGGGGGTGATTGGGTAAGAGTGTGCATCAGCCAGCGGGCCGTGCGCAACAGCCGCGCGTCGTCGCCGCGGCGGCCTACAAGTTGCAGGCCCATCGGCAGGCCGTTCGCCGCCTGAAACACGGGGATGGTCACGGCGGGCGTGCCCAGCATGGTCCACAGCCCGTTGAAGATCGCATCGCCGGTACTCTCCAGCCCCTCGGGTGCGGGGCCGGGGGTGGCGGGCGTCACGATGGCGTCGCAACGCTCGAAGATCTCCTCCAGCCCGGCATAGAGCACGTCGGGCCAGTCGAGGGCGGCGAGATAGTCGCGCGCGAGCGTCCGCCTGCCCGCGTCGAGCGCGGCGCGCATCTCGTCGGAGAGCATGTCGCGGCCGCGCTTTTCGAAGCCGTAATAGGACTTGGCCATCTCGGCGAAGTTGATGCGTTCGCGGATCGCCGCGGCCTCGTCGAAGGCGTTGGGCAGCGGCGCGCCGAAGGCTCCGTCGCCAAGGACGCCGACCAGCTCCTCCAGCGCAAGCTTGGTGTCGTCGGCCGCATGCTCGTCCATGCCCGGAGGCGCGACCATGGCCAGCATCGGCCGCACCGGGGGCTGCGACGCCGCGATCGACAGAACCCTGGGCGGGGCCATGACAAGACTCGCCGGATCGCCGGCGTCATGGCCGAAGAGCACGTCGCAAAGCAGCGCCGCCCCCTCTATGTCGCGGGCGAACACGCCGACCGTGTCGAGCGAGGGCGACTGAAGCAGCACGCCCCGGCGCGGGATCATGCCGAAGCCGGGCTTGAAACCCACGACCCCGCAAAAGGCGGCCGGGCGGATCACGGAGCCGCCGGTCTGGGTTCCCACCGCAAGCGGCACCATGCCCGCCGCCACCGCCGCGGCCGAGCCGGAGGACGAGCCCCCCGGCGTGTGGGCGGGATTTGCGGGGTTGCGGGTCTTGCCGGGATGGAGGAAGGCAAGCTCGGTCGTCACGGTCTTGCCCATGATCAGCGCGCCGGCCGCGCGCAGGCGCTCCACCACCGCCGCATCCTCGCGCGGGATGCGACCCGCTTCCAGCGGCGTGCCGTATTCGGTCGGCATGCCCTTGGTGTCGATCACATCCTTGATCGCGACCGGCACCCCGTGGAGCGGCCCCACGGGCCGCCCCGAGGCGCGCAACGCGTCGAGCCGCCGGGCCTCCTTCATCACATGGTCGCTGTCGAGCCAGGCCCAGGCCTGCACGGTGGGCTCCACCGACGCGATGCGTTGCAGCATCGCCGCCGCCACCTCGGCCGCGTGCAGCGCGCCCGAGGCGAGCCGGTCGCGCAGGTCGAGGGTGGCGAGGCCGGGAATGGCCTCGGCCCGTTTCGCCATGCTACCGGCCATAGAACAGTTCCGGCAGATAGAACACGATCTGCGGGACGTTGTAGAGCAGGATCATGCAGAGAAAGACCAGGCCCACGAACGGCAGCGAGCCCGCGAAGATCGATGTCAGCTTCACATGCGGGGGCGCGACCCCCTTGAGGTAGTAGGCCGACATCGCCATGGGCGGCGTCAGGAACGAGGTCTGAAGGTTGATCGCCACCAGAATGCCGAAGAACAGCGGGTCGATGCCGAACATCGGCAGCAAGGGCAGGAAGATCGGCACGAAGATGATGATGATCTCGGACCATTCGAGCGGCCAGCCGAGAAGGAAGATGATGATCTGCGCCAGGATGAGGAACTGCAACGGCGTCAGGTCCAGACCCTGCACGAATTCGGAGATCAGGTGCTCGCCGCCGAGATAGGAGAACACCGAGGCGAAGGTGTAGGAGCCGACGAAAAGCCAGCACACCATCGCCGAGGTGCGCACCGTCAGATAGACGCTTTCGCGCAGGCGCTCGAAGGTGAGCGCCCGGTAGGCTGCCGCCAGCACCAGCCCGCCCAGTGCGCCGATGGCCGCGGCCTCGGTGGGCGTCGCGAAGCCGAACAGGATCGAGCCCAGCACCGCCATGATCAGGAACGCCAGCGGCACGAAGGAGGTGACGATCATCCACAGGAGCCGCATGATCGGCACTTCGGGCAGGTCCTCCGGCCTGGGCTTGGGGGCTATCGATGGCTGCAGGATCGCGCGGACGAAGATGTAGGTGAAGTAGAGCCCCACCAGCGTCAGTCCCGGCAGCATCGCCGCCGCGTAGAGCCGTACGATGGACACGCCCGAGGTCGCCGCATAGACGATGAGCATGATCGAGGGTGGGATGAGGATGCCCAGCGTGCCGCCCGCGCAGACGATGCCGGCGGCGAAGGATTCGCTGTAGCGCGCCTTCATCATGGCCGGGAAGGCCAGAAGTCCCATCAGCACCACCACCGCGCCGACGATGCCGGTGGCGGTGGCGAAGAGCGCGCAGGTCACAAGCGCGGCGATGCCCATCGAGCCGGGGATGCTGCGCGTGGCGATCGCAAGAGTGGTGAACAGCCGGTCGACGATATTGGCGCGCTCGACGATGTAGCCCATGAAGAGGAACAGCGGCACCGCCGTCAGCACCTCGTTGGACATCACGTTGTAGGTCTGGTTGACGAACAGGTCGAAGATGCGGTTGTTGTAGAACCCTTCCACCCATGTCGTCATCGAGGTCCACAAGTCGGAATCCTCGGCCAGGCGGTTGAAGGCGCGCCACATGCGGCCGGGGTCGAAATAGGCGTAGTATCCGAAGATGATGCCGAGGGCCATCAGCGTGAAGGCGATGGGGAAACCCAGGAACACCAGCATGATGAAGATTGCGAGCATCATCATGGCAACTTGCGGGTCGGTCACGTGCGTGATCTCCAGTTGTCAGTTAAGCCGCGATTGACGCGCATTCAGTCTTTTCGGATGTCGGAAACCTGCTGGGCGACCTTGTCGAGACCCTGTTCCGCGACCTGCTTGATCAGCATGACCTCGGTCTCTTCCACATCGACCTCGGCCTCGTACCAGAAGCCGTCGCGGATGCAGAGGACGCAGCGGAAGATCTGGGCGATGCCCTGGATGAAGAGCAGGATGCCCGCGGCAACCAGGACGGTCTTGAACTGGTAGATGGGAACCCCCGCCGGGCTGCTGACCGACACCTCGCCATAGGCCCAGGAACGCGATGCGTATTTCCACCCCGAGAAGATCAGCGCGATGACGCCGGGAAAGAAGAAGAACAGGTAGAGCACCAGATCGACCCAGGCCTGCACCCGCGCCGGCCACAGCCGGTAGATGAAGTCGCCCCGCACATGCCCGCCTTGCGACAGGGTGTAGGCCCCGCCCATCATGAACAGCGTGCCGTACATGATGAAGGACACGTCGAGCGACCACGGCGTCGGCGTGTTCAGCAGATAGCGGACGAAGACCTCGTAGCTCATGCCGGCCGTCATCAGGATGATCAGCCAGCCGAACGCCTTGCCGAACCAGGCCGAGAGGTTGTCGGCGAAGTTGATGTAGGACAGCATGTGGGGTTCCCCATCGAGGATGCGGCTACCCCGGACCGGCAACGGTCCGACCCGGGGCTTTGCGGTCATTCCCTCCGGCGGCAGGCGTCAGAGCGACATCTTGCCGGGGAAGTAATGGTCGTAGGCCAGCGCGTAGTCGGGCGCGGCCATCAGCTCGAAGTAGGTCACGTTCTCGATCCACTCACGCTGGCTGTCCATGATGCGCTGCATGAACGGGTCGGCGCCCAGTTCCTCGATCAGGTCGTCCCAGGCCTGAAGCTGGGCGGCGAGGATCTCGGTGGAGGTGCGATGAACGGTGACGCCCATGTCGTTCTGGAGCCGTTGCAGGTCGTTGGAGTATTCCTTGAGCGCGAGCGCGGTGTTCGAGGTCGAGGCCGCTTCGACTCCGTATTTCAGGATCGCCTGAAGGTCCTCGTCGAGATCGTCGAAGAAGTCCCGGTTGAAGATGAACTCGAAAGACTCGGACGCCTGATGGTAGGATGACAGATAGTAGTTCTTGGCCACGTCCTGCGCGCCGAAGCGAAGGTCCGACGAGGGGTTGTTGAACTCGAACGCGTCGATCACGCCGCGCTCCATCGCCGGGACGATCTCGCCGCCGGGAAGCTGGAACAACGCCATGCCCATCTTCTGCAACAGATCGGCCGCGAGGCCCACGGTGCGGTATTTGAGGCCCTGGATGTCGGCGACGGTATTGACCTCGCCCTTGAACCAGCCGAAGGGCTGGGCGGGCATCGGGAAGCCCATGAAGCCATAGACGTTGAGCCCAAGGATGTCCTGGGTCAGTTCGCGATAGAGCTCGGCCCCGCCGCCCTGGTAGAACCAGGCGAGCATGGTGGTGGCCGAACCGCCCCACACCGGGCCGGTGCCGAAGAACGACGCCGCCTTGTGCTTGCCGTACCAATAGACCGGCACGGTATGCGCGGCGTCGAGAACTCCGTCATGCACGGCGTCCATCACCTGGAAAGCGCCGACCACCGCGCCGGCGGGAAGAAGATCGATCTGGATGCGGCCGCCCGACATTTCCTGGACCCGGGCGACGTATTCGCGCGCGAAGTCCATCCAGATATCGCCGGCAGGCCAGGATGTCTGCATCTTCAGCACCACCGGGGCCTGGGCAAGGACGGCCGGCGCAGCCAGCATCGAACCTGCGGCAGCGCCACCGGCGATCGCACCGGTGCGCAAGAACGTCCGGCGCGACAGCGCCGGCTTGACAGTATCTGTCATGCTTTCCTCCCATTTTATATTCATATCGCGCTCCCTCGCGATATCGTCAGTGTTACCCACCAACACCTTCGAGGCAATCGGAAATTGTGCCGAAGTGTCTTTTGGCGTTGCCGTGCATACGGGATGAACCGTCGCCGCCCCGTCACGCCACCCGATCGAGCGGTTCTACGCCGGAGAACACCGCGTCGAGATTGTCGAGCGCGCGATTGCCCATCGCGAGCCGGGTCTCGAAGGTGGCGGAACCGATATGCGGCAGCAGGAACACATTATCGAGAGCTGCCAGTTCGGGGTTGCCGCCCGGTTCGCTGCGGTAGACGTCGAGGCCGGCCGCAAAGACCCGGCCGCTCTTCAGCGCCGCGATCAGGGCGGCTTCGTCGATCAGCGCGCCGCGGGCCGTGTTCACCACGATTGCGCCTTCGGGAAGGAGGGCGATGCGCTGCGCGTCGAGGATGTTGGTCGTTTCGGATGTCGCCGGGCAATGCAGCGACAGCACGTCGGAGGCGGCGACGAGGCTCTCGGGCGTGTCGTGGAATACCGCGCCCCTGGCCAGTTCCGGCGGCAGCGGACGCCGGTTGTGGTAGTGGATCTCCATGCCGAAGCCGCGGGCGCGCTCGGCCGCGACCTGCCCGACCCGGCCCATGCCCAGCACGCCGAAGCGTTTCCCCGTGACCTGCCGGCCGACCATGAAGGAAGGCGACCAGAAGGACCAGCGGCCCTCGCGCACCATCCGGTCGCCCTCCGCCCCACGCCGGGCCGCCCCCAGCATGCACAGCATGGCGATCTCGGCGGTGGCGTCCGACAGCACGTCGGGCGTGTTCGTCACCACGATGCCGCGCGCCTTTGCCGCCGCCAGATCGACATGGTCGACGCCGACCGAATGGTTGGCGATCACCTTGAGGCGGTCGGGGAGCGCGGCGATCACCGCGGTGCTGAAATGTTCCGAATGGCATGGCAGCACCGCATCGACCGACTGACAGGCGGCAATGAGTTCGTCTTGCGACAGCAGCCGGTCGTCGGGATTGAGCGTCACCTCGTAGCCGCCCGCCGCCCGCGCCTCAACCTCCGGCGAAAGCTTGCGCGTGATGAGAAGTGCCGGTTTGCCGCTCATGTTTTCCTCCCTTGTGTGTGGCGCGGCGCAGGCAGACTGCTTTCAGCCGAGCTGCCTTTCGATCGCGCGCTTCAGAAAGTCGTAGAACCGTTCGGCGCCCGCATGGCCGATGTTGATCCTGGTTCCGATATTCGCCGTGTCGCGGTCGACGGAGAAAACGCTGCCCGGCGCGATGAATATGCCCTCGGCGGCGGCCTCCCTCGCGATGCGGATATCGTCGACCTCCTGCGGCAGGTCCAGATACATGTAGTAGCCGCCTGTCGGCTGCGTGAACAGCTTGAAGCCGTGGCGCTCTATCGTGCGCAGCACGGTATCGGTGGCGCGGCTTATCCGCTGCCCGAGCCGCTTCAGGTGCCGCCTGTAGTGGCCCTCGCAAAGCAGGCCGTGAAGCAGGCGCTCGACATAGCCGGAACTGTTGACCGTGGTCAGCATCTTCAGTTCCGCGAGCGAGGCGACGATGTCCTCGCGCCCGGCGATGTATCCGCAGCGCAGGCTGGCCGACAGCGTCTTGGAGAAGGTGCCGATGGCGATGACGTTGCGCAGCTGGTCGAGCGGCGCGAGCCCCGCGCCGTTGACGGTCGGCAGACTGCTGAACGGGTCGTCCTCGACCACCATGAAGTCGTGCTTGGCGGCGATGGTCAGGAGGCCGTGCGCCGTGGGCAGGTTGGTCGAGCCGCCGGTCGGGTTGTGGGCGAGCGACTGGGTGAAGAACAGCTTCGGCCGTTCGGCGGCGGCCTTCGCGGCGAGGTCGTCGAGGTCCGGCCCGGCCGCCAGCCTCTTCACCCCGACCATGCGCACCTGCGCCAGCTTCAGCTTGGCGAAGAGCGGGTAATAGCCCGGATCGTCCACCAGCACGCAATCGCCGGCGGTGAGAAAGCGGCGGATGACCAGGTCGAGGGCGTGGTTGGCCCCGAAGGTCAGAAGGATCTGCGACGGCGACGCCTCCACCTCGCGCTCGGCGAGCCCGACGGCGAGACTTTCCCGCAAGGCCGACAATCCCATCGCGGAGCCGTACCCTTCCTCCACGACGTACCGATCCCTGGCGAAGCGGCTCAGATGCCGGCTGACCTCGGACTCCTCCGTCCATGACGGGGGAGGGCGGCCGTCGCCGACGCGGATCGAGAAGCTCTTCTCGAGTTGCGCGCTCAGCAGGGAGGCGATGTCGACGGCCTCGGCGACATGGCGGGGCGGCTCGCGCACCGAGCGCCGGTAGTGGTCGATGACGGTGAACCCATAGCCGGGACGGGATACGATAAGCCCGGCGGCGAGCAGGCGGTCATAGGCTTCGACGATCGTGTTCTTCGAAACCGCGAACTCCGCTGCCGCGCGGCGAATCGACGGCAGCTTGGTTCCCACCTTGAGCGAACCGTTCTCGATGCGCTTGCGAATCTGCGATGCGACGGCTTCCGTCAGGGTCATGAATTGGCTGTGCTCCTTGTGCCATACCCACGAAGCGAACGGTACAGCTCATATCTGTTTCCTATAACTGTACCTTGAAGATAGGTATCAGTTTCCCGTTAGGTGGCATAGCGGGAAAGAACCGGATCGTCTGCGGGAGGAAGAGCTGCGATGATCTGGCCACCGGCGCGGGAGGCATGCTCTCTATACCCTGGATGTCGGCGGTCCTTTCCCGGAACGCCGCATATCGGCATAGGCCTCGCGGCCGCGACGGACGCCGCGGTGACGACCGAAGCAGAGAAGCTTGATTGGAGGACGGACATGACGCTTGACAGGCGCAATTTTCTGAGGAGCGGCGGCATGGCCGCCATCGCGGCATCGGCCGGCGCGCTGGCGACGCCCGCACTCGCCCAGAGCGGCGAGGTGCGCTGGCGGATGCAGTCGCTGTGGGATCCCGGCACGACGCCGCAATCCTTCGAGGAGCGTTTCGTGAAGCGCGTCGCCGAACTGACGGGCGGCCGGTTCGTCATCGAGCTGTTCGCCGGCGGCCAGCTGGTGCCGGCGGCGCAGGCGTTCGACGCCGTCCGCGGCGGCGCCTTCGAGATGATGAAGACCTTCGACGGCTACGAAGCCGGCAAGATCCCCGCCTTCGCCTTCACGTCGACCATTCCGTTCGGCTTTCCCGAATCGGACCAGTACGAGGCGTGGTTCTACGAGCGCGGCGGCATCGAGATGGCGCAGGAAGCCTATGCGCCCGCCGGCCTGACCTTCATCGCGCCCACGGTCTACGGCCAGGAGCCGCTGCATTCGCGGGTTCCGATCAACAGCATCGCCGACCTCGCCGGCAAGAAGGGCCGCTTCGTCGGCCTCGCCTCGACGGTGATGGCCGCCTTCGGCGTCGCCGTGTCGCCGCTGCCGACCAGCGAGGTCTATTCCGCCCTGGACAAGGGCGTCGTCGATCTCGCCGACCGTGGCGACCTGACGGCGAACTTCGAGGCTGGCCTCGCCGAGGTCGCCAAGCATGTCGTGCTGCCGGGCGTCCACCAGCCGACCACGGCGACGTGCTACGCCGCCAACCGTCGCGCCTATGAGGGCCTGCCGGAGGACTTCAAGGCGGCGCTCGCCGTCGCGGCGCGCGAGATTTCCGGCGCCCTTCGCCAGCATATCCTCGTGAAGGACGCCGAGGTCCTGGACAAATATGTCGCGGCCGGCTGCACCATCCACAACCTCGACCCGGCGGACATCGTCGCCAACCGCCCGAAGGCCGTCGACGCATGGCGCGCCGCGACCAAGAACGACGCGCTCGCGGTCAAGATCCTCGACAGCCAGATCGAGTTCATGAAGCAGCTCGGCGTTCTCGCCTGATCCGCGCCCATCGATGCGAACCGGCCGCGGCCCCTGCCGCGGCCGGCCGGGTTTATCGACCTCCTGGAGGACAACACAATGCCGCGGCTCGTTCGCACGGTCGTCGATCTGGTGACCGGGATAAACAAGTTCGCCTTCTATTTCGCCGCGATGCTGGTCTACGTGATGGTTCCGGCGATGCTGATCGACGTGGTCATGCGCTACGTCTTCAACAGCCCGACCGTGTGGGCGACCGAGCTCGCCATCCTCCTGTTCGGGCCGTATTTCCTGCTCGCCGGTCCCTATGTGCTCCACATCAAGGGCCATGTGGCGATGGACATCATGCGCCAGAACATGTCGCCCGAGGTCGACCGCATCTTCGAATTGCTCGGCATCCCCGTGATCATTCTCTTCGCCGGGATCCTGCTGTGGTACGCCGCGCCGCTCGCGCGCGACTCCTGGGCCTATGGCGAGACGTCTTTTTCAGCGTGGAACCCGCCGATCTGGTGGACCAAGGCAGCCGTGCCGCTGGCGATGGTGCTGCTTCTGGCGCAGGCGATAGCCGAATTCCTGCGGGTCCTGTTCCGCGACCCCTCTCTTTCGAGTGAACGGGCATGACCGCGGTGAGCCCCACGCTCATTCTCGTCATCATGTTCGGCGGCCTGACGCTGTTCATGATGACCGGCCTACCCATCGCCTTCGTGCTCGGCGGCCTTTCCCTGCTTCTGACGGTGACGTTGTGGAACCCGCAGGCGGTGGTGATCCTCGTCCTGCAGGTGTTCGACACCATGCGCTCCGAGGCGCTGATGGCGATCCCGCTGTTCATCCTGATGGCGACGCTTCTGTCGCGCTCGGGCGTGATCGAGAAGCTCTATCGGGCGATGGAGCTGTGGTTCGGCCGCCTGCGCGGCGGCCTGGCCATCGGCACGGTGGTCATCTGCGTCATCATGGCGATGATGACCGGCGTCGTCGGCGGCGCGGTCACGGCCATGGGCATGCTGGCGCTGCCGGAAATGCTGCGCCGGCGCTACTCGCCGCAACTCGCCACCGGCGTGATCTGCGCGTCGGGAACGCTCGGCATCCTCATCCCGCCCTCGGTTCTGACGATCGTCTATGCGGTGACCGCGCAGGTCTCGATCGGCAAGATGCTGATCGCGGGCATCGTGCCGGGCATCATGCTGGCCGTGCTCTATATCGGCTACATCATCGTCATTTCATGGTGGAAGCCGGAGGTCGCGCCGCTGCGCGACGACTACGAGCCGGCGCCGCTGGGCGCGCGGCTGCGCTCGCTCAACGCGCTGATCCTGCCCGCGGCGCTCATCGTCACGATCCTCGGCTCGATCTTCCTCGGGATCGCCACGCCCACCGAGGCGGCCGCGGTCGGCGTCGTCGGCGCGGCCATCGCCGCCGCGATCGAGCGCAGGCTCAGCTTCGACACGCTGCTCCACTCCGCGCTCGACACCGCCAAGGTGACGGCGATGGTGCTGTGGATCACCATCGGCGCCAAGGCCTATGTCGCGATCTTCACCGGGCTCGGCGGCGCGGACTCGCTGATGGGCTTCATCCGCGATCTCGACGTGAACCCCTATGTCATCCTGATCGTGATGATGATGATCCTGGTCTTCCTCGGCACCGTGCTGGACGAGATCGGCATCATCCTGATGACGGTGCCGGTGTTCATCCCGATCGTGCGCTATCTCGGCTTCGACGAGATCTGGTTCGGGGTTCTCTACGCCATCACGATCCAGATGGGCTACATCACCCCGCCCTTCGGCTACACGCTCTTCTATCTGAAGGCGACGCTGCCGAAGAACCTGAGCATGGGCGTCGTCTACCGGGGGGTCATGCCGTTCTTCCTGCTCCAGCTTCTCGGGCTGGCGCTGGCGATGATGTTCCCGCAGATCATGACCTTCCTGCCCGAGCTGATGGAGCGATGACGATGGATCGTTCCCTCCCTCGCTTCGGGCCGGCGATCCCGTTTCCCACCCTCATTCCAACGACATTGCCATGGAGGCGACATTGACAGCGGTCCCCGCCGATGACGGCGCACGTTCCCCCATCAACTCCCGCATAGAGAAGTTCCGCGATCTCGAGCCGGCCGACAGGCTGGAGAAGATCGCGGCGGCGACCAGCCTTTCGCCCGCCGCGCGCGACGCGCTGAAGGGCGCCGGCTCGCTGCCGACGCATCTCGCCAACGGCATGATCGAAAACGTCATCGGCACGTTCGAGCTGCCGATGGGCGTGGCCACCAACTTCACCATCAACGGGCGCGACTACCTCATCCCGATGGCGGTCGAGGAACCGTCGGTCATCGCGGCCGCATCCTACATGGCCCGCATCGCCCGCAGCTGCGGCGGCTTCCGCACGTCGAGCAGCGATCCGGTCATGCGCGCGCAGGTCCAGGTCG
>ERZ869909.2516-NODE-2516-length-11967-cov-4.443230_pt1 | contig 11967 bp, 7 predicted proteins | sample MGYA00520892_ERZ869909 | MGnify/ENA primary metagenome ERZ869909 (study PRJEB32215, sample SAMEA104723947) | bioreactor metagenome | biome: bioreactor; feature: anaerobic bioreactor; material: water | place: China | collected 2015-03-12 ... | reverse complement strand
CGGCGCCGCGCACCGCAGCACCCACCGGCAATTCGTAGCCAGAGGACACGATTCGCCCCGGCGCGCCGCCCGTCCTGGCGCCCACCGGCAATTCATAGCCAGTGGACACGACCGGCCCCGGCGCCGCGCCCCGCAGCACCCGCCGTCGATTCATGGCCAGTGGACACGATTCGCCCCGGCGCCGCGCCCGCACCTGGCGCACCGCCCGCAGCACCCGCCGTCGATTCGTAGCCAGTGGACACGATTCGCCCCGGCGTCGCGCCCGCACCTGGCGCACCGCCCGGGCACCCGCCGTCGATTCGTAGCCAGTGGACACGATTCGCCCCGGCGCCGCGCCCGCACCTGGCGCCGCGCCCGCAGCACCCACGGGCGATTCGTAGCCAGTGGACACGATTCGCCCCGGCGCCGCGCCCGCACCTGGCGCCGCGCCCGCAGCACCCGCCGTCGATTCATGGCCAGTGGACACGATTCGCCCCGGCGCACCGCCCGCCCGGGCACCCACCGTCGATTCGTAGCCAGAGGACACGATTCGCCCCGGCGCACCGCCCGCCCGGGCATCCGCCGTCGATTCGTAGCCAGTGGACACGATTCGCCCCGGCGCGCCGCCCGCCCGGGCACCCGCCGTCGATTCGTAGCCAGTGGACACGATTCGCCCCGGCGCCGCGCACCGCAGCACCCACCGGCAATTCGTAGCCAGAGGACACGATTCGCCCCGGCGCGCCGCCCGCACCTGGCGCACCGCCCGGGCACCCGCCGTCGATTCGTAGCCAGTGGACACGATTCGCCCCGGCGCGCCGCCCGCACCTGGCGCACCGCCCGGGCACCCGCCGTCGATTCGTAGCCAGAGGACACGATTCGCCCCGGCGCACCGCCCGCCTCGGCCTGTGGCTTGCGGACTGCAAGTTGACGCGTCGCGGGCGCTCCGATACCACAGGAGGGCTCGGCGACTCGGTACCGGGCATCGCCCCACGCTTGGAAACCTGGAGCCAGGATGGCGGACTCGAGCGCAACGTCACCGCTCTACCGGTTCAACCGGGAACGGCAGGCGATCATTGATGAAGTCATCGATCGCGTCACACGGCAGACCATCCAGGCGGCGTGGGACTCGCCCGCTGACCGGCTGGACAACCTGCTCAACGAGGCGGCCTTCGTCGAGCTGTCCAGCGAGCGCGGCGACGCGCCGCCGGCGCGCCTGGCCTTCTGGCGCGACGTCGTGCGGTCCATCGCGCGCTCGAGCGAAGAGGAGAACGCCGAGTACGTTCAGCGTGCCATCGCGGACTACGCGAACGACATCGCGGGCCACTTCCGGCCGGGCGTGCAGAAGCTCGCCGTCGACCTGCTGCCGCGCGGTCTGAGCATGGTCCTGGGCATGGGCCGCGGCCTGACGCTGCCGCGACCTGGCGCGCTCGCGGAGCGGATCCGGGTCGAGGGTGAGGTGGCGCGCATCAAGCGGCTGGCGGAGGCCGGCACGCTCGTCTTCGCGTCGACGCACGCCAGCCGCCTCGACGCGGGGCTGATGGGCTTCGCGATGCACCTCGCCGGTCTGCCCGCGCTGGTGCACGGCGCAGACCAGACGCTGTTCGACAACCCGATGACCGCGTTCTTCATGGCGAATCTGGGCGCCTACCGCGTCGACCGCTCGCAGACGCAGACGCTCTACAAGCGGGTGCTCAAGACGTACTCGCAGGTGCTCATCGAGCGTGGCTATCACACGTTCTTCTTCCCCGGAGGCGGCCGGAGCCGCGCGAACCGGGTCGACGATCGCCTCAAGCTCGGGCTGCTGGGCACGGCGCTGGACGCCTGGTCGCGGAACGTGGTCCGCGATGGGCAGCGGCCGGTGTTCATCGTCCCGGTGACGATGAACTACAACCTCGTGCTGGAGGCGGAGACGCTGGTCGCGGACCACCTCGAGAATCCGTCCCGCCAGCGGGACATCATCGAGCGCGACGAGTTCTCCGACGCGCGCCGGGTGGCGTCGTACCTCGCGGCGTCCCTGCGCGACGACGTGTTCCTGACGGTGCGGCTGGGCACGCCGATGGACGTGTTCGGCAACGAGGTCAGCCACGACGGGGAGCCGGTCGACGGTCGCGGGCGCCGCGTCGATCCGGTGCGGTACCTGTTCCGCGACGGGGTCCCGGTCGAGGACAGCGAGCGCGCCCGCGCGTACACCCGCGGGCTTGGGCGTCAGCTGCTCGAGTCGTGGCGCCGCAACAACGTGATCCAGCCGCTGCACATCGTCTGCATGGCGCTGTTCGAGCACGTGCTGCGGCAGCACCCCAGCTGGGACGTGCAGCGCGTGCTGTGGTTCGCGCGGGGCAACATCATCAGCCGGGTGGTGGCCGAGGGCGAGACCGAGCGCGTCGCGCGCATCGTGCGTCGGATGGCCGCAGAGGGCGAGCTCCGCCTGAGCGTCAACGCGGAGAAGTGGACCGCCGTCGAGATGGTCGAGGCCGTTGGCGAGCTGCTGGGCCGCTACCACAGCCAGCCGGTGGTCGAGGTCGACGGCGCAGAGCTGCGTCTGAACGACCTGCGGCTGCTGTACTTCTATTCGAACCGCCTGCGCGGCTACGACGTCGAGCGGCGCCTGAGCGCGGCTCCGGGAGGGTACTGAATGGCGACCACGGCTTCGCGGAGCTTTCGTCCCAGCGTCGGTGTGGTCGGAGCCGGCCGCGCCGGCATCGCCCTGGCGCATGTCATCGCCGGCTCGGGTCACGACGTCGTCCTGTACAGCACCATCCCGCAGCGGGCGGCCACGTTGCGCCAGAGCCGGCGCCTCAAGCAGATCATCCCGGAGCTGGACGCGCTGCACCGGAACGTCACCGTGACGACGGACGCGGCCGAGCTCGCGGACCGCTGCACCCTCGTGCTGCTGACCCTCTCCGAGGGGCTGCTGGTGCGGGTCCTGAACGACCTCGGGGACGTGCTCGACGGCGCGCACATGCTCGTGCACATGGTGCACAGCCTGTACGGCAACGACCTGCTGCGCTGCTCGCAGGTCATCGAGTCGGAGACGTGCGTCAAGCAGATCGGCGCCGTGGCCGGGCCGCTCCACGTCTCCGAGCTCCTCGCCGGCAAGCCCAACGCGGTCGTCGCCGCGAGCGAGTTCGGCAAGGTCGTCGAGGAGGTCACCCGCGTGATGCAGACGGACAACCTGCTCGTCTACGGGGAGTCGGACCTGCGCGGCGTGGAGTCGGCAGCGGCGCTGCACCAGCTGGTCACGCTGGCGATCGGCATGGCTGATGGCCTCGAGCTGGGCAGCGCGACCCACGCCTCGCTGGCCGCCGTTGGCCTTCGTGAGATCACGAGCCTGGGCACTCGGCTGGGTGCGAGCGAGCGCACGTTCTACGGCCTCGCGGGTGTCGGCCGCCTCGTCGACGCGCTGCAGCGTGGCGAGCCGAACTACGACCTGGGCATGAAGCTCGCCGTGAGCACGAACCGCGACGAGGCCCTCGAGTCCGCCCCGCCGGAGGCGCGCAGCGTCGAGGTCGTCCGGCAGATCCGGGGCTGGGCGCAGCGCACCGGCGCTCGGCTGCCCATGACGGAGACGCTGTTCCGGATCGTCCAGGGGCAGCTGTCGCCCGAGGAGGGGCTGCGCGACCTGATGAGTGATCGCGCGGTGTTCACCATGCCGGTGAGCCGCCCAGCCGGAGTCTGAGCCGACGACCGCTCCCGGCCCGCACGGTGCGGGTCCGCGCGCCGGCGTCGGTCACCCCGAGCGAGGAGCCGCGTCATGGGACCAACACGCCGCACGCGGGTGCTTCGACGACCGCCTGCCTGCCGGGTCGGGGCGCTGCCGGTAGCGACAGGGCCCACGGGGGCGCGCCCTGCGGCTTCACGGCTCGCGGCTTCGTGGCTCGCGGCTTCGCGGCTGGTCGTGTCGTCGTTGGGGGCGTTGTTGCTGCTGGCGGCCCCTGTCGCCGGGTTCGCGTCCGGTGAGCCTTGCGTCGCTGACGGCTTCACGGGCCTCACGCGCGAGGGCGGTGTCGCGCAGGCTCCCACCGCATCCGGGGCCGCCGAGCTCCCGACACCGGCGGACCCGGCAGAGGCGTCTGACGGAGACCCGCCGGCTGACGGGCGAACAGCGCGCCCGTCCGTTCAGGCGTCCGTCGTGGGCAGCGTGGGGATCGCCGCAGGCGGCGGGCCCACCGCGGCGCTCACCTTTGGCGGGCCGCGGGTCAGCGTGGTGGCCGGGGACTGGCGGTTCACGCTGAGCTTCTACCCGAGCCTGGTGTACTCCGACGACTGGGGCGCGGCGAAGGTCCGGCCGCTGTTGGGCGCCGGGCCGGAGCTCGCGTGGCGTTCCATCGCCGTGTTCGCGCCGCTGTACGTCGTCGGGGAGACCTACCGCCCGCTGGTGGGGCTGGCGTGGCGCTTCCGGTGACGCGCCCGACGCGGGCTGACTCAGGGCTGACTCAGGGCCTTTACAGGCTCCGGGCAGGCCGTTATAGCCTCGTTCTCTTTTGCCCCATGTCCGGGTGCGACCCCTGGGCGCCGCGTCGCGGCGCCGGGTGTGCGCCTCCAGTGGACCACCGCCGATTCCCGGAGCCGACCGTGAGCGACAGCTCGGACCAAGTCACCGTCTTTCGTATGGGCGTCCTCGACCACGCGCGTTTTGCGGGTCAGTTCCTGCCCATCATCGAGCGCGCTCGTGGCGGTCGCGCCGCGGGCGTCGCAGCCGTCGAGGAGCTCAAGGCGTTCGTCGCGAACGTCAAGGACCGGGCGCAGCGCGAGGAGGCGCAGAGCCAGCTCGAGCGCATCGAGGTCTCGGTCTCGAGCAACCGCTGGCACGCCGCGGCCGCCGGCAACGTGCTGCAGGCCGCGCTCTGCGATGAGCTCAAGGAGATCCCGGACATGCTGCACCAGCTGCCGACGTGGCTGGACTTCCTCTACGACTGGGACGAGACGAACGCCGAGGCGATCCAGCGGTTCTTCTCGTTCCTGAGCGACCACACGCTCGACTGGGCTTCGCCGGTGGACACCTGGCGCGCTGCCGTTGGCCCCGATGACCTCGAGGAGGTCGCGACGGCGATGGGCGCCCTGACCCCGCGGCAGCTCGCGAAGATGCTCGCCAGCGTCGAGGACGGGGACGTCTTCTCGGAACAGGAGGCGGAGGAGATCGCGGACTGGTGGAACGAGATCCGGACGCTGATCCGTCTCGCTCGCCGTCAGGAGGCGGGGGTGCTGTTCGTCGTCTCGCTCGAGCCCCGCCGCGCGCCCTGAGGGGGGACAGAGCCCGTCTGTCGTCCTCCCCGGGTCAGCGCCCCAGCACACGGCGCCCCAGCACACGGCGCCTGCGGCGGTGCCCTGCTCACTGCCCTGCGAGCCCGGTCATGCCGGCCTGGCGCCAGGCGCTTCGGAGTCCTCCGCGCCGGCCGAGGCCGGCGCGTCAGAGCCCCTCGAAGCCGCCGCTGATCGTGCGTTCGCCGCTGCCGTCCTCCTCGAGCTCGATGTTCGGCGTGGGCAGCTCCATCTCGTGGGCGGCGTCGACGGCCTCGTACTTGATCGGGTTGGCGATCTCCGGCGGCGCGTGCTGCGTGAGCAGGGTCACGGCGCGCTCGACGGCCTTCTTGCCCGTGTGCTCGACGCGCAGCGTGCGGCCCTCGTACGAGATGTAGTCACGCATGGCGCGGTTCTCGACGAGCTCGAGCTCGACCTCCTGGCCCAGCAGCTCCTGGGCGAGCCGGAGCACGCGCTGGAAGACGGTGTTCCACGCGTGCAGGTCCTCCCGGTCGTCGTCGCGCGCGTCGAGGATGTCGAGGCCCACGTCGAGCACCTCGAGGCGCTCCATGAACTCCTCGATCCATGCGCCGGTGATGATGCGGCCGTGCTGCGGGGCGATGACCTCGGGGAACGGATCCAGCGCCCGGATCGAGGCGATCGCGCGCTTGAGGGCCCGGTTCGTGGGCATGTAGATCTGGTGGAAGGCGCGCATGCCCACCCAGTCAGCCTCATCCGCGAACAGCCCGGTGCTCTCGCGGGCGGTCAGCGCGCCGAACAGGTCACCGCTGAACAGCACTCGGCTCGTCGGGTCGTACATCATCGTCGCGCCGACGAAGTGGCAGAACGGCGTCCGGACCGGCAGCAGCGTGCGGCCCGTCCGCGTGCGCAGGCCGTCCTCGTGCTGGTCCACGGGCACGAAGCGGTCGCGCGAGATGTTGAACGACTGCACGAGGCGCCACGTGTCCTCCGAGCACACGACGACGGCGCGCGAGGCGTAGCGGCCCAGCAGCGTGCCCATCGACGAGCACACGTCCGGGTCCTGGTGGTTGATGAAGATCGCGTTCAGCCGCTCGCACGTGCCCAGCACCTGCTCGCACTTCGAGCGCACGATGGCGACGTCGTTCGCCGAGCCCGGGTCGATGAGCATCGCGAACGTCGTCTCGCCGGGGCCCCCGGAGGTCCAGCCGTCGCGGACGAGGTACGGGTTCGCGTAGAAGATCTGGCCGGGCGGTCGCTTGCCGACCCAGAAGACACCCGGCGCGAACTCGACCGGGGTGTGGTTCAGCTCGTCAGGGAGGAGCGCACGGGCCTTGTCGATCAACACGCTGCTCATGGTACAGGGTCCTCATGTGGGGCGGATGTGTGCACCGTCAGCGCACCCCGCGTTCGTACGGTGTGCGCGACTCGACCTGTCGGGCCGGCGCTCGCGTCGCGTCCTGGCTGGGCAACGCGCGCCGGCTGGCGCACGCTGGTCGCTTTCTGCTCGGTTGTAAAGAGCGCACGGTCACCAGCATCGGTGATTGGAAGTCGACTGTAAAGGTCCACGCTCTCCATGATGTGCGCGGCGTTTGTGACGCGACGCTGCGCGGGCGAGCGGGGTGGTGCGGTGGGCGACCGCCGGGGTCGCGGTCCGGGTCAGCGTCCCCGCTGGCGCTCCAGCTGGGCGAGCATGTACGGCACATCGAGCGCGGCGCGCAGGTGGTCTGCCCAGCGGTCGAGCGCGCGCTCACGCTGGTCTCGTCGGTGCGTCGCGCCGCGGGTGACGCTGCGGGCCAGGCCCACGCGCGCCGCGAGGCGCGCGAGCCACGCGGCGCGAAAGCGGTCCTCGTCGAAGACGCCGTGCAGGTACGTGCCCCAGATGAGGCCCGGGGCGGTGTCCGTCCCGGGGGCCCAGGCTCCGTCCGCCTGCCTGCCGTCCGCTTGCCCACCGTCCGGCTGCCCGCCGTCCGGCTGCCCGTCGCCCGTCCCGGAGCGCACGCCGCCCTCCAGCGCCATCGCTGGCCGGGCGTCCGTCGCCGCGTCCACGGGCAGCGTGACGCCGATGTGGATCTCGTAGCCCGACACCGGCAGCCCCACGAGGCCGGGCAGGGCGCTGACGCCGGCGGCCTGGACGGTGCGTTTCGCCGGCTGCATCGTCGTCCGGACCGGCAGCAGACCCAGCCCCGCGCAGCGGCCACCACGCTCGAGGCTCGTCGGGTTGTCGATCGAGACGCCCAGCATCTGGTAGCCGCCGCAGATCCCCACGAGCTCTCGGCCGCGGCCCACGTGCTCGAGCAGCGCGTCCACGAACCCCGCGCGCCGCAGGTAGTCGAGGTCCTCCGCGGTGTTCTTCGAGCCCGGCAGGATGACGACGTGCGCCTGCGCGAGGTCCTCCGGGCGTGTCACCCAGCGCAGCCGCACGTCCGGCTCGTCGTCGAAGACGTCGAAGTCCGACGCGTTGCTCATGCGCGGGTGCAGCACGACGGCGATGTTCAGCGTCTCGTCGGTGAACGGCCGCTCCGCGGCGCGTCGGGTGTGGAGCGAGTCCTCCTCCTCGAGCCCGTGGCCATGGAGCCACGGGATGACGCCGACGACGGGGATCCCGGTGTGCTCCTCGAGCAGCCTGACGCCCTCGTCGAACAGGCTCAGGTCGCCGCGGAACCGGTTGACGATCAGGCCCCGCACGCGCGCGCGGTAGTCATCGGGCAGCAGGCTGATCGTGCCGATCAGCTGTGCGAAGATGCCGCCGGGGTTGATGTCGCCCACGAGGTAGACGTCTGCCTCGGCGTGCAGGGCGGGGCGCCAGTTGACGATATCGCTCTTCCAGAGGTTGAGCTCCGCGGCGCTGCCGGCGCCCTCGAGCACGACGACGTCGTGGTCGGCCGCGAGCTCGTCGTAGGTCTCGCGGACGAGGGTCCAGCGCTCGGGCGAGCGTTGGAACCAGCTGCGGGCCTCCTCTTCTCCGGCGAGCCGCCCGCGCAGGATGACCTGGGAGCGGGAGTCCGCCTCCGGCTTGAGGAGGATCGGGTTCATGAGCACGCTGGGCTCGACGCGCGCGGCCTGCGCCTGCAGCGCCTGGGCGCGCCCGATCTCGCCGCCGTCGCGGGTGACGTACGAGTTGAGCGCCATGTTCTGGGCCTTGAACGGCGCGACGCGGTGGCCCAGGTCGCTGAGGATCCGGCAGAAGCCGGCGGCGACCATCGACTTGCCCACGTCAGAGGCGGTGCCCAGGAACGCGATGGCACGGGTCATGGAGTCGACTCCCTGGTGGGCGGGGCGGCCGGGAGGCCACGCCCGTCAGCTGTGGTTCGTTCCGCGCCGGCGCGGTGTCGGTGTGCCGGGCGTTGGCGTGCCGGGCGTCTGTCTGCGGCGATGTGTCTGCGGCAATGTGTCCGTCTGCCGCCCGGCATCGGCTCGGCAGGTGTGCGCTCCCGGCGGCGTGCCGGGTGACCCACCGGGCGGTTCGCCCCTGGGCCGGGGGCCCCGGTCCGGAAGACGCCGGCGCAGGCCCGCGGGACGTCAGTAGAGCTCGCTGAGCTCGCTGGCCATGCGGTGGGCGAGGGCCATGATCGGGAACATGGGGTTCGCGCTGGGGGTGCTGGGGTACAGGCCGGTGTCGCAGACGTAGAGGTCGTCGGTGAACCAGACCTTGCCGTGGGCGTCGCAGGCGTAGCGGTCGGGGTCAGCGCCCATCGACATGCCGCCGTAGACGTGGTTCGAGCCCACGGGGAGCTCCTGCGGCCTGACGTCCGCGTCGCGGAAGCGGTCGAGGTCGCCGGGGCGGCGGATGCGCTCCGGGAGGCCGTCGATGCCCGGGTAGACGGACTTCGCGCCGACGGCGAAGAACATCTCCGACAGCTTGATCGTGGCGGCCTGCAGGCGGCGCACGTCGCCGACGCCCAGGTTGTATTCGATGGAGGCGCGGGGCATGCCGGGGATGTGCCGGACGCGTCCCACGGAGGAGTCGCCGCTGACCCACGCGTCCCACGTGGCGATCTTGCGGTAGTTGGAGAGGTGCTCCTTGAAGCGGGCGCCCATGCCGGGGACGCGGAAGGCCATCAGGGCGGCGTCAGCCCAGAGGGACTCGAGCTTGATGCCTTCCTTGAGGAGGTCGAGGGAGTGGTAGCCCTGGGTGGCGCCGTACCAGGGGAGCACGTCCTCGTCGAAGACGCCGGCGACGACGGTGGCCGGGTGCATGCGGAGGTTTCCGCCGATCGGGTCGCGGGTGAGGCCGGACTTCTGGCAGATGACGGGCGAGGCGAGGGCGCCGGCGGCGAGGATGGTGCAGCGGGCGAAGACCTTGAGGGTGTGGGTGCGCTTGCGGGTCTTCGGGTCGATGGCGACGCCCTCGACGCCGCGGATGCGGGAGCCGCTCATCAGGAGCCGCTCGACGGTGATGGAGGTGTAGACCCGTCCGCCGTCGGAGACGAGCTCGGGGATGCCGCGCAGGTCGGTGGAGAGCTTGGCGCCGTTGGGGCAGCCCAGGTTGCACATGGCGGAGCCGCGGCAGCCGTCCTCGTTGCGGCGGATGCGCTCGGCGTTGAGGCCGACGGCCTCGCAGGCCTGGCGGAACAGCTCGTTGCGGGGGCCCTGGACGTCGTCCTCGACGGGCTTGATGCCCATGAAGCGTTCGGCGGCGTCGAAGTGGGGCTCGAGGGCCTCGGGGGTGAGCTCGCGCAGGCCGTGTTCCTCGGACCAGCGCTGGAGCTGGTAGTCCGGGATGCGGAGGCAGATCGCGGAGTTGAGCACGGAGCCGCCGCCCAGGGCGCGGGGCTGCATCGTGGGGATGATGACGTTGCCGCGGGTGGTGCGCAGGCCGCTGTCCCAGTAGAAGTGGGAGAGGGCGTGGCCGCCGAACCGGACGAACTCCTCACGGCGCACGACGGGGCCTGCCTCGACGACGACGACGCGGTAGCCGCGCTCGGCGAGGAAGCGGGCGACGAGGGCGCCGCCGGGGCCGCTGCCGACGATGCAGAAGTCGCACTGCTCGGTCATGTCGCCGGTGTAGTCGGCGAACTCGCGGACCTCGGGCTGACGGTGCAGGTAGTAGCCGCCCTTCGGGTGCACGTGGGCGCCGTTGGGCCGCTCGGGGGCCGGCTCGCCGGGCTCGGTGAACGGCTCCGGGGCTTCCTTCGCGGTGGGGGGCTCCCAGGGGCGGTACTCGCGGTCGCCCAGCTTCGCCTCGCCCTTGCCGTCGCGCAGGCTGCCGGCGAGGCCGGCGAGGGTGCGGAGGTGGGGCATCGGGTCGTGGTCGATGTCGCCCAGGGAGAGCTTGAACTCCTCCTGGACGCGATCGCTGGCGAGGTACGCGAGCACGATGACGGATCGCAGGGCGTTGAAGGCCATGCGGCGCGCGTAGGAGCTGCTCTCCATCCAGGAGCGCAGGTACTCGTCGCGCTCCTTGGGGGAGGCGGTGGTGAAGCGCAGGGTGGGGCGGAGCTTGAGGACGGCGATGCCGTACTCGAAGAGCATGAACATCGCGCGGATCTGCAGGCGCTCCCAGGCCTCGAGCTCGTGGAGCCAGCGGTCCAGGTACCCGACGACGTCGGCGTCGACGGCGTCGGAGATCATCCGGCGGTCAGGGGGGAAGATGGTCTGCGCGACCGCCTCGATGATGCGGGCTTCGCGTGCGTTCAGGTTGTTCATGGTCCCTCGGTCCGTGGAGTGTGCACTCCGAACGATGGCGGCACGGGCTTAGCCCTGTGGTGCGGGCTTTTCCAGTGGATTCCGCGTTGCGCCGCGGCGCGTCATGGTACAGGTGGGGGTGTGGGTCAGCGGCCGCGTGGCAGCGGGCGTGGCGTCGTGTGACCGCAGGATGGAGGCAGGTGATGAGTGAGTCGTTGGCGGGTTCCGGTGGGCAGGTCGTGGTGGTTGGCGGCGGGATCTCCGGGCTGGTCGCGGCGTACCGGATCCGCCGGCTTGCGCCGCGGGTGCGGGTCACGGTGCTGGAGGCGGGGCCGCGGGTGGGCGGCACGGCGACGACGGACGTGGTCGGGGACTGCACGGTGGAGCGCGGCCCGAACGGGCTGCTGATCGGCGGCAACGCGATCGGCGCGCTGGTCGACGAGCTGGGGCTGTCGTCCGAGGTGGTGATGGCGGACGCGCGCGCTCGGGTGCGCTACGTGGTGCGCGGCGGCGGGTTCGTCGAGGCGCCGTCGTCGCCGCCGGGGCTGCTGCGGTCGCCGCTGCTCACGCTGGGTGGTCGGCTGCGGCTGCTGGCCGAGCCGCTGGTGCCGCGCGGCGGGGACCGCGAGGAGACGGTGTGGTCGTTCGTGGCGCGCCGCTTCGGGCCGGAGGTCGCGGACAACCTCGTGGCGCCGGCGCTGGTCGGCGTCACCGGCGGCGACGCGCGCCGCACGGAGCTGGCGTCGCTGTTCCCGCTGCTGGCGGAGCTCGAGTCGCGCTGGGGCAGCGTGCTGGGCGGGCTCGTCGCGCGGCGGCTGCGCACCGGCGAGTCGCCGCCGCGCCCGCGGCTGGGCACGTTCCGCGAGGGTGGGCTGGCGCGCCTGATGCAACGCCTCGCCAGCGAGCCGGGGGTCGAGGTCCTCTGTGACGCGACCGTCGAGGCGGTCCGCCGAGACGGCGTCTGGACGCTGACGCTCGCCGACGGGCGCACGGTCGCCGCAGACGGCGTCGTGCTCGCCTGCCCGGCGTGGGCCTCGTCCGAGCTGCTGGCGGACGTCGACCAGCGCCTCGCCGACCTCGCGGTCGCGCCGCTGCCGAAGTCGTTCATCGGCGACGACATCGTCGCGCTCGGGCCGCAGGAGG
>ERZ869909.2513-NODE-2513-length-11989-cov-4.658747_pt1 | contig 11989 bp, 9 predicted proteins | sample MGYA00520892_ERZ869909 | MGnify/ENA primary metagenome ERZ869909 (study PRJEB32215, sample SAMEA104723947) | bioreactor metagenome | biome: bioreactor; feature: anaerobic bioreactor; material: water | place: China | collected 2015-03-12 ... | reverse complement strand
GGGCGAAACGGCAATGTCTCGCCGCAAGCCGCCAGGGCGATCCGGGGCGAAACGGCAATGTCTCGCCGCAAGCCGCCAGGGCGATCCGGGGCGAAACGGCAACGTCTCGCCGCAAGCCGCCAGGGCGATCCGGGGCGAAACGGCAATGTCTCGCCGCAAGCCGCCAGGGCGATCCGGGGCGAAACGGCAATGTCTCGCCGCAAGCCGCCGCGCATCGCGCGCCTGCAGACGGCGGCTTGACAACGCCCAACTGCACGGTAGCCCGGAGCCCACCACAACGCGTTCGCCAGGGATGGGTGCTCATGAAGGTCGTCGACGTCGCCGAGTTCTATGCCGACCAGGGTGGCGGCGTGAAGACGTACATCAACCAGAAGCTGCGCGCGGGCGCGGCCGCCGGCGTTGAGGTCGTCGTCATCGCGCCGGGACCGACCGACTCCGAGGAGGAGCGGCATGGCGGGCGTGTCCTCTGGGTGAAGAGCCCACCCATGCCCCTTGATCCCCGATACTTCGTGCTCCATCGAGAGCGTCGTGTGCACGAGCTGCTCGACGCGGAGCGACCGGACGTTGTTGAGGGGTCATCGCCGTGGACGGGCGGACAGTTCGTCCGGAGGTGGCGCGGAGATGCTCTCAAGAGCTTGATCTTTCATCAGGATCCCGTCGCGGTCTACGGCGAGACGTTTCTGGACCGGCGCCTCGGTCGCGAGACGATCAACCGGGTCGCGGGGCCGTTCTGGTGGTACCTGCGTCGACTCGCGGCGGGGATGGACGTGACGGTGACCAGCGGCCAATGGCTCGCTGACAAGCTCGCGGGCTTCGGCTTCCGCAACCCGCAGGCGGTGCCCTTTGGCATCGACAAGGACCGCTTCGCGCCGACGCACGCCTCGAACGAACGGCGCGCGCGCGTGGCGGCGTTGTGCGGGGTGCGCCCCGACGCGCCGCTGCTCATGACGGTGAGCCGCTTCCACCCGGAGAAGCGCATGGACGTCGTGCTCGACGCGTTCGCGCAGGTCCGACGTGAACGGGAGATCGGCCTCGTCATCTACGGGCAGGGGCCAACCGAGCCGCTGGTCCGCGCCCACGCCGCCGGCATCGCGGGTGTGCACGTCGCCGGCTACACGACCGAACCCGACGAGCTGGCCCAGGTCTACGCCAGCGCTGACGCCCTGCTCCACGGCTCCAGCGCCGAGACCTACGGCCTCGTCATCGCCGAGGCGCTGTGCTCCGGTACGCCGGTCATCGTCCCGGACATCGGCGGCGCGGCCGACCTCGCCGGGCCCGGCTGGTCGGAGACCTACACCCCCGGCGACGTTCAGGGCTGCGCCGCTGCCATCCGGCGCATGCTCGCGCGGGATCGCACGAGCCTCCGTGACGCAGCGACCGACGCGGCGACGACCCGCATCGCGACGATGGGTCAGCACTTCGAGCAGCTCTTCGCGCTCTACGCCAACGGCGGTCACCCCGGCTGACCAGCCCCCGCGCGACACATTGCCGTTTCGCCCCGGATCGGCACCGGGCCTTGCCGCGACACATTGCCGTTTCGCCCCGGATCGCCACCGGGCCTTGCCGCGAGACATTGCCGTGGCGCCCACGATCGCCCCGGCGGCCTTGCCACGAGACATTGCCGTGGCGCCCACGATCGCCCGCGACAGGCTGCCGCGACACATTGCCGTTTCGCCCCGGATCGGCACCGGGCCTTGCCGCGAGACATTGCCGTTGCGCCCACGATCGCCCGCCGGCCTTGCCGCGAGACATTGCCGTTTCGCCCCGGATCGCCGGCGACAGGCTGCCGCGGCCGACGACCGTCAGGCGCGGGCCATCACCGTGAGCATCGCCTCGCTGGCGGTCGTCATCGAGCGCATGTCCGGACGGGAGAACCTGCCCTGGTCCACGCGCGCGAGAAACCGCCGAACGACCGCGCGCAGGTCCGGTGTCGAGAATGGGACCGCGACTCCGGCGCCGGCGGCTTCGAGCAGGTCCCCGTTGAGCCGCTGCTCGGCGTCGCCTGCCTCGTGCATCGCCAGCAACGGCTTGCCCAGGGCGACGCACTCCGCGAGAAGGTTGCTCCCGGACGAACCAACCACGGCGCGAGCAGACGCCAGCGCGCGCGCGAAGGCGCCGACGTCGAACGGCGCGACCTCCACACCCGCCGGCGCCTCGAAGCGCGCGCCGAACAGCACCACACGCTCACCCGCCCGGACCAGCTCGCCCAGCACGCGCGCCCCGTTCGCGTCGCGGAAGTACGCGACGATGGGACCATCAGACCCTGTTCCACCAGCCAGCTCGGCGCGAACGTCGGGTCGGGCAACCACGAACGAAGCGTGAGCGGCCTCGACGGGCAGGAAGTTCACCGCGACCCCGGCGCGCGCCAACGACGTATGGAACGCGTTCACCCGCTGCTTCGCCAGCGCGCGACGGCAGAGCGTCGCAGGCAACCGGCAACGCGAGAACACCAGGTCATGTCCGATGGCCAGGCTCGGAATCCCGAGCCGAGCGGCGGCGAGCATCGACGGCATGTCGCCGTCGGAGACGACGCGGTCGGGACGCAGCGACCTCATCGCCTGTACGTCGTGTCGCACCCGCGACGCGGTGCGACGGACCAGGCCCGATCCGGGAGCAACCGAGCTCACCGGCATCAGGCCGGCGGTGCCGCGCAACATGTCGAGCGCGTCACCTCCAGCGAACAGCGTCACCTCATGCCCGGCCTCCCTGAGTCGATGGAGCACAGCGGAGGAGCGGCTGGCGTGCCCTCGGCCGCGGCCGTGCACGAAGTACGCGATGCGCATTCAGAACCTCATGTCGTACGGCCCCCCTCGCTCGAGCGCGCGTTGGTAGGCGGGCCGCTGCTGCATGGCCTCGAGCGCTGCCTCGAGGTGCGGGTAGCGGTCCGTTCCCCCACCACGGGCGGCTGCGGCCTCGAGGGGAAAGCTCATCATGATGTCGGCGGCGCTGAACGCGTCGCCGGCGAACCAGGTGTTGCGGCTCAGGTGGTCGTTCCAGTAGCCGACGTGCAGTCGCCGCTGCGGTCCGACGAACTTGCGCTCAACGGCCGCGGCCACGCCCTTGAGGACCGGTCGAAGCAACGCCGGTCCCTGCGTCGGCAGCTGGCCGAACACGAGCGTCAGCAGCAGCGGCGGCATCGCCGAACCCTCGGCGTAGTGCAGCCAGTACCGGCACTGCAGGAAGGCGTCTGTCCCGACGGCCGGCCGCAGCCTCCCGTCGTCGAACTCGTCGAGCAGGTACTCGACGATCGCACCCGTCTCCGCGACCGTCCGCCCGTCGTGCGTGATGACCGGCGACTTGCCCAGCGGGTGCACCGCCTTGAGCTCCGCCGGCGCCAGCATCGTCCTGGCATCACGCTCGTAGCGCTTCACCGTGTACTCGACACCGAGCTCCTCCAGGAGCCAGAGCACGCGCTGGGAGCGAGAGTTGTTGAGGTGGTGGACGGTCAACATGGTGTTCTCCGGGCGGGCGGGCGCACGAGGTACGCCCAGGTGGGTCGAAGCGCTGACCCGCCCATGCGCTGCGCATGATGCCGGGTCCGTACGTCGAGGTGATGACACACGCGTTCCGGCGCCGCGGCAAGCCGTGAAGATACCGCGGCGACGATCCGACCCCACACCCGGCGACGCATTGCCGTTCCGCCCACGATCGCCACACCGCACCGCCACACCGCAGCCCGGCGACGCATTGCCGTTCCGCCCACGATCGCCACACCGCACCGCCACACCGCAGCCCGGCGACACATTGCCGTCCCGCCCACGATCGCCACACCGCACCGCCACGCCGCAGCCCAGGCGACACATTGCCGTTCCGCCCACGATCGCCCAGCCGCACCGCCACACCGCAGCCCGGCGACACATTGCCGTTCCGCCCACGATCGCCACGCCGCACGGTCGCCCTGCCCGTGTGCGGGCCTACCCGACCCGGCCGCGAGCGCGTTGCTCGATGACGGTGAGGAGCCGGTCCGTCGCGTTCGGGAGTTGGGCGCTGAGGACGCGCTGTCGCAGGGCGTCTCGTCGGTCAGCGCAGGCGGCCGGGTTGTTGAGCGCCTGGTCGAGCGCCGCGACGAGCTCCGCCTGCGTGGCGACCGAAGGGCCGCACGACAGCTGCTCCCAGGGCAGCGGGAAGCCGCGCGACCACCGCGCGATGTCGTAGGGCGCGTAGACCACGGGCAGGTCGAGCAGCAGCCCCTCGAGCGCGATGCCGCTGTAGTCGGTCAGCACCGCGTCGACGAACGGGAGCACGTCTGCAGCATCCTCGACGAGCCGGTCGTCGATCACCCGGAACCTGTCGGATAGCTGCGTCCACTCGCCCAGCTCGTGGCGCTCGTTGGGGTGCGGGCGCAGCACCAGCCAGGCGTCGAGGCGCTCGAGCTCACGCGCAAGGCCGGCGCGGTCCGCGTCGGGGAACGGCAGCAGCCGGACCCGCTCGTCGCCGAACGCCGGGCTGTAGCGCATCACCCGACGCATCAGGCCCCGAGCGGCGCCAGGCAGGTGCTCGAACCACGGGAAGAACGCCGCCTGGTCTCGGCCGCGGAACGTCGGGGCGTACAGCACGACACGCCCACTCGCAGGGACTCCGGGCAGCAGCGCGGACCGACGCGTGAACCACCCCTCGCTGCCGCGCGGAGCCTCAGGGGACGTGAGCCGATCGTAGTCCGGATAGCCGGTCTCGACGAAACGGCCGGCCTCGAGACCGAACCGCCGCCCGTAGACCTCGCTGACCCACGGCGAGCTCGAGACGAACAGGTCAACCCGCCGGAAGCGACGTCGCACGGACACCCGCGTGGCAAGCGACGCCGGTCGACCGTCGTCGGTCCACAGCTCACCGCGCTTCGTGGGCAGGCCATGGTAGCTGTGCACGAGCAGCGCGCTGTCCGGAATCGCCACCAGCGGGTAGTCGTCCATACCGTGGCTGATCACGACCACGTCCGCCGCGCGCATCGCCGCCCTCCCCTCGGGCGAGGTCTGGACCAGCACGCGCCCCGCGCCCAGCTCTGCCTCGATCGGCGCGACCAGCTCAGGCAGCGTCGTCAGCCAGCAGACATCCCACGTGTCTGGTTGCGCGGCCATGCGCCGCGCCATCGCGCGTGGACTGCCCCGCCAGCCGTGGCCGTGGAACGACGTCAGGACAACGCGCAGTCGGCGCATCAGGCCCACGACCGAGCGGCGTCCCGCGGCCGCGCCAGCGACGGCGCCTCGTACGCGCCGAACAGCCGGTCGGCGATCGCGAGGTCGTCCGGCGTGTCGACCTCGAACCACCGCCCGGCATCAAAATCGACCGCGCGCAGCGACAGCGAACCCGCGGCAACGAGCCGCGCGATCTCCTGCTCGTAGTAGACGCCCGTCGCACCCGACGCGACGCACGACTCGAGACCGGCGCGGAGCAGCGCAACGTCAGCCCGCGCCAGCGACGTCGCGTTGACGGTCTTCCAGCTACCATGAGGCCGCGGGCCGAGCCCACCCAGGTGCATCGCGACCACGCGCCCCGCAGCGTCGACCGTAGCGGTCGTCCCGTTCATCGACTCGGCGTCGAAGCGCCCGAGCGCGCACCGCCCGCTGCGCGTCATCGCAGCCCACAGCCGCGAGTCGGCGACAACGTCGGACTCGACGATGAGCGCGCCCTCATCAACCACGGCGAGCGCGCGCTGCAGCGAGACGACGTTGTTCGTCGTCGCGAAGTCGGAGCACGGGACCTCGTCGATGTCGAACCGCCGCGACCACTCTTCCAGATGTGCACGCAGCGCCTGCGCCCCATGGCCGGTCGCGACGACGACACGCTCAACGGAGGTCTCGGCCAGCGAACGCAGCAGCCGATCGACCATCGCGACGCCAGCGACAGGCACCATGCACTTGGGCAGATGGTCGGTCCACGGACGCAGCCGACTCCCCTGCCCGGCAGCCAGCAGCACGACGGTTCGGATATCAGTCATGACAGTCCCCACCTGTGGCGCTCCCAGGCCCTCGCGAGGCAGAGCGCACGGGCGTATTCGTCACATCGGCGTCATCACGCAAGGCGTCACGCAACGTCAAGGCCCGCCACGCGACACAACACCGCACCCGCCGCACGGCGTTCTGTAGCGAATCGCCACAGCTCAACGCAGAAGACCGGGCCGCAGAAGACCGGGCCGCAGAAGACCGGGCCGCAGAAGACCGGGCCGCAGAAGACCAGAGCGGCGGAAACCGAACCACCGAGCACACCCACGCAGAGCACCCCACGACCGGGCGCCCGCACCGGCTCATCCCGAACCGGCCCGCCACCCTCCGCCACACACGACACCGGGGAACGCGGCGCTACCCGACGTCCGCATAGCGGCGCTACCCGACGTCCGCATAGCGGCGCTACCCGACGTCCGCATAGCGGCGCTACCCAACGCCAACATCGCGGCGCTACGCCACTTCCCGAGCCCAGCTCCGCCGCAACAGCCGTCCCGCGAACGCGCCGACGAGCGCGACCCACAACGAGAGCACGATCGGCAACCCGACCCCCGCGACGGCGTCGTTCACGCTGCCAACCACCGAGCCGGCGCCGGATCCCAGGGCCCCTCTCGCCGCCAGCTCACCAGCCAGCACGACCGCCCCGCCCACCAGAAAGCCGAGCATCGGCCAGCGCACGTCCGGCCAGCGCAGCGGCAAACCGAGCCAGCGGCTCGCCTGCCACGTCTGCGCCGCGTGCAGCACGCCGGACGCGATCGCGCTCGCGACAGCCGCCCCGGCTAGGCCAAACATCGGAATGAACGCGAGATTCAGCACGACGTTCACGATCGTCGCGAGCGCGGTGTCGCCCAGGTTCCAGCGCGCGTGGCCGGCCATCGTGATCACGTTCTGCGCGAGCCCGATGACGACCAGGAACGTCGGCACGAGCAGCAGCGGCAGCATGAAGTCCGCGTCGACGACGCCCTCGGGGACCACCAACCGCAGCAGCGGCTCGCGCCAGAGCGCCACCAGCAGCACCACCGGCAACCCGATGCCAGCGATCATGCCGCTCGTCTGACCGTACAGGCGCCGCAGCCGAGCGCGACCAGGTTCTCCCAACAAAGCAGGCACTTGCGGCGAGAAGGCGACCGAGAACGTCACCTTCGCCATCCGCAGGTTCCGGACGATCTGCGAACCCGCGCCGTACACCCCGACCGCCGCCGGGCTCAGCCCCAGCGCACCGAGCATCAGCACGTCGACGCCCGTCAGGAACTGCGACAGCGTCATCGTCAGGCTCTGCGGCCAGGCGAACGCGACGAGCTCGCGATCGACATGCCGCGAGAACACCGCCGCGACGAGCCTCCGCCACTGGAACAGCCGGCCGAACCCGTACATCGCGACGACCGCGCCCAGCATCTGCGTCGTCACGTACGCCATCGCGAGGCCGGCTGGCTCACGCGTAAACCGCGAATACACAAAGGAGAAGATCAACAGCCCGGCGGGGCGCAGGCCGCCGGCGATCAGCGCGTCCCACGTCATGACGTTCCGACCCATCGTCGCGGCGACCAGGTTCCGCTCGACCGTGAAGAACAGCAGGCCGAACGCCATGATGGAGAGCATGCCCGAGAGGTCCGCGCCAAAGGCGTGCACCCGCGGCAGCACGAGCGGCGCGACCAGCCACGCGAGCGCCATGAGCAGGAACGCCGCGCCGACGCTCAGCCGCACCGCCGTCCCCAGGGAGGCGTACGTCGCGTCGTCAGGCTCGGCCAACGGTTCGTCGAAGTCGATGGGCGCCGGCGTCGGCACGTCCGCCTCACCCACATCACCCGCGCGATCCATTGCCGTTGCGGCAACCGATCGCCCCTCCGCACCCGCCGCGTCCGCCACATCACCCGCGCGATCCGTTGCCGTTGCGGCAACCGATCGCCCGCGGGCGCCGGAGCGGGCGGAGAACAGCAGCGCGCCGTCCTGGAAGCCGCTCGTGAGCAGGGCGACGGACATCTCGACAAGCACCAGCGCGCTCAGGAAGAGGCCGAACCCGTCAGCGCCGTAGAGCCTCGTAACGACTACAAGAAACACCGGCCCGGCGACCTTGCCGAGCAGGCCCAGGGCGTTGATCCGGATGTTTCGGCTGTACGTGCGGCTGGACATGGCGGCCGGTGCGGGAGGTCAGTCGTCGAGCCAGTCCGCGAGGGCGTCCCAGTCCTGGTCGGGCGAGTCCTCCGGGGCGTCGTCGTCGCGTTCGGCCTGGTCCGCGGCGGCGTCCGCGGCGATCACGGGCGTAACGGCAATGTCTCGCCCGGACGTTGCTGGTGCCGGCGAGGGCGACGCCGGGGCGATCACGGGCGTAACGGCAATGTCTCGCCCGGACGTTGCCGGTGCCGATGCGGGCGACGCGGAGGCGTCGTCAGCGGCGATCACGGGCGTAACGGCAATGTCTCGCCCGGACGTTGCCGGTGCCGGCGAGGGCGACACCGGGGCGATCACGGGCGTAACGGCAACATCTCGCCCGGACGTTGCTGGTGCCGGCGCGGAGGTTGCCGCGGCGGAGGTTGCCGCGGCGGAGAGCGACGCGTCGGCGGGCGACGCGGAGGTGGGCGATGCGGAGGCGGCGGAGAGCACCGAGTAGCTTGCGAACTGTACGGAGATCGGTCCGTTGCGGAACGGGAGAACCCGGTCGGGGCGCATCGGGACGGCGCCGGCGCTGGCTGCCTTGGTGCTCAGCAGGATCAGCGTGTGGCCGGGGCAGGTCTTCACGGCGTTGCCGAGCTCCCGGTGCAGCTCGCGCGCGGCCTCGACGTCACCCTCGGCCAGGCGCTCGCCCCAGGGTGGGTTGGTCACGATGAGGCCAGGGGGTGACAGCGGCTGCAGCGCGGTGATCGGCGCCTCGAACACGGTGAGCATGTGCTGGATGCCGCCCGCCCAGGCGTCACGCTCGGTCGCGCGGACGGCGCGCTCGTCGATATCGCTGGCGAGGATCGGGACGTCGATCGTGCGCAGACGCGTGTCCTCGGCGTGCTCACGGAGCCGCTCCCACGTCGGCTGAAGCTCCGGGAAGCGTGGCCAGCGCTCGAACGCGAACTCCCGACGGAGACCAGGCGCGGTGCGCGACGCGAGCATCGCCGCCTCGATAACGATCGTGCCTGCGCCACACATCGGGTCGTGTAGCGGCACCTCGCCCGTCCACCCGCTGAACCGCAACATCGCCGCCGCGATCGTCTCGCGAACGGACGCGGGCCCGCCGCGCAGCCGATAGCCGCGGCGGTGCAGCGGGGCCCCCTGGAGCTTGAGCCCGACGGTGAGCTCGTTGTCCTCGAGGTGCGCAGAGACCGGGACGTGCGGGTCCCGGGTGTCGACCCACGGGCGGCGGCCGTAGCGGTCGCGCAGCGTGTCGGCGATGGCGTCCTTGACCTGCAAGGCGAGCGCGTGCGGCGCCGGGCCGAACCGCGCGCGCACGGTCGCGTCGATCGCGAAGGTGTGGTCCGGCGTGAACCAGTCGAGCAGCCGCATGCGGCGTACATCCCCGCGTACGTCCATGGGATCCTGCACCCGGACGACGCCGATGGGGAGGATGACCTGCTCCGCCAGTCGGCTCCAGAGGCAGCAGCGCATCCCCTGCTCGACGCGGTCGCCCTCCGGGCAGTGAACGCGCACGGCGCCGGGGAGCGTCTGCACGGACGCGAGGCCCAGGTCGCGCAGCTCGTCCGCGAGCAGCGGCTCGAGGCCACGCGTCACGGTCAGCAGCAGCGTCTCCAGCGGGTGTGGGCCGCGGTCCCGCGCCGCGTTCGCAGCCCGCCCGGATGCCGCGCCGCGACCGTAGTCGCCGCGTGGGTTGTCGCCGCGGCGATCATTGCCGCCACGCCCGCGATCGCCAGAGCCGTACGGAGAGTCGCCGGGGCGGCGATCAGAGCGGTCATCAGGGCGGCCGGGTCGACGAGGGGGGGTACTCACTCAGCTCGCCTCGGCACGAATCGACAGGTCGGGGACGGCCGGCTCCTCGAGCGCTCCGCCCAGGCTGCGCATCGCGGTCGCGGCGCGCTCGAGCGCCTCGGCTGCGGTCGCGCCCCGGGTGGTCACGTGGCCCATCTTGCGACCCGGCCGAGCCTCCGTCTTGCCGTAGAGGTTCACGCGGGTGAACGGAACCTCGAGAGCGCTGGCCAACGGAAACGCCGCCTCGCCCATCCAGAGATCTCCGAGCAGGTTCGCGACGACGGTGAATCCGTCGGCGTCGGTGCGGCCGAGCGGGAGGTCAGCGGCGGCGCGAATCGCCTGCTCGAACTGACTCGTCGCCGTACCCACGAGCGTCGTGTGGAAGCTGTTGTGGGGCCGCGGCGCGAGCTCGTTGACGAGCAAGCTGCCGTCCTGACTCAGGAACATCTCGACCGTGAGCAGCCCCTCGATCGCGAGCGTCGTGGCGAGCCGCGTCGCGATGGCTTCTGCCTGCTGCGCGACGCTCAGCGGGAGGGGTGCCGGCATCAGGGTCCAGGCGAGCACCTGGCGGACGTGGTGGTTGAGGGCGGGCGGAAAGACCGCCGTCTGGCCGCTGGGCCGGCGCGCGACCTGGACGGAGAGCTCCGCCATGAACGGCACGGTCTGCTCGACGACGCAGCGCTGACCGGCAACAAGCTGCCGAGCGGCGTCGAGATCGGCGCGCGATCGGACCCTCACCTGGCCCAGCCCGTCGTAGCCGCCGAACGCTGCCTTGACGAAGGCGTCGTACCCGAACTCCTCGAGCGCGGCCTCGAGCTCGGCCACGTTGGTCGCAGGGCGCCACGGCGCTGTGGGCAGGTCGTGCTGGCTCAGCCACGTCTTCTGGGCGATGCGGTCCTGCACCATCGCGAGGACCTGCGGCCCGGGCCGCACCGGGGCACGCTGGGCGGCGGCCTCGAGCGCCGGGACGCCGACCTTCTCGAGGTCAACGGTCACCGCGTGGCAGCCGCGCGCCGTGTGGGCGACCGCGTGCACGTCGTCGAACGCGCCGATGATGAGCTCATCGCAGGCCGCGCGCGCCGGGCAGTCCGCGCTGGGGTCGAGGACCCGGACGCGGAAGCCGAGCACGCGCGCCGCGTCAGCCATCATCGCGCCGAGCTGGCCGCCACCGATGATGCCGATCCACGGCAACTCCACCTGTCGGCGCGCGCTCATCGGATCTCCCGGTCGTCCATGACGGCCTGGGTGCGCGCGTCGCGCCAGGCGCGCAGCCGCTCGCGCAGCTCGGGTCGCGTGATGGAGACGATGGATGTCGCCAGCAGCGCCGCGTTCGCCGCGCCGGGCTGCCCGACGGCGAGCGTGCCGACGGGCACGCCGCGCGGCATCTGCACGATGGACAGCAAGCTATCGACACCGTTCAGGATTGTCGCCGGCACGGGCACGCCGAGCACCGGCACGGGCGTCTTCGCCGCGATCATGCCCGGCAGGTGCGCCGCCCCGCCGGCCGCCGCGATGATGACCTCGATGCCCCGCGCCTCCGCCTGCTCGGCGAACGCGAACATCCAGTCCGGCGTGCGGTGCGCGGAGACGACCTTCATCTCGAAGGGGACGCCAAGCTCGTCGAGGACATCAGCGGCCACCTGCATGGTGTTCAGGTCCGTGCGGCTGCCCATGACAACGCTGACGATCGGTCCTTGGTGCGCGGTCTGGCTCACGACGTGCGTTCCTCGTGCTGATGGGGATGCTCGCGCCCGGAATCCGGGGTCGCTGCGCTACCACGGCCCGCGGGGAGGGTCAACGACCGACCCGGCGCGGCGCGGCGCGGCGCGGCGGACGAGGAGGCAGGCAGGGCGATCCGGGGCGCAACGGCAATGTCTCGCCAGGTAGTTGCCGTTTCGATGCGGCGCGGCGGGCGGTGCAGCAGGGCGACGCGGCCGGGCGGCGCGGCCGGGCGATCCGGGGCGCAACGGCAATGTCTCGCCAGGTGGTTGCTGTTTCGATGCGGCGCGGCGGGCGACGCGGCCGGGCGATCCGGGGCGCAACGGCAATGTCTCGCCAGGTAGTTGCCGTTTCGATGCGGCGCGGCGGGCGGCGCGGCGCGGCCGCGCGGCCGGGCGACCCGGGGCGTGACCGCAATGGCTCGC
>ERZ869909.2512-NODE-2512-length-11992-cov-105.875115_pt1 | contig 11992 bp, 9 predicted proteins | sample MGYA00520892_ERZ869909 | MGnify/ENA primary metagenome ERZ869909 (study PRJEB32215, sample SAMEA104723947) | bioreactor metagenome | biome: bioreactor; feature: anaerobic bioreactor; material: water | place: China | collected 2015-03-12 ... | reverse complement strand
TTCTCCTCGCTGACCCACCTGCGCCAGCTCCCGGTGGACCTGATCAAGATCGACCAGAGCTTCGTGCGCGACATGCTGAGCGACCCCGACGATCTCGCCATCGTCGAGAGCGTCATCTTCATGGCCAACCGTTTCAAGCGCCCCATGCTGGCCGAAGGGGTGGAGACGCTGGAGCATGCCCGTGCCCTGGTCAAGCTGGGCTGTTCCCTTGCTCAGGGCTACGGGATCGCCCGCCCCATGCCCGCCGAGGCGCTGGCGGAGTGGCTGGACGCCTGGCCCCACCGCCGCGAGTGGCGGGTGCTCTCGATGCAGATGAGCGCATCAGGTTGATCCGGCTCAAGATGTTTGTGGGTCGGCCGAGATACACTGATCCGTTTACTTGATCAATATCGCCCCTTGACCCACGGAAGCCCATGAGCCAGGAACTGCCCATCGAGCGCATCATGCAGCGTGCGCTTCTCACCTGTGACCCCGACACGCCGCTCAGTGAGGCCGCTGCCCGCATGGCCGAACGGCGCTGCAGCTCTATCGTGGTGATGGAGGGCGGCAAGCCGGTGGGTATCTGGACCGAGCGCGATGCCTTGGCCGTTGATTTTGCCGACCTCTCCGCCATGCGGCGCCCCATTGCCGAGGTCATGAGCATGCCGGTGAATGGGGTGCACCGCGCGACGCCGGTAGGCGAGGCGCTGATCGCCATGGACAGCGCGGGCCGTCGTCATCTGCTGGTGGTGGGCGACAGCGGCGAGCCCCTCGGCATGGTGACGCAGACCGATCTCGCCGTGAATCAGGGCATCGAGCCCTACCTGCGCCTGCGCGAGGTCAGCAGCGTGCTTAGCCACCGCCCGCTGGTGCTGTCGGGCCGGGTTCTGCTGGCCGAGGCCGCCGCGGCCATGCGTACCCACGGCGATGCCGCCGTGATAGAGCCCAATGAAGCCGGCGAGCTCGGCATCATCACCGAGCGCGACATGGTGCGCTTCATCGCCCGCTATCCGGGCAATACGCCGGTGGCGGCGCTGGCCAGCCGCCCGCTGATCACGGTGGGGCAGGAGGACACCCTGATCCACGCCCGGGATCGGCTGATCGACCTGCGCCTGCGCCATCTCGCAGTGGTCGATGCCGATAACCAGGTGGTCGGCCTGCTCGGCTTCCGCGACATGCTGGCCGGGGCCGAGCGGCTCTATGTGGAGGACCTGCGCCGCGCCCTGGAACAGCGCGACCAGGCGCTGGCGCTCTCCCGCCAGAACCTGCAGATGGCCGAGCGGGTGATCGATGCCTCCCTGGAGGGGATCATCATCACCAACCCCAACGGCGTCATCGAGTACGTCAACCCGGCCTTCTGCCAGGTCACCGGCTACAGCGAGGAGGAGGCGATAGGGCGAACGCCGGCGCTGCTCTCCTCGGGGCGCCACGATGCCGTCTTCTATCGGCAGATGTGGCACGAACTCGATACCCACGGCTACTGGCGCGGCGAGATCTGGAATCGCCGCAAGGGCGGGGCGCTCTACCTGGAGCGGCTGACCATCACCGCCGTCACCGATGACGGCGGCGAGGTGACCCACTATGCCGCGCTCTTCACCGACATCACCCTGATCCGCGAGAACGAGGAGCGGGTGCGCCGGCTGGCCTACTACGACCCCCTGACACGCCTGCCCAACCGCCGCCTGCTGGAGGACCGCCTGGAGCTGGCCATTCGCCACGCCCATCGCCAGGGGCAGGGGCTGGCGGTGATCTTCATCGACCTGGACCATTTCAAGCAGGTCAACGATACCTTGGGCCACGCCGTGGGCGACGAGCTGCTGCTACAGGTGGCCCAGCGTCTGCAGGCGCGGCTGCGCGAGGACGACACCCTGGCCCGCCTCGGCGGCGATGAGTTTCTCGCCCTGCTGCCGGAGCTGAACAGCCTGGAAGAGGTGACGCTTGTGGCCCGCCGGCTGATCGACGCCGTGGCCCAGCCTTTCGAGGTCCTTGGCAACACCTTTCGCATCGGCTGCAGCCTCGGCATCAGCCTCTATCCGGAGGATGGCACCACCGCGGATGCCCTGGTGCGCAGCGCCGATACCGCCATGTATCGTGCCAAGCGCGAGGGGCGCAACACCTACCGGCTGTTCCGTGCCGAGATGAACGACCACGACAGCCGCCTGCTGGCGCTGGAGAGCGCCCTGCGCGACACCGTAGAGAGTGGCGAGGGGCTGGCCGTGCACTATCAGCCGCTGGTCAATCGTGACAGCGGCGAGGTCGAGGGCGCCGAGGCGCTGGTGCGCTGGGCGCACCCCGAGTTCGGCAGCGTCTCGCCGGGGGTCTTCATCCCCATGGCGGAACGCTCCGGGCTGATCATTCCGCTCGGGCGCTGGGTGATGGAGGAGGTGGCGGGGCAGCTGCGCCAGTGGCGCCAGGCCAGGCTCAACCCGCCTCGGGTCGCCATCAACCTCTCTGCCAGCCAGTTCTGGCAGCGCGACCTGGTCGAGCAGGTCCGCCAGCTCTTCGCGCGCTTCGAGCTGCCGCCCGGGCAGATCGGTTTCGAGCTCACCGAAAGCGTGCTGCTCGACCGCCAGCAGGAGGCTGTGGCCGTGCTGAGTGACCTGCGAGAGCTGGGCTGCCGCATCGCCATCGACGACTTTGGCACCGGCTATTCGTCGCTCAGCTACCTGCAGGACCTGCCGCTGACCACCCTCAAGGTGGATCGGAGCTTCGTGCAGCGCCTAGCCGTCGACGACGCGAGTGAGCGCCGCGGCAGCGCCGCCATTGTCGCGGCCGTTACCGGCCTGGCTCAGGAGCTGGGGCTGCGGGTGGTGGCCGAAGGGGTGGAGACCGAAGCGCAGCTCGAAGCGCTCGCCCGCTACCCGGTCACCCTGATCCAGGGCTACCTGACCGGCAGGCCGGTAGACGCCGAGACCTTCCAGCGGCGCTATCTCGGATCTGTAGACGCCTGTCGCGATTAAAGTTATTGGCCTTGCGACCGATAAGACTCTTTCATGAACCGATGCGGTGGCGTGCCGCAGTCAAGCCCGTGAAGGAGTCCCCCCATGCGTCATCTTTCGATTCGTGCCAGCCTGCTGATGGCCTTCGGTGCCATGCTGGCGCTGATTCTCGGCATCAGCGTGCTCAGCTTTCAGGCACAGGGAGTCAGCAGAGCGGCCCTGAATGACCTGGTGCGCGTCAACCTGGCCCAGGCCAATCATGCCAACCGGGCCGACGTGAACGTCGCCGAGATGCGGGCCCACATCGTGCGCTTTGGTGAGTTTGCTCGCCAGGGGCAGGACGCCGCGGCGGCACGGGAGATCGCCCTGGCAGGGGAGGCCATGGAGCGTGCTGAGGCTCGCATGGAGGCCTTTCGCGGCATTACACTCGGCCCCTCCCCCGAGCGCGCCCGGCTGGTGGATGAGGTGAACGCTGCCTATTCCGAACTGGTGAGCCCCGGCTTCAAGGCCGCGATCCTCGGCGGTGAGCTGGACGGCATCTTCGCCTATCGTCAGCAGGTCACCGAGGCAGGGGGGCGCTTCGCCGAGGTGATGCGCGAATTCATGAATTTCTCCGAGGCCCGTGCCGCTATGCGGGTGCGGCAGCAGCCGGCGAGCGCATGCAGTGGGTCTCCATTGCCCTGCTGGTACTTGCCCTGCTGGTTTCCGGCCTGGTGGTATTGCTGATCAGTCGGCGTGTCGTAGCGCCACTGCGCGTTGCAGTAGGCCACTGTGAACGCATCGCCGAGGGCGACCTCACAGGCAATATCGACCGCAGCAGCCGCAACGAGATCGGCCAGCTCTTCTCCGCCCTGGGCGATATGCAGGCGCGCCTGCGCGGTATCGTCACCACTCTCCACACCAGCAGCGATAGCGTGGCCACCGGTGCGACCCATATCGCCGAGGGTAGCCAGGATCTTGCCTCGCGTACCGAAGAGCAGGCCTCCGCCCTGCAGGAGACCGCCTCCAGCATGGAGCAGATCGCCTCCACCGTGCGCCAGAACACCGAAACTGCCTCCAAGGCCAACGAGATCTCGCGCACTGCCGCGGAGCGCGCCGAGGTGGGCATCAAGGAGGTCGAGGCCAGCGTCGAGCTGATGCAGGGCATGGAGGAGAGCTCCCGCCAGATCGCCGAGATCATCGGGGTGATCGACGGTATCGCCTTCCAGACCAATATCCTGGCGCTTAATGCCTCGGTAGAGGCGGCCCGGGCCGGCGAGCACGGCAAGGGCTTTGCGGTGGTGGCCAGCGAGGTGCGCACCCTGGCCAGCCGCACGGCGGACTCCTCCCGACAGATTCGCACCATGATCGAGGAGGTGACCCAGCGCATCAGCGAAGGCTCCCAGCAGGCGGGTCGCAGCGGCGAGAAGATCCGCGGCGTGGTGGAGTCGGTGCGCCAGGTCGCAGCCATGATCGACGAGCTGGCGCTCGCCGCCCAGGAGCAGCAGTCCGGCGTCGAGCAGGTGGGCACTGCCGTCTCCCAGATGGATGCCGTGACCCAGCAGAACGCCTCACTGGTGGAGCAGACCTCCACCGCCGCCGCTAACCTCAAGGACGAAGCCCAGCGCCTGGCCCAGGTGGTCGGCACCTTCAAGTTCGAGGCAGGCCAGGAGGGCGTATCCCCGGCGGCGCCCTTTGCCCCGGCAGCCGCTGCGGCGGCACCCGTGACTAATCGCCCCTCGCTCCAGGCCCCCGCCTCCGGTTCCAGGGCCCCAGCGCAGCGCCAGGCGCAGGCCGAGCCGGAGTGGGAGGAGTTCTGAGCTTGCTGCAGCAAGCCACGGTAACACCATGCGGGCGCGTGGCTAATTGCCATGTAGGAGCGCAATTTATTGCGCGAAAGGCGGAGCTAGCGGCGTCGCGCGTCCGCCAGATAGGGTGCGGAGAACGCCTTGATGTGCTCTAACGTGTCCAGCAGCGCGCTTGCAAGACGAAATGCCTTGTTCAGTAGGCTGGCTTGGATGTCGGGGTCGTCGGGATACTCGTGAGAGAATTGGTTGCGCATCTCCCTGAGCTGTAGCCACTGGAAAGCAGACGGGATCGCGCCAATTTTCTCCAGCCGATTCACCTTGTCGATGAAGGCGGGAAGCTCGCCGGGCTCCTTTGTCAACTCCAACACATCCGGCAGCAGCTTCGCTCCCATTGCGTCCTGCAATTTCGAGAATCGCATGATGAATTGATCCACTACGGCCAGGTCGATATCCGAGAGCCCGCCGAGATCAGGCGGCGAGAGAGGAAACTTGTCGCCGAGTGTGGACATTGCCCAGCGCAGCCGCTCCGCATGACGCTCGCAGATGTCGAGAGTGCCTTCAAACGCTGCTGTCAAAGGAGCACCCCGCTTTCGCGCGCTACCCGGTGGATCGGCAGCTGGCTGCCCCCGGGCCGCTTGATCACCAGGTCGATCTTCTGGTCGCCCAGGCGCTGATGCAGTTCCACCAGCGCATCAAGTTTGGCCTCGACAATCTCGTCGGCGCTCTGAAGCGGTGTCTCCACCATCAAATCGATATCGCCGCCCCGAGCGTTGTCGTCGGCCCGCGAGCCAAACAGCCATACAGCGGCACTTTCACCGAAGTGGTGCTTCAGTACGTCAACGATGATGTGGTGCTCCTGCTCGCTGATCCGCATTCGTCTTGCCTCCCAAGATGCATGGCAAGTCTAGCACAGGCCCCAGTGCCTCCACCCGCCGGCCGGGCGGCGCGACCCTGTAGGCTTGTAGGTAGAGGTGCAACAAACTGCGCGAAACGGCTGCGCTGGTGGGGTAGAGTAGCTAAAAAGCCCCTCAAGTCTTCCTTCCAGTGGATGATATCTCTCCAGCAGCCCCCGGCGTGGCACCCGCGCCTGGGGCTTACCTGCTTATCCGAGAGAGCGACAATGCCCACTTCCCTGCGACACCGCTTGCTGATCGCCACCCTGGTGGTGGTGGTCTTGGCGCTGGCGATCAATACCGCCGCCAGCTACTTCACCGTCAAGTCTCACAACGACGACCAGGTGGCCAGCAACCTGGCGGCCGTGGCCCAGGGCAACGGCCAGGCCATCGCCGAATGGGTCCAGTCTCGCGCCGCGACGCTCGAGGCCCTGCCCGACACGGCTCTTGAGTCCGACCCCCTGCCGGCGCTGCAGCTGCTACAACGGGCCGGCGACTTCCAGGCCACCTATCTGGCCGACCCGCAGAGCGGCGAGACCCACTTCCACGACGGCTGGCAGCCTCCCGCCGACTTCGACCCCCGCCAGCGCCCCTGGTACCGGCAGGCGGTGGAGGCCGGAGCGGCCATCGTCACCGCGCCCTATGTGGACGCCGTGACCGGCGGGCTGGTCGTTACCATGGCCGTCCCCTTGCTGAGCGATGGTCGCCTGCAGGCCGTGGCCGGCGGCGATGTCGGCATCGACAGCGTGGTCGAGATTGTGCGCGGTATCGCGCCCACGCCCAACAGCCTGGCCTTCCTGGTGGCCGCCGACGGCACGCTTGTGGCCCATCCCGACCCCGACCTCAGCCTTGAGCCGGTCAGCCGGCTCAACGAAGCCCTGAGCGGCGAGACCCTGGCGGCCCTTGGTGCCGCAAGCGACCCTCTGATGGTGAATCTGGCCGGCCGCGAGCGACGCCTGCTGAGCCAGCCCATTGCCGGCACCGACTGGCAGCTGGTGGTCGCTCTGGATGGCCACGACGCCACCGCCGGCCTGCGCGGCGTGCTGGCGTCGTCGCTGACCACCCTGCTGCTGGTGGCGCTGGCCACCGCCGTGCTGCTCGGTGCCCTGCTCAGGGTGATCTTCCGCCGATTGCTGGGCGTTCGTGATGCCATGGCGGAGATCGCCAGCGGCGAGGCCGACCTGACCCGGCGCCTGCCCGCGCAGGGACGCGACGAGGTGGCTCAGATCGCCGGTGCCTTCAACCAGTTCGTGGAGCGCATGCAGGCGGTGATGCTGACCATTCGTGACGCCAGCCAGGAGGTAAGGGTGGCCGCGGGGGAGATCACCACCGGCGGCCAGGACCTCTCACGGCGCACCGAGAGCGCCGCCTCCAGCCTGCAGCAATCCTCCGCGTCCATCGAGGAGATCACCAGCACCGTGGCCCAGACCGCCGACGCCGCCCGGGAGGCGAGCCGGCTCTCCCAGGCGGCGGCCGAACAGGCCAGCCAGGGCGGCGAGGTGGTCGGCCAGGTGGTGGCCACCATGGACGAGATTAGCGCCTCCTCGGCGCGCATTGGCGAGATCGTCAAGCTGATGGATGACCTCGCCTTTCAGACCAACCTGCTGGCGCTCAACGCCTCGGTGGAGGCGGCCCGGGCCGGTGAACAGGGTCGCGGCTTCGCGGTAGTCGCCGGCGAGGTGCGCAAGCTCGCCACCCGCTCCGCCGACGCCTCCCGGGAGATCCGCGGCCTGATCGAGGCCTCTGGCGCCCGGGTCGCCGACGGCACCGCCCTGGTGAATCGGGCCGGCGCGAGCATGGGCGAGCTGGTCGAGAGCGTGCAGCGCGTGGCCAGCGTGCTGGGCGAGATCAACGTGGCCGTGGGCGAGCAGCGCGACGGCATCGGGCAGGTCAACGTCGCCGTGGCCGAGCTCGACCGCGCCACCCAGCAGAACGCCGCCCTGGTGGAAGAGTCCACCACCGCCGCCGAGCACCTCAAGGAACAGGCCGACCGCCTAGCCGAGACGGTGGGCGGCTTCAGGCTGGGAGGCCAGGTGGCCGCACCACCGCAGGCGCCACGTGACTAACTGCTACCCTAGAGCAGCGCCGATGGCCGCTAGCTGGCCGACAGGGGGCCAACAAGAGCGCCTCCTGGGCTATGATGGCCGGCAAAGGCTGGCAGCGACGCCGTTTTCCGTTGGGGGATGGGCGAAGAATCGTTTCTGCCGGCGTCCTATCCAGGCACGGGAGGGGATATGTCGCAAGTCACCCGCCAGAAACTGCCCATCGGTATTCAAGCCTTCGACAAGCTGCGCGAGGGTGGCTACTACTACGTCGACAAGACGCCAATGCTCCATCGGCTGGTGGAAGAGGGCGGCTACTACTTCCTCTCCCGGCCGCGGCGCTTCGGCAAGAGCCTGCTGCTCGACACCCTGCGCTGCCTGTTCGAAGGGCGCGAGGCCTTGTTTCAGGGGCTCGATATCCACGACAAGTGGGACTGGCAGGTGCAGCATCCGGTGATTCGCATCAGCTTTGCGGATGGCGTGATGCGTCGCCGCGACGAGCTGGACGCCCACATTCGTTATCAGCTGCTGCAGCACCGCGAGCGGCTGGGCATCGAAACGGCGCCGCCTGAGCTGATCGCCAACGATTTCTCCCAGCTGATCCGGCTGGCCCACGAGCGTCACGGTCAGCGGGTGGTGGTGCTGATCGATGAGTACGACAAGCCGATCCTCGACAATCTCCTCGAACCTGAAGCCGCCCGGGAGCTGCGTGACGGGCTCAAGAACCTCTACAGCGTGCTCAAGGATGCCGACCTGCACCTGGCCTTCGTGCTGCTCACCGGGGTCTCCAAGTTCAGCAAGGTGAGCCTCTTCTCCGGGCTCAACAACCTCAACGACATCACCCTGGACGCCCCCTTTGCCACGATCTGCGGCTACACCGACGAGGATATCGACACGGTATTCGCCCCGGAGCTCCCGGGGCTGGAGCGTGAGGCGATCCGCCACTGGTACAACGGCTACCGCTGGGGCGGGGAGGAGGTGACATCGGTCTACAACCCCTTCGACGTGCTGCTGCTGTTCCAGAAGCGCCAGTTCGGCGCCTACTGGTTCGAGAGCGCCACGCCGACCTTTCTGGTCGAGCTGCTCAAGGCCCGCGGCGTGTTTACCCCGGCGCTCACGGCCTGGCACAGCCGGCCCGCGCTGCTGGGCCGCTTCGATGTCGACGATATTGCCACCGAGGCGCTGCTCTTCCAGACCGGCTATCTGACGCTGCACGGCGTGCGCGAAGACATTCCCCACCGCCCCATTTACCGCCTGGGCTTTCCCAACCAGGAGGTGGAAAGCAGCCTCAACGAGGCGCTGCTGCCTGTGCTGGGTCTGGGCAACGATGCCCTGGACGAGCTGATGTTACGGCTGCCGGCCCTGCTCAAGGCCGCCGACATGCCGGGCCTGGAGACCTATTTCAAGGCCCTCTACGCCGGCCTGCCCCATGACTGGTACCGCAACAACCCTATCGCGAAATACGAAGGGCACTACGCCAGCGTCTTCTACAGCCACTTTGCCGCCCTGGGCGTGAGCGTTACCGTGGAAGACGCCAGCCACCATGGCCGGGTAGATATGACCGTGGATGCCTTCGGCCGCCTCTACCTGTTCGAGTTCAAGGTGGTGGAGCAGCTGCCCGACGGCAGCGCCCTCGCGCAGCTAAAGGCAAAAGGCTACGCCGACAAGTACCGCGGCCAGGGCAAGCCGATCCATATGATCGGCGTGGAGTTCTCCCGCGAGCGGCGGCAGATCGTCGCCTTCGAGGTGGAGACGCTGCCTGCCTAACGTTGGGTTCTTCGTAGGCTGGTGTGAATCGGCTCGGGCGGGGAGGTAAGCGGGCAGTGCGCTCGCCCGTGGCGCGTCAGCGGTTAGAGCGGGGAGCAGTCACAGGAGGGGACTCACCGCGTCCGGAGCGGCAGGTCGCAGCGCAGTGTCCCGCGCACGAAGCGTTCGGTCTCCACGCGGCCGGCAAGGCCTCGAGCGAAGTCCCGCTGGGTGCCGACCAGCCGGGCGCAGTCGGCCCCCGAGCGATCGAGCTCGTGCTCGCTACGACAGAGCGAGAGCGTCTGGCCATCGAAGGTGGCGTGGGCCGTCTGGCGGTAGCGGCCGTCGCGGGTGGTGAGCGGCACCGGGGCCGTGATGCCGGTGACCGCATTGATGCCTGCCGGAGCCAGAGGGCGCCAGTTGCCGCCGGCACGCAGTTCCCCTCCCAAGGGTGGAAGTGGCTCCCGAACGGAGGTTACGAGCTCGGTCGTCGAAACGTGGCTGATAAGTGGCCGGCAACTGAGAATTTGCCCGATAAATGGCCGGCAAGTGGCCAATAAAGGCCTCAAAGCGCTATGCTGGCCGATAAGTGGCCGATAAGTGGCCGATAAGAACACCGATCCGCCCCTGGAGCTGTTGTATGACAGAGCATGAATCCATCCGCCGGGCTGTTCTCGACTACCTCTCGGCACGAGGTGAGTGGCTTTCCTTGAGTGAGATTCTCGTTGCCCAGGGGAGCGACCTTGCGCCTCGTACCCTACGGCGCTGGCTCAAGGCGTGGGTCGAGCAGGGGGTGTTGGTGAGCCGTGGAGGCCAGCGTAACCGCCAGTACCGAGTGATATCCGACGGGGCCAGGGAGGTGGGGGGCAGTAGTAGCGCTGTGGCGCTCCCGGTGCCAGCCGAGCCCTTGAGCGAACGGGCGCGGGCCGCGCTGCGGCGCCTCGATGTGCCGATTTTCCAGCGCCCGGCCAGCACCTATCGGGATGAGTGGGTCGAGGCCTACGTTCCCAACCAGAGTTACTATCTGAGCGAATCGCAGCGAGAAACGCTCGCTTCCAGCGGTAGCCGCTTTGCAGGTGCCATGCCAGCCGGCACCTTCGCCAGGCGCATTTACAATCGATTGCTGGTCGACCTCTCCTACAACTCCTCAAGGTTGGAGGGTAATACCTACTCCCTGGCGGAAACCGAGCGGCTGTTGCTGGAGGGCGTTGCCGCCGATGACAAGCTCGATGTCGAGCAGGCGATGATCCTTAATCACCGCGATGCGATCCAGTTCCTCGTCGAAGGGATCAACCGACTGGAGATCTCTGTCAGCAACATCCAGTCGCTTCACTACCTGCTGGCTGATGGTCTGGTCGCGCCGGGCATGGCCGGCGAGCTGCGTGATGAAGGGGTGAGAATCGGTGGGTCGCGCTACCTGCCTCTGGAGCGCCGCCATCAACTGCTGCCGCGCCTGGAGCGGCTGGTCGAGAAAGCACGAGCCATTCGTGACCCCTATGAGCAGAGCTTTTTCCTGCTGGTGCACTTGGCCTACCTTCAGCCCTTCGTGGATGTGAACAAGCGCACGGCGCGCCTGGCCGCCAACCTGCCACTGGTGCGCCACAATCTAGTGCCGCTCTCCTTTCACGATGTCGAGCCCGGCGACTACCACGCGGCCATTCTGGTGGCCTACGAGTTCAACGACGTCTCGCCTCTGGCAGAGCTCTATGTCTGGACCTACCTGTGCTCCTGCCGCGACTATGACGTAGCGGCCGAAGCCGTCGGCTTCGATCCTCTGCGGGTGAAATACCGCAAGCTCCGCCGCCAGATCATCGCCGAGATCGTGGCCGAATTGCTCACGGGGCCAGACATGGAGGCACGGATTCAGGCGCGCTCTCTCACCGTTCCCGAGCAGGATCGTGAACACTTCCTGCGCCACCTTCACGAGGATCTGCGCGTCCTGGCGCCCCATCGCATTGCCGGCATGGGCCTCTCCCAGCGGCAGCTTGACGCCTGGCTCGCCAGGTCGCGAGACCACCAACCCTAAAGTTCTCGCTTCCCCCGCCGATCCCCTTCCCCAGGAGGCAAATTCACCGGCAATAAGGCAGTGTGTTATGGCGAGTATTTCAGCCCTCGGCATCGGTTCCGGGCTCGACCTCAACGGGCTCCTGGATCAGCTCAACGAGGCGGAGCGCGGCAAGCTCGAGCCCGTGGAGCGCCAGATCGAATCCCAGCAGGTGAGGATCTCCGCCTACGGCGAGCTGCAGGGGGCGCTGGCCGCCTTCGAGGGCGCGGCGGGCCGTCTGGCGAGCCCCGAGCTCTTCCAGAGCCTCTCCGCCAATGTGACCGGCGACGCCCTGCAGGCCGCCGCCGACGCCGATGCCGCCCCCGGCCAGTACCAGGTGGAGGTGGAACAGCTCGCCAGCGCCGGCAGCCTGGCCAGCCAGCGGATCGACGTTGAGCTCGACGAGGCCCTGACCGATAGCGACTCGACTCTGACCCTGGCGTTTGGCAATGCCCCGGACGGAAAGCCCGATGCCATCCACATCAGCGTGGCGGCCGGCAGCACCCTCGAGGAGGTGCGCGACGCCATCAACGCCCATGAGGGCGCCAACGTCTCGGCAAGC
>ERZ869909.2511-NODE-2511-length-11994-cov-4.050852_pt1 | contig 11994 bp, 13 predicted proteins | sample MGYA00520892_ERZ869909 | MGnify/ENA primary metagenome ERZ869909 (study PRJEB32215, sample SAMEA104723947) | bioreactor metagenome | biome: bioreactor; feature: anaerobic bioreactor; material: water | place: China | collected 2015-03-12 ... | reverse complement strand
GTACGGTAGGTGTCTTCAGAGAAGTCTTCGTGGCCGGGCGTATCGAGCAGGTTGAAGATCAGCCCGCCATATTCATAGGTCATCACCGAGGCGGAGACCGAAATCCCGCGCTCGCGCTCGATCTTCATCCAGTCAGACTGTGTGCGCCGGTTCTCCCCGCGCGCCTTCACCTGCCCGGCCAGACGGATTGCGCCTGCGCTGAGGAGGATGTTTTCCGTCAGCGTCGTTTTACCGGCGTCCGGGTGGGAGATAATGGCAAAGGTACGCCGGCGCGACCATTCAGGCAGCGCGCTTGTGGGGGAGGTCATGGCCGGTCCTGGCTAACGAAACAATGTCGCGCCCGGACCTAGCAATCGCTCATCACGCGCGCAAGCGCTGGGGCGCGTGCAGCCACACCGCATCATTGGCGGCGCGGGCGCTGAGCATGTCCATCTCCTGCAAGCCTTTCAGCTGTGTCAGGACCACCAGGCCGACAGAGGCAACGCGCACCTGAGCATCCTCCGGACCACGCGCCGCGTTGGGCCTGACCGCGAGCAAGGCGTTCGCCTCATCGCTTTTCCACCCGACCAGGGCAGCCAGAAAGCGCGCTTTTTCCGGATTGTTGCGCGCCAGCAGCGGATCTTCATAAATCGCCTCGCGGACCAGCTTGACCGCCTTGCCGAGCGTCATGGCCCGCAGCTCATGCTCGGGCACCGGGCTGCCGGCCGTCAGCGCGGCGCGTTCAGGATCCCCCAGAGAAAACACGACATCATTGAACAGGAACAGCACGCTACCTGACCCCACTACAGATACGGTATGCCAGCGCCACCCGGCTGCGCTGTCTTGCGCAGCGCCTGCCCCGGCCGGCCGACCGTGTGAAAAATCCTCGATGGCTTCAGTCTGACCGGCCCGCGTTAAAACTGCGTCACCGGCGCGTTGAGAAATAAGCAGTGTTAATGGGGGGCTAACCGCCACCCTCGCCCTTCGAGATACTCGCTAGCGCCCGCCCTCACAGATGAGGGGGTAGCAGGGCCCTATTCCTCAACCCGTTCCATAAGGAAGTGGCGCCCTTCACGATCAACGATTTCGACCGCCCATATATCCGGATCATCCTCACGGCGGCGGGCGATATAGGCATCGGCGCGGGCTTCCTCCATGGGCAGGGCGCCCAGAGGCTGCGACCAGAGGCGATCGCCCTCCATGTCGCGTACCGGCACAAACAGGCGTGCCAGCCGGTCTGCGCCGACCAGCTTCAGCAGCACCACGCCAGCATCGGCATCGCCCTTGTGCAGCACATAAAAGGACGCGCCCTCGCGCTCCGCACGCCACCGCAGGGCATCCACCCAGATCCATGTGCTGAGCTCAGGCATGATTCTCCCTTGCTGGCCGGACAATTGCTTAATAATGTGTAAATCGAGGGGAGCGTTTCATGACGATACAGGCACGGTGGTGGGGTGTCATGTGTATGGCCGCAGCAATGGCGGTGGCCATGACCTGTATGGTCAATCCGTCTGCTGCGGCGATTCCGGACACGGAAGCCAGCGCCACATCCACGTCCGCTCCCGCGCCCGGCCGTATCGCCCGCTCCGAGGAACGCACGCTCGCCAGCCTGACGGCTGACAGCCGGCCAGCCTACCGCCTCGACCGGAACACCCGCGAGCTGCGCATCCCCTTCACCCTGGCGCCCGGCTCCGTTCCCGAAAGCGTGGAGCTTGTCCTCTCGGCGCGGCCTGCCTCCGCGCGGTCCGGCGGCCGTCTTGAGGCCCTGCTGGCAGGTTCGCGCACCATATCGCTCACCCCGCGCGCGGACAGTTTCGAGGCGCGCTTCTCGCTCTATTCGGACAGCCTTCGGGCTGGCGACAACATGCTGGTGATCCGCTTTGATGCCGGTGATGCTGACGGGTGGCGCATTGACATGCGCGCGAGCCGCCTGCGGGTGACGGCCCTGCCTTCAGCCGGGCACGAGACACTGGAAACCCTGGAAAGAGCGATGGCGGCACACTTCGCTGCGCCGCGCCGCGTGTTCATCCAGGCCAATGGATCAGGGCGAGAGCAGCTGGCCGTGGAGGCTCTGATCGCACAAGGGCTCGCCCTGCGCATGGGTCAGGCGCCCGTTCTGGTCGAGCGCCCGGAGGCCGCAGAAATCGTTGTGCGCGCTGCCACAGACCCGCTTTCGCCCAACGCCTCCATCGCTCTTGCAGACCCCTACACCATCCGCCTGGCGGGCGCGGAGACCACGACGGTCGCCGCAGCGGCGCGCCTGTTTGCCGCGCGCAGCTTTGCCGGCACACAGACACGCATGACGCCTGCCGACGCTCTGTCGGCCCCGCGCCTTTCCCATGCCTCGCCCGGCACCCCGTCACGGCTGGACAATCTGCAGGCGCTGGCCGAATCCGGCATTCCCTTTGCACGGGAAAATGGCGGGCGGGCCGCGATCATTCTGGCCGGAAACAGCACTGCCGAACGGCTGGGCGCCCTCAGCCTGCTCTCGCGCGCCTCACTCGTTTCCGGGTCAGCCTGGCTCTACGCCTGGTATGGCAGTGATGCCAGTCTGGCGCCCGCCGACCATGACCTGTTCCTGATGGGCCCGATTGGCGCGATTGATCCGCGCCTCGTCAGCGCGGCGCCAGCCGAAGTGCGTGCGGCCACCGAAGCGGCGAACCGGCGCGTGCCGCGCGAACGCCGCTCCTACGGGTCCACCGCCTTCGCCGATGAAGGCAGCCCTGTCGCCGGAGCCGTTACCGGCGTTGCCGCGCTTTACCGCGATGCAGGCGGGCGTACGATTGTGCTGCTGACCGCGCCGGAAGGCGCAGATTTCTCGCGCGCCGCCCGCCGGCTGGCCCATTCCGATCTCTGGCGCGAGCTGCAGGGCCGCGCCGTCCTGTGGGATGCCGGGTCCGTCACGGCCTTCGGTCCGACCGCGCGCGCCGATCATGCCTTTGGCGAACAGATGATCGAGCTGTTCCGCCGCCATGACAGGCTGCTCGCCCTGATCGCCTTCGCGCTGGCTGTGCTATTGCTGTTCGCGGGCAATGCCGTAAACCGGAGATCAACCCGGAGCGTGTAATACATGCGCCCATGATAGGTCTCGTTCTTGCCTCCAGCCTTGCACTGACCGCTTCAGGCGATGATGCGCGCGCCGAAACGGCTGCGCGTCTGGCACGGCTGGTTGAGGTCGCCGCCATCGACGAGGCGTGCGCCATGCTGCCTACCGCAGAGCGCGCCATCCTCGACCGGGAGATTGCCAGCGCCCGCCACCAGGCTGAAGCCGACGGCATGTCATCGGCCACCTGGTCATCCGGCTCGGAGCGGATACGCCGCCGCTGGGCCAGCCCGGACTGCGGCGCGTCCGCGGCCCAGCAGACCGTCTTGCGCTACCGGCAGGCATTAAACGGCTGGCTGATGGGCGGCGAGCGCAGCTTTGAGGGCCAGAGGCGCGTCTGGACAGCCCGCGCCGCGGAAAACGAGCACAGCCACTGGGCGCTCGCCCAGGACGCCGTCCATGACGGCATTTCCGCGCGCTTCGGCTCTGTCATCATCGGTGAGGACGCAGTGGTCCTTCTGTCCTTGCGCGCACCGCGCCAGCCGGCCAGCGCCGTGCTGGTATTGCGCGATGTGCAACTCGCACCCCGCCCCGTCGATTTCACATCCGGCGGGCGCCGCCAGCCGCCGGGCGGCGAACCGCTGGCCGGTCTGGGGGCCCTGTCCTCTGGCCAGCGCCGTATCTGGACCAGCGGTGTCCTGCGGGATGGCGGGCGCTTCGCCCCCGATGGTGACGGCGTAACGGCGAGCTTCACCTTTCCCGGCGATACGCTGGAGCAGATGATGGCGCTGGAAGCGGCCGAGGCCGCCCGCGTGGACCTCTACGATGCCTCTGGCGCGCGGATGGGCCGTATCTGGATAGAGATCGGCGCTCTGCGTCAGGCGCGCAATTACGCGCTGGCTGCCAACCCATCACCCTTGCAATAGGCCGATCAGCTGGCAGCGGCCTGCTGGACGATGGCCTCACCAGCCGCCTGTGCCAGGCGGATCTGTTCATGGACGGCGGGCATTTCCGGCTCGCTCTTGAGAATGCCGTCATCGCTGGCACGCACCACGGGAAGCGAAACCGTCACCGTGGTGCCCTCACCCAGCCGGCTCTGCAGGCTCATCGTACCGCCATGCAAGCCAGCCAGCGCATGCACCAGCGCCAGCCCCAGCCCTGAGCCGCGCTCATCGCTCTGGTGCGCGTTTGCGGCCTGTGCATAGGCATGGCCCAGCCGGCTGACCTCGGCCTCGCTCATGCCCGGACCGCTATCACCAACCGCCAGCACCAGCTCGGCTCCGCTGGCGCGCAGCATCACGACGACAGCCCCGCCATCGGGCGTGAACTTGATGGCATTGGACAACAGGTTGAGCACGATCTGGCGCAGCGCCTTGCGGTCGGCGTGAACCGTCAGTTCGCTTTCGCGAAGATCACAGCTCAGGCGGATATTCTTGTCCTCGGCGCGCAGGCGCATCATCCGCACGCATGTCTCGACGACCTCGCCTGCATCGAACGTCTCGCGCAGCAGCTCGTAGCGGTCAGCCTCGATCTTCGACATGTCGAGAACATCCCCGATCAGATCGAGCAGATGGACGCCACTTTCATGGATGAGGTCGGCATATTCGGCATAGCGAGCCGGCATCGGGCCGAACAGGCGCTGCTTCATCAGGTCTGAAAAGCCGATAATGGCATTGAGCGGTGTGCGCAGCTCATGGCTGATCGCCGCCAGGAACTCTGACTTGGCCTTGCTGGCGGCAATGGCCTCATCGCGCTCGCGCGCCAGCCGGTCCAGCACCTTGTCCTCACGCTGCGGCACCGACAGGGCGACGACAAAACCGTCTCCGGCCCGGTGCGCGCGCGCCTCCAGTGTTATCGGGCGGCCGTTATCGCCGCGCATCTGGGTGACGATGGACCCGCTCGCCTTGTGCAGCTGGCGCTCCAGCATGTCGCGCCCCTCGTCTTCATAGGCAAGGTGCGATACCGGCAGGCCTGCCACATCGCGCGGCAGGCCGGGCATGAGGGAACGCGCCGCAAGCGACACCGCTTGCATCCGTCCGTCCGCATCGCACACGATCAGGGCGGACGGCGCATGCACAAACCCGTCTGCCAGCGGCTGCAATCCGGCATTTTCCCGGTCCAGCCGGGTGAGTGCGGGCAGCAGGCCTGCCAGGGCAATCAGCACGCCAAGCCCCAGATAGGCGGCCAAACCCAGCTCGAGCGGGAAAGGCAGGCCCGAGGCAGCGGGCTGCACCACGCCGGCATAGAACATGATGAACAGGGAGGCGGAATTGACCAGCAGGCTGACCAACGCGCCACCATACTGCCGGCTGGCCGCCAGCGCTGCACCACCGGCCAGCGCCGCAAACGGCGTCAGCCAAGCCGGCCCGCCCGGAAGCGCGGCCAGCGCCAGCACCGGCACCACCCAGCTGATGACGATGAACGCACGTGCCGCATCGCTCCAGCCGTCCGCGCGCGCCAGACGCAGGCCCACCAGTCCGGGAAGAGCCGTCGCAGCCAGCAGGGCGGCCGTTTCTAGAGGGGAGCCCAGCATCAGCGCCGACGCTCCGGCGCACAGCCAGAACGCTGCCCAGAGCGCATGAATCCAACGGGCCCGGGTACGGGCTATCCAGCTGCCAAGCCTTGTTGCCAGGGTGATCATGCGGCCCTTGAGATTCCGACTCACTAACATCGTTGATGACCGCAAGCTCTGCCCGTGGCGTTAACAATTATTGAATCGCGCTTAAGACTTGTGATCGCTGCGTGCGCCCTTGGACAATGGCAAATTTCACGGCAAAGTAGCTCCACTCAAGCTGTCTGGAGCGCTACCGGCCATGATCACACCTCTGCTGGCCATCCTGTCTGTGTCCCTGCTGCATTCCGGCGTTCAGGAAACCGCTGAAAACACAGAAGAAAACGCAAGTGCGGATCCGGTTCTGGTGCTGGAGTCCGCGCCTCAGGCCTCGGCCCTGCGCCTTCATGCCGACACCTATGCCGCCTACCATTCCGATGTCAGCGAGGCAGGCGCCCGTGAACTGACCTCTGTCATGGCGCTCGACGAGACGATGGACTCGCTGGCCGCCTATTACACCGATGACCGGCTGGTGGACGCCCAGATCGCCTATGCCGCCCTCGTCGCGGCGCAGCATCCTGAATTTATCGACTCGGTACGCGCCATTGCCGACTATTACGGTTCCGGCATAACGGCCGCCAGCCTTATGAACGATCCGGTTTTTGTGACCGGCTTCATGGGCGCTGACACCGCCTCTGACAATGTGGTCGGCGCGCTGACCACCGATACACGCACGATGAACGTCGTGGCCGATCGCTACCGCGAGGCGGCCTACGATCTGCAGAGCCAGACCTGGGCGCGCACGCGCGCGCATGACCGCCGCACCCGGCTGGAACAGATTGAAAGCGGGTCTATACGGCTGCAGACGCCGTTCCGCATGGCGGAAAACGGTAATGGCCGCCGTCTCGGCGCCGCCTCTGACCTCTTTGGCGCGTCGGCCAGCGCGCCCCGCCCGGAAGCCCCGACACCCGGTCTGGCGCTGACAGTGGGCGAGACCCAGCTTCAGCCCGATGAGCGCCGCGTGGGCCGCATCCTTGCGGTGGCTGCGCTTCAGTCGATCGAGGCCGGCGACATGCGCGCCATGGATGCGCTGCTGGCCGATCCGGCCGTGGGCCGCTGCATCGTCTCGGCGCGATTGAACCTCGCCCAGTGCGTCGCCGCCGGTCACTTCAAGTATGAAGACGCTTTTTGCATCGCCGAACACGCGCTTCAGGAAGTGGCTGTCTGCCTGACGACAACGCGCGCGCCTGTGGCCGAGTAGCGGCAGCGTTAATGCTCTGAAAACCATTACTAACTGGCGTTAACAGGGCATTTACCGCGACCACTGCTTTTGCTGGAAATGGCCGGAACGCTCGCCTAGCCTTCATCGTAAGGGACAGTAAGTACCCGTCGAAGCAGGTCTGAGGCAAAAGCCGATGATGTTCATATTGCGCGCTGTATTCTGGATTGCGGTCGTGGCGGCATTCGTGCCGCCAGGCTTCACCGCGGCTGGCGGCCTGTTTGCCAGCGATATGGAACGCATGCTGGCCGAACCGGCTGCGCGTGCGGCCCAATCCCTGCACAGCGAAACGGCCCAGCCAGCACAGACCCGTGCGCACGAAACGGGCATTTGCGCCGAGTATGGCGAGCTGTGCGAGATCTGGGACCATGTCACGGGTTTCGGCGGCTATGTCGGCTCGGTGGCCCTGTCACAGGCCGATGCGATGATTGAATCCGCGCGCGAGACCAGCTCTGCAAAACCCGCCGCGCAGACGCGGTAGCACACGCGCGTCTTGCCCTTGACTGCCGGTGCGCCTAGGTCAGGCGCATGCAGACCGGCGACACCGTCATTGAATCCCTCGTGGACGAGTTCGACTTCCTGGGCGACTGGGAAGAACGCTACCGCTATCTGATCGAGATGGGCCGGGCGCTTGAGCCTTTAAGCGCGCAAGAACACAGCGATGCCAACAGGGTGCAGGGCTGCGTCAGCCAGGTCTGGCTGGTTCTCGGCAAGGATGGCGAAGGGCGGCTCGTCATTCGCGGGGATTCCGACGCCCATATCGTCAAGGGTCTGGTAGCGCTTCTGATCCGCCTTTACGCCGGGCGTCCGCCCGCCGAAGTAGCCGCTATTGATGCGCGAGAAGTGCTGGTCCGCATCGGACTGGGAGAACATCTCTCCCCGCAACGCTCCAACGGCCTTGCCTCCATGGTGGCGCGCATCCGCGCCTGGGCCGCAGAGGCCTAGCCCGCAAACGGATCAGCGGCCCTCGCGGCCCGCTTCAGCCCGTAATGGATGGCCAGACGATCCAGCGCGAGATGCAAGGCCGTGCCACCCGCCTTGTCCGGCCAGTCAAGATCACGCACCGCCCGCTCCATACCCGTCTCCCGGATGACGATATTGATGAGCAGCCTGTCCAGCCCCGGCCCTGCCGCTGCCAGCGCCGCCATCACCCGTTCGCGGGCATCCAGCGCCCGCGCAGGCGCGCCAGCGGGGTCATGACCGCCGCGCGGACCGGATCGCGGCACACCTGACCAGTCGGACGTCACGCGCGAGCGCAGCGTCGAGGCATCATAGTCAGCCCGCAGCCGGTCTGCCGCTGTCACATGGACACGCTCCAGCAAGGCCGCACGCCCCGGACGCGCAACGGCGTAGCGTGCAACGGGCGACGCATCGCCATTGGCCAGCGCCGCTACCACGCGGCCATCGGCCTGCATGACCGCGCGCGGTTCGAGCCTGCGGTGCTGGGCCGCAAACCGGCCCTCATCGTTGCTGCCCGGCACCTCTTCGCGTTTCAGCCGGGCAAGCCCTGCCTCCGTCACGGTCCAGCACGTTCCGCCTTCGCCAGCCTCCAGCGTGCCGTCGCTGACGCCCGCAGACAGCTCGCGCGCACTGAGTACCGCCAGTGGCCGGCGGCGGCGGTCAGCACCGGCAAACACGCCATAGCCGCGCCCGCCGGGCAAAGCCGCGATGCGTCTTCCAGGGCGCGCCAGCCGGATCAGCCAGGAGGGCGCGCTCACCAGCACAGCTCCGCGCGGTGGCGCCCGTCTGCGTTCAGCGGAGCTGCTGCCGGAAGAGCGGGCGTTGGCATGGCCCGCAGCGAGGTTTCAAGATCATCCAGCCGTGCATCAAACCCGGCATCATCGCGCATGTCCTCGATCTTGTGGCAGGCATGGGCGACCGTGCTGCGATCCCGGCCAAAGGCGAGCGCGACGCGCGCCAGCGACATCTCGAACGCGACATGCGCCAGATACATCGCAACCTGACGCGCCTGCGCAGCCTCTGCCGTGCCGCGGCCCGTAGCCTGTACCGCCTCGACCGGCACGCCCAGGCTGAACGCGGCGGCCTGGCGGGCCAGCTGGGCCCGCGCCCGGTCTAGCCTGACCCGGTCTTGCGTTCCCCGGCCCTGACCGCCGCGCGCATGCATGTTTTCCATGTCCTCAACTCCCTGCTTCAACGCCATGCCGCGCATAATAGGCCCATAAGCCGAAAGTGAGGATAATATTCCTAATTATATACTTGACAAAGCACAGGCCGATGATACTTTGTGCATCAAGGAGATACGGCCATGCACCTCGATAACCCCATTTTCCATGACGCTGACAAAGCTCGCGAGCACCTTGAGGCACAACGCTGGCCGAATGGCCCTGTCTGCCCGCACTGCGGCAACGCGGATCAAGAGCGCATCACGGCGATGAAGGGTAAGGCGCACCGCACCGGCCTTCACAACTGCATGGAATGCCGCCAGCAATTTACTGTGACGATCGGCACGGTGTTTGAACGCTCCAAAGTGCCGCTGAATAAGTGGCTGCTTGCTACATTCTTGATGACGTCCAGCAAGAAGGGCATGAGCGCCCACCAGATACACCGCACGCTTGGCGTCACCTACAAGACGGCTTGGTTCATGGCGCACCGTATCCGTGAGGCTATGCGCGACGACAACCCGCCGCCGGTGGGTGGCAATGGCCAGCCGGTTGAGGTTGATGAGACCTATTTCGGCAAGAAGAAAAACCCGAAACCCTCACGTCAACGCTATGGCCGTCCGTATCTCAAAGGCGGTGCCGGTCCCTCTGGCAAGCGTGCGGTCGTTGCTCTGGTAGAGCGCGGCGGGAACGTGCGCTCCTTCCACGTCGAGACGGCCAACAAGAACTCGGTTGCCGCCATCATGTTCCAGAACATCAAGCGCGAGGCCACGATCTACACGGACGAGAGCAAGCTCTACACGATGGTTGGTGAGCAATACGCCGCCCATGAAACTGTCAAACACTCCCATAAGGAGTATGTGCGCGGGGCCGTCCACACGAACACGATTGAAGGCTTCTTCTCAATCTTCAAGCGCGGCATGAAAGGTGTCTATCAGCACTGCGCTGAAAAGCACCTGCACCGCTATCTGGCGGAATTCGACTTCCGCTACAACAACCGCCAAGGACTTGGTGTTAACGATGCCCAGCGCTGCGATGCCGCTTTGCGCGCCATCGAGGGCAAGCGCTTGACCTATCGGCGGATTGGTGAACTCAAAGCCGCCTGAGATACGCGGCTTGAAGTTCGTGAAGTGGCCTAAGCGTCACCGCTAGGCTTTTCCTTACCCTTTTGGACTCGCTGGCTGCCCCGCTTGTGCTTAGGCTTTTGCGGGTCCGGAGCCGTTTTGAGCATCCGCTCTAACGTCTCATTGAATTTCTTCTCGTCTGCTCCCATCACCAGTTCACTCCAACCTTGGGATCAAAAGATGACTACCTATAAAATGTTCGGGTCTACAAATTCACCCAAAAAGCGCGATCCCGATGCCAAGCCGATGTTTGATTTCGTAAACGGACCGGACAATCAAATATGCTGTAGCTGTGACCATGTTATTCTTGCTAATGTTTTTCCAGATCAGATTATAGATATCGTGCTAGAGTGCCCCTCTTGCGGAGAATTAAATGTGCCTGCTAAATCTAATGAAATCCCTCATCAGATCAATATCGATGCCATGCCATTATTCAATCAGTATGGCATCGGACTTCAGCAAGATCACCTTCAGGCAATAGGACTCCTTACACTTAGCTGGAACGCCCTTGAATACGATTTCCAGCAACTGATATGGGCGGCGGCAAACTGGGATTCCAAGGTCGGAGAGCTCACAACGCTCCATATGGGCAATGTCAGCCAGGTCACGCTACTGAAAAACCTAGTCCGCAACTTGTTCGGGGCCCACCCCAAAATCATTGCCGAATCTGACAGCGTTGCCGCCATTTTTGATGTTCTTAGGGCATCCCGAAACGACATAATTCATGCCGCCTATATGCAGTCCTCAACGGCAGACAACGAATTAGAGTTTTTCAAAAGGGACGCTAAAAAACCAACCGGAGCGTCCAAAGTTGTCACTGTTACGGCTGACAAGGAGCACTGTCTTGACCTCGTCAGAGACATCAGCGCTGCGCGCATTTGCGCCATATGCTTAGCAAAAGCCTTTACTGTTGCGCACACGGATGGAACGGCTCCGCAATGTCTCGCGGGCGGCGCTGAGACATCACAGCATATATCTCTCTTACAAAGTCGTCTGGCCTCCCTATCCAAACTTCGTAGCGGTCAAGGACAGCCCAAGCCGCCTCAACCATCTCGTGAGTGATCTCAATCTCATCAATTTCAGCACCGGCCTGTCCGTCTGATGATTCGCACATATCGCTTACTTTCTCAAGTATATAATTAGGATAATATTCCTATCTGAAACGCAAAAGCCCAATCCCCCTCACGAAACCGCTCGGGGATGAACCGGGGGGGACGCCCCGGCAGAACCTTGAAATCACTGATGAATGAGCTTTTACGCAGAGCGGCCCGCTTCGCCACAGGCGATGCGGACCGGGGGACATGAGCGGGGATAAAGGCTTGGGGTGTTGAGACGGTGGGGCCGCGCGTGTACCTCGCTGCACGCCCTTTGGGGCGAACCGCTCACCTATCGGCGGACTGGCTAACTCAAAGCCGCCTGAGATACGGGGAGTGAAGTCTGTGAAGTGGCCTAAGCGCCGCCGCTAGGCTTTTCCTGCCCCTTTTGGACTCGCTAGCCGCCCCGCTTTTGCTTAGGCTTTTGCGGGGTCGGTGGCGTGTTCAGCATCCGCTTGAGGGCCTTATCACGGCGGTTAGATGTAGGGTCAGTTTCTCCCATGGGCGAGGTCTCCAAAGATGCAATTATTACAACAAGACGCCGTGCGCGGCGAACCAACATTCAATTCGATTCAAAAGCGTTTGATGAGCATACCAAACAAATAGGAGAGATAATTTACTTGTGGAATCGACTGCACGCGCAGCTCTTCATGATTTTTTGGTCTCTCACAGACCGAGAGAGTCACGAATTTTCCTCCGGTATTTGGCACTCCATACAAAGCGATAGTACCCAACGCCAAATGGTTGAAACAGCTGCCAACCTCAAGCTTGGAAAGCGCTTAGCAGGCCATGTCTCATGGATAT
>ERZ869909.2510-NODE-2510-length-11997-cov-3.651930_pt1 | contig 11997 bp, 16 predicted proteins | sample MGYA00520892_ERZ869909 | MGnify/ENA primary metagenome ERZ869909 (study PRJEB32215, sample SAMEA104723947) | bioreactor metagenome | biome: bioreactor; feature: anaerobic bioreactor; material: water | place: China | collected 2015-03-12 ... | reverse complement strand
CTATGGTTGAGGCCGCCATGCGAGCAGCCGACGAAGGCAAGACGCCCAAAGTCGCGAAGAAAGCCGCCGCTCCAAAACTCGCCACCAAAACCGAAAAGAAGCAGCCGAAGGCGGGCAAGACACCGAAGCTCGCATCTCCCAACGACAAAGTTCCGAGCAAGCGTGACCTCATGCTCGATATGGTCTGCCGCAAAGGCGGAGCGACCGAAGCCGAGATCTGCAAGGAGATCGGCTGGAAGAAGTGCCTCGTAACGCTGCGCCGCGCTGCGGCGGCTTCAGACGTTGCGTTGCGAACCGAGAAAGTGCCCGGCGGGCGCGCGCGATACTTCGGAACCCGCAAGGCTTAGGGGGGAAGATTAGATGAACCTCTATCAAGTAGAGATCCCAATCCACGCAACCGCCTATATCAAAGCCAATTCCCCGGAGGAGGCCCTGGCGAAGGCCAGAGAACTCAAAGACGGATCTCCTGACATTCCCGGCTCAGATGGAGACGTTCCCATTTCCGGGCGCCAGTACGACGACCCCGACCTTCCGGAAATCAGCTTCTCGCCAGCGATGACTATCGGCGAGATCTCTCACGATCACGCCGAACTCGCCGAGAAAGACATCCCGGAATAACGGAAACACCAGATCGACAAGAAAGCCGCGCATGATGCGCGGCTTTTTATTTGCGCTCCCGAAGCGGGATCAAGATCTCGTCCCGAATGGTCGCCGCGATAGAGCCCATCATGACCGGCGGCACCGCCCGCCCCATTCTCTCCCACTGCTGCGCATACGTGCCAGTCAGCTCGAAGTCGTCAGGAAAGCCGCAGATGCGCCGAAGCTCGGCGATGCTGAATTTCCGCTTCTCGGTCGGGTGCGTAACGGCGGCAATCGAGCCGCAACCACCCGCCGCAGTGACCGTGGGGCAAGGCCCATCCTGATCCGGCCTCACAAGCTGGAAATACCGTTCGCTCTGGCCACCCGGCCCGATCTTGTCCCATTCATTGCCAATCGCGAACCGACTGATGTCGGCCTCGGCTTCGACGAAGTATTGGTGCGCGTTCACGTTTCCGATCCCGCCCGCCATCACGGTAGGCGCTGGATAGGTTGGATCGACCGACAGTCGCCGCGCACCGCCCTCGTCGATGCGTCGATGACCCGAACCGGCGTCTTCGACCTTGAAATGGTTTCGAGGTCCGCCGCCGTCCGCGACCTTCGGGCCTGCCGTGATCGTCGGCGCCGGTCGGTCGGTAATGTCACCCGCGCCGCCGTAGCTGCCGCCCGTGTCATGCGTCGCGCGCTTGATCCAAGGAAGCGCGTCCCGGATCGAATACCGATAAGGAAGCGGCTTCGGGTGGGCCGGATCAATCCCGAGATCACTGCGAACGCCGACGAAGATCAAGCGCTGCCGCGCTTGCGGCACACCGAGCCACTGGGCGTCAAGCAATCGAGCCGAAACACGGTAGCCGGGACCGGCCGCTTTGAGCGCCGCAAGGATTTCAAGGAAATAACCCTTCGCCGTCCCCTTGACCAAGCCGCTGACGTTCTCAGCAACGAAGACCTTCGGCTGAAGGCCATCGACAAGGCGCGCATACTCGAAGAACAGGTCGTCGGCGCGCTGCTCCTTGTCGGAATACTTCTTGACCGCGCCCCATGCCTTCTCGCGCTTCCCGGCCGTCGAGAAAGATGCGCACGGCGGCGACCCATCGAAAACGTCGAGGTCGCCAACACCGAGCCCGGTCTCGAATAGGATGTCGGAAGCCTGAACATCCCTGATGTCCCGGCCATCGACAACGGTGCCGGGCCGCGCGTTCGCAAGATAGGTCTCCCGCGCCGCATCGATAAACTCGGAAGCCCAAAGCACCCTGAACCCGGCCATACGGTAGCCGGTCGATGACCCACCGCCGCCCGCGAAGGTCGAAACGACGTTAAAGCCATTCCAAGGGAGGCCCGCGATCTCGCTCATGAGCGGAACGCGATAGGGTGGCTTTTCGGCCGACAACATCAGGAAGCCTTCCCGCTCCAAGCGTAACCGCACTTGGGGCACTTATGGTTCGTCTCGATCGCCTCGTCGAACTCGGCGAACTCGTCGGGCGCGTCCAGATCCTTTGGAGCGGCGAGCATCTTGTCCAATTCCTTCGGATCGAAGCCGGACAGCTCAAGATCGGCACCCTCGTCGCGAAGGCTTTCAAGCTCTGCCTTCAGTACCGCCTCGTCCCAATCGGAGCCGAGCGCGACCTGGTTGTCCGCGATCCGATAGAGACGCTTTTGCTCCTCGGTCCAACCCTTGGCGACGATCACCGGAACCTCGTCGATGTCGAGGTATTCCGCAGCCAAGACCCGGCCGTGACCGGCAAGGATTTCCCCGGCTTCATCGACGACAACGGGCACGGTCCAGCCCAACTCGGTCACGAGCCCGGCGATCTGCTTTACCTGCTCGTCGCTGTGCCTGCGCGCGTTGCGCGCATACGGGATCAGGTCGGAAATCGACATCCGCTGCACTTTGTCAGCGGGCCAATCGATCCCCGAAACATCGAATTGCTTTCGGTCCATCTCAGTGTTCCTCACGGCCCGGTTGCACGAAAGTAAACCGGGTTTCTTGAAAGTGGAAAAACGCTCAAAAAAAGCGCCTTGGCCGCCGCAGTAGGCGCGGAAGGCCGGGAAGGACCCATCAGGGCGGGGGTATGGCTCTAGACGTGCCCTCCTCAGGCCGAGGCTGGCGCGAGAGCGGTGGATAGGCTGGCGTGGTAGGGGCGGTCAGGACGAAGTTGCCAGCCGTCTATGGCTCTCTATCTCGATGGTTATCCAAGGGGTTGCATAGCCTTGCTATAGCCCCGCCGCCGCTGGCGCGGCGCTGCCCTGCGTACCGCAAGGCGCTGCCCTCGCCTGCCGTCTCTCCTCTATGCTTGCCTAGCAGGGCGTTGGTATTTGGCTCTTAGGCGGAAGGTGGACGGGTCGCCAACGATCTGCCGTCGATCCAAGCCAATGCGCCCAGCGCCTTGCCTTTTCAATTCGTTCAAATCCTTGGGGTTTTTCGAAAATCGAAACCGGGGGGCATCCCGCCCCACCCTCAAGCACCGACCAAGCGGCCCGATGCCTTGCCCCGTGCGATCTCCATGGCCGTTCGCAGTCTGCCGCTTGTGCGGGACGGCGATGCCTGATCGTGGATCATGACGACGGGGACGCCTGCCGACTTGGCCAATCGCATCATGCTTGCCGTGCCCTTGCCGCCCGGGAATGCGACGACGAGATCGGGACTGCACTGATCGAGCATGGTCCTGTTGCGGATCGGCCCTGCGCTCTTTCCGTGCTTGTGCCAGTTGGCCGGGACGGTGACGACGCTTACGCCGTCCTGCTCCCAGCCCCATTGACGGGCGAGCTGATCCGCCCCTCCGGCTCCGCCCTGGATGACAGTCAGGTGCCCGGTGCGATCACGGAGGTAATCGAGCACGGATCGCACCGCGCGCTCATCAGCATAGTTGCGTCCGCCCGTTACGATGACGCGCATGATCGCCTCCGATCTGCATGGGGGATGGAGTGGCCCGCGAAGCATCGGTCGACACTATGCGGTTGATGGTCAGGCTTGCGGCCACTCCAATATTCGCCATCCCCCTCGCCGAGCCGGTCGATCGCTCGCTCGCGATGTAAGGGGGAGCGCGTGCCGGACACTGCGGCAAGCGGGGATGGCTGGCAGGCTTTCGCCCACCAATTCGTTGCGCCTTAGCGCGTAAGTCCGTCTTTGTGGATCGCCGCCGGGCCGCCGGGAGATCCGACGCCGATGCGCGGCGTTCCGGTCGGGCCTTGGTCCGGCCCGATCCGATCCAACTCCCGCAAGCTCTCCCGCTGGATCGCTTCGGCTTGCGCCAAGAGTTGCATGATCAGGTGATTGTTGCGGATCAGCGTCTGGCTGATCGGCCGATCGTCGCCAACGAGCCGATCAGTCTTGTTCGAGATCTCGGCACGCAAGCGCGGCAACAGATCTTCGAGCTTATGGCCGGTCGGGTTCACCGACGACATGAGGATCGGCTTCATCGCCCGCTCCGTTTTTCAAATTGCCAGGGTTTTTCGGTTTTCGAAACCGCCCCTACATCGCGAGGGAGAAAACAACAGCAACGGTCAGCATGACCGCTGCCATCGTCCCCGCCGCAGCCAAGGCCGATCCAAGCTTCATCACTTGAGGATCGAGACCAAGGCAATCGCGACAAGCGCGACGATCGCGACGCGCCACCCATTCGGAAGGGCATTGAAGCTGTCGAGAACATCAGTCGCGATGATCTTGATTGCGTCTTTCATCAGTTCCTCCATGAAAAATGGGGCGCCCGAGCGTGGTCGAGCGCCCCGTTGGGCATCGAGACGGGACGACGCCCAAGACGCGGATCGCCGAAGCGAGAGCCGCTGACCTCAGAACAGCGGGGCCGGTCCCCTATTCGAGAGCAGTTTCTAGACGAGCCCCTAGCACCGGCGGGGCACCACTCTCGCGCTGAGCACGCCTACTGAAACACATCGCCCGGCGCATAGCGCTTCGGGTCATTCGGATCGACGGCGCGCGGCCGAGGCTCGCCATACGCGAGATCTGCGCCGAACCCGAGCCACGCCACGCCGAACGCATCGACCTCGTGCGCGGCGTAATCCGCCTCCTCCCCGTCAACGGGGTTGCCATAAGGATCGCAGGGGATGATGATCCAACCGGCAAACGGGATCGAGCGACCACGTTGTCCGCGCAGCCAACGGCGCGCGCGAGTAATCAACGCCTTCATTGCGACCTCCGATGAATTGATGCCCTTGCCTAAGGGGCGCCCCATCCGCCCACGGCGACCGCGCCCTGCTGGGACACACGGCCGGTCGTTCGGCGATCTGCCAAGGAGTGTGGCTGGCCTTGCGATATGGGGGCGGCCGTGTGATCCCGGTGAACTCTCTTTCACCGAGCGGCCGCCCCTCTCTGGAATTAGTAGCCGCGCAACACGGCGGCGATCTCCGTACCGACGCGCGCAATGATCAGCGGCTGCGCGGCGTAGAACTCGGCTTTGCTCTGATCCTTGATCAGCTCTTTCGCAATGCCAGGGCCGAACATCTTTTTGATCGGATGCCGCTTCTTGCTCGTCCGGTGGAAGGCATGACCCTTCAGCTTGGCAGCGATCGCACCGGGCTTCGGTCCCATGAAGCCGCCAGGAAACTGCTTCGCCTTCCCCCAAACGCGCGCCGTCACGCCGCGAGCATTCTGCTTCGCGCCGAACTCCTTCAACGAGATGCCCTTGCCGCTACCCGTGATCATCACCTGCACCGCGCCGCCGGTCGTGCTCGCAGGAACAAAGCGCGTATTCGCATTGACCACCTTCGCGGGGATGCTCGTCTGCTGACGAAGCACGCGCTTGACGCGCGTGTACGCCTTGCGGCCCTCGTAATTCGCAGCCCGCGCAATGACGCGATGCACAGCCGCCCGGCTTCCGAGCCGGTCGAGCCTGCGCCCGTAAACCTTCATGATGTCGTCGAGCGGACGGATCTCAATCATGCGAAGCATGTCAGCGCCCTCGGCGATCAGATTGTGTCGGTAATCAGTTGGCCGGGCAGCTCAACGGTATCGATCGCCCCGGACCAAGGGGACCAGCAACCACCGGAGACACGCCCAGCCAACTGGGCACGAGAAAACGGCCCGATTTGTCCAACCGTCAATCGACTTTTTCCATAGATTTCCAAGAAACACACTATTTTTAGAAATAAATTCTTGCAAAACCAGATCTTGATGTTGGTTCGCTCACATCCAACACTCGACGTTTCGAGCGCGTCCAGAGGTTGAGATCAGCGATCATGGCAAATTTGGTGTCGCGTCTCTGGCCAAATACATCCGACCACCTTACCAACCCCCTCGCTGGCCTTTGCCAACGAGAGAAGACATGGACGACACGACCAAGACCCGACGCATGAACGATCTATTTCGGCAGACGTTCAGCCCCGCCCTCGGCAAAACCGTATTGACAGCAGGCATCGCAGACCTTCCGACCGAAACTCAACTGAAAATCTTCGGCCGGGTTCGCGCCTTCCAAAACTTCACATCCGACAATGATCCGCGCGACGAACACGACTTCGGGTCGTTCGACATCGACGGCGTTCGCGTCCTTTGGAAGATCGACTATTACGCGCGCGGCTCCGGCCTAACTGCCGGAAGCGAAGATCCTGCCGACGCGGCAAGAACTGAGCGCGTCATCACCATCATGACCGCAGAGGAGTATTGATATGGCTCGGCAATATTACACACTGCTCGTTCGCGACGGTTCGCCCGGTTGCCCCTGGGGACCGGACTTCGGCGACTACGACCTTGCCACCGTAAAGGACGAGCGCGAGGAACGCCGCGAGCAGGGTTTCAAGGCGAGCGAGCTACGGATTATCACAACGGCCGATGGACAAGACGCGATCCGCGACAAGGTTCGCGAGATCAACCGCAAAGCCGGACTATTCAGCGAGCACTCAGAGTTTTGCTAGCGCCCAACTAACCACCCCAGACAATCCGCCCAACCCAGCCCGCCTCGCCAAGAGGCGGGCTTTTTGTTCTTAGACGTGATGAACCAGCAACGATCAAGCCTATCTCATCAGAAAAAGACATAGAGAAGTTGGTTTCCGTCCAACTCAGGATTGCATTGTTAACCAATTCATTGTAGCCGTCGAAATTGCCTCAAACAATTATCACGTAAAAACAGTTAGTTGCGTGAGCTACATAACAATAAGCATTAGGATCATCGTTCAAGCAAAGAAAAGGGCCGGGATTGCGCCCCCGGCCCCAATGATCAGACCCAACCCTGCGAAGGAAGGAAAAGACCATGACGAATACTACTACGTCCGATATGTGGGCCGCAAGACTTGCGGGCCTCGTTGGCATCCTGATCGCGATTGCGATCATCTCCGCTGATGCCCTCACCTCCGGGAAGTGGACGCTCGAACAGATCGTGATGCCGTTCGTCATCATCATCACCGTTGTCGCCGGTCACGTCGGATGGTCGGCCCTACGCGAAGCCAAGTTCGGATCGGTGGCAGGCTTCGCCCTGCTGTTCGCCCTCGGCACAGCGGTGACGCTTTACAGCTCCATCGGTCGCCAAGCCGCGAACGCCGACGCGGCGATCCTCGCCGCCCAGGCGCACAATGATCGGATCGCACGCCGCAAGGCCGATCTCGAACGGGTCGAAGCGAAGCTCACCGAGGCCGAAGGACACGTCGCGCGCGAAACAAAGTCCCGCTGCAAGCAGCGTTGCCAAGATTGGAAAAACGCCGCCACCGAAGCCAAAGCCGAGGTCGCCGCCATCGAGCAAGAGCTTGCAGAGCTTGGCCCGCCCGTCCCCGTATCGCCGAAGGCAAGCCGCGTCGCGGCCCTCGTTGGATGGTTCGGCTATGAGGCGGCGAGCACAAAAGAGCTGCTTCAACTCATCGACCCGTTCATCCTCACGCTTTGGGCCGAGCTTACAGGCATCGTCGCCCTCGGATACGGTTTCCCCTGCCGCGCGCACGCTCCGGCGCGCGCCGCAGCCCGCACGGAAACCGCCAAACCGGAAACCCAGCGCCTAACGGAAACCGCTACTTCCCCCGCATCGACGCGGGAAACCGTTGCGGAAACCGTGGAAACCGTTGCGCCGATCCGGTTCACCCGACGCGCCGCTGAGACCGACATCACGGCGATCCTCGCACGCGGGGAAACCATTCCGGCGCAAGACGTGCTTCGCGATCGCTGGGGCGTTCCGAAGGGAACCGTTTCCAAATGGCTCGGCGCATTCGAGGAGCGCGGCATTATCCAGCGAGAAACCGTAGGCCGGTGCAAAACGGTTTCCGCCAGATAGGGCAACCCGATAGGAAACCAAAAACCCCGCGCCGGAAACGGTCGCGGGGTTTCTTTTGTCAGAGAGCATAGCGGCTTCGCCGCCGCCCGGTTCGCGCGTGATCCGGTGGCGCATACTTCGCCTTCGTCCAACATTTCGCGTGGTGCTCGGAACAGTACGAACTGCCGTCTTTTACCGGCTTGCCGCAAAACACGTTCGTTCCACGTTCATCACCGACGCAGTATCGACACTGATCGCGCGCTAGCTCCCAAAGGAACGGCTGGCCACCCGTCGAAGACGGAAGCATGTCGGCGGCACGACTTACAAGATCCAACGCACGAGCATCATCCCCATCCCCGCTGCTCCGATCCGGCCGGGCACGCGCCCTCTTGGGCGCGGGGAGGATCTTACGCACCCTTGAAGCTTCCTGTTCGCCCTGAAGCTCCGAAAGTATCTCTCGGATCTCCGCATCGTTTACGCCGCGCCCTCGATTATAAAGTGCAACGATCGCCTTCATCGCGCCCTTCGGCAAACTCTCCCCCCGCTTGAACCCCAGACGGTTCAGCTTGCCAATGACTGCGTTCCTCGTGATAAGTTCGCCGAACTTGATCGAGACGGCGCGAGCGATCTCGCTCGTCGGCTCCCCCTTGTCGCACCACTTCTCTGACAGGATCTCGATCGCTGCCGCTGGCCAATCGAACGCCATTACACCTCCACCACAACTTGATCCTGATTGAGCCCGGCGGCGATCACGCGAAGCGCCTGATCGCGCCGCATGTACGCGGTCGATCGCGACCAACCTCGACGCTTTACTTCAGCGCTAAAATTGCGCCGATACGCCCTACAAACGACAAATAGCGCAAGCACCCGGCGCATCCCTGGCTGGTCGGCGAGATACTTCTCGACCCAAGCGTTCGCCTGCTCCGCAAGCGTGACCCGACGAGGGGAATAGTTGATGGTGACGCGCCCGCGATCCGCGTCCGTCCCCATTCCCATCGCCTCGATCATCTCCGCAGGAAGGCCAGAGCCATACCCCTTGGGACCGACGCGGCCGGCCGTCCGAATTACGATCTGCGCAGCCTCGATCAACCGCGTCCGCACCGTTGCCGGTCCCCACAGGTCCGACGTCCCCACGTCGTGAACCGGCCGGAAGTTGCGCAATGCACGCGGGCCGTCATCCTCATCGTCGTCACTCATCAACACCCCACCCATTAAAGGGCCGACAGATCGACGCGCTCTGCTGCGTCGTCGGCCGGTAAAGCCTGCACATGCGTCGGCGATGCCGTCTCGCCGGTCTGAACTCCTCTTATTTTGAAATCGCGGATCGCCTTGCCGCTGAACCACAGATACGGCTTGCGAGATCCGATCAGGCCGTATCGAAGCAAAGACTTCGTTGCTCGCTCCCAGCGCGCCGCGAGCTTCGCCTTGACCTGATCCTCGTCGCCATCGACCGTCGCGGAATACCGCGACATGAATTCGGTCTTGACCGCATCTACCGTCGCAACAAGGACAACCTTGCTCGGGAGCTTCCCGTCAGGCGGCGGCATCACGCCGTTGCGATCAATGACATGCGCAAGCACGTCCAAGAACTCGCGCTCGGTCGGATTGATCTTCCAGCCCTTCGACTTCTCCTTCGTGCCTGGATCGCCGGGGCGCGCCGGAACCACAACGCAAGACGTTATCGGATCGCCGTCATCATCCTCACCGACGCGCTCTTGGCGAAGCCTGAAGCGATGCGTCGCGCCACCCGGACCCGCCTTAAGCTTGCGAACGGTCCACGCGTTCGGCTCATCTTTCGTTGCGCCAATCACCTCGAACTCGAAGTCCACCGCGCCATGCAGGCCGCCATGACCACGCGGCCCGGTCGTTCCGTCCTTCGAGCCGTGGTGGACGCCAAGCACCGTCGTGCTGCACTGCTCTTGGATCAGACCGCAGTTGTTCACGAAGGCCGACATCACCTCAGAAGCGTTCTCGTTGCCGCCGGACAGCGCGCGCGCCACCGTGTCGATCACGACCATCTCGACCTCGACGCCGCAGCGCCGCTTCATCTCCTCAGATATGGCCTTGATCTCGGCGACGAGCTTCTTCGCGTGCGCATCGCTCGATCGAAGATCGACGCTTGTCGGCAGGTACACGAACGGGATCACGACATCCTCGCCGATCTCGTTCTGCTCCATCCACGCATGGAGACGGATCTCGAAGTCGTCGCTGCCTTCCGCCACGACGTACACCACGCCGAAGGGCCGCCCCTTGTATCCGAACCATGTCGGTCGGGCGTCGTCATCGTTGAGAATACCGGCCGACATGGTTAGGCACATATCGCTCACGAGGAAGGACTTCCCGCAGCCAGGCGGCCCGAACACGATGCCGAACGAACCTGCGAGGATCAGGTCCTTGATCTGCCAGTTGCGCACCGGCTTCGCCGCGCGTGCTTCATGCGCCCAGCGCACATTGAACGAGCTGCGGAACGGCTCCGTGATCGCCTTGGTCTCGGCCTCGAACTGCTCGAAGGTCTGCGGTTCATCCAGCATTCGACCCCCGCATCTCCTTCAGCACGTCACCAAAATCCTTTCCGCTCGGCGCCATGTGGAAGTACACATCGCGCCCCTGCCCCCTGAACCGCCGGGCCGCTACAAGCAAGCGCTGCCGCGTCATCGGCGGATCGCTGTCGCCATCCCCGATCAACAAGACCGTCTCGACATGCGGCGGCAAGATCACGCCCGGCCGATCCATGTCCGGCTCGCCATTCGGGATACGCTTCTTCGGATGCGCCGGATGCGGAATGCTGCCCGCAGCCGCTCCGGCAAGGTTGCCGAGGCTGACCGCCGATGCGATGCTGACGCCCGCCGGACAGCCGCGAACCTGAAACCAGGCGCGCGTCGTCTCGATGCCCTCCCCCGTAGCCAAGCGCCCGCCGATCTCCGATAGGCGGATCATCCCCCCGCTCGTTTCACCGGAGATCTTCTTCGCTCGATTGCGCTTCGGGTCGCCGGGCGGCGTCAACTTGACCGGCACGTCACCGTCGAGATAGGTGCGGTGCATCCCGATCATGACGCCATCCACGTCGCGGATCGCCGCGACCATGGCGGGATACGCGCCAAGCTCTGAAAGCTCGTTCACGTCCGCATCGGCAAAGCCGTAATAGGGAAGACGATCGACGAACCGCAGATCAAAGACCCAGCTCGCATCAACGTCGAGCCCGCGCCGCACGAGATAGTCCTCGCCATATGTCCCGATGATCGGCCGAGCATTGTCGAACGTGCGCTCGATCCGCGACATGGTGCGTTGACGATCGGCCTTCTCGCGCTCCTCGCGCTCCTTGCGGCGCGCCTGTATCCGCGCGCGCTCCTCCGGCGTTACCTCTTGCCGCCCACCGGATAGGAACTCGACCGCCCCAGGGAAGTCGAGCCCCTTAAAATGCTGCACAGCGTCGAAAATATCGCCGTGCATTCCACTGGAAAAGCAGTGGTAAAAACCCGCGTCATCCTTGACCGTAAACGAAGGCGTGCGCTCGACGTTGAACGGCGATAGCCCAATCCATTCGCGTCCGGCGCGCCGAAGCTGCACGCCACACTTCTCGAAGAAGTCTGAAAGCCGATGCTCCTCACGAAGCCGATCCAGTAGCGCCTCATCGAACCGCCCCCTTCCGTTTTCCGCCATCTCGCCCGCCCCGCTCGACTTTGGTGACTGCGCCCGCCTCGGCGCCCTTGATCAATTCGAGAACCTGCCCGAATACGGGCTGAAGCTTTTCAAGAAAGCGAACAGCCGCCTCCATTACTTCGGCCGTCTCTAGATCCTTCTTGGCAACACGGAATTTCAGTTCTGGCCGATCGAGGAAATACTGATCCCGCGCACGGATCTCGTGCGCCTCCACCCGAAAGACAAAGATCATATCGGTAAGGCGTACCGGCCTTCGAGCCTGCGGCGCGTCCGGCGGGCCGACCGCCTTCACGTGGCCGCTCACGCCGTCCCAGCGCCATCGCGCGCCGCGCTTTGCGCCCAGTACCAGACGTGATTTCCGGCCGCGTCATGCTCCCCGGTGACGTAAAAACCGGCATCGATTAAAGCCTGCGTTCCCGCCTCTGCGTCGTCAGGAACATCTTCAGACCAATCGTGAAGCTGCTCGAAAATCCTCCCAGCGCACTTCGCAAGCGCCTTGTCGAAGAAAAGACCGAGCGGCGTCCCGCTAGGAAGATGCACGAGATACGCCCAGCTC